>Ga0163150_10001993_pt1 | contig 32896 bp, 24 predicted proteins | sample OliLakLV19P2IB_FD_148628 | JGI IMG/M metagenome (GOLD analysis project Ga0163150, IMG submission 148628) | Freshwater microbial mat bacterial communities from Lake Vanda, McMurdo Dry Valleys, Antarctica - Oligotrophic Lake LV.19.P2.IB | ecosystem: Environmental > Aquatic > Freshwater > Lake >...
CTTGTGCTACGCGGCGTTGGTCTTCCTGATGGGTTACTCGCACTACTATGCGTTCGCGGTGCCCATGGCGCACGGGGTATCGTTGCTGTTTGGCGCGGAGGGGCGACGCAAGATCGCGCCCTTTATGTTGGCGATTGGATTGGCGGCCGCGGCCTACCTGGTGTGGTTGCCCGTATTCGTTCAGCAGTTGACGACGCCCTCGAACCTGAGCCGCTACGGCGATTCTTGGATGACCCAATTCGCGGCCACGCCGCTGGCGCTGGCGTTCGGTCGGACTTTTGCCTGGCGCGATTCGAGCCGTGCGCTGCTCGCGGCGGGCAGTTTGATCGGCCTGGTGGCTTTTGTTGCGCCGGCCGTGGGTGGAATTTTTGCGGCGCGGTACGAATCCAAAACGCGCGCCCTGCTAGCCGGTTGGTGGTTGGCGCCCATCGTGGTGCCGTTTGCCGCCTGTTTGCTGGGCGTGCCGATGTACGGCGTGCGCTACGCGACGATCGGATTGCCGGGTTTCTTGCTACTGGTGGCGGCGGGCAGCGAGCGGCTGTCGCGGCCCGTGCGACTTCTGCAGTTGGCGATGATTCTCGGGGCAACCTCGGTATCTCTGTACAACTACGCGCAGTTCCCGCTGAAGGACGATTGGCGCTCCGCCGAACGCATTGTGGGCGAGTCGCAGCGAGAAGGGGAGCTCGTCGTGCTCGATCCCGAATATGAAGCGCTCCCGTATCTCTACTATGCAAAACGTGAAAATCGAGTGCCCGCGACAATTGTTGGCGTGGTCGCGCGGCCAAGTGTGGCCGACGGCCTGATCGGAACGATCTTCGCCAAGGGCGTGTTGCAAGAACCTGTCGAAACGCGCTGCGATGCGGTTCTGGATGATCACCCGGGCATCTGGCTACTGCTGTGCCAACCGACCGGTTCGATCGACGATTACCAACAGATTTTGGCAGCGCGAGGGTACGCCTACGATCGCGCTTGGAACGTGGCGCCCCGGACCCAAATCCATCACTTTGTGCGGCCAGGTTCGGCTCGAGCACAAAGCTCGCTGGCGGAATGAGCGAGCGATCTGCCTCCGCATTGTCTGTGCAAACGTATTAACCAATTGATGAACAAACTCCGCGAACGTCGAAGGCACGCGTGGGCGAGTGAGCCCCCACGAGGTGAGGCGGACGAACTTCGTCGGATCAGAAGTTCGCACGCCAGCGGCGTGGTTCGCGTCGTAAGGCGCTTGGTCACGTGGCTTGCCTGGTCGTGCGCGTTCGGCCTGCTCGCCGTGTGGCTGTTGTTGGCATTCGCCACCGATCGTTGGTGGGCCGCGACGCTGTTGAGCTATGCACCACGATGGGTTTGGGCCGGGCCGCCGCTCGCGGTCGGCCTGCTGGTCGGTGTTGTCCGACCTCGACTGCTGTGGCTGCCGCTGCTTTGCCTGCTGCTTGTGGTGGGCCCGATCATGGGCTTCCGCGTTCCTTGGCGAGCTCTGCTGCCCGGGGCGGCTGAGGGTCACTCATTGCGGATAATTTCGTGCAACTGCGGCACGGGCAAGCTCGATATAGCCGCCCTTTCCGAGTTCATTCGAGAGTCACAAGCGGACGTGGTGGTGTTGCAGGAGTGCCACTCGTCACTCGCGCTTGCCCTGGCACCGCCGGGTTGGACCGTCGACAACGCTTGGGGCTTGTGTGTCATTAGCCGGTATCCATTTTGGCAAGTTGACGTCTTGCGCAGAAAGCCGCCGGACGGATGGCGTGACCTGTGCGCGCACTACCGCATCCAGACTCCAGACGGCGCCGTGGATCTTTTCAATGTTCATCCGAGGTCGGCACGCGACGCGCTGCAAACTGCGATCACGCACAGTCGAAAGACCCCGGAGTACACCGAAGACAATATATCCAGACGCCGAGTCGAATCGCGGATCGCGAGCCAATTCACGGGTGGAAGCACGGGCTCGACGATCGTCGCCGGAGACTTTAACCTTTCCACCAATAGCGCGATATTTCGGCGATACTGGTCCGACTATCAGGACGCATTCACGATCGCTGGATGGGGCTACGGAAACACCTGGTTCAGCAGTTGGCACGGCGTCCGCATCGATCACGTGCTTGCGGGAAGCGATTGGCGCGTCCAAGAATCGTGGGTCGGGCCCAACGTCGGTTCCGATCACCGTCCGCTGTTTGCCGAGTTGAAATTGAAACATTCATCGACGGCGTTGGAATAGCGTCCTTCATGCCGGAAGACCCGCGACGCACCGAGTGCGTCCGCCGCCAACGTCGTCCTTTGTTTTGCCTACGTCGTATACGACTTCAACGTCCGCCCAAGCGGACGCTGCAACACCTAGCGAATTCATGCCCGGCATTTGCGGAATAGCATCGCGCGATCCGATCGCCGATATCGACGTGGACGTGGAACGCATGAGCGATGCGCTGCGCCACTTCGATTGGTATGCCACGGAGCGATTCGTCGCGCCGCTTCGGCAGTTGGCGGTGGCGCGCGTGCATCTCAATTTGTCGCGATCCGATCAAACGCACGAAGGCGGCGCCAGCGCACAATCGTGGCTGCACGGCCAAGAGGCCGACGGCTACACGCGCGTCGAGTACGATCCGGCGAAGCAAACGGTGACGATCGCCAACGATCGCTTCGCCATGATGCCGCTGTTCTACTGGTGTCGCGGAGGAACCTTGGTCTTCGCCACGGAACTGAAAGCCGTCGTGGCGCATCCCTCGGTCGAGTGCCGACTCGACGATCGTGGCCTGGCGGATTTGCTCGCTTTCGGGTTCATTCTCGGTCAAAAGACTTTGGCGCATGGCGTCGAATGCCTGCCGGGCGGAGCGCGGCTGCGGTTTTCTTTGGCGACCGGTGAATTGAAGGTCGATCGCGTGTGGGATTTCCGCGACCAGATAGGTCGCGGGACGGCCGAGGATGTCGCACACTTGGATCGCGTCAACGATTGCTTCCGCGAAGCAATCCGTCGCCGTTGCGAAGGGGCTACGTCGATCGGCGTTTCGCTGTCGGGCGGCTACGACTCACGCACGATCATGGCGGCGATCGACCGACGCCAACACAATGTGCAGACGCTCACGCTCGACGTCCGCGGCGGCGCCGACCAAATGATCGCCCAACAAATCGCCGCCGCCACCAATGGCCTCGAAAATCACCATTTTGTCGAGAACGGCGACGATTTCTTCGTCCGCTGGCCCGATTACGTCCGCGAGATGGTCTGGCTCAGCGACGGCATGTTCTACGACGAAGCCTGCGTGATGATGTCGACGCTCGATCTCTATCGCGATCTGGGCGTCGGCGTTGTGCTGCGGGGGCATGGCGGCGAGTTGGCCCGCATGCACGAGGCCTACGAATTGCGTTGCAACCGTCACATACGGGCATGTCGCACGCAGCCAGAGCTGATCGATCAGTTGTTCCGGCAGATGAACTTCGCTGTTCGCGAAGATGATCTCGGTCGGCTATTCATGCCAGAAGTCGCCGCGCGCTTGCGCGGCGCTGCTCGACAGTCGCTGGACGAAGCCTTCATTGGCGTCGACCCGGCCTGGCACGTCGCCGATCAGGTGAGTTGTCTTTACGTGCAGCAGTACTTGCCCAGACAATGCGTTCCATCGATGGCGCTGTTGCGCAGTCGAGTCGAGGTGAGCATGCCGCTGCTCGATTCCGAATACGTTGCTGCCGTGCTCCAGCTATCACCCGCGGTGCGCCTGACGACGCGCGTCCATCGGCATCTGCTAGCGCGAAATAATCCGGTCCTCCTGCGGATCACCAACGCCAACAATGGGGCACCGGCCGGCGCGGGCGAATTGCGACAACGCGTCACCCGCAAAGCACTGCAATTGGCGAAGCGGTACATCGGGTACGATCCGTATCGGCACTACGTCGACGTCGCGGGCTGGCTGCGTGGTCCGCTGAGGCCGTTCATCCGCGATACGTTGCTCGACGAACGCACCCTTTCGCGCGGCCTGTTGCAGCCCGACGCCCTGCGCGCGGCCGTCAACGCCGACGGTCCGACGCACGGCGTCAGGCCCGAGCTGCTGCTGCTAGTGACGTTTTTAGAAATCTGGCACCGTCAGTTTGTCGACGGCGAAACCTGGAACGAATCTCGGGTGGGGAACTCACTTCTCCGAAACACACGATGAAACCAGCCATTTCAATGACCGACGAAATCGAGACACAGTCCAGTATGCCAAGTCACGCTGTCGAATCGCATGCCACGTTTTCTCGGGCGGCGCAGGGAAGCGTTCCCTCCGATCGAGCGATTGGCGCATTCGGTGTCATCATTCCTTCGTACAACGAGCCTCGCTTGGCGCTCGTTCTGGAGAAATTTGATTTCGATATCACACCCCACGTCATCGTCGTGGACGACGGCACTAGCGACGGGTCGACCGACGTTGCACGCAAATACCCCGTGACGCTCTTACGACACGAGCAACGAACGGGCGTCGGCGCGGCAATTCGCACCGGGCTAAACCATTTGCAGCAAAACGGCTTCGACGTGGCCGTCGTCATGGCCGGCAACAACAAGGACGACCCCGCCGACATCCCCGTGCTCTTGGCAGCCCTGAAATCTGGCGCCGACTACGTGCAAGGCTCGCGATTCATCGATAGCGCCAAATCGAAGGACACACCCCTACGGCGGCGTCTGCTCACGCGGCTCGTGGCACTTGCATGGTCGACGCGATTTTGCCGACGGTTGACGGAAATCACCAACGGTTTTCGCGCCTATCGACTGTCGCTGTTGAAGGATCCATCGATCGACCTGTCGCAGGAGTGGCTCGACCGCTACGAGTTGGAATACTACCTGCAATATAAAGTTCTCGCGCTGGGCTACCACTACGAGGAAGTGCCTGTATCGAAACGGTACCCCACCGATGGAATGCCCACCAGTAAGATCAAGCTGTTCAAGGATCTTTGGTCCCTCCTGCGGCCGATTGTATTGCTCTCGCTGCGACTGGCTAAGTAAGTTGTCCGCGTAGGCGATTCATCGAGATCGCACGCACACACTCCCCTCACTCGTCAACTCAATTCATGTCGAACATCCAAGAACCGATCGGCGAGGCTTTGAAAGAGCGAAGACCGCAAGACCCGGCGCCTCGGGCACGATCGCGAGAATGGTTGTTCCTGGCGCTGATTGTCGTGGTCGCCGTGGTGGTGCGTGCGGCCCTTATGCCAGGAGACGCGGCGCCAGTCCCTGGCAGCGACGGCGACGAGTACGATGCCTACGCCTGGAACTTGGCCCAGGGACAAGGATATCGCGGTCCCAGCCCAGCCTACAGCGACCGCGAGCATCTCACGTCATGGCGAATGCCGGGGCCGTCGCTCGTATTCGCCGCGATCTACCGTGTAACGGGCCATCGGCCGGCCGCGGCGGTGGCCGCCAACATACTGATGTCGGCCGCAACGTGCGTCGTGTTGTTCTACATCACGCGCCGGTTCTATCCAGATCCCGCCGGCTGGATAGTGGCGGGCGCTTATGCGGTTTGGCCTCATGCCGTGCCGATTTCCGCGGCGATCAGTTCGGAGCCGCTCTACGTGCTGTTGTTCATGTTGTTCATTCTGCACAGCTTCACGCTGGCCAAGCGGCCAACGGTAATACACATCATCGCGAGCGGACTGCTTTTGGGCGCCCTGTTATATGCTCGGCCGCACGCCTTCTTCTTGCCTTGCATCGCGGGCTGGATCGTACTCGTCTTCTGGCCTAACTGGCGGCGGATCGTGGCCGTGAGCGGACTGTTCGCGGTCGTGGGTCTCATGTTCCTGCCTTGGGTCGTACGGAACTATCGCATCCACGAAAGGTTCGTACCGTTCACGACGCAAGGGGGCGAGGCGCTCTTGCTGGGCGCCAACCGCATCGTCGTTACCGACCCGAAGTTCTACGGTTATGCGCCGGGTGACGCGCGGCTGATCTCCGAGTACGCGCACGAGTTCGACGGGCTCAACGAAGTCGAACGATCGGACCGTTCGATGAAGCTCTACAAGCAGTGGATGGCCGAGAATCGCGACAAGTGGTGGTTTTTGGTCGAGCGAAAGTTTCTCCGCTTCTGGAGCCCGTTCCTGGCCCAGCCGAGCCTGAAGAATCGGCTCTTGATGTTGCTCAGTTGGGGGCCAGTTCTCGTGTTGTTCGTCGTGCCGTTCCTGGTCACCTTGGTGCAGTTTCTCCGCGTGCGCGACGCGCGATTGATGGTTCACGCTGCGATCCTCAGCACAATGTTCAACTCGTTGGTCTTTTCCGGACTGGTGCGGTATCGCTTTCCGATCGAAGGTCTCTGTATGATCTTCGCCGTCGGAACTTGCTTGTTCCTTTGGGGCAAGGTGACCGCACGAGATTCTTTTCGATTGATCGCCCCGCACAGTTCGAATTAGCATGCCCTATCAGCCCAGTCCCCTGCAACGCATTGCCCCCGATGTTCGTGTCGGGCGCGACGCGAAAATCTACGACTTCGTCAACCTCTACGGCTGCTCCGTGGGCGACGAGAGCAAGATCGGCACGTTCGTAGAAATCCAAAAGAACGCGACGATCGGCGCCCGCTGCAAGGTCAGTTCGCACACGTTCATCTGCGAAGGCGTCACAATCGAAGACGACTGCTTCATCGGCCATCACGTGTGCTTCATCAACGACCCCTATCCGCGAGCCACGGCCGATTCGGGCGGTTTGCAGACCGAAGCCGACTGGAAAGTCGTGCCGACACGCGTCTGCCGCGGCGCGTCGATCGGTTCCGGCGCGGTGATTCTATGCGGTGTGACGATCGGCGAACGTGCTCTGATAGGCGCCGGCGCCGTGGTAACTCGTGACGTCGCTCCCCGCGAAGTCGTGGCCGGCGTGCCCGCACGAGTCTTGCGATCCCTCACTCACGAAGTCAAATTAAACGACGACAGCGAGCATCCTTCATGAACGTACAAACGCAACGCCAAGACCAAGGCGAACGCAGAGCCGCTACCGACGCCAAAGAGGCGTCCGCTTCTAATTCCTCCCGCGAGTCGACCATGCAAGTTCCGTTTCTGGACATCAAAGCTCAAAATCGCTCGATCTGGCCGCAACTTCAGGCGGCTATCGGCGAGGTGATGGAGAATGCTCAATTCATTCTCGGGCCAGCCGTCGAGCGCTTCGAGAAGCATTTCGCGCAGTATATCGGCGTCGAGCACTGCGTGGGTCTCAACAACGGCACGTCGGCCCTGCAGATGGCCCTGGCGGCCTGCGACATCGGCCCTGGCGATGAAGTCATCACAACGCCGCATACCTGGATCAGCACAACGTGGGCAATTAGCTATGTCGGCGCGCGGCCTGTTTTCGTCGACATCGACCCGCGGACCTACACGCTAGATCCGGCGAAAGTCGAAGGCGTCATTACCGCCCGGACCAAGGCCATCCTGCCCGTGCATCTTTACGGACAGGCGGCCGATCTTGGTGCGCTCGCGAGAATCGCCGAAGCGCACAAGTTAACGCTCATTGAGGACGCGGCCCAAGCGCACGGGGCCATGTTCGACGGCCGCCGAGTCGGCGCATTCGGCAAGGTGTCATGCTTCAGCTTTTACCCGGGCAAGAATCTGGGCGCGGTGGGCGAAGGGGGCGCGATCGTCACCGACGATGTGCAAATCGCCGATCGGATTCGCCGCTTGCGCGATCATGCCCAACATGGTCGGCATCATCACGTCGAACTGGGCTACAACACGCGGATGGAGGGCATTCAGGCAGCGGCCCTCGACGTCAAGCTGCCGCACCTCGACGACTGGAACGCCGCGCGCCGCAAACATGCCCAACGCTACCGCGAGCGGCTGGCGGGGCTACCAGGTATTGTCCTGCCGGCATGCCCGCACCCCGACGGCCACGTATGGCACCTGTTCGTCGTGCTGGCAACCGGAATGGATCGCGAACTGCTTCAGCAGGCACTGAGCCAGCGGGGAGTGGCCACGGGGATTCATTATCCAACGCCCGTACCGCTACAACCGGCTTATTCCCACCTGGGCTATAAACCGGGCGACTTCCCAGTCGCCGAACATGCCATGAAGCACTGCCTGTCGTTGCCCATGTTTCCCGAAATGACCAACGACCAAATCGACTACACCGTGGACATGCTGCGGGCAACTCTCGGATCTTAGTTTACAATGAACCCCAGGCCGACGCGTCGACGCGAGAGCAGGAAGAATAACTCTCTCACCGGGCCGTCGGGCAAAACCCTTCCCAAATTCTAAGGAGAGGCGCATGAGCACATCCTCCACAAAGACATCCCGAGGCGCAAAAGCGACTCGACCTCAATCGCAAAACGGCGCGGCCCAGCCGCAACTTCAATCGCCCCCGAAGCCGGAGTCAACGCGGCGCTTGCAGGTGGCGATCGTCGGCTGCGGTTACTGGGGACCGAACCTGATTCGCAATTTCTCGAGCGCGCCGACGACGGAAGTCGCCATGATCTGCGATCGCGATCCCCAGAGACTCGAGCGGGTCTCGGGACTATGCCCGCAAGCGGAGCGCGTGGAAGATTTCCGCGAGGCGTTAGCCGATCCCAATATCGATGCCGTCGCCATCGCCACGCCCGTCGGCACTCATGCATTGTTGGCCAGTGCGGCGCTCGAAGCGGGCAAGCACGTGCTGATCGAGAAGCCCTTGGCCGCCAGCACGCGCGAGGCCGAACACCTGGTGGCATTGGCCGCAAAGCTTGGCCTCACTTTGATGGTCGATCACACATTCATCTACAGCCCTGCGATTCGTAAGATCAAGGAGCTCGTGCAGTCCGGCGAGTTGGGCGAGATCTATTACGTCGACAGCGTGCGGATCAACTTGGGCTTGTTTCAAGAAGACGTCAACGTCATTTGGGATCTGGCCCCTCACGACCTTTCGATCGTCGATTACATTCTGGATCGCGAGCCTCGCAGTCTGACGGCCATGGGCACATGCCATGCCGGACGCGACATCGAGGACGTCGCGTATCTCAACCTGGACTACGGCGACAATCTGATCGCCTCGTTCCACGTCAATTGGCTCAGCCCGGTGAAGGTCCGAAATATGATCGTCGCCGGCAGTAAGAAAAGTCTGGTCTACAACGACCTGAACTTCGCCGAACCGATCAAAGTCTACGACCGCGGCATTTCCGTGGCGGAAACCGCGGAAGCCCGTCATGGCGTGCTTATCAGCTATCGCACGGGCGACATCTGGTCACCACACCTGGAGCAGCAAGAGCCGCTGCAGAACGTCGTGCGGCACTTCGCGCACTGCATTGCGACCAAGACGACTCCTTTGACCGACGGCGTGGCCGGTCTGCGCGTGGTTCGCATCCTCGAAGCCGCTCAGCGCAGCATCAAAGCGCAAGGTGGTCGGTTGATTATGTAGATCGATTTCGTCTGGGCTCATGTCCGCGTCAACTTGCGCCGCGTCGAGGCTGCTCGTCTTGCGTTCGATGTTAAAACCGCAGTGGCTCCTGCCCGCGATCGCATTGTGGGCCGTCGCGGCGGTTATTGCGCCGGCGACAATCGTGGGGCGTTTTTTGCCGGCGGAGTACGACCAGTATCGCCTGCATTTGGTGCAGGGGTTTTGGCTGCTCAAGGGCATGCTATTCGTCGACGGGTTTTTATGGCTGGCGCTGCCGCTCGCGATGCGCGCCTTTACGACCTCGCCGCGGACCACAATCAACGTGCCGCCACCTGCCGTTGACCACGGCGTGCCACGAACGCTTGATTGGCTGCTGATCGGGGCCATCACAACTCTCGCAGGCGTCGTACGGTTGTATCACCTGGGCGCAGGGCTCGGGTATGACGAGATCTATGTTTCGACGACGATGTACCAGCGGAATTTTGCGGGTCTGATTGCGAGGGCAGACACGCATCGCCTGTTTTATGGTTTGTGGGCCTGGTTGACGTGCCACCTGGCGGGGCCATTGGAGGTCGCAGCGCGTGCGCCCGCGCTGCTGTTTGGCGTGGCGACCGTGCCCATCTTGTATCTTTGCGTGCGTCGCTTAGTCGGCCGACGAGAAGGACTTATTGCCGCGTTGCTGTTGGCCGTTTCGACGTTGCACATCTGGTATTCGCAGGAAGCCACCAGCTACACGCTGGCATTCCTGTTTGCCGTTTTATCGACAACCAGTTTCTACCGCTGCATGTCGACGGCCGCGCCGCGACCGTGGATGGCCTGGGCCATCGTCGCGTTCCTGACAATTTTCAGTCACTTTTTCGTAGGTTTACTGCTCCTGTTCGGGCAGACACTCTTTGGCGCCTGGTCGCTAGTTCGCGGCGCCGCGTCGGTTCGCAGCGCGGGACGCTTTCTCCTCGCAACGACATACATCGCTGCCGCCTTCCTCACCTTTACTTCGATTACGTTCTTTCGCTACCTCGACGCCTTGCTCGACGCGAACGGAAGGGAAACGCGCGGCCCGTTGGAGGAGAATCTCGTATTTCTGGGCGCATGGGTGGCCGGCACTTACGCGAGCCAGGCCTGGCAGATCGTGTATGGCGTTGCGACCGTCTGTGGAACGGCCATGCTGGCGCGACGTGACTCGCGGCTGACTTTGTATCTGTGGTTGCCGACGCTGTCCGTGCTCGTACTGTTCATCGTGGGCATCATGGGATTCATCACGCCTCGGTACTTCATCCTGGCATTGATTCCGACGACGATTTGCGTGGCAACGGCCGTGGTGGCAATCGTCGACGCCCTGACCGCACTGGCACGTGGACCGTCACAAGTCGCGATTCGCGCAGGCGCCTACGCGCTGGCGATTGCCGCGTTGCTCTATGGCGCCGGCGAATCGTTATCGGCCTACTTTGCTCAAGAACGCTATCCGTTTCATCCCGTCGCCGAGTACCTTGACGAGAACGCGGCCCCGACGGAAAAGCTGCTCTTCGGGGGTTACGGCTTCGATAAATTCAAGCATTACGCCCCGCAGCTCGAGTGGTCGCACGACTACGATGAGTTGCGCACGACCCTCGACGCCGGCAAGCCTTTCTGGCTCGTCTACTATATGCCTGAGTATCTGGAGAGAATGCCGCCCGATTTGCGCTCTCGATTAGAGACGAACGGCAAATTTGCCTTGTACTACGAGGGCTTTCCAGACCAGCTCATCACTCAATACGAGGGCTTCGTCTGGCATGTCGGACAATCCGCCAGCGAACCGCGAACGGCCGACGCTGTGGAACCGAGCGCGGACGTCGACGAGATTCAACTTCAGTCAAGGTAGACGAGCCCAATGTGCGGAATTGCTGGCGCGGCGTGGAGCGAGGAATCATCGGCCGTCGATGCGCATCGGCTGGAGCGCATGGCCGCCGTCCTGCACCACCGCGGACCCGACGATCACGACATTTATGTCGACCGTTACGCGGGCCTGGCCCATGCGCGGCTGAGCATCATCGATCTCGCCACGGGCCGGCAGCCGCTTTCCAACGAAGACGGAACGATCTGGATCGCCTTCAACGGCGAGATCTACAATTTTGCCGAACTTCGCTCGCGGCTCGTCGGATGCGGGCACACCTTCCGCACGGCGACCGATACCGAGGCAATTGTCCATCTCTACGAGCAAGACGGTCTCGATTGCTTCAAGAAGCTGCGCGGCATGTTCGCGTTGGCCATCTGGGACGCGCGTCGCAAGCGTCTCGTGCTGGCTCGCGATCGCATGGGAAAGAAGCCGCTGGTCTACACCATGCAGGGCGATCGGCTGGCCTTTGCCAGCGAGATCAAGGCCCTGCTCGAGTTGCCGGGGGTTCCCCGCGATATCGATCCCTTGGCGATCGATCAATACCTCAGCGTCGGTTACGTCCCGCACCCGCGCACGATCTATCGAGACGTATTCAAACTGCCTCCCGCACATTACGCGGTTTACGAACAGGGCCACTTGCGGTTGGAGCGTTATTGGTCGCTCGACGACGTGCAAGAAGATCCGCTCACCGAAGCTGAGTATTGCGAACGCCTGCGGTACGAGCTGCTCGAGGCCACGCGAATTCGCATGGTCAGCGACGTGCCTTTGGGCGCGTTTCTTTCGGGTGGCGTCGATTCGACGATCATCGTCGGGCTGATGCAGAAGCTCGCCCAGCGTCCGACAAAGACCTTCTCGATCAGCTTTTCCGTCAAGGAATATGACGAAAGCCAGTTTGCCCGCCAGGCAGCGGCGCACCTGGGCACGGAGCACCACGAGTTTCTCGTCGAGGACAATTGCCTCGGCGTGCTGCCAGACCTGATCTGGCACTTCGACGAACCATTCGCCGACAGCTCGGCGATTCCAACATTCTACTTGGCAAAGATGACGAAGCAGGCTGTCACGGTAGCGCTTACCGGCGACGGCGGCGACGAAGTTTTTTGCGGCTACGAGCGGTATCGCAAACTTCGAGACTTGTGCCGCTGCGATGTTGTGCCCGCGGCGGTCCGGCGGCGGGCGGCATCGGCCGCCGACACGCGCTGGTTGCCGAGAGGCAAAGTCGATTCGATCTGGCAGCGCGGTCGCACGTACCTCGATCTGTTCGCGCGGACGCCGGTCGACCGTTACGCGCGTATCGCGAATGTCGTCTTTCAAGGCCGCTCCCGCGGCGATCTATACGCCGACGACTTTGCCCGGGAACTACGCGGTCACGACTCGCTCGATTTCGTGCGTGCGGCTTATCGAGAATTTCGCGGCCGCGACAACGTGACGCGAGCGACGCTGGCCGACGAGCTAACATACTTGCCCTGCGACATCCTGGCGAAGGTCGATATCGCCAGCATGGCTTATGGTCTGGAATGCCGCAGTCCGCTGTTGGACCAGAACGTCGTCGAACTGGCCGCGCGGATGCCGCTAGGACTACGACTGCGTGGGAATGTTGGGAAATACATTCTGAAGAAAGCCTTTGCCGATGTGGCCCCACCCGAGATCGTCGCGCGGCGGAAAATGGGATTTGGCGTGCCGCTCAAGCGCTGGTTCCGAAAGGAGCTAAGCACATATGTCCGCGAAGTGCTGTTGGACGCCAAGACCTTGCAACGCGGTTACTTCCGACCGGCAGCCGTCGAAGAGCTCATTCGTGAACACGTCGACGGCGTTCGCGACCACAGCGTGAAGATGTGGGCTTTGTTGTGCTTCGAATTGTGGCACCACCGCTTTGTCGACGCGCAGCATGCGGAGGCACTGCCGGCATGAAGTCGCCCACGATCGAGGCTGCCGGCCCCGCCCTAAATGCGATAACGCACGGTCGTCCAGTGCGCGTCGTGCATGTGTTGCCCAACCTTTCGACAGGAGGCATGGAGCGGCTCTTGATCGAAATGTTGCGGCACACCGATCGGTCGCGCGTGGCATCGCGCGTGCTGTGTATTGGCGCGGAAGGGACGTTGGCGTGCGAGGCCGTGGCACTTGGTGTGCCGGTCGACGCGTTGAACCTCGCGACAGGTCGACATCCTCGCCTGCCCTTCACGCTGGCCGCGTACTTTCGCCGGCACGAAATCGACGTGATCCACACGCATGGCCCCTACGCGCACCTCTATTCCGCTTTGGCGACGCGGCTGGCAGGTCGAACGCCGCTGGTCCACACGAAGCACGGATTTCTCTGGTGCCCGACGCGTCGCCGTGTATTGCAAAACCGGTTGGCGAATCGACTATCATCGCGAGTGATCGCGGTGTCGGGCGATTTGCGCGACCGCTCGCAATCCTCGGAGCGCATCGCATCTGGCAAGATCCAGCTTGTCTACAACGGGATTGACACGGCGAGATTTCTCCCGCCGAGGCCAGTTGACACGGACCGACTGTCGACGATCGTGATGGTCGCCCGACTATCGAGGGAGAAAGACTTCGAATCCCTTTTTCGCGCCATGCTCTTGCTGAAGCAGCGCAATCTGAAATGTCGCTTGAAGGTCGTCGGAGACGGCGAGCTTCGTGATGAACTTCCCAAATGGCGCGACGATCTTGGCATCACTGATGTTGTGAATTTGCTCGGCAATCGCGAGGACATCGACGTTCTGCTCGCCGAAGCGAGGGTGTTTGTCCTCAGCACCAACACCGAAGGCCTGTCCATTTCGCTCTTGGAAGCGATGGCCGCGAGCTTGCCCGTCGTGGCCACCGCGGTAGGAGGCAACCCCGAGGTCGTCGTCGACGGCCAGACGGGATTCCTGGTGCCGCCGAAGTCTCCCGGCGTCTTGGCCGACAAGCTTGCTTGGCTGATCGAGCATCCGTCCGAAGCCGCAGCTATGGGGCGAGCGGGCCGCGAGCGCGTCGAGCGGCACTTCGACGTGCGGCAAACGGTTCGCGAATACGAGCAAATTTATCTCGATCTTGCCCCGCAGGCGAGATCCGACGGCGGCCGTTCGCGTCGTGCGCAGGACGGCGGTCGAAACTAATCGTTTCGCGAAGTTTGAAGATGTTTCAACATCAGAAGCAAATCGCCTTTTACAGTTGACCGGACCAGGAATGTGCTCACTCCACGAGACGCCAGAGCAAGACGCGCCGATTCTCGGCAGTAAAAATTGTGTCGCGCACCGCCTGCGTGACTTCGATCCAGAAATGGAATTATCGTCCATGAAGTGTTTCTCGATACCAACACTCGTGCCGACGGTAATCGGAGTTCTCTTTGCGGCGATGTTCCTGGTGGTCATGTTCGAGTTTGGCCGCTTGCCAAATATCGATACCGACGAGATCTTCTATAAGGCCGCGGGACGGGAATTGGCATTGACCGGTCGTTTCGCGGCTCCAGAATTGAGCGGGGTTCTTGGTGTCAATCCACCGGCACAAGATGTCTGGCTTCTATATCCTCCTCTCTATCCGCTATTGTTCGGCGGTGTTGTTAAGTTCTTCGGTTTCGGTTGGATGCAGTGTGTCATGTACGATGCATGCATCAAAGTTCTGTTAGCTGCTGTAACTTGGGGAGTGGTCAGGCGTCTGTCTGGTAACGGCGCTCGGTGGTTGGCGCTTTGCGCCGGAGTATCCGTGCTTTTGATGGCACGGGGTGTGATCGGACGCCCAGACGAATTGGCCACCGCGATGGGTATGGCAGGCCTACTACCGCTCGTTCGACCGGAGCCCGGCACGCAATTGACGTTTAGGAAAGCCGCGGTTTCCGGACTTTTCTTTGGCTTGTGCGCCGGCACGAGCGCCGTTGCGGCCATCGTTCTCGGTTGCGTCGCACTCGTATTCTTCGTCGCTCGCGCCGGTGGAATTCGCAGGTTTGTGATCTTGGGGTTGGTCTGGGGCGCTGTCGTCGTCGCCGCATTCGCAGCTCTTGTCGTTCCCATACTTTGGAACCATCCCGACGCGTATCGGCAATATTTCGGCCTCGCGAAGGTCATCTTTCAAAGTGACACACGATCTCATTGGGGAAAGATCGCTGCTCTCGTGACTGTCGGCTGGCGTGTGACGGTCCCGGTCATCGGCATTTTGGCGCTGGGGACAACAACCTTCCTTGGCGCCGTGCGCCGCGGTAATTCGCGGAATTGGGCAACGATCTGGAGTGGGCCGTTGGCCGGTCTGGCCTTCATCCTGCTGGTGGACCCACATTTGTATACGTACGTTTGGTTTCTCGGCCCCTATGTTCTCGCGGCCAGCATGGCCAGCTTGTCCGATCCCGCACTTGCGCCGCGTCCGCGTTGGCCCCGTCTGGCTTATGCGAGTCTGCTGGTGCTGCTTGTCGCACTTGGCTCCGTCGAAACAATTCGCCAAACCGCCATCTTCGCGAGCCTGCCCCGAGAACAGTCAATCCGCTATAACGCCGAGTTGGTGCGCCAAGTCGTCCCGCCTGGCGCCGTCGTTCTATCCTACGATGCATGGTGGTTTTTGGGCGACGAGCGGCTCGTCTACGACCCTAATGTTCCCGAGGAATTTTGGGAACAAGTGGATTACGTCGTAGTGAAAAATTTTAAGGGAATGCCGCGAAGCATGGAGACGCATTGGCATAGGGATTTCGTGCCCATCAGCGATAATCGATCGATGACCCCAACGACGCTTCTCGGAGTCCCACTATCTCGAACCATCTCTGGGTTCGGAATGCTCGTGAAAGCAAGGCGAACCGAGCAGGCCAAGCGGCCGCCCGACGGTATGGCGACGGCGGACTCGGATTGATGAATTCAAATCTGACGGGCTGCCGTCCCAAGCGGAAGTGAACGGATCGCGGGGGGCTCGATTTTTTCTCACTGAGACAGCTTGTCTGCCTTACCTTGACCCTGCATATGCATCTTCCAGACAAGCCGAAGGACCAGAGGCACGTGCGGCAGTACTATTGCCACAGAGGGCACGCGATACTCGTGGCGGCACTGACGGGGCATGTGCAACCGGCACTTGACGATCATCGGCTCATATTTCGCCTCGGGGCCGAAGCGCGAGTTTGAGACTTTTGTCGGTATTTGATCTTGCATGGCGACGCAAACAACCTCCATGAAACGAGTCCTCTGGATAAAGGCCGATCCGCTCTACCCGTTGGACTCCGGCGGTAAGATCCGCACGTTTCAAATGCTCAAGGAATGGCATGCCCAGCACGAGGTAACCTATCTCGCGTTGTTTCCGGAAGGCATGCCCGAGGCGGCCAAGGCCCATGCCAGCACCTATTCGACTCACCAGACTTGGATTCCCTGGAAAGACGAACCCAAGGGCAGCCTGCGATTCTATGGGTCGCTCTTGAAGAATCTGCTGTTGTCGCGGCATCCCTACGTCATCGACAAGTATCGAAGCGCGGAGGCCGTCAAGAATATCGATCGGCTCGATCGAGCCAACCGGTTCGATATCGTCGTCGCGGATTTCCTGTCGATGACGTTGAATCTCGTCGCCACACAGATCGATCCGAAAACGACGATCGTCTTTCAGCACAACGTCGAGAGCCAGATCTGGAAGCGGCATTTCGAGTCGGCTCGCAACCCGCTGCTGAAGGCCTACATGCGCATTCAATGGCAGCGGTACCGGCGGTTCGAGGCGCAGATGTGCGCCCGATTCAAGGGAGTCATCGCGGTCAGCGAAGACGATGCCATCCGCTTTCGCGACGAGTTCGGGCTGACCAACGTGCTCGGCTATGTGCCCACGGGTGTGGATGTCGATTACTTTTCCGGCAACGACTACCGACCGGAACCGCAGCATCTCGTCTTTCTCGGCTCGATGGATTGGATGCCCAACATCGATGGCATCTTGGATTTCGTCAGAAACGTGTATCCAAAGATCAAGGTTCGGTGTCCGGCCGCTCAGTTGACGATCGTTGGTCGCAATCCGGTGTCGTCAGTTGTCGCTCTTGCCAAAGAGGATGCCGGTATCCATGTCACGGGCACAGTCGACGATGTGCGTCCCTACATGAATCGCGCCACGGTCTCGGTCGTGCCACTGCGCGTGGGCGGCGGAACCCGGATCAAGATTTTCGAAGCCATGGCGATGGGAATACCCGTGGTTTCGTCGACCATCGGGGCCGAGGGCCTACCCGTTCAGGATGGGCGGAACATATACGTCGCCGACGACCCAGATACATTTGCGCGGCATACGATCGCGCTTCTGGAAGATGCCGAAAAGGCGCATGACATGGGTCGCGCTGGCCAGGCAATGGTCCGCGAGAACTTCACGTGGCACGCGGCGGTGCGCCAGTTCGACCGAATGTGCCTGGAAGCAATCGGCGATCCGGTGGCAGTGACGACTCGGTAGCAGCGGTGACGCGACAGCGCTCGTTCTTATGTGATCGACCCAAAGGTGTTCTCGACGTGGATATCAGTATTTTCGGTTTGGGCTACGTCGGCGCCGTCTCGGCCGGCTGCTTGGCCAACGACGGCCACCGTGTCATTGGCGTGGATCCCAACCAGACCAAGGTCGATCTCATCAATCAGGGCGCCACGCCGATCGTAGAAAAAGACATCGGCGAGATCATCGCCGCCTCCGTACGCGAAGGCCGACTTTCCGCGACCACCGAAGTAGCCAAGGCGGTGCAGCAATCCGAGATGTCGCTGATTTGCGTCGGCACGCCCAGCCAACTCAACGGCAGCTTGGATCTGAAGTACGTGCGCCGCGTGTGCGAGGAAATCGGCGCCGCGCTGACGACGAAACCGAGTTTTCACGTGGTCGTGGCTCGCTCGACGATGCTGCCGGGCACCATGAAGGACGTGGTGATTCCAACGCTCGAGTTGAGCTCCGGCAAGAAAGCCGGCTCGCAGTTCGGCGTTTGCAACAACCCAGAGTTCCTACGCGAGGGCACGGCGGTTTCCGACTATTACCATCCGCCGAAGACGGTTATTGGTGAGACAGACACCCGCAGCGGCGACGTTCTGGCGTCGATCTACTCCAAGATGGAAGCCCCGCTGATCCGCACGGATTTGGCCACCGCCGAAATGGTCAAGTACACCGACAATGTTTGGCATGCCCTGAAAGTTGGCTTCGCCAACGAAATTGGCAATATCTGCAAGTCGCTGAGTATCGACGGTCACGAGGTCATGGGCATTTTCTGCCAGGACCACAAACTGAATCTTTCCCCGTATTATCTGAAGCCAGGCTTCGCCTTTGGCGGCTCTTGCCTGCCGAAGGACGTGCGAGCACTGACCTACAAGGCCAAGACGCTCGATGTCGAGACTCCGATCCTGAATTCGATTCTGCCCGGCAATCAGTTGCAGATTCAGCGCGGGATCAAGCTGATCGTGGACCAGGGCAAACGCAAGATCGGCATTCTCGGCTTTAGTTTCAAGGCCGACACCGACGACCTGCGCGAGAGCCCGCTGGTCGAGGTGATCGAATCGCTGATCGGCAAAGGATACGACCTGCGGCTCTACGACAAGAACGTACGGATGGCCAGCATCACCGGATCGAATCGCGACTACATCCTCAACCATATTCCGCACATTTCGCGGCTGATGGTCGAGAGTGTCGACGAATTGCTGGCGCACGCGGAGGTAGTCGTCGTCGGCAATAGTTCGGCGGAGTTCAAGGACATCCTATCCAAAGTCCGGCCCGGGCAGATGGTCATCGACCTGGTGCGCATCGGCAGCGGCCGAACGGAGCCGGGACGCTATGAAGGCATCTGTTGGTAGCCCGCGGCAAGCGACAACATTCACGACGAACAATCGCAATTTCGTCACATCAGCCAGAGTTGAAGTGAAAAAGCTCGTCGGCATTATTGGCAGTGGCTTGATCGGAAGGGATCCCTTCGATCGCCGCAGTTGGTCGACGAGCAGTTACTTTTTCTTCACGGCGCTGAAGCAGCAGGGCGTGCTGCACCGAGCTTTCGGCGTCGAAGTGCCTGCGCCGAATCGCTATCTTTGCATGGCCAAGAACTTCAGCCGCCAGCGCAAGGCTTGGCGCATGCATTTCTACATGGATCCCTCGTACCGCGACGCGCTGACCGAGCAAGTCCGACGGTCGCTCGGGCCCGGCGATTTCGATCACGATTTCCTGCAACTTGGCGCCATGTACAACGTACCACGGCTGATCGATGGTCGCGCCCGTTGCTATTCCTATCACGACGGAAACCTCGCCGAATCGCTGCGCAGTCCAAACTCTCCGAAGGGCCTCAGCGCCCGCAAGATCGATCGCGCGCTCGACTACGAAAAAACGGTGTACCACGGCTTGCACAAATTGTTCACGATGAGCGAGTATCTCCGGCAATCGTTCATCGACGATTTCGACGTGCCGCCGGATCGCGTTGTCACGGTCGGCGCAGGAATCAACCTCGACTCCGTGCCCGACGAACGCCCCAATAAACGCTACGACACACGCGAGGTTCTTTTCATCGGCGTGGACTTCGCGCGCAAGGGGGGCTGGAATGTACTCGAAGCATTCAAAAGAGTGCGCGAGCGTTGCCCCACGGCGAAATTGCATCTCGTCGGACCGCGGGAACTCAGCATACCCGCTGGCTTGCAGGCGGGCGTCGCCTTCCACGGCTACCTCGACAAACAGGATCCCAGGGGGCAGGCCAAACTGGCCGAACTGTTCGATCGCTGTTGCTTGTTCGTCATGCCTTCGTTATACGAACCCTTTGGCATCGCACCGCTCGAAGCCATGGTGAACCAGGTGCCGTGCATCGTGACGAACAAATGGGCCTTGAAGGAAATGGTCACGCCCGGAGAAACCGGCGAGCTCGTGGAATGCGGCAGCGTGGACGACCTGGAAGCGAAGCTGCACAGGCTTCTGTCGGATGCCGACGCGCTTGCCAAGATGGGAACGACCGCGCGCAATCGCGTGCTCGCCTCGTTCACCTGGAATCGGGTCGCCGATCGAATTCGCGCGTCAATGCACGTATGAGTCTCACCCTCTGTCTACGATTCGCGAATCCGAGTGGAATCGCTGCCGCAACTTCGGCACACACGCTACCACCCGTTCGTGACCTCGACACGAACGCCAAAATCGCGGCAATGCAAGGATTTTATTTTGAACATTCGGCAAAGGATACCGGAACCGGTCAAGAATCTCGCACGACGAGCGCGGACCGTCTTTAAGCGTCAGCTCGGCGGCCTGCATGAAGTAGAGACGCTTGAATCGCATATCGCGGCCGTCTTTGAACGATACCGGGTCGAAGCAGTACTGGACGTAGGTGCTCACCGCGGGGAATACGGCCGCTTCCTCCGACATCTCGGCTATCGGGGACCGATCATCTCGTTCGAGCCCGTCGCCAACCATTTCAGCGGACTTGCTCAGAATTCGCGCACAGACCCTCAATGGACTGCGTATCAAATCGCCCTCGGCGAGCGAGAGTGTAGTCTTGATATTAACGTCACGTCGATCGAACATTTTTCTTCGTTTTTACAACCCAACGCGTACAGCACGGACACATTCGGCCGCGGTCCTCAAGTAGTCCGAACCGAACGCGTTCAGGTCCGTCGCTTGGAGGACGTCTTGGCGGAGGGGGGCCAGAGCGTTCTCAATAGGCGACTCTACCTCAAAATGGACACCCAGGGCTTCGATATGAATGTTCTAAAGGGTGTTGGCAAATGCGCCAGCCAGATTGTCGCACTCCAGTCGGAAGTATCCGTTAAGCCACTCTACGATGACGCTCCGCTCTACTTAGAAGCAATCGAAAGCATGCGCAAAATGGGTTTTGAGTTAACCGGCCTATTTCCAGTCAGTCGCGACAATCACATGAGGGTCATCGAATTCGACTGCGTTATGGTTCGTCCCGATTGATCCGTCGTGGATCGATGTGGATTCCAATCGCCGGGATTCACCTTCTAACGTCGAGTCTTGCTTTGACTGTCCATCACCAGCGCTTCGCATTTCGGCAAGCGATTGGACAAACCGTGTCATGATTCGGAGTGCAACGCATGAGTAACAGTGTGACCGAGGCCGCACACCAAGATATGGCTTCCAACGCGGCGCGTCCGCGGCTTGGCCTATCGGTGGTCGTGCCGACGTATCGCGAGGCGGCCAATCTGCCCGTTCTCGTTCCCCGACTCTGCGCGGCGCTCGAGCTTGCTGGGATCTCGGCCGAGGTCATTATCGTCGACGACAACAGCCCCGACGACACGGCGGCCGTTTGCCAAGAACTGCAACAGTCGTATCCCTTGCGACTGGAAATCCGCCGCAACGAGCGCGGACTCTCCAGCGCCGTCGTGCATGGCTTGAATCTTGCCGACGGACAAGTGGCGGTCGTGATGGACGCGGACCTCTCACATCCTCCCGAGTCGGTACCGCAATTGGTGGCTGCACTGGATGAGCGCGACGTCGACTTTGTCATCGGCAGCCGATACGTCGACGGGGGCTCGACCGACGATGGTTGGGGATTGCTCCGTTGGATCAACTCGAAGGCCGCCACCTTGCTCGCCCGGCCACTCACCACGGCCAAGGATCCCATGGCCGGATTCTTTGCCATCAGAACGGACCGCTTCCGGAAACACCAGCAGGCATTGGACCCGATCGGCTACAAAATCGGCCTGGAACTGATTGTTAAGTGCGACTGCCGGAAAATCGCCGAGGTTCCCATTGCGTTTCAGAACCGACTCCATGGCGAAAGCAAGCTGACCCTCCGCGAGCAGGTCAACTACGTGCGCCATGTCGGGCGGCTGATGAAGCACAAATACTACAATTTCGTGTCGGTGATGCAGTTTGGCGCCGTCGGGCTGGTCGGCATGGCCATCGACCTGAGCACGTATGCACTGTTGCTGACTATCATTCCGCTCTTCGTCGCCCGAGCGCTGGCAATCTCCGCGGCCATGACATGCAACTATTTTCTCAACCGACAATGGACATTTTCCCACGCGCGATCGACGTCGATTGTATGGCAATACGTATTGTTCTGCGCAGGATGCGGTCTTGGCGCGTGCCTCAACTGGGGCATCAGCGTGGGGCTCGTCGAACGGGTCTCCTGGTTTGCCGGCCATCCCTTGTGGGCCGCCGCCATCGGGGTCGCATCCGGCTTTGTCGTCAACTATCTGTTCAGCCGCACGATCGCCTTTCGCGCATCGCGGACGCCCCTTGAACGCTAAGTCGCGCAACATCAAACGCTCGAATCGCCCCAGGCAATTCGGACATCACTTGAACCCTATACTTGAGCGACCCAAGGGCTGACAAGTTTCCGATGCGCATCCTGGCACTCACCAACCTATACCCGAATCCCTATCAGCCAAATCGGGCGACGTTCAATCGTCAGCAAATTCGTGCCTTGGCCGCGCAGCACGAAATTCGCGTCATTGCGCCGATCCTCTGGACCGATGAGTTGCGCGAGCGCCGCCGCCAGGGGCCCCGACTAGCGACCGATCGCCGCGCGACCTGCGACGGCCTTTCGGTCGAACATCCTCGCTACGTCTACCCGCCGAAACTGCTCCGCAGTTGGTACGGACGATGCTTCCTACGCAGCGTGCAGGGGACGTTCGTGAAGGTTGTCGGCGAATTTCGCCCCGACCTGGTCTTCGCCCCCTGGGCTTATCCTGACGGTTGGGCGGCCGTCGAGCTCTGTCGTCGAGCTTGCCTGCCCGTGGTCGTCAAAGTTCACGGCTCCGATATCCTCACGTTATCGCGGTATCCGGGTCGTGTACGACGGACGATGGAAAGCTTGTCGCGAGCCGACTGCGTCGTCGCCGTCAGTCAGCATCTGGCCCAACGGATTGTCGAACTGGGAATCGACTCCAATCGGCTGCGCATCGTCTACAACGGCATCGACCGGCAGGCGTTCTCGCCGGGCAACCGCCAGCAGGCGCGGGCCGCGTTGGGGCTCGACCCGGCGACCCCCGCCGTGCTCTTCGTGGGGAACCTGGTGCCGGTCAAAGGAGTCGACGTGCTGATAGACGCCTGCGCCCTGCTGGCGCAGAGCGGCCTGCACTTCCAATGTCATTTGGTCGGCGCCGGACCGTTGCGCGCGAAGTTGAAAAAGCAATCAGAGCGGTTGGGCCTTGCCGATCGAGTCATACTCCACGGGTCGCGTCCGCACCAAGAACTGCCCGACTGGTACCGATCGGCCGACGTGGTCGCGCTCACCAGTCACTCCGAGGGTGTGCCGAATGTGCTCCTCGAAGCGGCGGCCTGCGGCGTACCGTTCGTGGCCAGTGCGGTCGGCGGCGTACCCGAAATCGCCCATTGGGGTCTTAGCCAACTCGTGCCTCCAGGTGATCCGCGGCGATTGGCCGACGCCCTGCGCGAGGTGCTCGCAGGCAAAATGCCAGGCGGACCGCGCGAACCATTCACGCGAAGTTTCACCGACGCGGCCGGCGAATTGAGCGCCTTGTTCGAGGAAATCGTCGCGGGGCGCACGGCGAAGCCTGCGCGCGTCGCGTCAATTGCATAACAGGGTATCTGGAAGCAACATTGTGCGGGACTAAGACGGCCCGCCCGATCGAGTTCACAAGGCGTCGGACCGACATTTTCGGCATCCATCGTCGGAGCCGCGCGGTAGACTTGAACCATGCCTTGCCCCTCACTCTTATCCCTGGTGCGCACCGACCTGCGCCGCAAGGCGCTGTGGTGCTACGACAGCGATCGGCCGACAGCGCGGCTAAAAGTATTGCTCACCGACGGCACCGCGGCCATGCTGCTCTACCGGCTTATGCAGTGGTCTCGTCGCTGGCGGCTCTCCCCTCTCGAAATGATCTTCAACAAACTCAATGCCGTCTGCTGCAACTGCATCATCGGCCGAGGGGCGGACTTCGGACCAGGCTTCGTGCTGATTCACTCGACGGGCATCGTCATCAATGGCGACGTCCGAGGGGGCGACAACGTCTACCTCGAACACCAGGTCACCATCGGCGCCGAGCGCCGGCAAGCGCCCAGGCTGGGCAGCAACGTGTTTGTCGGCGCGGGCGCGAAGATCATCGGCTCGATCGTAATCGGCGACGGCGCGCGAGTCGGCGCCAACGCGGTCGTCGTCGACGATGTCCCTGCGCACACCACGGTCGTGGGCATCCCGGCCAAGGTCGTACGGCGACGCGCGAGCGAAGAACACACGGGCACGACCGACGAACGTTTGTCTGCTCCAGATGCCCCGGTCGTCGCGAATGCCCCTTTGCGATAGTTCGTGTCCCACTCGAATGTCGACCACTGGCACGCTATCCTAGAAACTACAATCGAAACCAGCATCCGCCCGATCCGACACTTCCGCCAGTCTGGTTGAGTCGGCGATCGGCCCCGGACGAGTCAAAATAAACGGAGCAATCCACGCCATGCACGCCAAGAAACAAGCCCGCAAGGTCCTGCTCGTCGAGCTGAATGAAATCACCTGGCGGTTCATCGATCCGCTGTGCCAGCGCGGCAAGCTGCCGATGTTCAGTGAGTTCCTGCGGTATGGCACGCGGGGGTCGCCCACGGCCACTGAAGTGTCGCCCCATCTCGATCCGTGGATCGCTTGGACAACCGTGTACACGGGCCGCCCGCAAGAAGAACACGGCGTTCGCTTCCTCGAGCAGCCGCCCGAAACCGTTCAAGGACCGCGCGTTTGGGAAATCGCCGCCGACGCCGGTCGCTCGGTTGGCGTTTACGGGTCGATCATGACCTGGCCGCCGCGCGACGTGCAAGGCTTCTGGGTGCCGAGCACGTTCTCGCCCACCACGGCCACGTTTCCCAAGGAGCTGGAACCCATCCAGGACCTGAACCTGAGTCAAACGCGTGCGCACACGCCCGTCGGCCCCGCGACGAAGTCGCCAAGCATGTTGGGCCGTCTGTTCCAATTGCGTCGCCTGGGACTCAAGCTCTCGACCGCGGCCAAGATTGCGTCGTTCCTGGTCCGCTCAAAACTCAGCAAGCATCGCCATTGGGAGAAAGTGACGCTGCAGCCGTTGGTCAATCTCGATTTCTTCGAGCAATTGTATCGCCGGCATCGGCCGGAGTTGTCCACGTTCCACAGCAACCACGTCGCGCACTACATGCACCGCTATTGGCGATCGGCCGACCCTGCGCCATTTCTCACTAAACCCTCGAAAGAAGAAGTGCGGCGCTACGGACCGGCCGTCGAATTCGGTTACCAGGCGGCCGACCAGGTGCTATCGCGGCTGTGGAAAATGGCGGACGACAACACGGTTGTCATCGTGGCCTCGGGCCTGGGACAGCAGCCATACGTCAACGAGGATTTTCGCGAGGGGCGTGAAATCGTTCGCGTTCGAGACATCAATCAGATCGTGGCATTGTGCGGAGTCGAAGGCCGCTGTCGCCCGGTGTCGATGATGGCGCCCCAATGGAACCTCGAATTCGACGATCCGGACATGCTGACCAGGGCCGAAAAGGCGCTCGGCAGCGCCTGGATTCGCACGCCACAGACACGTCTTTTCGCCTTCGATACGGTCGGCAAGACGATCAACTTCAACGTGGCCCAAAAAAACCTCAAGCCTTTGGACCTCGAAGCGCCGTGCGTCTTCCCCACCGCGGAAAACAAGCGATTCCAACTGGGTGAGATCTGCGCCGTACAAGACGCCACGCCCAAGCAGGGCTACCACGACACGGTCGGCATGGTGCTGATGCGCGGCGCGGGTATCCGACAGGGGGCGCAACTGGGCGAGTGTACCAATCTCGACTTCGCGCCCACGATCCTGCACTTGCTGGGCTTGCCCATCCCCTCCTACATGAAAGGCCGCGTGTGGGAAGAGGCGCTCACCGAGCCGACAGTCGCCGCGGTTCCGTCGCTGAGCCGGTAATGGTTGTGCCATTTCGTCTGCCTCCGACCCGCAGGGCCCCTGGGCGCAAGTGACAATCCTTCTCGCGACGATTCTCTGGAGCTGCATCGCGCTGGTCGTGTACGCCTATGCCGTGTACCCGCCCGTGATTTGGCTGTGCGCGCGATTGTTCGGAGATCGTCGTGTCGCGACAGCACCGCCGAATGGAGCGCCCGCCGACGCCGCCCTGCCGCCGATCACGCTGCTGATCGCCGCACACAACGAGGCCGAAGTCATCGCCGCGCGTTTGGAGAATGCACTCACGGTCGACTACCCGCGAGATAAGTTTTCGATCGTCGTCGCCTCGGATGGCAGCAGCGACGCGACGACTTCGATCGTGCAATCATTTGCCGATCGCGGCGTTCGGTTGTTGGACTACCAACCCAATCAGGGCAAAGCCGCCACGCTCAACGCGGCCATTGCCGAAACGGCCGGGGCTGAGACCTCGGGCGATTTGATCCTTCTGTCCGACGCCAACACGGACATCGACGCCCACGCTCCGCGGCTCTTGGCCCGCTGGTTCGCCGATCCGAACATCGGCGCGGTCTGCGGGCGATTGATCCTCACCGATCCTCACACGGGCCGCAATGTCGACAGCATGTACTGGAAGTACGAGACCTTCTTGAAGAAGGCCGAGGGACGGCTCGGCGCGCTGTTGGGCGCCAATGGGGCTGTCTACGCGATCCGCCGCGAGCTATTCGAGCCAATCCCGCGCGACACGATCGTCGACGACTTTGTGATTCCCTTGCTGGCCCGGCTGCGCACCGGGTGTCGCATCATCTACGACGCGGAAGCCGTGGCGCATGAAGAGACGCCGGCCGACTTGGGCTCTGAGTTTGGTCGCCGCTCGCGCATTGGAGCGGGCGGGTTCCAAAGCATCGTCCTGCTGTGGCGCCTCTTGGATCCCCGACAGGGTTGGACCGCGTTCTCATTCTTCTCGCACAAAGTCCTGCGCTGGCACTGCCCATTTTTTCTGATCGCGGCATTAGCGGCGAATGTGCTGCTTCTGGGCGTACCGGCGTATCGCTGGCTGCTGACGGCACAGGTGGCGTTTTATGCCGTGTCGCTCGTGGGCGCGTTCGTGCCCGGAGCGGGATTGGCGGCCAAGCTCGTACGGCTCACCACCATGTTCACTAGCATGAATTTGGCGTTGTTGGTCGGCTTCTGGCGTTGGATCACCGGCCGGCAGCGCGGGGTCTGGCAGCGCACGGCCCGTTAGGATCGAGGAGGAACTAGTCAATGTTTCGGCTTCGTGGGCTGCACTTCAGCACGGTCGCGCGGTTATTGCGGCTCGCTCCGGCGGAACCGACTAACGTACCGCTGCACGTCCTACTCTGCGTTGCCGACCACTACGAACCCAAGTGGGCCGCCGCCCCGCCGCACGTGCAACAAGAGCGCGTCGACCGCTGGGTCCGCGAGTATCCGAGCATGGCCGCGGGCCTTGAAGATTCGCGTGGCCGGCCGCCCCAGCACACGTACTTCTACCCGGCCGAAGAATACGAGCCGGAATACCTCGACCAACTCGCCGGCCTATGCCGTCAGCCAGAGGGCCGCCAAGGCTTGGGCGATATCGAGATCCACTTGCATCACGATCGCGACACGTCGGCCGGATTCCGCGAGAAGATCGAAACCTTCAAGCAGCGGTTGTTCTTCGCACATGGACTCTTATCGCAGGATGCCGAGGGTCGCATTGGCTACGGCTTCATCCATGGTAACTGGGCCTTGGACAACTCGCGGCCCGACGGCCGTTGGTGCGGCGTAAACGACGAAATCACCATCCTCCGCGAAACCGGCTGCTACGCCGATTTCACGATGCCCTCGGCCCCCGATCCGGCTCAAACGCGGACCGTCAACAGCATCTACTACGCGGTCGACGATCCGCAAAAGCCCAACTCGCACGATCGCGGCACAGTCGCGGCGGTGGGCAGCGCTCCGCCCAAGAAGAGCTTGCTCATGATCCAGGGGCCGCTGGCGCTCGACTGGCAGCGGCGCAAATGGGGCCTTCTGCCCGGCTTGGAAAATGGCGATTTGACGGCCCGCCGTCCGCCGAGCTGGTCGCGGTTCGATCTGTGGCGTCGCGCCGGCGTTTCCGTCGTCGGTCAGCCCAACTGGGTGTTCATCAAGCTACACACGCACGGCGCACAGGAGGCGAATTCCGCCATGCTGCTCGGCGAGCCGATGCGGGCGTTCCATCAGGCGCTGGCGGACCACGCGCGTCAGAATCCCTGGTTCAGATACTACTACGTCACGGCCCGCGAAATGGCCTGCCTGGCGCATCAGGCCGAACAGGGGTTGGCCGCTCCCGCGTTTGACATGCTGGCGGCGCCGGCGCAGTAGTAGCGGCGGGCACGCTACCGTAAGAGGCGTTAAGTTGCAGAGGTCCTCACAACCGTCATTCCCGCGCAGGCGGGAATCCAGAATTCGCAAGACGGTCTGAACCGCAAGATTCGCAACCGCCGCTCCCAAGTCTCTTTCGTAAGCGACTTCCCCGAGTCCCTGGATTCCCGCATTCGCGTGAATGACGCTCGAGGAGCAAGGTGAGCTAAGCCGGCCCCTTCTTTTCAGTCAGCTCGGCTCGCGTCGCGCCAGCTCGAGCGTCTCTTTCGGCGGCACGACATCAGGATCGTGGCCGGCTTCGATCTCCTCGGCATCGTGTAACGTCGCCGCCACTTCGCGGCGGCTGGCCAGCCAAATGCCGACGCCCACCATGGCAATCGCCACGGTAACCAGGCGGTAACCGAAGGCCACGAGCAGGCCTTGCCCTGCGCTGACTTCCTCGGGACTGGACGCGTACACGTACAGAAAGTCCAAAGCCCCCTCAAAGGCCCCTAGCCCGCTCAGGGGCAGCGGCAATGCGCCCACCACCATCGCCAGGGGGACCACGACAAAGTGGCTCCCCAGCGAAGGCGCCGTCCCGGGCAGGCCACGGGCCACCAGGTACACCCCCAGAGCCGTGAACACGTGTACGCCCACCGTCAGTCCGGCGGCCAGCAGCAGCACGGCGGGTTTGCGGCGATACATCCGCACGGCCAGCAGCAGCCGTTCGATGATCGGCCCCACACGTGGCAGTTCGGACAGACGTCGCGAAGCCACGCCATTCGTGAACCCCGGCCACAACAAAACCACCAGTCCCACGCCGCCGACCACGGTGCAGGTCAGTGTCGCCCGGCAAACGATCTGGATTTCGCGGACGCCCGACGACAAGAAGCCGGTCCAGAAGATGGCCGTCGTGGCCACCAAGAACAGCACGTACAGGCCAATTACGCGGTCAACGACCACCGTGGCCACCGCCTCGGCACGGCGGCCGTGCTGTTCGCGGGCAATGAACACGGCCTTGAATAGATCGCCGCCGACATTTCCCAGCGAGAAGAAATTCAGCAAGTAACCCAAGAATCCCAGCCGGAGGGCGTCGCGCAGGCGGAAGGGCAATTCGAGTGCTCGGACCAGGAAGTACCAACGGACGATCGAAAGCACGACCGCCAGAAAGCACAACAAGAATGCCCCCCCGAACGCGTACCAGTCTTTGGGCTGGTCGCGGAGCTTCTCGAAGGCGTTATCCTGGGCGGCGCCGCGGACCAGGTAGACCAACAGCGCAATCGAGACGCCAAACTTCAGCAGGGTAATTAGCAGTTTCTTCAAACCGCGGCTCCGCGGGGACAATTCGGCAAGACTGGGCTAGTGCTGTGTCAAAGCTTCGTTTGCGGCTAGCGGAACTCGTGAGAGCTCCGTATTACCCTGGCGAACATCAGAAGTCTCACGACTTCTGCTACCCAAAATCTGAGCATTGACAAAGCACTAGTGCGGCTTTTTAACGTGCCGCTGCCGTGCGAGCAAGCGGGAAATGCCCCTGGCAGGGACGGCCAAGGTCAATGCCCTGGCTACAAATCCAAGGCCCGCATCAGCGGCTGCCAGGCAAAATACCCTGCCACGGCGAGCGCCAACAGCACGGCGACGCCAATCGCCGACATCGCTAGCAGCCGATTGCGACCTCGATGCCGCGAATGCCGAGCCTGGGCACTGACCAACTGGTCGAACAATTCGTCATCGCCCAGTGCACTGGTCTTCGTTACTGACCGCTTGCGCGGAACCAGGGCCGACGAGCGATCGTGCTCTGCGACGACGCCCTCGACCACCCCAGCGCCGGCCTTTTGACTGGCGAGGGGCACAGGCACGAGGGCGCCCAGAAAGGGCGTCTCGATCATCTCGAGATCGTCGATGTCGCCGCCCAACTCCGTCTCGCGCGGCGGCGCATTCCAAAGCGCTTCGGTTTGGGCTGCGTCGTCCCGTGCTTCGTCGACGCGTGCCTCTTCATCGAGCGCTACTTCGTCGAGCATTACATCGTCCGACTCTCCATCTTCCAACACCACCTCATCCGGCGACCCGGCGAAGGTCAATGGCTCGTCAGCGGAAGCGGCTCCGAATTTCGCTTCGTCTCGAGATCTTTCGTGCTCGGGCGTTGTGAGCAATCCGGCCTCATCGTCGGGTGGCACGCCCTGAGGAACGAAGGGCGTGGTTTCGCCAGGCGCCGCCCCCTCTGTTTCGCTCTCGGCGTGCCACTCAACCGCAACTTCGGTAGTGCGCTCGCGAGCTAGCTGCTCAGCCGCCAGGCGGAGTTGCTCCTCGCGGTTCAGTGCCTCGGCCAACTGTTCCTTCAAGGCGACGTGCGCAAGATCGAGCTCACCATGTGCTTGCTCGAGCTCGCCATGCGCCCGTTCCAGGTCCCGGTTTTTCAGCTCAAGCTCACGGTGGACTACTTCAAGCTCACTGAGCTTTAGCTCCAAATCGCTGTGCTTTTGCTCCAGATCACCGTGCTTCAGCTCAATTTCACTGTGGGCCCGCTTAAAATCCACGAATTCCGCGGACGGTTCGCTCGGAGCCACCTTAGTTTGAGGCGGCCCCCAGCGGAGCTCGTGTTGGTAGGACGGCCGCTGCTGGCTATCGGTTTTCGCCTCATCGCGCTCGCGTTTGACGTCGGCCAGTTCTGCCCGAACAGTTGCCAGCTCGGCCAGCAGGGTGTCTCTGCGCTCGGCCCACTCTTCGGCCTGCTGCTGAGCCTCGCGCCGAAATTCATCGACGGTGGCTTCCCAGGTATCGGGCGCAGGTGTCTGGAACCTTTGGCGGTCGAACTGCTCACTGCTGCACGGCGTATCGACAGCCAAAGGTTCCAGACGCCCTTCCCCCCCGGCCGCTCGCACATCCTCCCCCGTTACGCCAGATATGTCAGTTACGCTATCGGCCGTCCCGTCCACATTCGGCCCGTCCGATCGGCCCCTGGATACTGCCAATACCTGCGTATCCGATCCTGGCGCCGCCGATGTCGGTGGCGATGCACCAGCCGCTTCGGGCTCCCAATCGCTTGGGGGAGTTGCTGGCCCTTCGGTCCCAGAGAGGTGCTTCAGCAGGATATTGCCCAGAATCAGGCCGCTGCCCGGAGGGACGACGCCAAATTCGACCGGACGGCCATCGATCCGCATGCCGTTGGCGCTGAACAGGTCGATGGCCCACAGCCGTGCGTCGTCCCAATACAGGATGCAGTGGGCCCTCGAGATCGACGTGTCGGCCAAACATAGCTTGCTGGGCGGCTCACGGCCGACGATCGTCAACGGGCGTCGCAATCGCAACTGGACGGTCTGGCGGCGACCCTTGACGTTGGTCAGTTCCAACTGCGCGCCGGCCGGCGTAGCAATGCGGACGGGCTCCGTGCCAGGCATTTCCTGTTGGTCCGAATCCAGCGGCCCGGAATCGCCCAGGCCAGAGTCCCCATGTCCGGAGTCTGCCTGTCCCGTGCCCCCCAGTTCAGAGTGCTCTTGCCCCGAATCGCCCTCTCCTGGACCGGACTCGATCGCCGCGGGCGTTTCCCGTTCTTCGCCCCCGCCCCGCCGGCCGCGAACTGCCCCCGACGAATCGTCGGCAAACCGGGCCGTCAGCAAGTAGGCCCCTACCGCGATCGCCCGCCGCGGCGACATCCAGCCGGTAAACGCCGGCCGACCGGCAGTCGTGTTTTCCAGGCTAAGGCAAAAAATGCCCGTATCGCTGGCGTGCAAAAACAGCCGTTTGGCCGGCCCGTCGGGCAGCACCACCTCGGACTGGGGATGAGCCCCAACCCTGGCAAACGGCTTCTCAACCGTGAAAACCTGCTTGCCCTTTGGCCCCCGCAAAGTGACCACGAGGTGGCGGGAACTCCAGGCAGCGGGTCGGTCAGTGGTGACCAATTCGGGATTTGACATACTGCCGCCGCCGTGAATGGCCAGATGGTCGCGATTCGCCCAGAAAACGCCACGGAGAGTGCTATCATAACTGCCGCACCGCGGGAATGAAACGAAACACTCCCCGGCAAGCCGATAAGCATTTGTCGTGGCGAGCGGCATCCGTAAGCTTCCGGGTTCTCCGGCCTCCAGTAGGTCCCGGCGGCCCGACGGGACCTGGCGACGCGGATTGAGTCAGCCCCATACCGTGCTGGCCGCAAGGCATGTATTCGAGTCTTATCCGCCGCAAGGTCCCGTCCGGCGGCCGGGACCTACCAACTCCCCTCCCTCCCAGGGCATTGGTATCTACACCTCGCAGCGGAATATCGCGAGCTATTCGTGTTGTGGAACGCAGCAACTGCCCCGGAGGGGCAAAGGCATTTAGCCGTGGGCGAAAGCCCACGGACATGAGCGCAGGAGCACGTCGTAAGCCGCGCAGCGGCGACGGCGGTTCGATATCCACGACGCCGTCGCCGCTACGCGGCTCGACGACGATGTCCTACGACGTGGTTCCGTGGGCTTTCGCCCACGGCTAAATGCCGCCACCCCTGCGGGGTTACTTGAGGGCGCAGGTCGCAGCGTCGGATCTTGGCACGGTATTAGGATGTGTGTAACTCTTTAGCCGACGGAAGTTGATCTTGGTGAATTTCGGGTAGGTGGATTATGACAAGGGACACTCGGATTCAATCGAGGGTCTCATGGCATGGCTGTATCCGCG
>Ga0163150_10002001_pt1 | contig 32775 bp, 19 predicted proteins | sample OliLakLV19P2IB_FD_148628 | JGI IMG/M metagenome (GOLD analysis project Ga0163150, IMG submission 148628) | Freshwater microbial mat bacterial communities from Lake Vanda, McMurdo Dry Valleys, Antarctica - Oligotrophic Lake LV.19.P2.IB | ecosystem: Environmental > Aquatic > Freshwater > Lake >...
GCGCAGCATTGCAAATGTGATCAATGGATTGCTGGCGCCTGCTGGTTCGCAGATTCTCGAAGCCCACTATCGGACAATCGCCAAACACAACTTGTTGATGAACATCGAAGCGGTTCGGGACTACATGGCCCGACACGACGGACAGCTTCCCGAATCTTTGGACAAAATTGACGGTCTTCCCATCATGAAAGACCCGGCAACCGGTGAGCCAACCCGGTATTCCGTAGCAACCGTGGAAGGGCGCGCGACAGCGACATTTTCAATTGAATCACCACGGTTGCCAGAAGAGTACCGGACGATCCAAATTCAGGCCGAACAAAAATGAGTGTTGCCATGAACAGTTTCAAAGGAATTCGGAACAACTGGAGTCGATTTGTGTTTTGCAAAAATGCAATGAGGATCGTGAACGTGGCTCTTGTCGCGTTGATTGGACTTGCGGCATTGCTGCCACAAATCGCCAATGCCCAGTCCAAAAAACTGGACGAACAGCACGCTGTTCTAGCGAAATACCTTGACGCCGATATCGATGCAGTCGCGTGGGCAGATTTTGGCTCCATGACTGATGAAGAATGGAAAAAAATCGGTGAGTGGTTGCCGGACGACGGAATCCTGGATGCGGGTCGCGAGCGGATTCAGCAGGCTGGCATCGAAAAGGTCTACATATTGGTCCGACTCCCGGAATTTATTCCGTTTGGAATCGGATTCCGGGGAATCGTATTGTCAAAGGATCCACAGGCGGCGATCCGTCTGATGGCCGACGACCCCGATCTTCCTGGAGCCAAATTTGTTGTCGATGGTAACGCGGTTCTGGTCGGTATGTCTGATCAAGCATTGCAAAGTTTTCGAAAAAAGGATGGCGAGCCGGATCCGGAACTGCTGGAAGCAATCATACTTTGTCGGGGAAAACACGGCTTGGCATTTGCTCCGGACAAGACCATCCTGCAGGCCACGCTGGCAATGGCACGACCAACCTCAGGCGAGTACCAGAAGCTGTTTGATAGTATGGCCGGGTTTCGTTTGGCCAGCGTCTGGCAGGATCCCGATTCACTGGAACCCCGTTTGAATGTCCTTTTTCGCGACGAGACTTTGGCGGCCGGATTTGCCGAATCGGCGAATCACGAGTTGACGAAGGCATTTGAAGGCTCGCCTGAAATCGGCGAACTGCTTCAGGCGGAATCCCAGACCGTTTCGCTGAAGAATCCTGCGTCGCTGTTTGCATTGACCGCGAGCATTCGGATTCAGGCGAGGCAGGCGCAGGTTTTGAACAATTTCAGACAAGTCGCACTCGCGATGCATAATTTCGAGTCAGCGTACAAGTGCTTTCCTCCGCAGTCTTTGACCAACGAACGGGGAGAGCGGCTGCTAAGCTGGCGCGTGATGATGCTGCAGTACCTTGGCGAAATGGAACTCTATGAACAGTTTCATCTGGATGAGCCATGGGACAGTCCCCACAATCTGCCGCTGGCCAGTCAAATGCCGCGAGTCTTTGCCTCGGATGATCCAGAATTGGCAGCGGATCAATTGAAACGGGGCGTCACTTGCATGGTTGTGCCCCTCACCAAAGACTCTTTTTTCGGGCGCCCCGGCCCATCACTTTCATTCCCTGATTTGAAGGACGGAACCAGTAAAACGTTGATGGTGGTTGAAGTCAATTCGGAACATGCTGTGCCGTGGACCAAACCGGAAGATGTTGAATTTGATCCAGCAAATCCACTGGCCAAGGTCGCCCGGCGAGCCGGGGGCAAATTCGTCGCCGCGATGATGGACGGTTCGGTCAGACTGCTTTCGTCCGACATGCCCGCCGAAACGATGAACGCTCTGCTAACCATCGACGGCGGAGAAAAAGTTGATTTCGAAAAGGCAACGAAAGATCGTTAATGGTTCTGTCAAAATGATTTCTTCGACATCGCGATCCGACACGAAAAATCGGTGCGTCAGAAAATGGGCTGCGTTTTTCAAGACTTCCAAAGAAGCCAATCGTCTGCCCAGCTCCAGTTTCCCGGCTCTCATTTTCTACCCCCAAATTTTCTACCCAAAAAATTCAGGTACGAAGATTTAGGGTAGGAAAATGAAGAGTTGTTGCTATTGCTGTCGCGTCTATTCCTTCATTGGTTTGTCTTCGATTACCAGGCGGATTTCGTCGGAGTTTCCTTTCAGTTCCGGGGCGTACATGGCCCAGGCTTTGGCGGGGAGAGCGCTGTACTTGCCGGGGATCTCGGCTCGCAGGCGGTAGCTGACGCTGTGTTTGCCGCGGGCCAGACTTCGCATGAAGAACGCCACGTATTCGTCACGGAATTCCACGTAGGCTCCGAGGCCACCTTCCGTGTAACCACTGCGGACATTGACCGGCTCAAAGCCGGCTGCCTTCATGTCTTCAAAGATCACGTATTCGTAATCGTTCTTTGAATCGATCTCGAGCTCGACTTCGATCAGATCGCCGCTGACGACTTCAGCCAAGTTGGTCAATTCGACCCGGTCGTATTTGTCGGATTTCTGCTCGACCACTTCGCCCCGCGCGCCACGAACTGTCGCTGATGCATCGTCGCGCTGAACGAGTTTGTAGAACTTGCGGTTAACCTTGACTTCCAGCCCCGCTGCCGTGATGTGGTCTTCCATAGTAAAGTTGGTGAGGTAGGCGTTGGCGTAAACCGGGCCTTTTCCCGTCCGTCGCAATTCGATCTTGTGTGGGCCGGATTCCAGATCGGCACCTTCCAGAATCAGGGCGTTGTCAAACGAGAAAATGTTGGCCTTCGTTATTTCGACCGCCTTGCGGACTTTGCCATCGACCAGCACTTCGATCGTCATCTCCGGCTCGTCTTCACCCGTTTTCTGGATGTACTCGGCCAGCGCCTCAATGCAGGTCGCCGTATCGCGGGTGCTGTTCCAGCGGTTGCCGTAACGCCGGTTGTTCAGCAGGTATTTGACGACTCCCGCAGTCTTCGGATCGTTGGGGCGAACACGGGACATCAGCTTCAGGTACCAGGCATTGGCTTCGATCACGTCGCCATACCAGTACCACCAGTAGCCGCCGTTGTTGGGAAGGTCGATATAGGCCGACTGGTTCTCTTCGTCATAGACCACGAACTGGTCCATGTTCCGGATCACCATGTCGCGGCGCTGGTTGTCGCCGATCTTGTCGAGAGCCAGGCCGACCAGCCCCATTCCGTAGAGGGTCAGTTTGTTCCGGTCCCGATACAGGTAGTCCGTCATCTTTGGCATTTGCACGCTGGCGTCGGCCAAAACCTGGTGAACCATGGCGTCGAGGTTGTCAGCGAACTGTTTGTATCGCGGTTCTCGCGGCCAGCGGTCTCGCGGGATATCCTGCAGACGGACCCATTCGTCGAGCAGGGCGACCTGCGACGCCTCCCAGGCTTTGAGCCATTGGACGCCCCGTTCCAGAACATCGGCTGGAATCGGCATGTCAGCAGCGATGGCAGTTTGCAGGCCGTGAACGACAACCGCCGTGGTGTGCGGCCAACTCCGTTGGCCGTAGCCGGAGAACCAGCCCCAACCGCCATCGGAACACTGCATGGCGGTCAGGTCGCTGATTCCCTTGCGGACCATGCTCTCGACTTCATCGGGATCAAAAACCGGGTTGTGGTCCCATGCTTTCCACTGTTTCGCACGTTCGGCCGGATCGCCGATTTGCTGGGCGTTCAGGTTGGTCTGTTTGTCGCGAATGTCCCGCAAGTCGAGATTCATGTTTCGCAGAATCTTCAGCGTTACCACAGTCGGAACAAAGCGGTTGAGCGTTTGTTCCGTGCAGCCATAGGGATAGGCAGCCAGATAAGGTAGCGCGTCGACCATCGCACCGGCGAGAGTCGGCGAATAGCGGACTTCCAGCCGTGTTTGTTCCGGTCGCCGTTCTGCGGGAACCATCAAGTCGATCGTCGCGGAATTCTCGTTGCCGCGAACCACACGGCTGAACGATTCTGTTTTCAGCATTCCATGTACGAATACGGGAAAGCTCATTTTCATCGCGTCGGACTCGACGTCGGTTTGAGCCGTCATGGTGATTTCGGCTGTGCCCTCTGCGACGGCGGACACTTTCCAGTCCACACGCACATCGCCGCCGGCAGGAATCTCGACCGTTTTCACGTTTGGGTCGATCGGCGAGAGCGTGCTGCCGCCCAGGTCCAGGCTGACCCGGGCCGTTTTGGCTACGTCCAGATAGTTGTGAACGACTGCCGAAAGATAGACTTCGTCCTTTTCTACAAAGAACCGCGGTGCCTGAAGGCGTACGAGTATGTTCTTTTTGGTCGTCACGTTAACTGAGGCCTCACCGACGCTGCTGGCTGGCCCTATGGCCCATGAACGGATTTTCCAGGAGGTCAGGTTTTCCGGCATCGGAACCTTGATCTGTGCCGTTCCGTCCGCGTCCGTCGTGATCGCGGCGTTCCAGTAAGCGGAGTCCGCAAAATTGGCGCGGACGGTTGCTGCGGCCATTGGCGGTCCCTCGCCACCAACTGCGTTCCCGGTCTGGCCGCGCTCAGCGGCCTGGTCCATCAACATTGGTGCAGCCGCCGACTCCATGGCCATCCCTTCGGCTCCTCTGCCGCCGCCCATGCCGGCAGCCCGGGACATCGGAGCTGCATTCCGTTCATCCTTGTTCATCCGCCCACTGTCGCTTTGCGCCGGATCGTTATCCTGATCAGCGGTCAGGTGGCCAAAAGCACCCAGAAACTGCATCACCGGTTCATTGGATTTTGCAAATTGCCAGAACGACCGGCCCAGCGAATGTTCACTATTGGGATTGTGCGAGCGGGTCCATTTCCAGAAGAACTCGCGGATGTCGCTGACGTTGGAGCCGCCGGAAATGTATTCCACGGCCCGGTCGTACATGGTCAGGACGAGATCGCCGACGACTGGTTTGCCGAATTCGTCGACCAGTTTCACGTTCAGCGTTGCTTCCGCGCCGGGCAGGTATTCCGTTTGCGACGGCTCGACCGTAATTCGAATCGACTTGTCCATCGGCGGAACAACGATATTCCGGACGACTTCGTGAACTTTGGCGTTCGAGATCGTCGAGGCCTCGACAAAGAAGTTGGGCATGTCGTTCTGCACGACCGGAATTTCGAAGACCGTGCTTTTGCCATTCATCTTCAAGATCACTGGGCGCCCTGCATATGCCCCGTCGGCCGGTCTCAACCACAGCAGCACCGTTGAATCGGGACGATTGGTGTTGACCAGCAACCGGACGCTTTCACCTGGATTGTAGGATTCACGGTCGAGCGTGATTTCCAGGTCGTTGTAGCGGAAATCCTTGCCGTCAAAACCGTCACCGGTGACCGTCATTACCTGACCACCTTCGAAACGGTTTCCTTTTCCGTCATCGACTGTGCAGGCGATACGGAACTGCCCGGGCTGGCTGGCGTTCATGATTTGCTGAATTTCGCCGCTGCTGCCGACCTCAAGGTCTTTCCAGGCCTGGACTTCGGTTTCTTCACATTCGTTGTTATTCCATTTGACGGAATAGAGTTTGATTTCGGCTTTGCCGGCCACACCCTGACCGTCCGGAGTACGGGCGGCAAAGTGAGCCGTGAACGAATCGCCAACCCGTGCGTATCCGCGATCGGTCCAGCAATAGACGCGGAAGGGCTGTCTCGCGACGTTCACAGTCCCCGTTCCGACGATCGTCCGGCGGGAAGCGTCGACTACTTCGGCGGTGATCGTATAGACATGGTCCTGATCGCCATGCAATGCTTTGGCCAGGGCCGTATCGATGCCGACTTCGGCGGTTCCGTCTTCACCGATCACTGTCTCTTCGTCGATCACCAGTTCCGGGGGATCGGACCAGCCACCCCACCAGGGTGGAATCGGGGCAAAACAGCCCCACTGCCGGAAACCGGGATACCACGGGTAGTCGCTGCCGAACCACCAGTATCCGTTTCCGTACAACCAGTCCCAATGGCGGACGGGATACCAGCGCACATCGCGGGTCGTACGGTGAACCTTGTATTTGACCGTTGCGTTCGTGACCGGCCCGCCGAAATAATATTCCGCGCGGATTTTGGCGGTAACCTTGTCACCAAGTTGCACTGGCTCCTTCGGCAGATCGACCGAGACTTCGAATTCGGGTTTCTTGTATTCCTCCACGCGGAATGACAGGTTTCCCCAAACGTCCCGTTGCTTTTGTTTGTCCCGGAGATTCTGCCCGACTGCAGTAATCGTATAGGCGCCCAGTTTTGCGTTTTCGTCCAGGACAAGTGTTCCCGCGACGGCTCCCGACCGGTCCGTACTGACGTTCTCTCGCCGAACCTCGTTTCCCAGCGGGTCATTGATGACCAGTTCCAGGGTCTTGCCGGAAAAATCAAACAGCTCATCGCCAGGACGATAGGAAGCTTCCCGTGCCCACATTTTGAACTGGACGGTTTGCCCTGGCCGGTAGACTGGCCGATCGGAAATCACGTACAGGACCGTTCGTTCGGGCCAGTCCGAGTTCCATGCCGCAGCCCAAACATTGGAGAAGCCCATCCAGCCAAGCTGGCCATCGGCGGTTTTGGCAATGGTCAGAAACTGATACTGGTTATCGAGCATGCCCGGGTCGGTCAATACAAATCCGTCCCTGTCGGTCCGCTGGGAAAATCGTTTGGTGAGAACGTTGTGCCGTTTTTGAGGCTCGTTCCATTCCTGCCTCCAGCCAAAAAACTCGACATCCGCATTGGGAACTGCCGAGCCATCAACGGCATTTGCAAGGTAATAAAGTGATTTGCCATTCACCGGTTTTTTGAGGATCGCCAGGCTGTCGATCCAGACAACTACATGCGTTGTGTTTCCGCCATCCATTTTGGCCGTGACCAAATAAGCACCCGGTTGCTGGAGCGGAGTCGAAACCGTAGTTCGCCGGTCAAAATGTTCGGCCCGCGGTTCCAGCTGGACTTTCCAGGTGGCCACCGGTTCGGCCGCGACATATTCTTTCATTCGCCCTTCCAGCAGTTCGTTCTGGAAATACTGGACTTGAAGTCTTTGCCAGTCGAGTTCGGCGGGTCGGGATGAGACGTAGGCGATGGTATCGGACAGCATTTTCTGCTGGTCGATCCGGCGTGCCTCAAAAGTAACTCCCCGGCCGTTGCGAAAACGGTATTGCAAGGTTGCGCCGGTACCGGCAGGTTGCACGGTTGTGTTTTCCAGCATTCCCCACGGTGCGATAATCTGGTTCAGTTGCCCGCGACGATAGTCGTCGTTGCCGTAGCGTTCAATCAACAATTGCCACTGCTTGGCCGCGCGGGGGAACTGCTGGCGGTCGGTGTAGATCCGGGCCAAATAATCCAGGGCCGTGGAGCCCCAGGCGGAATTCCGGACATCGGACATCTCTTTGGCCAGGAAGATCGGGTTGTGTTCGTCCGGCAATTCCAGTTTTCGGACTCCGGTTGCCAGCCGCGCGATCGTTTCATTGTCGGCAAGCGTCCGTAGGGCCATCGGGTTGGAGGTTGGATCTTTTTCCGCTGCGGTTTCGTCCCCGGAACCGGTTAGTGACGACAGATTGATGCCCCAATTCTGCAGCGCGGCAACGCCAAATTGCCTGTCCAGAAAGCTGACATACGACCAGCGAAAATGGAACTCGAGACGGTTGTCGTGTTCGATTCCTTCTTTCAACACCCATCGCCACCGTTCACCATCGCTGGCCGCATCGATCCAGGCTTTGGGCACGCTGTAGAAAACCGGATTTCCGTCGGGGTCCACGGGTGCTCCCCGTGCGCCGCCCTCTCCCCTGCCATATCCCTGCCAGTTGTTTTCATGCATCTGTACGTCGGGCAACGTTCCCGTATCGGTCAGTTCCTGCAGTCTCCATTCGTTGCCATTCATCCGGCCGAATTCAAGGACCGCTGCCAGGGATTGGAAGTATCGCCCTTTTTTTTCCTTGTCTGCATCTCCGACGGCGACCGGCAAGGCTGTTTCCAGCAGCTTCAGGGCCCGAACCCTGTCCCGTTCCATAACATTTGCCCATTCGCCACCACCACGCGCCTGGCCGCGGTTGAATTCACCGGCAACTACAAAGCCGTAGTGTTCGACCGCCATCAGGGAATCGGCTGCGGCTTGTAACAGTTCCCATTTGTCGCCGTGCAGGCCGACCTGTTCCTCCAGCAAGCCATCCATCTGGTCCAGCCGCTGAAGTGAACTCAGGCAGGTCACGACGTTTAGCCAGTCGGTGGCAACGGTCGGTCCGTCGCTGCGTGGTTTGCGCAGCAATGCCAGCCAGGCGTCGAGGGCTTCTTTCCAGTTGCCGTCGTTCATCAGCTTTTGGGCCTGTTCGCGATCGTCCAATTTGCGTTGCGACATTCCGTTGGTTCCTGGTCCAGGCGAGCCCGCAATGGCCAAGCATACCGTTACGACAACTACAAAGAAAACGAGTCGGATCATGACCGTGTCCCAAAACGATGAAAACTGAAGCTGAATCTGACAGTAATCAGACCAAAGCCTGCGCGGCTGTAAAGAGAAGACGGGCGCCGGGGACCGGGAGTTCCGGAATCAACCTCCGGAATTGGGAAATGCCCGTCAGTCGTACAACCCGGCCGGCGAAATGCCGGGCAACCGGGAATTGGAACGAAAACCCCGGCGATTGGCCGTAAATGGCATCAACTGGATGCTGTTTACGAATCGCCGGGCTTTCTGATTTGGCTGAGCCGGTCGCCGTCGGCTAGAAAGGCATAATCATTTCCAGGTCCAGTGGATCCCGCAGCCCTTCGCCCAGATTCTTGAGCGCCTCTGTTTCGATTTGACGAACGCGTTCTCTGGTCAGTCCCAGTTTCTCGCCAATTTCTTTCAGCGTATGCGGTTCGGAGTCATCCAGACCAAACCGCATCCGCAAGACCGTCGCCTGTCGTTCGTCGAGAGAGTGCATCATCTCGCGAACGTGGGACATCACGTCGTTTTCCAGCAACTCAATGTCCGGCGAACGGACCCGTTCGTCCGCAACCATATCGCCCAGGCTCCAGCCGGATTCCGACTGGTCTGTCTGGGGAGTCGCATTGTAGATCTGGATCGCCTTTTTGATGATCGTCAGTTTGCGTTTGGGCAATCCCAGCAGGCGGGCAACTTCTTCCGGCGTTGGAGTTCGCATCAGTTCATCGGAAAGCCGGACAGTTGCCCGCCGCCATTTGGACAGGATTTCCACCATGTACGCGGGGATCCGGATCGTCTTGGAACAGTTGATCAGTGCCCGTTTGATCGACTGCTTGATCCAGTAACTTGCATAGGTGCTGAATCGGGTACCGACGTTCGGATCAAAGCCCTCGACCGCCCGCAACAGGCCCAGGTTTCCTTCCTCGATCAGGTCCTGCAGGCCAAGCCCCTTGCTGGTGTATCCCCGGGCAATATTGACGACCAGCCTCAGGTTGGCCCGGGCCATATGGTCTCTGGCCCTCGCGTCTCCCTGGGCAATCCGGGTAGCAAGTTCTTTTTCTTCGACTGCGGTCAGGAGCGGCGTTTCATTGATTTCCCGCAAGTAGATTTCCAGGGGAGTCTGAACAGCGGTAGAGCTGCGACCGGCCTTTGATCGACGCGATGCACGAGCAAGTTCTTTTCGCTCAACATCCTGGCTGCCGGCATCTTCATGGCTCATGGCGTGTCTCGTTCCTGGAGAATGGATGGCTTTGGGGTACAGAGGATGCTATCGTCGCGCCGGAATGCGACTCTGCAGATTTGGCAAACCTTGCCGCTTTACAATGTTTCCCATGATTGCAACTGTTGTCAGGTTTGTGCCGGTTCTGCCGGCACAGTTCCTTCGAAGGCCCGGCGAACTGGCAATGCACCAGATTCACTGGAATTCGGCATCCTTCACGGTCCACAATATTCGAATTCCCAGGTTCCTGGGCTTGGCGATTGAATGGGAGGATGCTGTCCGGGTAGAGAGTCTGATGCCGAGCGCTTCGTTTTCATCTGTCGTGCTTTGCCCGCACCATGGAACCAGTCAGGGGGGGCCCGGGTGACCCGTCGGGATGCAGAATGTGCCAAATTGCCGGAAATGCTATAATCGTTGGACCCAATCCCAGCGGGTCAAGGGTGCCGCCGGCAAATCGGGTATACGCCGGCCGGATTCTTTTGGCATCGAATACGCTGCCAGAATGTTTATTGACAGGAGCACTTTGCTGTGACCGAACGTGTACCGATGAGCCAGGAAGGATATGAAAAACTCCGCAAGGAGATTGATTTCCTGGAAAACGTCGAAATGCCGAAGATTGCCGAGAAAATCGCGGCTGCCCGATCCGAAGGGGACTTGAAGGAAAACGCTGAATACCACGCCCAGCGTGAATCGCAGGGGATGCTCCAGGCCAAAATTAACCAGCTGAACTCCAAACTTTCCCGGGCCGAAATTATCGACCCGGCTCGTGTGCCACGCGACAAGGTTGCCTTTGGCGCATCGGTAACGGTGATGGATGTTGACCTGGAAGAGAACGAGGAAATCACCCTGGTCGGTGACGGCGACGAAGACTACGACAACGGGAAATACCTGATCACGAGTCCGATTGGCCAGGGGCTGCTGGGCAAGAAAGTAGGCGAGATTGCCGAAATCGCCATTCCCAAAGGAAAGCTTGTTTTCAAGGTACTGGACATCCGTTACGACCTGTGAAACTGGACGGAATTCCTGACGCCGGAGGAGATGGAAAAGCGTACAAAGCTCGCCAATTTGGCTGAATCCGGTACAGAACTTCCAGAATCTTTCAGTGTTGAAAGCTTCCGGGTCCGGAATGTCGCGGCAAGGCCCAAATTGGCCGTTTTGTGGCCGGGCAAAGGAATCTTCACTCCGTTGCTGCTTGGTGACTTCGGGAATCTGTTCGGCTACATTGGGACGTTTTGGAAAACTTTCCATTTCAAACTGACTCGGGATATTCTCCATGATGCTTCGATCGATCTGCTTCCTGGCGATAGTTGGTCTGACCTGTTCAACGAACGCGGACAACTGGGCCCATTGGCGCGGGCCGCTTCAGAATGGCGAATCCACGGAAACCGGATTTGCCAAAACCTGGTCTCTGGAGACCGGAGAAAATGTTTTATGGACATCGGATATCGGAGGTCGAGCGACTCCGGTCATCATGAAGGGGAAGGTCTATTTGGACTGCCGGACCAGCCATGACGTGAACGATCCCAAAGAGGTTATCAACAGCCGCGAGCAAGTGGTCTGTTGGGACCTGTACACGGGAAAAGTACTGTGGCGCAACGAGTTCAATGTCTTTCAGACAGACATTCCGGCTCCCCGGGTTGGATGGGCGTCCATGTGTGGCGATCCGGAGACAGGCAATGTCTATGTGCATTCGGTTAGCGGAATGCTGAAGTGCTTTACTGGTGACGGCAAACTGGTTTGGGAGCATTCACTGGTTGAAGAGTTTGGTGCAATCCTGGGATATGGTGGCCGGGTTCACACGCCAATCATTGACGAAGACAGGCTGGTCGTCGGTTTTCTGGCGGCGAACTGGGGTGACTCCAAGGGTCCCGGCCCGATGCATTACTATTATGCATTCGACAAAAAGACCGGCTCGCTGGACTGGGTTGCAGCGCCGGGAACGGCTCCCGAAGGAACCAACTACTCGACAGCGATTGTCGCGGTCATCGGTGGCCAGCGGATGCTGATTGGCGGAAACGGTGATGGTGGCGTCTATGCAATCAATGCCCGGACTGGCAAAAAGATCTGGGGTTTCCAGATGTCCAAGGCCGCCATCAATGCGACTCCATCGGTTTGGAACAACCGGGTTTACATCAACCACGGCCAGGACAACGTCGACAACCAGGAATTCGGCCGCGTGCAGTGTATTGATGCTACCGGCATGGGGGACATAACCGGCACGGGAAGCGTTTGGCGGATTGACGGAATCAAAGCGGATTCCGCCAGTTCCATGGTTCACGATGGAGTTGCCTATTTCGTTTCGGATACCGGCAACCTGTTTGCAATCGACGCAGAAAATGGCGAGCAGCTTTGGGATTACAACCTCGGTACGGTCGGCAAAGGCTCTCCGACCTGGGCCGACGGGTGCATGTATGTGACCGAAGTGAATGGCCGGATTCATACACTTCGGGTCTCACGGGCCGGATGCGAACCGGTGAATCTGGTGCATTTGACTGCGAAAAACGGCCAGGGTGACGATGAAATCTATGCGTCACCGGCTTTTGCCGACGGTCGAATGATCATCGTCTCCAGGGATCGGACCATTTGTGTCGGCACTGCGGATGCAAAAAAACAGCCCGTGACCGTGGCGAATCTGGGGGATGAAGGACGTGCCGGTTCCGAAGTTGCTTCGATCCAACTGCGGCCTTATGAAGTGGCACTTTGGGGACCAGGAAAGGTCGATTACGAACTGCATACATTTGACAGCCAGGGGCGGTTCATCGACATTCGCAAGCCCGAACTCGTGGTTGGCGAAGGCCTGACCGGCGAGGTTGCGGGATCGACATTGACCGTAGCCGGGGACAAAAATCAGGCCGGAACGGTGATTGCCAAGGTCGGGGAACTGCAATGCCAGGCCCGGGTACGGGTCATCAACGGAAGCAAGAAATGGAGCTGGAATTTTGACGGTTTGACCGGAGTCGCGACTCCGCCAGGCTGGATCCGATCGTTCGCAAAACTGAAACCGGTCGAGGTTGACGGCAACACGGCGATGATGGCAGCGGGAATGGGGCAGGCCAAAGGCAGGCCCAGCCATACAGTTTGGTTGGGTACACCCGAAATGAACCGTTACCAGATCCAGGCCGACGTGCGCATGACAGAGCAGCGGCGACAATTGTCCAGTATTGGTCTGACCGCCAACCGTTATACGTTCATGATTCGCGGCAACTACAACGAGATATCTGTTCAAAGCTGGCCGGCACACCAGCGGCTGGGAGCCAATGCCAAATTCGTTACCGAACCGGATGTCTGGTACACGATGAAGCTGGACGTTGACGTCGATGGCGGTCAAGCTGTTGTTCGCGGCAAGGTCTGGAAAAAAGGGGAGCCCGAACCGGAAAAATGGAACATGGAAGCGGTCGATCCGCATCCGAACCTCTCGGGCAGTCCCGGTCTGTTTGTCTATGCACAAACCGACTGCATGTTTGACAATGTTGTCGTTACTTTTGACGAATAACAGCGCCAGTCCGGAAATCATTCACTAAAACGTCAGCATCGAAATTACGGGATAAGAGATATGTCATCGTCGAGACTCATTTGGCCGGTATTCACACTGTGTATTGCCGGTTGCATTGGAACGGTATCGGGTATCCAGTCTTCTGGCGCTGGTGAGAGTCGCGACTGGACGATGTGGGGCGGAACTCCGTCCCGCAACATGAAAAGCGACGCAACTGGTGTTTCGCTGGACTTTGGACTGCGAAAAACCAGGGACGGCCAAAACGGCAGGAACGTGGTCTGGTCGGCCCAACTTGGTTCGCAAACGTATGGCAATCCAGGGGTTTCCGGTGGCAAAGTTCTGGTGGGAACCAACAACGGCGCGGAGTACCGCGAAAAGCATAAAGGGGACCGGGGCGTAATCCTGTGTTTTGATGAGGAGTCCGGCAAACTCCTTTGGCAATTGACTCGGGAAAAACTGCTCGCGGGGCAGGTCAACGACTGGCCTGAACAGGGAATCTGTTCCAGCGCTGTGGTCGAGGGAGACCGGGCCTGGGTAGTAACCAACCGCTGCGAACTGATGTGCATCGATATGGAGGGCTTTCGGGACGGGGAAAATGACGGAGTCGTTCAGGACGAACCGGACCATGAAGAACTGGATGCCGACATCGTCTGGAACTTTGACATGATCGAAGAAATGGGTGTGTTCCCGCACAATCTGGCGACCAGCAGCCCGGTCATTCACGGTGATACGGTATTTCTGGTTACAGGCAACGGAGTCGATGAGGCCCATCTGGAAATTCCTTCGCCAAGGGCCCCTTCCTTTTTGGCGGTCAACAAGAATACTGGCGAAGTTATCTGGGAACAGAATTATCCCTTCAACCAGATTCTGCACGGCCAATGGTCCAGTCCGGCCGTTGGCGAAGTCAACGGACAGGTTCAGATTTATTTTCCAGGCGGTAACGGCTGGATCTATGCACTCAATCCGGCCGATGGCGAAATCATCTGGAAATTCGATTGCAACCCAAAAGAAACCAAATGGGAATTGGGTGGGGCAGGTTCACGAAACAACATTATCGGAACGCCTATTTTTGTGGACAACTCAGTCCTGATTGGTGTTGGGCAGGATCCCGAGCATGGTGAAGGCGTTGGACATTTCTGGCGAATCGATGCAACCAAAACCGGAGATGTAAGTGCGGAACTGGGCGAGATCAACGTACCGGGTAAACCCAACCCGAATTCAGCGGTGATCTGGCACTATGGCGGAGTTGATGACGATGGGTCGGTAACCGGGACGGCTGGTGGCAAAGTCTTTCGACGAACGATGTCGACTGCTGCTGTCAGTAATGGACTTGTGTTTATCTCGGACCTGAGCGGATACGTGCATTGCCTTGATTTCAAAACCGGGGCGCGTCATTGGGAACATGACATGTTGTCTGCAGTTTGGGGATCTCCCATGGCTGTCGATGGCAAGGTCTTTATCGGGAATGAAGACGGCAAACTGGTCGTTTTCGAAGCCAACAGTGAAAAGGCGAATATTCTGGGAAGTTTTGATACGGACAAGTATTCGTCTGTTTACAGTACCCCGGTGTTTTGCAACGGACACATGTACCTGTCCGACCGGACCCGGCTTTATCGTGTCAATGTTTCGGGACCGGCCGTTTCGAAATGACCCGGAATGGGGCCGTGCCGCGGGGTTTGCTCTGCCGTTTCTGTAGGTCAAATGCAGAGTGCCAGGCCATCGTTTTGCTGCCCTGGCGGGAGATTGGGCGTGGTACATTTGCAAGCTGGATGAAATGTCCATGGTGCAAAAGCCCATTGCGGTGAAGTCTGGTTTCCTGCATTGGAGCGGACGAAATGGTCGTCAAACTGGCAATTTGGTCAAAAAAACGCATGGACCGGGAACGGTTGTTTAATACAATTGTTTTGGAGGCTGTAAGTAAAGGATTTGCCTGATCGCGAATGATCGCATCAGTCTGCCCGGTTTTTTGACTCGACCCGGTGGGAATTTCCGGTGTCGAAACTGTTATGAATGAGTGGCATTGGGGTTATGCCTGCGGAAAATTGAGGCCATGGAAGTAATTGGAGAGTGAAGATGCATGATGATTCGGCGCGTGCGAGGATCTTGCGGACTGCCGGTCCGATTTTTGCCGAGCGTGGTTTTCGAGCGGCTACGGTCCGCGATATTTGCGACCAGGCGGAAGTCAACCTGGCGAGTATCAATTACTATTTTGGTGACAAGGCAAAACTTTATATCGAAGTCATCAAGTTCGCGCGCGAGGGGCAGGATCTTGCACATCCGTTCGGCGGTCGTGCTTTTCCGGACGACCCGCGCGAGCAGCTGTTTGTGTTTGTCAAAACGCTGTTGAACCGGTTGGGTGTGAACGAAGACGCGAGTTGGCAGACAAAGCTGTTGGTGAGGGAATTCATGTCGCCCGGCGAAGCCACCCGCCAGATTGTGGAAGATTACTTCCGGCCCTATTTTTCCCGGCTTCTGGATTTGCTGGAATCGATGTCGCCGGTTCCCCTGTCACCGGCCGAAAAAATCCGGGCGGGGTTCAGTGTCATTGGGCAGTGTCTTCACTATCGGGTGGCCGCACCCATTATCGGAATGTTTGTCGATCCTGCGACCCAGGCGTCGGATTTTGGAATTGATGCCATCGCACGCCACATCGCGGATTTTTCGGTCGGCGCGATTGCCAATTTGAAGCTGGTTCCGCTGTCGGAGAAATCCGGCTGAAGATCGCAACTTCATAATGCATGGCCAGGATGGTTAGTCAGGCATTTGATCCACGACACTCACTCCGGCGGCGTTCCGGAATTTTGAAATCCGGTTGAAGTAATGACCAAGCCACGACAAATCAGGTTGCGATCAGGCAATACCGCAGCTACCCAAGTTGCCAAGACGGTTTTTTCGGTGTTGATCCTTGCCGGTTCGGCCGGATTGGCCACCGGACTTTACCTGTTGAAAGAGCCGCCGCCGGACAAGTCCCCCGATTCGCTGATTCCCCAGGTCCGGATCGCGCAGGTGCTGCCATTTTCAGGCAGCCTGGATTTGACCGTAACCGGGACCGTCATCCCGCACCGCGAAGTCCGGCTGGCAGCAGAAGTCACGGGCAGGATTTCCAACAAGACACCATTGTGCAGGGCTGGCAGCTTTGTTCGTTTCGAAGATCTGCTTGTGGAAATCGACAGCGAGACGTATGAGCTGGCGATGCGGACAGCGGACGCCGAAGTCACCCAGGCGGAAATCATGATCCGGGAAACCAACCGGGAGATCGAGGGGCTGCGCGAGAACGTGAGGATTTCCCGGGAGCAACTCGTTTTGTTGCAGGACGAGTTGGATCGCAACGTTCGACTTGGAAATGCTGTTTCGCGCAGTGAGCTGGACCAGGCCAAGCGGGGGTTGCTGGAGTCGCAAAACCAGCTGGCAACCCGTGAGAACAGCCTCGATACCACTTTGGCCAGGACCGAGCGCATGCAGGCTTCCCTCGAGCTGGCGAAACGCCGTCAGGAACGGGCGATGGTGGATTTGAACAGGACAAAAATTACAGCACCGTTTGCAGGCGTCGTCGTTCGTGACATGGTGGAACAGGATGACGTAGTCCAGGCCGGAACTGTTTTGCTGACCGTAGAAGACACGAGTCAGGTGGAGGTTCTCTGCAATCTGACGGAATCTGATTTGGCATGGATCCGGAAGAATTCGCCCGTGACCAATGTTGCCGGCAGTACTTCGGACGAATTGGGCCTGCGATCGGCATACTATTTGCCCAAAATACCGGTGCTGGTTTCGGCTTCGCGGGATCCCGAAATCGTTTGGGAGGGGCGACTTGACCGGTTCAATGGTATTGGCCGGGACGAACTGACCAAAGCCATTCCGGTCCGGATCGTGGTGGACCATCCGGTTATGGAAACGGCAAACGGTCCCCGGGCCCTGGTTCGGGGAATGTATGTCCAGTGCCAGCTGAAAATTGAACGCGGCGCGGGAATGGAGGATCCGGAGGAACTGCTGGTCGTTCCTGCGGTTGCCGTCAGGCCTGGCGGGTATGTGTGGGTGGTCGAAGACGAAAGGATTTACCGCCGGGTGGTCGAAGTTGTAGACAGCTTTCTGAGAACCCCGGGTGCGGGTCTGGATTCCACGTCAGGTGAGTCAGCAAGGACCGTGATCAGGTCGAACGGCCTGGGGCTTAAACCAGGCGCATTCGTCGTTGTCTCACCTCTTTCCCAACCTACCGAGGGGTCTACGGTCAGGATTGAACCTAAAAGGGATTCAGAAGAAGGGGGAGGCGAAAACGCATCCCCGGCGATGGTCGAAGACCTGGAGTGCAAAGACGGGACTGTCAGGCCTGAAGGGGGAACGGAGCAGGTTTCCTGAACAGGATTCCCGAACGAATCGCCCCCAAGCTGTTTTCATTTTTGGTAAAGACCAGATCACTTTGCAGAAACCAACGGACCATAGCCAATGCGATCGGTAATCCGGTGGGCGATTCACAATTCGCCGGCCATGAACACGTTTGTTGTGGCCTTATTGGCCATCGGCGCTATCAGCCTGATTGTGATGCGGCGCGAAGTCTTTCCGGAATTTCAGCTGGAAATCGTCCTTGTCTCGGTGCCATTTCCGGGCGCGTCTCCGGAGGAAACCGAAGAGGGGATCTGCCAGAAGATTGAGGCTGGGGTCTCCACAGTTGACGGGGTGAAAAAGGTGACCTCCGTCGCCTCGGAAAATTTTGGTTACGTCATTTTGGAACTTCAGTCGTATGTTCGCGACGCACAAAAGGTTGTGGAAGAGATCCGGTCGGAGATCGACCAGATTAATTTTCCACCCAGTACCGAGCAGCCGGAAATCCGCCAGATCGCCTTTCGAAACTCGGCGATCTCGCTTGGGGTTCTGGGACCGGACAGATCAGATAACCCAACCATTGCCTTGCGGCAAGAGCGCCAGCTACGGGAATTGGCCGAGTCGATTCGGGAAGAGATTCTGGATTTGCGCGCGGTCAAGCCGAAGAATGTCGTGCGGGCCCTGTTTGCCAAAGTGATCCAGCCGACCGGGCCGGCCATTACCAGCGCGGAGATTGTCGCTGCCAAACCGTATGAGATTGCGATCGAGGTCTCTGAGGACACCTTGCGGGAGTACGGGCTTAGTCTGTCGCGTCTGGCAGGCATCGTCCGTTCGCAAAATGTTGAGATCCCTGGCGGGAAGCTGGAAACGGCCGGTCAGGAGCTTTTGTTGCGGGGCAAGAGCAAGCGTGAAATTGGTTCGGAAATTGAAAAGATCGCTGTTTTTTCCCGACCCAACGGGGACGTCGTCACGGTGGGTGACATCGGAGTGGTCATCGACGGGTTTGCAGAATCCGTTTCGGAGCACACGATCAACGGCCAGCCGGGACTGACGATACGGGTGTCCAAAACCGGTGCCGAAGACCTGTTTACTGTCGTCGAGACGGTCAGGGATTATGTTGAGAAAAAAGGGCTGCCCGAGGGATACGAACTGATAGTCTGGGGAGACCGGTCGCTGGATGTCCGTGACCGGGTGGAATTGCTGGCGACGAACGGATTGCAGGGGCTGATTCTTGTTTTTATCGTGCTGGCCCTGTTTCTGGAGATCCGGCTGGCCTTTTGGGTTGCCCTCGGTATTCCGATTTCCATTCTGGGTGCCGGATTTATCCTGTTGTTGTTTGGCCAGACGCTGAACATGCTGACGATGTTTGCGTTCCTGATGGTCTTGGGCATTGTTGTCGACGACGCGATTGTGATCGGCGAGAATATTTACGAGAAGCGCCAGGAAGGGATGCCCCCACTCAAGGCTTCGATTGAGGGAACCATCGAAGTGCTTCCCAGTGTTGCCGCGTCGGTTTGCACATCGATCATTGCTTTCATACCGTTGTTGTTCGTGACCGGAGTGATGGGCAAGTTTATTGCGATCATGCCGCTGGCGATTATCGCGATGCTGATCATCTCACTGCTCGAGAGCATGTTTGTTTTGCCCAGCCACCTGGCGCACGACAACAATCTGTTTGTCCGTTTTGTCGGGCTGTGTCTGTATTCGCTCCGCTTTCTGTTGAAGCCGGTTTCGTGGGTCAATCGCGCAGCGTCGGGAGGCCTGGTCTGGTTTGTCCGTCACATCTACCTGAAGTTTCTGGATTGGGCGATTCACAATAACCGGATTACGTGTGCAATCGGGATCGGTGCGCTGATTGTCGCAATAGGAGTGATTGCAGCGGGGATCGTCCCGTTTGCACCATTTCCGAAACTGGACAGCCGTGAAATCTCGGCGACCGTAGCGTTCCCAAATGGTACAGCCGCCGACTACGCGAGAAAGGAAATCGCCATACTGGAAGCGGCCATTGTTGAAATTTGCGAAGCCTGGAAACTGGAGTCTGGTGAAGACATCATCGACAACACCTATCGGAGGATAGGAGAAATTGGCAATGAAATGCAGGGGCCTACTGGCGTGACCGCCGGAAGCCACGTTGCAACGGTCGAAGTCCAGCTGATATCGCCGGATGTGAGGACTATTTCCAGCGACGAGCTGATTCGCCGCTGGCGTGCCGCCGTCCCGAAGATTTCCGGCGCTGAGGTGCTGAAATATGGTGCTGCTTCGATGGGCCCGGGTGGCGCGGGAATTGAAATGAAACTGCTGGCCGCAGACGGGAGCGAGAGTCATCTTCCCGAAGCAACCGAACGGTGCAAGGAATTTTTGGCTTCAAAACTGGGTGTTTTTGATATTGAGGATGACGCGCGACCCGGAAAGTCGGAAGTTGTCCTGCGCTTGAATGAACTGGGCAAGGCGCTGGGACTGGACGAAAACCAGTTGGCAAGTACTGTCCGGTCGGGGTATTTCGGTGATGAAGTCATGCGTCTCCAGCGGGGCCGGCATGAAGTCAAGCTGATGGTTCGTTATCCGAACGAAGCGAGGAAGTCTTTCAAAGGTCTGGAAAATGTCCGGGTTCGGGATGGGAATGGACTGGAACGGCCGTTGCTGGAAGTTGCCGATCTGCAGTACCAGCAAACGTATTCAAGTATCAACCGGCAAAACCAGCGGCGCTCGGTTACGATCACCGCAGACGTTGACCGCGGCGAAGCGAATCCGGCCGACATTATTGCCCAAATGCAAAGTGAGTTTGTGCCTGGGTTACTGACCGAATTCAGGGAGAAGCACGGAGCTGTTTTGTCGGTAGACTGGGAGGGCGAGCAGGCGGATACCATGGAGTCGTTGATGAGCATGGGGACCGGATACTGCATCGCCCTGTTGGCGATGTTTGTGCTGTTGACTTTGGAGTTCCGCTCCTATTCCCAGCCAGCGATAATCATGTCTATTATTCCGTTTGGACTGGTCGGCGCCATTTTGGGCCATGCTGTGCTTGGGCTGGACCTGACCCTCTTCAGCTTTTTTGGACTGGTGGCCCTGACGGGTGTGATCGTCAATGATTCGATCGTTCTGGTTGACTTTATCAATCACCGGATTCGGGATGGCATGTCGCTGGACGATGCGATCATGTCGGCAGGCGAGCGCCGGTTCAGGCCCATTTTGCTCACGACGCTGACGACCATCGCCGGCCTGTTCCCAATGTTGCTCGAACGGAGCCTGCAGGCGCAGGTGTTAATTCCAATGGCTGCCAGCCTGGTTTTCGGCCTGTTGACCGGAACCTTTCTGATCCTTGTCCTGATTCCGGTTTTTTACAAAATTTATGGCCGGATCGTACTGAAACTGGGCATGCCGCTGTACAAGGATGAGTCGACCGAATTCCGGGACTCTTCGCCTGTAATCCAGCATGTCCGGACTGATATGGCGCCTTCCCAATCGGCGCCTGGTCATTGAGCCGGCCGTTGTTTGGCTCCGGTCGTCACGGTTTTCCCGGATTTGCAACCGCATTGATGCCGGTTGTAACGGCCCATGTTAATTGGGAGAAATTCTGATGCCGGCTCTCCGATACTTATGGCATCCCGAATACCCGCAATCGAATTATTGGATGTGCATAACCAGCCAAGGGAATGGCGCTTCGGGGACTTGTCGAGGAGAGAAGATCCGATGAGCAATTCCCGCGACCCCGTCATCCTGGTGATCGATCCCGATCCGGTATCCCTGATTGGCATCGCGGCGACGCTGCATGAAAACAGGTTTGTGGTGCATTGTGCCCAAGATCGAAAGGCGGCGCTAAAGGCGGTGCAGAGTCTCGACCTGGATCTGCTCGTGTGCGATGTGGACCTGGAAGGGGCCAGCGGAGTGGAGGCGGTGCTGGAAATCAACGCGATGTCCCGGCATTCCGATGTGCCGGCACTGTTCCTGTCGGCAAGTCAAATGCCGGATGTTGTCAGCCGCCGTTTTGGCAATGGGTCGGCCCTGTTTCTGCGCCGTCCGTTTTCGCCGGGGTTGCTGGTGGATTTGGTTGACAAGGCGCTATGGATGCCCCACCTCGTGAAGACGCATATCAACCGTCCCCATATTTTTTCTGCCGGGAGTTCATCCCCGGGAAACGTGGTTCCGGCAAACAGGGTTCACGAACGGGGATAAACGACTGGTTTCAGGAGCCATCGTGTAAACGCTTTGACCTTTGCCCGGGCGTGATGGGCCTGGTTTGGTGTCGCGCTATTTCCAGTTTCCGGGCCATGCCCGGGAGGTGTTGGTTGAGCTGAATTTTCAAAACCGGAAGTTGGGACCGTCGAAAAATCGGCCACCAGACGGTAAACTGTTGGCCTGCCAGCCGGGATTCCGATTGTGGTGGAGCCCGGCCCTGATTTGACCCTGAATCCTGGGCTTTTGATGATTGACGGACTGGAACACATTGTGCGGGAGAATGTTCCCCTCGCACCCTTTACGACATTGCGGCTTGGAGGAGTGGCGGAATATTTCGCCGAGCCGACCAATGAGGAAGAGCTGGTAGAAATTGTCCGCCGTTTTGCCGGCGAAGAGCTTCCAATCCGGCTGGTCGGTGGTGGTTCCAATCTGCTGGTCCGCGACGAAGGAGTGCCGGGCCTGGTGATTCACCTGGCGGCTCCCCATTTTTGCCAGCTTGTTGTCGGGGAGAATGGCTTGACTGTCGGAGGGGGCGTGCGGCTGTCCCATTTTGTCTCGGCTGCAGTCCGGGAAGGGTTTGCCGGTCCGGATCAGCTGGCAGGGATACCTGGAACCGTGGGTGGCGCCTTGCATTGCAATTCCGGAGCGGGCGGAAGCGATATCGGTTCCTGGGTTACCAGTGCAGTTGCAATCACCCGAAAAGGAGAACGGGTCGAGCGGGATTCAGCAAGCCTGTCCTTTTCCTACCGGAGCAGCAGCCTCAATGAACTTGCGATCATCTCGGCCAGATTCCAATTCCAAAACGAAGCTTCCGAATCCTTGACCAAACAGCTGCAAACAACCTGGATTGTCCGTTCAGCCAGACAACCTGCTTTGAATGAACGATGTGCCTACGTCTTCAAGGACCATGGCGGCGAATCTGCCGGCAGTCTGATCGAACGGGCCGGGCTGGGAGGTACGCAGGTCGGCAAAGCCGAAGTCTCCGGGCGGCACAGCAATTTTATTGTCGCCCACGATGGAGCGACGAGTGCGGATGTTCTTCGGTTGATTGAGTTGATCCGCCGACAGGTTGCTGATCGCCTGGATATTGAGCTTGCGCTTGCACTTCAGGTTTGGTAGCAGAAATTATCAGGCGAATCACAGAAAACGCCTGACGACCCGGCGGATCGTCCTGTGGCTTCCGTTCCCGAATGCGATGACTGGTTACCTGTTTGTTTTCAATTGCGAAACAGGTTCCTTGCCACCTGCCGAAAGGTAGGCTGCGAGATCCTCTCTGGAAACGTCCCGTGGCAGGCGAATGACCGAGCCATTTGCAAATGCCATTAGCGGATCAAGCGGCAATCCGTCCCGGGGTTCCGATGAACTGAATTCCCAGTCAGCCGGTTTGGTCCACTGGCAGGCCAGTTCCGGCTTTACTTCGGCCAAAATCAGCGTTACCGAAGGTCCGTCCGGCTGGACAAGGTCAGTCAAAGTCATCCGTCGGTCGGTACCTGAATACATGGCCGCAGGTCCAATTGGATGCATGCAGGCAGTGAACCCGGATTCCATTGATGCAGGAGTGCAAACCAGAGCTTTTGGCATCAGCGGGATCAGTTCGATGTTGGCAGGACTGTCCCACGGTTCGTCGAGATTGAATTTGTCGTAAAGTTGCTGTTCACCAAGTTCCGGCAGGATACTCACGCGCCAGCTGAGCAGCGGCTTGCCGTCCCGATCCAGAATGTTGTGGGGCATCCGGCCGATTCGGTCGTGATACAGTCGGTGCCCCGCCGCAACCTTTTCCATATTCTCCAGGTACCGGTTCAATGTCGATTCATTGCGCAATTCGGCAAAGGCATTTCTGACGGGGTTTACCGGTGTAACGCCGCCGAACAGTATCGACATCAACAGCCCGGGTATTGCCAGTCCAAGTCCCGAATAGGTTCCACGGTTGACCCAGATATTGATGATCGACAACAAACCCAGGCTGATTCCGGTCAGCCCGGACAACCCTGCCAACGCAGCCAGGGTGATGCTGAGTCGGGGCCCTGGTGACATCCAAAGTGCACCGGCCAGCAGCAGTGCCACCACTCCAAAGAAAAGTGCAAACGAAGCGGGCTGGTAAACCTCGGGGCCCATTTCGTCGAAACGCGACAAACGCTCGTCTTCCTCTTCCGCAGCTTTCTTCGCCAGAGCGGACCCGGTTACAGCTTTCAGGCTTCCTGGTACAACCGCCAGCCGGACCGGTGCGCTGCACTTGGGGCAGTTGATGGCCTGCCCGCCGCGCGAAGCGGGGTAGCTAAACTCCCGAAGGCAATCGGGACAGGCCATTTTTCCCTGACTTGCCATATCAACCAACCTTGAAATTGCCAAAGTCGCTTCTTACTCGTCCATTACGTCGGCTTCTCTCGCTTTGGCCAGTTCGCTGACCTGGTCTTCGTACTTTTTGGTCAACTCCTGGATTTTGTCTTTTCCCTTGTCCCGGTCGTCTTCGCCGATTTTCTTGTCCTTTTCCGCCTGTTCCACAGCCTTGTTGCCGTCCCGACGGATATTGCGGATCGAAACGCGGGCTTCTTCGGCAATGTCCTTGATCCTGGCGCACATTTTTTTCCGCACATCGGTCGACAAAGGCGGGATATTGATCCGGATAATCTTTCCGTCACTCTGCGGATTGAAACCGAGGTCGCTGGCAACGATCGCCTTTTCAATGTCCTTGATGGTACCGGCATCAAACGGGCGAATCAGGATTTGGGCCGGTTCGGGCGTTCCCACCGAAGCAATCTGCTTGATGGGCATCGGCGATCCATAGACCTCGACCCGCAGCGAATCCACCATTCCCGGATTGGCACGTCCGGTTCGAATGCCACCCAGATTCTTTTTGAGAATTTCCATCGCTTTGTCCATGCGGTCCTTGCTGTCACGCATTACTTCGTCAACTGCCATTTCGTATCCTCTCGATAGCGGGAATTGTTGGGCCGGTCCGGGGCTCGTTGGAAATCGCAGTCCGGCAACTGTATTGTGGTGTTTTTTGGGCGGCGGCACCACAACCGGACGGGTCGAATCTGGACCCGGTTTCATGTTGCGGGGCTTTGCCAGGCAGTCTGTCAACTGAGGGGTGCGGCGTCTGCCGAAACCCGCGGTCCAATAATGGTTCCCAGCTTCTCGCCGATGACTGCCCGGTGAATGTTTCCGTCTTTCTGGAAGTTAAAGACCATGACCGGCATTCCGTGTTCCATGCACAAACTGATGGCCGTCGAATCCATCACTCGCAGATTCTTTTCCATCACCGTGTTGTAGTCCAGAGACTGGTACATGACGGCGTGCGGGTTCCGTACCGGATCGTCGCTATAGACACCGTCCACTTTGGTGGCTTTCATCAGAATGTCGGCTTCCAGTTCCAGTGCCGCAGAAGCCGCTGCCGTGTCGGTAGTCACATAAGGACGGCCGGTTCCGGCAGCCAGAATAACGATCCGGTTCTTCTCCATATGCCGCTGGGCTCGCCGGCGGATGTAAGGCTCGCAAACGCCATCCATCCGGATACTGCTCATCAGCCTGGCCGTGCATCCGACTGATTCCAGTCCATCCAGCAACGCCAGCCCGTTAATCACAGTGGCCAGCATTCCCATGTAGTGTGCTGTTGCCTCATTCACGACCGCGTTGCGGGAGACGAACTGGCTGCCTCGCAGAATGTTGCCACCACCGATGACTACGGCAATTTGGCAACCAGTCTGTTTGGCCTGAACGATCTGGCCGGACACATGCAGCACATGGTCCATGCTGATTCCGCGTTCACCGACATGGGTGAAACTTTCGCCGGACAGCTTCAGGACGATTCTCTTGTAGGCAGGCTGTTGGTCTGTCATCGTTAGGCTTTGGAATAGGGTGATCGTTCGCAAGGTCGCCAGCAGCCAGTTTAGCCGCCGCGTCCACCTGTAAGGATAGGCCCGCAAGCGGTTTTGACCAGCATCGGCCGGATTGGTCAGCCACCCGGAATTGCTCCGGATGGAATTGCGCAACAAAAAAGCCGGATGAAAGTACCCGGCTTAAGCGATTCGCGGCAATCAGGCCGACTGGCCCAACTCCCAGTGTACAAACTTGTTGACCTTCATCCCGTTGGATTCGGCATAGCCTCCCACGGTCTGCTTGTCGTCTTTTACAAAAGGCTGCTCGAGCAATACCCGCTCGGCAAAATAGTTTCTCAATCGGCCTTCGACCATTTTGTCGACGATGTTCTCGGGCTTCCCTTCCTGCAAGGCTGCTGCCTTCAGAATCTCCCGTTCCTTGTTGATCAGGCTCTCGTCAACCTCTTCACGGGACAATGCCGAGGGCCGCATGGCGGCAACATGCATGCAAACGTCCTTGGCAGCATCATCGGTTCCGCCAACGATCGAAACCAGCACACCCGAGACAGTCCCGGAATTGTGACTGTAACCACCGGTCGCGCCATCAAACCGGGCCATCCGGCCAACGTTGAAAACTTCGCGGATCCGGTTGAACATGTCGTCCTTCTGGTCACCCAACGTCTGGCCAGGCTTGCCAGGCGATGGCAGAGCCAGAAGATCTTCGGCCGTTTTGACGTCCGGATTCGCGGCATACTGTTCAGCCAGGTCATTGGCAAACTTGATGAACTCGGCAGTTGCCGTGACCGGGGCGCTTTCGCATTTCAGTTCCACAATGGCGCCGGCCTTTTTGTTGACGCCACAGGCGATTCCAAAACGGCCAAACGAAGTATCCCGGTCGGAGCGGGTCGACAGGATCGTCTGACCCTTCTTGCGCAGCAGTTCAATCGCCTTGTCCTGGTCTCCGCCCGACTCGGCGAGCGCGCTTTTGCAGTCCATCAATGGCAGTCCGGTTCGCTCACGCAATTCCTTGACCGCACTTGCAGTGATTTGAGTCATGTTCAGTTACTCCGGTGAAAAACGTTCTGTTGTCAATTGAGAGCCCGAATCCGGTCCTGCGGTTCGGGTTGTCCGGCAATCCCTGACGGCCCCGCCGTCACGTTCCGGTTGTTCCTGGTCCATGGGGGGGCTGTGGTTCAGCCGGCCCGCAATGAATCCCATTTAAGCACTCTTCCGGGCCTCAGGCCGTTTCCGCAGGTTCCGCAGCGTCCTTGTCGATCACCTCAGCCTTGTTGTCATCGTCCTTGTCCTTGCGGGCTGCAACCGACTTCTTTCCGGCAACAACCGCATCGGCAATATGCGAAACAATCACCTCGATGGAACGGATGCCGTCATCATTGCCTGGAATCGGCAAATCAATGTCGTCCGGATTGCAATTGGTATCGATCAGGGCAATCGTCGTGATACCCATCGCCTTGGCTTCGCGGATCGAATTTTTCTCTTTCATCGGATCGACGATCACGAGGCAATGAGGCAGCCGGTTCAGGGTTCTCAACCCGTTCAGGTTGCGATACATCTTGCGATATTCCCGGGCCAACGACGACTGCATCTTCTTCGAATACGAATTGATTTCTTCCGTCGAGCGGATTTTTTCCAGCTCTTCCAACCGGCTCATCCGGCTGCGAATTGTGCGGAAATTGGTCAGACACCCACCCAGCCATCTTTCACTGACAAATGGCATGCCGCAACGCATCGCTTCGCGCTCAATGATCGAACCGGCCTGCCGTTTGGTCCCGACAAACAGAACCAGACTTCCATCCGAAGCTGACTGCTGTACGAATTTCTTGGCCCGCAACAGTCCGCGAATGGTCTCGCGGATGTCGATGACGTGGATCTGGTCTTTGCGCCCGTAGATATAGGGACGCATTTTTGGATTCCAGCGGCTCGCCCTGTGACCAAAGTGAACGCCTGCATCAACGAGCTGCTGTACAACTTCATTCATCAAAAAAAACTCCTATGTCGCCCATCGCACGCCGGAAAACCGGGAGGCGGTTGATCCGCCTCCTGATACTGGCAGGACCCTTTCCAAAACGAGAGTCCATCAGGCGATGATGCCTGTTTGAATATTCCACTTCACCGGCCAGCAGCAAACAGTTGCTCAAAAGTAATGCCAAGGGTGGTAATATGGCCTGAAAACTAACATCTTTCCGTGTTTTGGGCAATTGGGGCCCCATCAGATTCGGCCAGGATTCCATATTCAAACGCCCGAATTCAGACCTGCGGCGGGAGGGAATTGCGCCACGTCCATTCCCGGTTTGACGCTGACCCTAACACGATAATCCGAATTGCCCGGAGGCGGGCGGTCCAATTGCTGAATTCCGGGTCCACCAGATCCGACTGGAACACCGTTTCAGCCTGCTGTCCGGCTGCTGGACCGGCGGATTTCAGCAACACCAGCTCCGATGCCTGGGACTCAACGGCCAGGGCTGCGGCGATGGAATCACTGGTGTTTTCCCAAATCTGCGGTCCCATTCGGGCAGTCAAATGCCAGGGCTCCAAATCAAAAAAAAGTGGGCCCTGCCGGTATGAATGCGTCTGGATTTCATCAAGTCGGGTTGCAATCCGCGCGTTTTGAAACCGGGATGACAGCACTGTCAGATTCATCCGCATAGTTTGAATCGCCAGCTGGTGGGACAACGATTCCCCCAAATTCAATTCCTTATCCATCCCGCGAATGACGTCGGCCAGCCGGCCCCCTCCACAAATGACTATCAGTCCCAGTTCTGTATGTGTATTGATCCATTCGATGGCCTGGTCCAAAGTTTCCTGCCGGTGAAACAGACTCCCTCCAACCTTGACGACAACGTGCGAAGGCCTGTCGTTTGTATTCACGCGACGACTCCGCAGAATTTTTCTGCAAGACAGCTGACCGCCCAGGCCGCAGCACAACGGCTGGTTTCCCGGCCAGCCAGCGTCGAAAGCCACCAGACCTCCGGGGCTGGGACCAGCTGCCCGGCCAGCCGGTTCGCAAGCCATTCACCCTGCCCTGCGACCAAAACCCGATTGGCAATATTGGGGTGCGATGCCATCACTTTTTGAATGCCTGACCGGATCTCCATTTGATGGACGTCGGCGATTTGCCGGGCAAGGTCGACTACCGCCTCGCGGCCAAGTTCACCGACATCAGAACATACGGACCGGGCAAGCCGTGCAATCGAATGCGCTTCGTCCGGGGGGCGGCCGTCGGGTGTGTCTCCCAGGCAATCCGGATTCTCGATCAAATCCAGTACCACGTAGACGTCCTGCATGTTGGCAAACCACTCCTGGGCCAGCGAGACCGTTTGCCCGGCAACGGTAACTCCCCTGGCCACCGCACAAACAGGACTTCGCTGAACGCCGGTATAAACCAGTTCGCCATTCGCAAGCCGCTCGAAATCGGTCTTTCCCCTGGCCAGGACTTTGCCATCGCAAAACGGGATCACGTCTGTGGTTGTCGAACCGATATCAATCAAAAACCCGGATTGGTCCGGAACGAATTGCATTGCGGCTGAAGCAATCGCATGCCAGTTGGCGGCGGCGGTTAGGGACCAGGAATCGATTGCCTCATCGGGTGGCACCAGGTTTCCGTCCAGTTGGTAGACCAGGATCTGCCTCCCGGAAAAAGCCTGTTGCACGGCAGTTATTATCTGTCTGACACCCTGTTCCCGTGACTGGAAACAATCGCACAACTCACCAGTCATCGTAACGGCAATCCCCGCGACATTCCTGAGTTCACGATGGACAAGACCGAGCTCCCCCGCCAGTCCTGCCGGATTCTTCCACAGTTCAAACGGGCGTGACCGGGCAATCCCGTCGCACCAGGATTTGAGATTCGCCCCGCCTATATCCAATCCCAGCCAGGTTGTGTTCATCGAATGATGTCCTGCAATGCAGCTTGAAGTGTCCGGAATTCAAATTCAAAACCGGCGGCTTCCGCTTTGGCCGGAACCATTCGTTGCGACTGGTACAGGCTCCCTGCAAATTCACCCAGCAACGTCCGTGCAGCAATATACGGGACCGGCAGGAGCGCGGGGCGACCCAGGCACGTTGCCAGGGTTTGTGTGAATTCCGAGTTGCGAACTGGCTCGGGAGCAGATCCGTTGACCGGACCGGAAATGGTCTCGTGGTCGCGGCACCAGACAAACAGCCGGGCCAAATCCGCGACGTGAATCCAGGGCATCCATTGCCTGCCACTGCCGATTCGTCCACCAAGGCACATCCGGAATATTGGTGTCAGCTGCTTCAGCGCTCCACCACCTTTTCCCAGTACCAGCCCGATACGTAATAGAACGACACGGGTACCCAGTCGCCCAATCTGGTTGGCTGCCACTTCCCATTCTCGACAAACGTCGGCCAAAAACCCTGAGCCCGACGGCATCGATTCCGTCAATTCTGACTCGCCACCCTCACCGAAAAACCCAACCGCTGACGCATTGACCAATACGCGAGGAGGTACGGGAAGGCGCTCCAGCCCCTGAATCAGGTTTTTGGTTCCGGCAACGCGGCTGTCCCGGATTCGTTTCTTCCTGGCCTTTGTCCAGCGGCCACCGGCAACGGTTTCCCCCATCAGGTTGATAACGGCTGCAGGAGGATTTTCCATTAATGAGCCGATAGGCAGCGGCCCACCGCCCGGGTCCCATTCCACCAGGGGAATTTTGCTGCCCAGGCGGCGACGGGCTGATTCGGCATTGCGGGTTACCACAACCGGATCCTCCAGCAGTTCAAGCAGGTGGGATCCGATAAATCCGGTTGCACCTGTGACGAGAGTACGCATCGAGTCCCCTGGTTTGCTGGACATTGCAGATGATTCCAAACCCCAAAATAACCGAAAACGGCTTTCACGGGTTGACTTGGGGGACGTACAAAAAGTGGGGTAAGCATCTTTGCTTGCCGTCGGATTGAGGGTGAAAAACCGCAAGCTGGAAGCATACGCCACATTGACCAACCCAAAAAACCAATGACTGACAAACCATTGGTGATCTCGATCCCTTGCCCCATCCAACGGGCTGCTTCCGCCAGATTGCCCGAGCTGACCGATTTGACCAATGGGGCAGAATTTTCCTCAAAGCTCACCGGGCCGTTTTTGACCGACAGGATTTTTCTGAATCCAGGAAGCGGACCGAAGTCGTGTTGGGCTGCGTGGTCCGAAATTCGATCTACAAGGGGGGCGCATTAAGCCGTCAGCGTTCTCTGGCGGGCCTTCTGATAGCTTTGAGCGACCAAGTCGGACTCCCTGGAGCCCAGAATCCAGGTGCCGAATCGCCAGGTACTGCCGGTTTGAAATCCGTTTTAGGCGGCAATTCGACGCGGTCCAGGCCCCCGATTTGGGCAGAAAATCAGCCCAACTGGACTTTCCCAAACGTGTCCAGAGGCTATCATAGGGACGTTGGGCGAAGCGAACTTATACGCGCCTCTGACTCTCCTGGTGGCGGGCTCGGTCAAAGGTCTGGATGGCCTGGACCGCAGGTGAATCGGCAGGAGCCGGCGTCTTGTGCCAACCGGCAGGTCCGGTCGGCAAGGGATGCCTGCAAACGTTGCCGAAATACAACCGGGCTTTCTTGCAGTTAGTCCCTGCGTTGTCAGTTTTCGCCACAATCACGCTTTTTTCGTAATCAGGTGGAATCCATGGACCTCAAATCAATCCGCAACATCGGCATCTCGGCTCATATCGACTCGGGTAAGACAACCTTGAGCGAGCGGATTTTGTACTACACCGGCCGCATCCACAAAATGGAAGAAGTCCGTGGTGGTGGCGATGGCGCGACCATGGACCATATGGAACTTGAAAAAGAGCGCGGCATCACAATCACCAGCGCCGCGACCAGCGTTCAATGGAACGACCATAATATCAACCTGATCGACACTCCAGGCCACGTCGATTTTACCGTGGAAGTCGAGCGGAGCCTGCGGGTTCTCGACGGTGCGATCCTGGTTCTTTGCGCAGTAGGTGGAGTCCAGGCACAATCTCTGACGGTTGACCGCCAGATGAAACGCTATCACATCCCCCGTTTGGCGTTCATCAACAAGATGGACCGGACCGGAGCGGATGCTTTCAAAGTCGTTTCGCAAATGAGAGCGAAATTGGGTGCAGACGCCGTTTTGGTGCAGTATCCGATTGGCGCCGGCGAAACGTACGAAGGCATGATCGACCTGGTTCGCATGAAGGCCCGCCGCTACGAAGGCGATAAAGGCGAAACCGTGATTGAATACGATATTCCGGAAAAATACCTGGAAGAAGCACAGGCTTCCCGGCAGGAGATGCTGGAAGCCCTGTCGATGTACAACGACCAGCTGATGGAACACCTGCTGGCCGAAGAACCGGTCTCGGACGACCTGGTTGACGAAGTGATCCGCAGCGCCTGTCAAAGCTCCGGATTCACTCCGGTCTTTGTCGGAACCGCCGTCAAAAACAAGGGCGTTCAGGCCCTCCTCGATTCGATCGTCAAATATCTTCCGTCGCCACTGGATCGCGACATCAAGGCCAAGCAGTTTGACAACCCCGAAGTGGACTATCCACTGGCAGCGGATGTTGACAAGCCGTTTGTTGGCATGGCCTTCAAGATCGTAGAAGATCCGTACGGCCAGCTGACCTATATGCGGATCTACCAGGGTTCGATCAAAAAAGGTGAGACGTACGTCAACCAGCGTACCGGTCGCAAAGAGCGTTTCAGCCGGATTGTCCGGATGCACGCCGACAAGCGCGAGGAACTGGATACCGCCGCCGCCGGGGATATCATCGCCATCATGGGGATCGATTCGGCCTCGGGTGATACGTACGCAGCCGAAGCCAAAATGTGCTCGCTCGAAAACATGTTTGTGGCCGAGCCGGTGATCAAGATGGCTATCAGCCCCAAAGAGCGTTCCAGCGCGGACAAGCTCAGCAAAGCCCTGCAGCGTTTCCGCAAGGAGGACCCGACCTTCCAGGTCTTTACCGACGAGGAAACCAGCGAAACGATTATGGCCGGGATGGGTGAGCTTCACCTCGAGGTCTACGTCGAGCGGATTCGCCGGGAATACAAAATCGAAGTCGAAGTCGGTGCCCCCAAGGTCAGCTACCGCGAACAACCGACCCAGCCTGCCGAGTTCAACTACAAGCACAAGAAGCAGACCGGTGGTTCGGGACAGTTCGCCCACATCGTCGGTACGTTTGAGATTCTCCCGGAAGGGAGCGAGGAAACGTTTGAATTCGAGGACTCGATTGTCAGCGGACGCATTCCCAAGCAATATATTCCTGCTGTGGAAAAAGGGATGCGGTCGATGATCAACAAGGGAACCGTTGCCGAGTTTCCGGTGGTCAACTTCAAATGCCATCTCAAGGACGGTTCGTATCACGACGTGGACAGCTCGGAAATGGCCTTCCAGACCTGTGCCCG
>Ga0163150_10002007_pt1 | contig 32697 bp, 30 predicted proteins | sample OliLakLV19P2IB_FD_148628 | JGI IMG/M metagenome (GOLD analysis project Ga0163150, IMG submission 148628) | Freshwater microbial mat bacterial communities from Lake Vanda, McMurdo Dry Valleys, Antarctica - Oligotrophic Lake LV.19.P2.IB | ecosystem: Environmental > Aquatic > Freshwater > Lake >...
GAGCAGGGGCGGGCGTCGGGGTCACCGCAGACGGCGCCGCCGCAAGAGTCGGGGCCGGGGCTCCCCCGCCGGAATCGAGGAGCTCGACTTCGACTTCGTAGCTTTTTCCGTCAACGGTGATGCGGAGTTTCTTCATGGTGGGTGGGATGTGCGTTAGCGGACCTGATGGCTTGAGAAAATCTGTCGGCGCCCTTCCATGGACCAGGCCAGCAACTTCGGGTCGAGATGGGTGTGGTCGGGATGGGGATGTTCGTGAATCGAAAGGATGCGACCCCGGCCTTGCAGGACGGTGTCCACCGCCGCCGCAATCACCGCGAGGATCTCCGGTGGCACCCGCCCGCCAGAGGCATCTGCCATCGGCGCCGCGGCCGGTGCCGACCCGGGCTTGGGCGCCAGGGTATCGCGCGGCTCCCCGTGCAGACTGAACAACATCCCGGCAAACTTGATCGCGAGCGCGAGGAACGCGAGTGCACTGAGCACCACCAGCAAGCCGGTGAGCTGATACATGAGCGTGTCGGAAAGCGAAGGTGCATCCGGGATGACCAAAGCAAACATCGACGCGGAAAAAAAAGCGCTCATGGGCTCAGGTTATTCGTGTTTCCGTCGGGTTGTCGATGCGCGAGGAGCTTCTTCCCTCGCACCGGGAGGAGAGAAAGGGACTCCGCTGCCTCCTGCGCCTCGCACCGGGCGGCGGCGCGCATCCGGAGCGCATGGGCCAGAAGGAACAGTCCCGCGCCCGAGAGCAGGAGGCCCGCCACCCGCGCAGGGACATGGTCTGGCAACCGCGCGAGCACCACGCCGACCGTCATCAGGGCGAGACTGGCGACGGTCAGAAGGGAGGCGCGCGCGGAGGAGCTCATTTGAGGAGCAACGGGATCAGGGTGACGTAGATGCCTGCAATAATGGCTGAGGTGATCACGCCGCTGATGTTCGCCCCGAGCGCCTCGGGCAGGATGATCACGTCGGGGGCGACGTGCGAAACTTCCTTCTGCGCAACCTTGGCAGTGGTCGGCACGCAACTCACGGCGGCGATCCCGATCACCGGATTGAACTTCCGCCCGGTGGCGATGTAGACCACATACCCGCCGAGAATCCCACCGATCCCCGAGACCAGCAGCGCGAAGATTCCGAGGATCAGCAACAACAGCACCTTAGGATTGAGAATCGTTGCGGCCTCGCAAAGCACCCCGAGCAACAGGCCGAGGAAGAAAGTCGCGCCATACAGCAGTGGACCGTCGATGAGCGCCACGAAATATTTAAGCCCGGCCTCGCGCACTGCGACCCCGAGAAAGAGGGAGAGGAAGAGCGGGGCGGCCACCGGGAACAACAGGCAAAGCACGGTGCACGCGACGACGGCGAACGCCAGCTTCTCGCTCGAAGTGATCGGGATCGCCTTCTTTTGGACCGGCCGGATGGCCCGCAGCCGGGCGGGGATCAGGAATCGGATCAGATAGGGATACCCGCCGTAGGTCAGGCCGAGATAGAGGTAGGCCACCACCGTGATCGGCACGAAGAGCTCTTTCGAGAGCATCAGGGAGGTGAACAACACCATGGGACCGTCGGCACACCCCACCATGGCAACCGAGGCGGCGTCGCCCAGGTTCAACCCCAGCCAGTGCGCGACCGGGAACGTGACAATCGTTCCGAGCTCGCCGAACAAGGCCAGCACCATGCTCAGAAACGGGCGTGCCAGCAGATACCCGACATCAAGCAGCACGCCGATCCCCATGAAAACCAGGCAGGCAATGAGGCCGTTGCTGAAGGCGAACGTGTAGATCGGCTGCAGAAAATCGATCTGCAGGACATACATCAGATTCGACGTCTCCTGGACCAGGGGAGCGACGAACAGGGTGCCTGGAACCTTGGTGCCGGCCTGCAGGGTCGTCTCCGTGACCGCTTGGGCGGTCGTGGGATCGAGGAACAGGACGCCGGCGTTCACAGCGGCCATCCCGAGCCCCATCGGGATCATCAGCAACGGCTCGAGAATCCCTTTGCGCCCGAGATAAACAAGCAACATCCCCAGCAACATCAGCCCGATGCGGGTGACCATCAGAACGGGCTCCGCGTTCAGCAGCGTGTCGACCCCTTGAAAGAGGTGGAGAAACAGGTCGCTGCTCACCGCTGCCCTTTCCGTCGGCCCATCGCGCGGACCACAACATACAGAATCCGGATCAGCAGTGCGACCGCCATGGAGATGACCGCCGTCATCCCATACACGAACAACGCGATTTGGAGAGCGGACTCCTTCATACCAGGCGCAGCAGTTCCTGACCCTCCTCGACCGCATCCCCGGTGCCCACCAGGATCTGCCCGACCTTCCCGGCCTTCGGCGCGTAGATGTGCGTGTTCATCTTCATCGCTTCAATCGTCAGCAACCGATCGGCCTCCCCGACCTCCGAGCCGGGCTGGACATCGACCGCGACAATTTTGCCGGCGAGCGGACTGCGGACGGCGCTGCCGCCGCTGTGTGGGGGCGGCGACACCGCAGCCGGAGCCACAGACCGGCCGGGGGGACTGACCGTGGATGACCCGACTGCGGCTGGGGAGAGAAACGGGGAAACCGGCGTGCCGACAGGAGCCTCTTCGACCACCACATCAAAGACTTTGTCGCCGACCGTGATTTTGAAATGTTTCATCGTGGGCTGTGGGAGCTGTAGATCTGGCGGCGACCTTCCATCGACCAGACCTGCATCATCAATTCGACCGATGGACCCTGCGGACGGGACGGCACGATGCGGACGATGCGGTGTGGTTGATGCGTGACCATCGCAACCGCCGCGCGGATCGCCGCCACGACCTCCGCGGAAATCCCCGCCTGAAAGGCCACCGCCGGGAGCACCACCGGCAGATCCGCCGCTGACATGCCGGGAACCGGCGTCACCACCGGAATCGGAGCCGGGACCGGCGCCTGCGGGGCGGGATGGGTCCTCGCCAGATACTCACCGCCAATGCGGATCAGGATCATCAGCGCCGCCACGCCGAGGAGCACCACACCGAGGCGCGGTGCCCAGAGGGCCATGGCAAGGATGGGAACAAAGGGGATCATAGGGGGATGTTCCCGTGCTTCTTCGGCGGGCGGGTCTCCCGCTTCGAGAGCGTGTTGCGCAACGCCATCGCGATGACGCGCCGGGTCTCCGCCGGATCAATGACGTCATTGATCATCCCGAGGCTTGCCGCCTGGTACGGGGAGGCGAACTTGTCCCGGTACTCGGCAATCAATTCCTCCTCCCTGGCCTTCGGGTCGGGTGCCGATTGGATCTCCCGCTTGTAAAGGATCTTGACCGCCCCCTGCGCGCCCATGACCGCGATTTCGGCGGTGGGCCATGCAAAGACAAGGTCCGCCCCGAGATCCTTGCTGCACATCGCGAGGTACGCCCCGCCATACGCCTTGCGCAGGATCATGGTGATTTTCGGGACCGTGGCGGCCGCATACGCGAAGAGCATCTTCGCTCCATGCCGGATGATCCCGCCCCGCTCCTGCGCCACGCCCGGGAGAAACCCCGGCACATCGACCAGCGAGACGATCGGAATGTTGAAGATGTTCGAGAACCGGATGAACCTCGCCGCCTTGTCCGAAGCGTCGATGTCGAGCGTCCCCGCCTTGAACGCCGGTTGATTGGCAATGATGCCCACCACCACCCCGCAGATCCGCGCCAACCCGACCACAATGTTCTTCGCGAAATCCATCTGAACCTCGAGAAAGTCGCCGTCGTCCACCAACCGCGCGATCACCGCTTTCACATCGAGCGGCGTTTTCGAGTCCTCGGGGATTAACTCCCGCATGCCGGGGTCCGGCTCGAAATCGATCCCGCGATCCAATCGGTGCGGCGGATCCATCACGTTGTTGGAGGGCAGAAACGACAATAGCCTGCGCGCAATCGCGACGGCGTGCCGGTCGTCCTCGGCCACAAAATGGATATTGCCGCTCACCGAGGCGTGCGCCGCCGCGCTGCCGATCTCGTCCATCGTGCACGTCTGCCCGGTCACCGCCTTGATCACCTCGGGTCCAGTGATGAACATGCTCGAGGTCGACCTCGTCATGATGATGAAATCGGTCAGCGCCGGCGAGTAAGCCGCCCCGCCCGCGCAGGGACCCGCGATCACCGCGATCTGCGGCACCACGCCGGAAAGGTAGACGTTCTTGAAAAACACCCGTCCGTAGCCGGACAACGATTCAACGCCTTCCTGGATGCGCGCCCCGCCCGAGTCGTTGAACCCGACCACCGGCATGCCGGCCTGGCCCGCGTATTGCATCAGATCGCAGATCTTCTCCGCATGCACGGCTCCCAGCGACCCGCCCGCCACCGTGAAATCCTGGCTGTACGAGGCAACCGGACGCCCGTCCACCGATCCGATCCCCGCCACCACCCCGTCGGCGGGGAGTTGCTTCTTTTCCATCCCGAAGTTGTGACAGCCATGCTCGGCGTGCATGCCCGATTCCTGGAAAGTCCCCGGCTCGAACAGTTCGTCGATACGGTCGCGGGCCGTGAGCAGCCCTTTCTTGCGGCGCTCATCGAGCTTCGCCTGTCCGCCCCCGGCCAATACCGCCTCGCGGCGCCGGTGCAGTTCGTCGATCAATGCTTGCTGGATGGCCATGGGACTATTCGGGCTTGGGCATGCAGAACTCGGTGAGCACGCCGTGGGTGGATTTGGGATGCAGGAAGGCCACCAGCTTTCCAGCGGCTCCCTCGATGGGTTGTTCGTGAATCAGACGCGCCCCCGCCGCAGCGGCGTGCCCGAGCTGGGCTCCAATGTCGTCGGTGGCGAATGCGAGGTGGTGGATCCCCTCCCCGTTTTTTTCGAGGAACTTCGCCACCGGGCTGTCGGGATCTGTCGGCTCGAGGAGTTCGATGTGCGTATCCCCCACTGTGAAAAAGGCGGTGCGGACTTTCTGGCTCGGGACCTCCTCGGTATGCTCGCATTTCAGGCCGAGCACATTTTGGTAGTAGGGGATGGATGCTTCGAGGGAATGGACCGCGATGCCGAGGTGATCGATTTTGGTGAGCATGAAGTATGAGTTGAATCAGGGATCTTTGGCTGCCAACACGCAAATCGTCGCGTATTATTCGCGCTAATGTCAAACAATTTATCGTCCTTTTTTCGATTCGTATGAGCCCGGCTAATAGGCGATCGAGCCGGGAAGGCGGAACGGGGCACCCCCAAGCGAACGGGTCATTGCAGCCCTCTGCATCATTTTTACTTGTATCAGACCTTCTAATATCCGACTCTCAGTTTAGTCACCTAGCGTCCGAAACTGATTCTCTTCTCATGACCCCTCCGCTCTCCGAACTCTTCCCGATCCCGACCCCTGCCGATTGGCGGGCCCTGGCCGAAGCCGAACTCAAGGGTGCCCCCTTCGAAAAGCGGTTGGTCACCCGGACCCCCGAAGGAATCGATCTCCAACCGCTCTACGCCGCCCCCGACTGTGAGGGGCTCGGGCTCGTCGGCTCGTTGCCCGGGTTTGCCCCGTTCGCCCGGGGCACCCAGCCGGAAGGCAACACCACCGAGGGGTGGGAGATCTGTCAGGAACTGGTGCTCGGCAACCCGCGGGAGTTCAATGCGGCTGCCCGGACCGGGCTGGATCGCGGCCTGACCGCGATCAATTTCTACCTCGATAAGGCGACCCGCGACGGTCTCGACCCCGACATGGCCCCCGTTGGCGATGTCGGGCTGGGCGGCGTCTCGATTGCCACCACCGCCGATCTGGCGCGCGCCCTGGATGGGGTTGATATCGAGAAGGTTCCGCTTTTTGTGCGAACCGGTTCGTCCGCGCTCCCCTTTGCCGCGCTGCTCATCGCCTGGGTGCGCGAACGCGGATGCGACCCCGCCAGGCTTCGCGGCTGCATTGAGATGGATCCGCTCGGGGTGCTCTCGCATGAGGGCTCCCTCCCCCACTCCCTCGAAGGTGCCTATCGCGAGATGGCTCATCTGACCACCTGGGCCTCCACTCACGCACCCGAGCTGCAGACCATTTGTGTGCACAGCCGCGCCTTCCATGAAAGCGGGGGCAGCGCCGTCCAGGAACTCGCCGCCGCCCTGGCCGCAGGGGCCGAGTATCTGCGTGAAATGTCGGCGCGCGATCTGCACCCCGATCGCGTGGCGCCGCGCATCCGGTTCTCGCTTTCCTCGGGCACGCGCTTGTTCATGGAAATCGCCAAGTTCCGCGCGGCCCGCGCCCTTTGGTCGCGGATTGTCGCAGCGTTCGGCGGATCGGCGGAGGCGCAGCGGATGAACCTCCATGTGCGCACCTCGCGCTACTCGATGACCGTTTGCGATCCCTACGTGAATCTTCTGCGTGCGACGACCGAGGCGTTCGCGGGTGTGGTGGGCGGGTGCGACAGCCTGCATGTGGCGCCGTTTGACGAGGCGTTCCGGAGTCCCGACGAATTCTCGCGCCGCATCGCGCGCAACACCCAGATCCTCCTCAAAGAGGAATGTCATTTTCATCGCGTGATTGATCCGGCGGGCGGCTCCTACTTCGTGGAGAGTCTGACCGACCAGCTCGCCGCCAGGGCGTGGGCGCAGTTCCAGCGAATCGAAGCCGGGGGCGGACTCGGAGCGGCGCTCGTCGCGGGCACCCTTCAGAAGGAGATTGCCGCCACGGCGGCCGCCCGCGCAAAGGATCTTGCCCACCGCCGGGAATCGCTCATCGGCACCAACGTGTACGCCAATCCGACCGAAAAGCCGCTCGATCCCCGCGGACCCGATCTCGCGGCGCTTCACCGGACCCAGGCCCAGCGGATCCAGTCGCACCGCATCTCGCTCCAGAACGAACAGAACACGCTTATCCTGCATCGCCTCGCCGAGATCCTCGATTCCGCGCCGCACAACCTGCTCGAGGCGGCCATTGATGCCGCGCGTGCCGGGGCGACTTTGGGTGAGATCACCCGCACCCTGCGCTCGGGCGACGTTGTCCCGCCCCGCATCGAACCGCTCCGGATCCATCGCGCTGCGGAACCGTTTGAGGACCTGCGCGCCGCGGCCGATGTCTTTCGCGCCAAAACCGGCGCTGCCCCGCGGATCCGGCTCCTTTGCATGGGCCCGATCCGACAGCACAAGGTGCGGGCGGACTTTTGCACCGGCTTCCTCGAAGTCGCCGGCTTCACTGTCGATCCCGGGACCCCGTGTGCCACGCCGGAGGAGGCAATCGAGGCGGCCACCGGTTGTGGCGCGCCGGTCTGCGTCATCTGCTCGACCGACGAGACCTACCCCGAATTAGTGCCGGCGATCACAGCGGGCATCAAGTCCCGGGCTCCCTCGGTCGCGGTGATCGTGGCCGGGCTTCCCTCCGATCACGTCGATGCGTTCCGCACCTCGGGCGTCGACGATTTCATTCACGTGCGTGCCGATGCGCTCGCCCTGCTCACCCAACTGCAACGCCAAGCCGGAGTCCGCTCATGAAACCCGATTTCACCCAAATCCCCTACGCACCGGCCACCACGGCCACCCTGCCCGAATGGTCGTCCGCTTTCCGCACGGCCACCGGGTCGGAGCCGGGCGCGCGCCTCTGGCGCACCATGGAGCAGATCGATGTGCAACCGCTCTACACTGCGGCGGACACCGCCGGCCTGGAGCACCCCGCCTACCTCTCGGGCATCCCGCCGTTCCTGCGCGGGCCTTACCCGTCGATGTACGTGCAGCGCCCGTGGACCGTGCGCCAATACGCCGGGTTCTCGACCGCCGAGGAATCGAACGCGTTCTATCGCCGCAATCTCGCCGCCGGACAAAAGGGACTCTCCATCGCGTTCGATCTGGCCACCCATCGCGGGTACGATTCCGATCACCCGCGCGTGGTGGGCGATGTCGGCAAAGCGGGCGTGGCCGTCGACTCGATTCTCGACATGAAGCTTCTGTTCGACCGGATCCCTCTCGACCGGATGTCCGTCTCGATGACCATGAACGGCGCCGTCTTGCCGGTGCTGGCGTTTTACATCGTCGCCGCGGAGGAGCAGGGCGTGAAGCCGGAGCAACTCACCGGGACGATCCAGAACGACATCCTCAAGGAATACATGGTGCGGAACACCTACATCTACCCGCCCGTCCCCTCGATGCGGATCATCGCGGACATCTTTGCCTACACCGCGAAGCGGATGCCAAAGTTCAACTCGATCTCGATCTCCGGGTATCACATGCAGGAGGCGGGGGCGACCGCCGATCTCGAGCTGGGGTACACGCTCGCCGACGGGCTCGAATACGTCCGCGCCGGCGTGCAGGCCGGCATCGACATCGATGCGTTTGCGCCGCGGCTCTCGTTCTTCTGGGCGCAGGGCATGAACCTGTTCATGGAGATCGCCAAGATGCGCGCGGCCCGCGTGCTCTGGGCGCGCCTGATCAAGGGGTTCAACCCCAAAAACCCAAAGTCGATGGCCCTGCGCACCCACTCGCAGACCTCCGGATGGAGCCTCACCGAGCAGGACCCCTTCAACAACGTCGCCCGCACCTGCATCGAAGCCATGGCCGCGGCGTTCGGCGGCACGCAATCCCTGCACACCAACTCGCTCGATGAGGCCATCGCCCTGCCGACCGATTTCTCCGCGCGGATCGCCCGCAACACCCAACTCTATCTCCAGGAGGAGACCGGCATCTGCAGGACCGTCGATCCGTGGGGCGGGTCGTACTACGTCGAAACCCTCACCGCCGGACTGCTGGAGCGGGCCTGGGCCCATATCGAGGAGGTCGAGAAACTCGGCGGCATGGCCAAGGCCATCGAGACCGGTCTTCCCAAAATGAGAATTGAGGAGGCCTCCGCACGGCGCCAGGCCCAGATCGATTCCGGCAAGCAAACCATCGTCGGCATCAATAAATACCGACTCGATCAGGAGGACCCCATCGAGATCCTCGAGATCGACAACAGCGCCGTGCGCGAGGCGCAACTCCGCCGCCTCGCCGACCTCCGCGCCAACCGGGATGAACGCGCGGTCCGCAGCTCGCTCGAAGCCCTCACCCGCTCGGCATCGGACGCCTCCGGCAATCTCTTGGATCTCGCGGTAAGCGCCGCGCGGTCCCGGGCCAGCCTGGGCGAGATTTCATTTGCGCTGGAGAAGGTTTTCGGACGCCATAAAGCGGTGATCCGATCGATCTCCGGCGTCTATGCCTCCGAGTTCGGCAAGACCGACGAGGTGGACGCGGTGCGTCGCGAAACGGATGCGTTCGCGGAACGCGAGGGCCGGCGTCCGCGCATCCTGATCGTCAAGATGGGCCAGGACGGCCACGACCGCGGCGCGAAGGTGGTGGCCACGGCCTACGCCGACCTTGGCTTCGACGTCGATATCGGCCCCCTCTTCCAAACGCCCGCCGAGGCGGCGCAGCAGGCGGTGGAGAACGACGTGCACGTCGTCGGCGTCAGCTCCCTCGCGGCCGGTCACAAAACGCTCGTCCCCCAGCTCATTGCCGAACTACGCCAGTTGGGGCGGGAGGACATCATGGTCATCGCCGGCGGCGTGATCCCCGCGCAGGATTATGATTTCCTGCGCGAACAGGGCGTTGCGGCGATCTTTGGCCCGGGCACCGTGATCCCCGCCGCCGCCCAAACGATCCTCAGTGAACTGGGTCGCCGATTGGGGTGAGCGGAGGAACCTGGTGCGAACCCTTCGATTCACCCGCGAAGCCGGGTTGCGCGGGCAGGTTCTTTGCTTCAGCCGGGGCGTGCTGGAGGTCCACCCCTAAGTTGGGAGACGCCAGCGCCTTCGCAGCAGCGGCGGCTCTCCCGAAGGGCCCTTGGTACCGAAGCGCAACCTTGGGCACCGACAAAGCGGTGCCCTCCAAAGAGGGGTTTGCCTGCCGAGTTCGCGCAATCGATCCAGCTTTTCAGGTTTCTCTCGGGCTCCGACATGCCGGGGGGCATCAGGCGGAACTCATCGAGATAAGTGTGGAAATCATAGGCGCCGATCCACTCGCCGAAGTCGGCCTGCTCGGGGTTCCAGCGGAGCCCGGTATAATCCGGCCCCACCAGCGGAAGGTCGATCCCATGGCGATCCAGCGCCGCCCGTGTTGCGCGGAGGCCCGGCCCGATTTTGAGCGGTTGCTTTCCGTGCCCCTGCCACCAGGAAAAATCGCAGCCCGGCTCGTTGTTGATGCAGATCCACTTCACACACGTGTAGCCCCATTCCCGCACGAGTTTGGCCGCCAGCAACGCGATGGCCTCGGCGTACGCCTCAAGATCGCGCGGCGCGCTGTGCAACGCGTCCACATCGGGATACCGGTTCCACTCCACGTTGCCCCACATCTGCTGCAGCATGACGTCGGCCCCGCGCGTCTGGCACCAATCGAGAATGCGGCGCAAGGCCAGCATGTCCTCGCTGTCCCACGTGAACCGGTCACGCCCGGGCTGGTAGCTGCGCTGCTCGATCTCCGCGCGGATCCAGTTCAGCCCGAGCCAGTCGGCATGACGCTAAATCTCCTCCCAGCGCGCGGAGTCGGAAGCGGGTGGATTGCCTCCCCAGGCGCTTCCGGCACCGCCGTCGCGCACGCCTTCACTGATGGCGTGCCACGAAGCGCCGATGCCGCCGCGCAGGGTTTGGAGTTCCTGGTTGAGGGAGACGGTGATTTTCATGGGAGACGAGCTATCGGAATTCCGGCGTCCCTGCGACGTCGCCATTTGCCCGGAACGGCACCCACCCCAGCGTCGCGGGGGCCTGAACCGTGACCCGATCGAGTCGGACGCGTTCCGCACCGTCCACGGAGAGGATCGCGCACTCGCGGGTGGCGGGCCTTCCCCACGGGGTGTCCGCTCCAATCGGTTGCGAGTCGGGGGGAAGATAGCCCTGCGGACACGGCCGGACATCAAACTGCCCGGCCGGCCAGTTGGTTTCTTTCACGATTTCCACCGAGACATTTTCCAAAGTGATGTCCGAAATCCGGCCATCCGGTTCGCCGTAGATGACGATGCCGTTCTCGCCGCGGCAGCGGATGTTGCGGAACCGGATGTTCCGGACGGAGCCGACCGTCGTCTGATCATTCCGGCGAAGGGCGGTCACATAGATGGCCTCGCCCGCCCCCCACCAGTTCGGCGAGAAGCGCCGGGTGCCGACCTCGATGTCGCTGAACTCGATATCCTCCACGTCACCCCCGTCGCGCAGTTGGATCGCGAGACCACGGTTGCTTCGCTCGATGATGCAGCGCGACATCCGAACCCGGCGGAACGCATCCACCGATTCCGAGCCGATCTTGAACGCCGCGGAGACGCTCTCGAGCCGGCAATCGGTGATCTCGATATCCTCGCACGGCCCGTATTTCGCAAACGGGGCGGTGTTCTTGAGCACGATGCAGTCGTCCGCCGAGACGATATGGCAACGCTCGATTCGCACCCGCCGGCAATGATCGGGATCGATGCCGTCCGCGTTGGGGAACTTCAAGTTGTTGAAGATCTTGATATCGTGGATGTGGACATCCTCGCACCCGCTGAAGTGGAGGGTCCAGTTGGCGGCATCGCGGAAGGTCAGATCCTTCACCTCAAACCGGCGGCAGTTTTCGAAACAGCTCAGGGCGGGACGCCACGGCAACGTCGGCCCGATCCCGTGCTCGGATTCACCGAGCGCGAACGCCATGCACTGACCGTCGATCGTCCCCGTGCCCGACAACGTCACGTCCTCCGCGTTCCGGCACTCGATCCAGAGGCGTTTCTCGGATTCGGGTCCGAACGCAAACACGGTCTTGTCGAACGCCTCGATATTCGTGGCGCTCAGGAGCCTCGCCCCCTCCGCCACATGGAAATCGATCCGCGATTTCAGTTCGAACGCCCCCGCGCGGACGGTCGCCCCGGCGGGAACCAACACCCGCCCGCCACCCCCCGCTGCACACGCATCGATCGCCCGCTGGATCGCAGCCGCATCATCCGTGGCCCCGTCCGCGCGGGCGCCGTATTCCAGGATATCGAAGGTCTTTGCCATGAGGCATTGGACGCTGCACGAATTCGCGGCACCTCACAAGTCCCGGGCATCGGGTTTCCCAAAGGCGGCCACTGTTTTCCGCAGGCCACGCTGCCCGAAAGCGGCGTCAAGCCGCCGCACTCCAAACTCCGCGCACAAGCATTCCCTCGCCCCTCCATCGCGCCACAGGCGCTTTGGAGTGCGGCAGTCCTCTGCCGCTTTTGGCCCGCGCAACTCGCGGCAGTCAGCGACCGATCTCCAGGTGGCAGAGTCGAAGGTGCCCCCGGGTTGCCCGCAGGATCGAGGGGCATCTGTTGTAGCGGTGGCTCTGTCCCTGGCGGAGCCTCGCGCAGCCGGGGACGTGCCACCGGGCGGACGAAGTGCGGACCCGCCCCCGGCGGCACCCCCTTCGGGAGAGCCGCGGCGATGACTCGATGCGCTACAGCACGCGCAGGTGAAATCCCCCGTCCACATTGAGCACCTGCCCGGTGCTGTAGGGGAGGAGTCCGCGCGTCACGGCCACGACTGCCTTGCCGATGTCGGAGGGCTGGCCCCAGCGATTGATCGGGGTGAGTCCCTCGGCGAACAGCTCAGCACCCGCCCGCCCTTCCAACGCCGGCGATCCCGCGGCCGCGAAGCGCTCCCCCCGAGGGGGCTCACGCGCCCCAGGCGGCGGGATCGATGGCCACGACGCGGCCGGTGTCCGCCGCTTCATCAAGCGCGAATGCGGCAAACGCGGAATCCAACGCTTCCACCAGACCCGCCACGGGAGGCGCCCCATTCAACATGGAGGCAGCCAGATGTCGGGCCATCGGAACGTCCGAGCCAGCGTGTCCGTCCCCATCCCCAACAGTCTCCGACCGGACTTGGGCCTCGATGCGAATCCGCCGGACCTCGATGATACCGGTCAAGGCATCCGCCCTCAGCCCTCCCTTGGTGCCACAGATGGAGAATCGACGTTCCGGAATGGCCGCGTGGAAGTTCGTGTGGAAGGTGGCCCGCGCTCCGCTGGCGTATTCGAGGATCGCCACCTGGTTGTCGGCGATGTCCTTGTCGTCGTTGAACGGCGAGATCCCGTGGGGATCGGGCCAAAGGCGGTAGGCGCTGCGCCCGTCGGCCGTGGTCCCGGCCGCCGCTTCGAGCGGCGCATTGGCAGCGGTGAAAACATCGAGCCCGGCGAAGCTGGCAACCCGGCTCGGCAGGGAGCCCGTGAGCCAGTTCGCCAGGTCCAGATCGTGGCAGCACTTTTCGAGGAGATGGGTGCCGGAAATGTTCCGGTGGCGGCGCCAGTTTCCGTGGATGTAGCCGCCGTGATGGAAGGGGATCGTCTCATTGAATTCGAACGAGACGATCCGGCCGACCCCGCCGGCGTCCAAAATGGCTTTGATCCGGCGATAGAACGGCGAGTAGCGAAGCACGAGTCCGAAGAAGAACATCTGGTCCGGATGCGCCCTCACCGCATCGCGGATCGCCAGACAATCCGCGCGATGGGTCGCGAGGGGCTTTTCACAGAACACATTCAGGCCGGCTTCCAGGGCACCAATGACATGGCCCGCGTGACAGGCATTGGGCGACCCGATGAGGGCCCAGGTCGCGCGGCCTCCCGCAAGTGCTTCGGCTTGCGAGGCATGGGCCGCAACCCCGGGCGCGAGGGCGCGCACCGCGTCCACCGAGCCCGGATCCGGGTCGGCAACCGAGACGATCTCCAGGCTTCCTGGATCCGCCTGGGCGAGCAGGTGGCGCACGACTACGCGCAGGCGGCCTCCACAACCGGTGAGGTGGATCGCGACGCTCACAGCACCCTCAGATGAAACCCGCCGTCCACATTGAGCACCTGGCCTGTGCTGTAGGGGAGCAGGCCTCGCGCTACGGCCACGACCGCCTTGCCGATGTCGGAAGGTTGTCCCCAGCGATTGATCGGGGTGAGGCCTTCGGCGAACAGCTTGTCGTATTTCTCCTTTACCGGCCCGGTCATGTCGGTGGCGATTACGCCCGGCTGGATCTCGTAAACGTTGATGCCGAACTCAGCAAGCCGGGCGGCGTAGAGCTTGGTCATCATCGAAAGCCCCGCCTTGGCGATGCAGTAATCCCCGCGGTTTACCGAGGCGGTGTAGGCGGAGATGCTGGTGACATTCACCACGCTCCTGGACACCCCCTCGATCAGGGGCGAATGGATCATCAACTTCGCGGCGAGCTGGGTGAGGAAGTAAGGGCCTTTGAGATTGATCGCAATCAAGCGATCAAAGCTCTCCTCCCCGGCGTCGAGAATGTCGGCCCGGACATTCGGCGCAACGCCCGCGTTGTTCACGAGGAGGTCGAGGCGGCCGAACGTTTCCCGGGCGACCCCGACCAGGCGCTCCCGGTCGGCGGCGCTCGCGATATCCGCCTGGCAGATCTCGGTGCGGACACCGCCGCCCGACGCCGTGTTGCAGAGCGACTGACACTCGCGCGCCGCACCCTCATTGCCGGCGTAGTTGACAATGAGGTCGTGCGTGCGCTCGCGTGCGAGTTCCAGGGCAATGCCGCGGCCGATGCCGCGCGAGGCACCGGTGATCAGGGCGACCGGTTTCATGCGATCAGGCCTTGATCTCCTGGTTTGTCGCCGGGTCGGTGATGAGGAACTGCTCGGCGTGGTACGACGGGTCGGAGACGAACGTGAGCCGGGCCGCGTAGCGTCGCTCGATGTCGACCAGGTGTTCCTCGTCCTCTTTCCGGAGCCGTTTGAGAACCTCGGGATGCACGATGACCCGGTAATCGTGGGTGTTTTCCTGATGCTTCCGGAGCACGGCATGCAGCGCGCGCTGCAGCTCGATGCTCATGCTCTCGGCGCTCTTGATCATGCCTCGCCCGTTGCAATAGGGGCAGTTGTCGTAGGTGGATCCGGTCAGGCTGATGTTGGCCCGCTGGCGGGTCATTTCCATAATGCCGAGCTGGCTGAGCGGCAGGACGTGCGTCTTGGATTTGTCGCGCTTGAGCCGGTCGCGCATCCGTTGATAGACGGACTGCTGATCCTTCCGGCTCTTCATGTCGATGAAATCGCCGACGATGATCCCGCCGATGTTCCGGAGCCGGACCTGGCGCGCGATTTCGTCGGCCGCCTCGAGATTGGTCTGCAGGATGGTTTTGTCCATGTCCTTGCTCCCCTTGTTGCGGCCCGTGTTCACGTCGATGGCGATCAGCGCCTCGGTTTCGTCGATGACAATGTAACCGCCGCACGGCAGCCAGACCTGGCGATGGAACGCATCGGCGATCTGTTTCTCGACGTTGTAACGTTCGAAGAGCGGGGTCGGCTCGCGATACCAGGTGATCCGGTTGCGGGAACGTTTCGAGATCTGGCCGACCAGATCCCGCATCCGGTTCACTCCGGCCTCGTCGTCGCACACCACCTCGTCGATCTCATCGGTCAGGAAATCGCGGACGGTCCGTTCGACGAGCCCGGGCTCCTCGAACAGACAGGCGGGCGCCTTCTTTTCGTTCATCGCTTTTTCGATCTCCGTCCACTGTTCCAGCAGGAGGCTGATGTCGCGCAGGAAATAGCGCTCGCGCTGGCCTTCGCCCACCGTGCGGATGATCACGCCCATGCCGTCGGGGATTTGGAGTTTCTGAAGGATCTTCCGGAGCCGGTCGCGTTCCTTGGGATCCTCGATCTTGCGGGAGACGCCGCATTGGTCGTTAAAAGGCATCAGCACCAGGTAACGCCCGGCGAGGCTGAGGTTGGTGGTGATCCGGGGACCCTTGGTTCCAATCGGTCCCTTGGTCACCTGCACAACCACCTCGGACCCGACCGGGTAAATGTCGGGGATGTCCTTTGAACTGAGCCGTTTCTTCTGTTTCTTGCTGCCGCGATCGACCTGTTCGAGCTCGCTGTCCAGCGCGGCGGGAAGGGCGTCCCAGAAGTGAAGGAAGGCGTTCTTCTCGAACCCGATGTCGATGAACATCGCCTTGAGCCCGTGCTCGATGTTCTTCACCCGGCCCTTGAAAATCCCTCCGACAATGTTGCGCTCCGTGGTGCGTTCGACGTTGTATTCCTCGAGCTTTCCGTTCTCGATCAGCGCAACGCGGTTCTCGAGCTTTTCACAGGAAATCACCAGAACGTTGCCGGATTTCTTTCGTCCGAGTCCGAGTATGCTTTTTATTTTTTCAATCATGTTGTGTGCGGGGTTGGCCTGCGCGGAAATCGGGACCTCAACGGCGGTCTGATCTCCGGGGCTCCTGCTCCCGTTTCTTACCGAACGGAAGGAGTCGCTGCAGGAAGTTGGGTTTCTTGGTTTGGGTGTCCTCCGGTGTCTGGTTCGCGCGCCTGGCGCGGGGGATCACTCTCCCCTGCTCATCCACCTCGGGTTTGATCGTTGGCGCAGCCGCCCGCCGTTCCGCGCGGGCCGCGGCGGCGAGCGAGGCGGGCACGACATCGGCGGTTTCCTCGTCCGTGCCGAGCGCCGCCGGCACTTCACGTCCGAAATTGACCTCCTGAATGAAATCGAAACGGCCGGGGGCCGGACTGAGGACGGCGAGCTCGGGGTTGGTTCCCTTCTCAATGGCGAGCGCTTCCTCGAGGATCTTGGCGGCAATCGGGGCGGAGACCAGCCCGCCGGCTTTCGCGCCCTGCACAAAAACGCAAATGGCGTAGCGCGGGTTTTCGTAGGGGGCGAAAGCGATGAACCAGGTGTGGTTGTCCTTCTTGTTGTCGCGCCAGAACTGGGCGGTGCCGGTCTTTCCCGCGACCTCGAAATCCTTGATGCGGGCCCGCTTGGCGGTACCTCCGTCCTCGTTGACCACCTTCCACATGCCGCGCCGCACCAGTTCGATCTGGGCGTCGGAGAGGCCGAGGTCGCGGAGGTTTCCCCGTTCCCGGACGGGGGCGCGATAGATCACGGCGCCCTGTTGGTTCACCACGCGATCAATGACCCGCGGGTAATAGGAGATCCCGCTGTTCGCGACGGTTGCAGCCAGCATTGCCATTTGAAGGGGCGAAGCCAGGACGTAACCCTGCCCGATGGCGACGTTGGCGGTATGCCCCTGCGACCAGCGTTCGAGCGGATTCATCATGGCCAGCCATTCCGGGCCGGGCAGAATGCCGGGGTTCTCGCCCGCCATGCCGAGCTCGGATTTCTCGCCGAAGCCGAGCACGCGCCCGGTCTGCACAATCGACTCGATCCCGGCGGCGTTGCCATACTGGTAGAAGAAGGCATTGCACGAGACCTTGATGGCGTTGCTCAGATTGAGGCTCCCGTGGGATCCCCCTTTCTCGGCAATCCAGCACTTCATGAAGTGATTGCCGTATTGCACGCCGCCGCTACAGGTGAAGGAGGACTTGCCGATCCCCTTTTTCAAGCCGGCCAGGGCAATCGGGATTTTGTAAGTCGAGCCCGGCGCATATGCGCTCGTGGCCCGGTTGGTGAGCGGGTCGGTGGCGTCGTTGTTCAACGCTTCCCAGTCCGCAGCACTGATGCTCGGGATGAATTTGTTGGGGTCGAACGACGGGACCGATGCCATCGCGAGGATGTCGCCGTTCGAGGGGTCCACCACGACGGCCGCCCCGCGTCCGACGGCCCGCAGGGCCTCCTCGACCCGGAATTGCAGGCGCGCGTCGATGGTCAGGTGGACGTTCGCACCCTGCTTGGGCGGATCGACCCGCCCCACGCCGTCAATCCGGCCCTTGGCGTTCTTGCGCATCACGCGGATCCCGGGCGAACCCCGCAGATAGGCGTCCATGATCTGCTCGACCTGGGCCTTCCCCTCCACATCGGCCTGATAATAATCAAACTTCGCCGCCTCGGCCCGCCCGATCTTCTCCGGTGCCCCGGTATAACCGAGCAGGTGAGCCGCCAGTGCCCCGTACACGTAGCGCCTTGCGGGCCGCAGCGAGAGTTCGACGCCCGGCAGCCCGAGATCGTTCTCCGCGAATCGCGAGAGCGTCTCGTAGGGAAGATCCTCGAGATAGGTGAATGGCACCTCGGTGTTGGTGCGATACTGCATCCGCAGATGCCGCGAATTGTAACCGCGCGCAAGGTCGAGCTGCTCGAGCCGGGGGATGACCGCCTCGTTGACGATTTGCACGATGTCCGGCTCCTCGCGGTCCTGGTACATGCCCCGCACCGTGGTGCGATAGGTCGCGAGCGGCACCGGTCCCACGCGATTGCGGTAGCCCCGAACCATATCGGGCAGGTAAAAGTCGATGTCGTAGCTGGCGCGATTGGTCACCAGCACGACGTCGTTGCGATCCCGGATGTCGCCGCGAATGGAGGGGATGCGCACTGTGACCTCGCTTTTGCCGCGGATGCGTTTCAGGTATTCGTCGTGAAGCCGAACCTGGACCCAGTAGAGGCGGACGGCCACGGCGAACAGGGTCAGCAGCATGAGGAAGCCGACGAAGAGCACCCGGAGATCGGGCCGGAAACGTTCCATGGCTCAGGCCTCCTCCCTCGGATCGCCCCGGCGCGCACCGCGGGGAACCAGCGGCGCGAGGAGCAGGAAGACGACGGGGGCGAGCGCTGCCGCGGCGACGCCGGGGGCGGCGATCCGCCACCAGACATCGGGGGTGAACGGCACGAATGCCTGCCGGTGGTAACCGATCAAAATAAACTCGGCCAGCACGGCGGCGGAGGTGAACAGGCCGCACAGGAGCCAGTGAACCAGCCAGCGTCCGCGCAGGAACAGGGGGCGAAATCCGTGCATCACCGTGGCGAAGAGTCCATAGATCAAGATCGACGTGCCCGGGCGAATTTCAAATACGCCCCCGACCGCCTGCACGGTAAACAAATCCCATGAGAGCCCCGCGAGCAGGGTGAGCAGCAGCACCAGCGGATAGGGAAACGCGACGGCCCCGAAGAACAGCACGACCGGAAACACCATCACACCGACCCCGCCCCCGGCCGCCATGAGCGGCAGAAACGGCTGGGCAAGCATGGTGAGCAACAGCAGCACGGCAACCACCAGGAACGCGATCATTGCTTCCTCCCGACAATCACGAACACTTCCTGCAACCGCCCGAGATCGACCGCGGGACGGATCACCGCCCGGCCGTCGAGCTCCCGCCGATGGAACTCCTTCACCGCACCCACCAGCAAGCCGTCGGGAAACACGCCGCCCGCGCCCGACGTGAGCACCCGCTGGCCGGGCTGCAATCCGGCGTCCTTGCTGAGAAAGGAGAGCTGCAAGAGCGGTTCCATTTGCGACGCGAGGCGCTCGCCGGAGACGATGCCGCGTTCCGGGGTGCCCTCGACCAGGGCGGCGACCTTGCACGCCTCGTCGGACACCAGCAGGACCATCGAGATGTCGCGGTCGACGGTGGTGGTCTTGCCGACCAGTCCGCCGTCCGTGATCACCGGTTGATCCGCGTCCAGTCCGTCATCGGATCCACGGTCGATCTTGACCGTGTTCCACCAGGTCGAGGCATCGCGCGCCAGAATCCGGGCGGGGACGAGTTTGAATTGTGACCGCTGGCGATAGCCCAGCGCGCTGCGGAGACGTCCGTTTTCGGCCTCGATCTCCTTGAGCAGTTGATGCGTGGCCCGGAGCTGCCGGCTCTCGGTGGCCAGCGCGGCATTCTCGGCTTCCAATTCCTGCAGCGTTTTGAGGTTCTGCGTGAACGCCGCGATTTTCGTCTGCAACGCCGAGCCCGTCTGCAGAAACGGCGAGATCATCTGCAGAAAGCCGCCCTGCATGCTCTGCGCAACCCGCGGCGACACGAAGAGCAGCCCGACGGCAATCGCCAGGAAAAGACCCACCGCCACGACCAGACCCATCCGCTTCATCGGTTCGCGCCGCGGCGCGCCCCGCGGCACACGCGCGTCACGCGCGGGTGCTCCGGTCGGCCGTGGTCACTTGCCGCAGGAACTTGATCTCGCTGAGCGCCCGCCCGGCACCCTCGGCAACCGCGCTGAGCGGGTCTTCGGCGATATGCACCGGAAGCCCCGTCTCCTCGGCGAGCAGACGGTCGATCCCGCGCAACAAGGCGCCGCCGCCCGCGAGGACGAGCCCGCGGTCGACGAGATCGGCGGACAACTCGGGCGGGCACCGCTCGAGTGCCACGCGCACCGTGTCCACGATGGTTGAGATCGGCTCGAGGAGCGCCTCCCGCACTTCCTGCGAAGTGAGCGTCAGGGTCTTGGGGAGCCCGGCGACGAGGTCACGGCCTTTGACCTCCATCGTCGTCTCCTTCTCCATCGGGTATGCCGATCCGATCTTGATCTTGATTTCCTCCGCGGTGCGCTCACCGATCATGAGATTGTACGCCCGCTTCATGTACTGCATGATCGCCTCGTCGAGCTCGTCGCCCGCGACGCGCACGCTCCGGCTGAAAACAATTCCCGCCAGCGAAATCAGCGCCACCTCCGTGGTGCCACCGCCGATGTCGATGATCATGTTGCCCGCGGCATCCTGCACCGGCAGCCCCACGCCGATGGCCGCGGCCATCGGTTCCTCGATCAGGAACACCTCGCGCGCCCCCGCATGCAGCGCCGATTCCCGGACCGCCCGCTTCTCGACTTCCGTGATCCCGCTGGGAACCGCAATCACCACCCGCGGACGCGGCTTAAAGAACGGGCGCCGGGGATGAACCTTCAGAATGAAATGGCGCAACATCGCCTCGGTGATCTCGAAGTCGGCGATGACGCCGTCCTTGAGCGGACGGATCGCAACGATATTGCCCGGGGTCCGGCCGAGCATCCGCTTCGCTTCATCCCCTACGGCGAGCGGAATATTGGTGCCCGCCTGCACGGCGACCACGGAGGGCTCGCGCAACACGATGCCATGATCGCGCACGTAGACCAACGTGTTCGCCGTTCCGAGATCGATGCCGATGTCACTGGAAAAAAGCCCAAAAAGACCATTAAACATTCTGCGTATATCCTGTAACCGTGTCTGGTTTCATCCCCCGTGCGGTTGGCGCGGGCGGGAGCCCGCCGCCACAAAGACAGTCCCGGCACGGAGCCGAGCCCGCTTCCCCTTGGAAACGCGCCGACCTGCCGTCTCTGCCTTTGCTCCGACAAAGCCTCCGGTATGTATGGGGGCGCCCGGAGACGAGTCAACCTGAAAACCATCCACGCCCAGGCGCCCGACTGCGCCAAAATGTCGCATCGGCCTGCCTCAGCCCTCTTCAGCGAAGGAGGGGCGAGGGAATGCTTTTGCGCGGAGCGCTTTGGAGTGCGGCGGCTTGACGCCCACTTTCGAGCAGCGTGCCTGCGGAAAACAGCGGTCGCCTTTGGGAAACCGCGAATGCCTCGTCATGCCCATCACGATCCCCCGGGCGAAGCGCCACCGACAAGCCAGTTTGCTCAAATCAAGAGACTCGACCCGAATGGAACATGCTCGGGTCCGACCCATAAGGCCCCGCCACCGCGAGGCGAAGCGGGCGCCGGAGCCGGCGGGTCGAATGTCAGTCCCTCCGTTGTAGCGGCGGCTCTCCCGAAGGGGTGCCGCCGGGGGCGCGTTCGCACACCTCCTGCCCGGTGGCACGTCCCCGGCTGCGCGAAGCTCCGCCAGGGACAGAGCCACCGCTACAACAGATGCCCCTCGATCCCGCGGGCAATCAGGGGGCACCTTCGACTCTGCCACCTGGAGATCGGTCGCTGACTGCCGCGAGTTGCGCGGGCCAAAAGCGGCAGAGGACTGCCGCACTCCAAAGCGCCTGCGGCGCGAAGGAGGGGCGAGGCAATTCTTTTGCGCGGAGCGTTCCGGAAGATCGAGGATCCGGCTCGTCGCTCTCAGCTCGCGATGGAACTCTTCGGCCGCTCGGGGCCCGCGATGCTGGTGGTTTCGCGCTCCTGCTTCTGGCGTTGGCTCGCTCACAAGAAATCATGGCCGCAGAGTCAGTGAAAGGATCGGACATCGGCAGGGGTAGGGTCGGGAGTCTCCGAGACCACGCGGCAGGATCCGGCCGCGGCTCCGCTCACGTTCTCCCGGCCCCCCACCCCGCCGGCTACCGGCGCAATCTCCGCCGCAGCACTTCGCCAACCTCTCGCATTTCCTGGACCCCCAGGAGAAACGCCGCCCCGAAAAAGGCGACGCCCGCGGCACCGATCACGGCAAACAACCGGACGGCCCGCCCGACCAGGCCCAGGGTTGGCCACTCCTGAAACGCGACGGCGCCGCCCCACCCGCAAACGGCTCCCAGCGCGCCGGTGGCCAGGAGCGTGCGAACGAGAAATCCGAGCAGCGCGCGGTTCTCGAGGCGGCCGAGGTGGCGCCACATGAGCCCGTAAAGCACGGCGAAATTGACCACCGCCACGACGCCGGTGGAGAGCGCCAGGCCGCGGTGCCCCAGCCCCATGCGGAACGTCAGAATCCAGTTCAGCAGCGCATTGGTGCCGATCGAGAGAAACCCGATCACCATCGGAGTGTGCCGGCGATCAATCGCGTAGAACGCGGGGGTGAGCACCTTGAGCGCGGAGTACGCCACAAGACCGAGCGCGTAGAATTGCAGCGCCCCGGCGGTTTGGGCGGTCATCTCCGCGGTGAATCGTCCGCGCTCGTAAAGCAGCGAGATGATCGGGTTGGCCAGCAGGATCAGCCCGGTGGCCGATGGAATGGTAAGAAAAAACGCGAGTCGCATTCCCCTCGCCAGCGTGGTGCGAAACTCGCCCATGTTGCCCAGCGCCGCGCTGCGGGCGACCATCGGCAGCGTGACCGTGGCGATTGCCACGCCGAACACCCCCAGGGGAAACTGCATCAGGCGGAAGGCAATTTGCAGCCAGCTCACGGCGCCGTCGCCGAGTTGCGAGGCGAAGATGCCGTTGATCAACACATTGACCTGCACGGCACTGGCCGCGACAACCGCCGGCCCCATCAGCGACAACACCTGCCGGACCCCGGGATCCCGCCATGCCAGATCGGGGCGGAACCGGAACCCGACGCGGGCCAGCGACGGAAACTGGACGACCAGTTGGAGCAACCCCCCCACCAGGGTGCCAATCGCGAGGCCGACCAGCGCCCGGGATCCCCACGAGGGATCGAGCCACCAACCGATCCCGACGCCGGCGAGGATCGAGCCGAGGTTGAAGAAGGTCGAGGCCATCGCCGGCATGCCGAACACATGCCGGGCGTTGAGCATCCCCATCGCCAGCGCGGCCAACGAGACCAGGAGGATGAAGGGATACATGATCCGCGCGAGAAGGATCGTGAGCTGGAGCTTCTCGGGATCGAACCCCGGGGCCATGATCTTGATGATGATCGGCGCGAACAGGATGCCGAGCAGCACGACGCCGCTCAGGAAAACCGCAGCCAGCGTGGCGACCTTGTTGGCGAGACTCCAGGCGGATTCCTCGCCTTCGGTCGCAATTTTCTTGGAGAACGTCGTGACGAACGCGGTGGAGAGCGCGCCTTCCGCGAAGAGATCACGCAGCAGATTCGGCGTGCGGAACGCCACGAGGAAGGCATCGAGACTGCGCCCCGCGCCAAACAACGACGCAAACACCATCTCGCGCACGAGCCCGAGAATCCGGCTCGACATCACCGCGAGCCCGACGATGCCCGCGGATCGGGCGGCGGAGCGGGGTTTGTCGCCGGCGGCGCTCATGACTCCCTCCGCGCGGCCGCACGCCGCAGCCGATCGTTGATCGCGGTCCCCAAGCCTCCCTCGGGAACCGATTGCACCACGATCTCGTCCAGACCCAGCCGGTCGAAGGCCCGCAGCAACCGGAACAAATTGGCGGCGGCCTCGCGGAGATCACGACGCGGACTCCACAGCGCGACTTCCGCAAACCCTTTCGCCGGCACGTCGGGATCCCACGAGATCAACCCGGTTCGGCATCCCGCGCGGGGGGCCAGTCGCCGGGGTTCGGTTTCCATGCGAAGCGGCGTTGCGGGAGCATAATGGGATTCCAGCCCGCCCGGAGCCACCAACGGACCCGCGGATCGCGGGGGGGCCACGGTCACGGGGGCAAACGCCTGGAGATCCTCCGGGGAAATCGGACCGGGCCGAAGCACGGTCATCCGCCCCCCCTCGACGTGCACGATGGTTGACTCGATGCCGTGCAGGGTCGGGCCGGCGTCCAGCACCAACGGGATACGGCCTCCGAGTTCCTCCACCACGTCGGCGCCGGTTGTGGGACTGATCCGGCCGAACCGGTTCGCGCTCGGGGCAGCCAGTGGACCGCCGAACGCGGCGCAAACCGCGTGAAACACGGGGTGGGCGCTGATGCGGACCGCAACCGTCGGCAGGCCTGAAGTGACCAGATCGGGAACCGCATCGGTGCGGGGCAGCACGAGCGTGAGCGGCCCCGGCCAGAATGCGTGGGCCAGGCGCCAAACGACTGCCGCATCGATTGGCTCGGGAGCCGCGACCTGCCCCAGGGACTCGATCCCGGCGATGTGAACGATCAGCGGATCAAAGCTCGGCCGGTCTTTTGCTTCAAATACCCGTGCTGCCGCCGCGGGGTCGAGGGCGTCGGCGGCGAGCCCGTAGACGGTCTCGGTGGGCAACGCGACCGGTTCTCCGCTCCGCAGCACCGCCACCGCCTCCGCCACCACGGCGGGGTCGGGCTCCGCATCCGGGCGGATCTCGATGCATCGGGTTTCCATCACCCCACCGTGGTGGCCAGCACCCTGGCGGTCTGCTCGTCGCGAAACGCGCGATAGCGGACGAGCAGGTCGGGATCTGAAACGGCCAGCATGGCCACGGCGGCGAGCGCCGCGTTGCGCGCTCCCGCCACACCCACGGCGAGAACGCCGATGGGAACCCCCGATTCCTCCGAGGCGGCCGACCGGACCGAGGCCAACGCCGCGGCGGGATCGGCGCCGTCCGGGACCAGCAGCACGGGCCCTGGAAACAAGCGTGCGAGTCGGTTGGCCTCATCCCGGTTGCCGACCACAATCGCCACGGCGTGGCGGGCCGCATCGGGCGTTTGATCGGAACAGAGCCGCTCGACCTCGATCCCAAACGAGGCGAGCACGCTGAGTGTTTCGGCGGCAAGCGACTCCGGCCGCCCCCCCTGCGCCATCAGCGCGACGGTGCGCGGACTGTTCATGCCGCGGTATTCGGGTAGCTGCCCAGGATCTTCACCAGTGTGCAGTGCCGTTCGAGCGCGGCGAGCGCCTTGGCGACCTTCGCGTCGCGCGCGTGCCCGGCGATGTCCGCGAAAAAGAAATATTCCCACGCCTTCCGCTTCGACGGGCGGCTCTCGATCTTGCTCATGTTGATGCGCAGTTCCTTGAACGGCGCGATGGCTTCGAACAGCGCGCCCGCGCGATCCTTGACCGAGAACATGATCGAGGTTTTGTCATTGCCGGTCGGAGCGGACGTCGCGCGTCCGAGAACGAGGAATCGCGTGGTGTTATCCGCGCTGTCCTGGATCCCCTCCTCGAGCAGGTCGAGCCCGTACGCCTCGCCGGCCAGGCGTCCGGCAATGGCGGCGGCCCCGGCTTCGGAGGCGGCGAGTTCCGTGGCGCGGGCATTGCTGGAGACCTCGACACATTCGATGCCCGACAGATGAGCCATGATCCATTGACGGCACTGCCCGAACGATTGCGGATGCGAATAGACCTTGTGGATCGCCGTCCGCGGACACTTCGCCAGGAGATGCTGCTCGATGCGGAGCAGGATCTGCGCGCAGATCTTGAGGTCCGAGTCGGCAAACACGTCGAGCGTGTGATTGACCACCCCCTCGGTGGAATTCTCGATGGGCACCACCCCGTAGTCGGCGTGCCCGCGTGAGACCACAGAAAACACGTCGGCAATAGTCGGGCACGCCTCGTAGGCAACGCTCGCGCCGAACTTCGCCCGGGCCGCCTGGTGCGTGAACGTGGCGGCGGGTCCGAAGAACGCAATGGTAAGCCCCTTCTCCAGTGCAAACGAAGCCGACATGATTTCGCGATAGATCGCGCGGATGGCGGAGGCCGGCAGACGGCCCTTGCTGCGTGCCTCAAGCGCCCGCAACACCTGCTCCTCCCGCTCGGGAACATAGATTTCCTGGCCGGCGGACCGTTTCACCTCGCCAACGCCGTGCACCAGGTCCGCACGCCGGTTGAGAAGCTCAAGAAGCTGCGCATCGACCGCGTCGATCTGCGCCCGCAACGGCACCAGCGGATCGGTCTTCGGGACCGCGACGCGCCGAGGCTTCGCGCCCGTCGAGGCGTTCAGTTTCCGAGTCACTTCGGCCGTTCCTCCGGGCCGGCTTCGGTCCCTTCCGTCGCTGCCACGGGCGGCCCGGCCGATTCGGCAGAATCGGCCGCCTCGCCGAGTTGCCCGGTGCTGTCCGGTGCCGGCGTGGCCTCCGTCTCAGCAGCCGACGCCGCCACCGGCGGCGCAGCCGCAGGCTCCGCGGCTTTCGACGCCTCCGCCTTGGGCAGTTCGACCCGGCGCAATTCGGTCGCGTTCGGCAATTCGTCGAGTTCCTTGAGCCCGAAATGTTCCATGAAAAGCTGCGTCGTCTCGTAGAGGAGCGGGCGCCCCGGGACCTCCGCGCGGCCCGCGATCTTGACGAGACCGCGATCGAGCAGCGTCTGCATCACCCCATCCACGGCGACTCCCCGGACCGCCTCGATATCTGCACGGGTGATCGGCTGGCGGTAGGCAATGATCGCGAGCGTTTCCAAAGCCGGGGCGCTGAGGCGGGTCGGACGACTTTCCGGAAAGAGTTGGCGCAGCCAGACCGCGCAGCCGGGGTCGCTGACCATCTGCCATCCGCCCGCCTGGTCCCGAAGCCGGAAGGCGCGCCCCTCGGATTCATACCCGGCGCGGAGTTCGTCGAGCACGGCGACAATTTCTGCGACCTTGGTTTTGGAAAGCGCGATGACCGAGTCTTCCGATGAAAAATCGGCCGCGAACTTGAGCGCGGCAAGGATGTCCTTCGGGGGGAGCGGTTTTTGCGATCCGAAGAGCAGGGCTTCGACGACATGCTTGAGCGTCATGATTGGCAGAGTGAAACCGCCCGACCCCCGGGCGCGCAATCGAAAAACCCGAGCCACGACCTGAGGCGGGTCGGCACATCGGGTGCTTCGAAGGAGACAACAGGAAACTCTGCCGGGCATCCGTGCCGGGACGCAGAGGCCAACATCAGGGCACAGCCTGCGCGACGCTGCCGCCCTCACCGCCGCGCCATGCGGACGAATAGGAAAGCTCCGAGACTGATGAAGAGGACGTTCGGCAGCCAGATCAACAACTCCGGATGCGCCGCGGGGTTGTGCCGGAACGTGTCGGCCAGCGGGATGAACAGGAAATAGACAAACCCGATCAGGATGCTGAACCCGAACCCGATCGACGTTTCCCGCCGCTGCGCCACGATCCCGAACGGCACGGCGATCAGGGCGAACGCGATGCAGGCCAGCGAGAACGAGAATCGCTTGCTCACCTCCGTCCGGGCCGCGGTGGCCTCCGGTCCGGCGGGCATCTCCGACAGGGCGCGGATCAGTTCCTCGACGGGCATGGCGCCGAGTCCGCGGCGTTTGCGATTCTTCTCGTAGAGTTCCTTGAGGGAGATGGCGATGACGCCCTCTTCCATGGTGATCCCGTGACTCATCTTCCGGAGGTCACCGGGATCGGCGTCGTCGCGCTGCTCGAACCGTGCGTCGAACAACCGCAGCCGGACCTGCTTTTCGCCGGGATCGCCGGTGAGCGTTGCGTTGCCCGTGGGCGGCGGCAAGTCCTCGACCTCGAGACGCCCGCGATGCGCGTGGATGACCCGCATCGGCACATCCCGCTCGTTGACCTCGAACACCAGCACGTCCTCGAGATCGTTGCCGGATTTTCGACCGACGTAGATCTTTCGTCCGGGAAAATCCTCGATCACGGAATCACTCCCGAACAGCGCGATGGGGTTGCTGGTGGCGATGTTGAAGAGCGCGGCCTTCATCCGCTCCTGCGCCCGGGGCGCCACCTCAAGATTGATCCAGAGACAGAGCAGCGTGAACACCACCGCCAGCACCATGATCGGCACGCAGAGCCGGGTCACCGCCACCCCATTGGCCCGGAAGGCGGTCAGCTCATTCTCGGCGGACAGCCGTCCGAACAACAACAGGATCGCCGTGAGAAATCCCCACGGAATGGTGAACGTGAGCGAGAAGGGCAGCACGTAACCGATGAAACTGAGGATGAACTCGAGCGGGAGCGCCCGGTTGATCACCAACTCGAACAGCTTCCGGAAAATGTTTCCAAGGACCAGGACAAAACTCAACACCGCCACGGCGAAAATCGACGTCGAGAGCACCTGGCGTCCGATGTAGCGGTCAATAATCGTCATGCGCGAGCGGGGGAGTATCGGGTCTCCCCCACCCCGGGTGCAAGCGCCGGGAGAGCCTTCGCCACGGAGCGCACAGGCCGCTTGGCGGACGATCCGAGTCGTGGCAGCCTCCATCCATGCCGCGCATTTCCGCAGAGACCATCGAGAAGGTTGCCGCGGCGACCGACATCGTCGACCTGATCGGCGGGTATTTCCCGCTCAAGCGGGCGGGATCGAGTTTCGTGGCGCTCTGCCCGTTCCATCGGGAGAAGTCCCCGAGTTTTCACGTCAATCCCCACCGCCAAACCTACCACTGCTTCGGTTGCGGAGCCGGCGGAACCGCGTTCCGGTTCCTGATGGAGTATGAACATCTGGAATTTCCGGACGCCGTAAAGCGCCTCGCCGAGCGTGCCCGGATCCCGGTGGTCGAGGAGGCCGGGGACACCCACCACGACCAGGAAGCCGGGGAACGCCGACGCCTGATTGCCCTGCATCAGGACGCCGCCGCATGGTTGCATCAGAACCTGCTGCGCCAACCCGAGGCCGGCCATGCCCGGGATTATCTCAAAGGCCGCGGGATCGGCATCGAGACCGCCCGCGCCTGGAAAATCGGGTATGCCCCCGCCGGTTGGACCGATCTCACCGACTGGGCCACGACGCAGGGATACCAGCGGGAGGAACTGCTCCGCTCCGGTCTCTCCAAGACGCGGGACACGGGCGAGGCGGGCGATGTGGAGCAGGGCCAGGGCCACGGCCGGATGTATGACCGGTTTCGCGACCGCGTGATGTTCCCGATCTGCAACGACGTGGGGGACGTGGTGGCATTCAGCGGGCGGGTGCTCCAACCGGACGCTCCCGGCGGCAAATACGTCAATTCACCCGAGACACCGATCTTCACCAAGGGAAGCATCCTGTTCGGCCTGCACCGGAGCAAGCGCCGGATCATCGAGGAGCGCCAGGCGGTGGTCTGCGAAGGGCAACTGGATCTGATCAGCGCCTTTGAGGCGGGCATCACGAATATCGTGGCCCCCCAAGGCACCGCCTTCACCGCCCGGCAAGCCCAGATCCTGCGGCGTCACGCCGACGAGGCCATCCTCTGCTTCGATGCCGACACCGCGGGTCGCAAGGCGGCCGAGCGGGCGTTCGGTCCCCTGCTCGAGGCGGGCCTGGTTGTTCGCGTCGCCGAGATGCCGGCCGGGGAGGACCCCGACTCGATGATCCGGACCCACGGCGTCGAGGCCTTCCGCGAACGGATCGCCGGTGCGCGTGACTTTTTCGATTTCCTCATCGACCGCTACGGCGCCGAGTTCGACCTCTCCACCCATACCGGCCGGGTCCGCTTCGCCGAGGCCATCGCGGGGGCGGTGTCGCAGGTGGCCAACCCGGTTCTGCGGGGCTCCGTGGCCTCGAAAGCGGGCGCCCGCATCGGACTGCCCCTGGCGGAGTTCCGGGAACTGCTTCGTAATCGCAAGCCCGGCCCGTCGCCCCGCAAAGATCCGTCCGAGGCGGAAACCGCGCCCCGGCCCCAGCCACCGGCCGACCCGACGGTGCGCGAGCTCTGCCTGCTGGCGCTTCAGGATCCGGAATCCTACGGGTGGATGCGTTCCCAACCCTGGCCATCCGTGCTGGCCGGGGTGCCGGATGCCGGGCTGCTCGGGGAAATCCTCGAGGCGGATTTCACTCCCGGCAACCCCGCCTCGCTGGCCGCTTTTCTGTCCCGGGCCGGGCCGGGCACCGAGGCGCGCCTCTCCGCCCTGCTCGCCAGTTCCACCCCGACCAACCCCGGCGCGTGCCGGGAGCATTGGGAGGCCCTGCCCCGGAAACGGGCAGCCGCACTCCTGCCAGCCCTCGAAGCGCGACTCCAAAGCCCGTCCCTCCCCACCGAAGAGATGCTCGGAATCCAACAACAAATCCTTGACCTGCGCAGGACCCTCGCGAATATTCCGCGCCCCGGCTTTTAGGACGCCCTGACGCGATCGTGTGCCATCGTTCGCGCAAGCCGGGTCACGACCGACCATGTCCAAGACCCGATCCTCCGCGAAAAAGCCCTCCCCCGCCAAGCAACCGGCCAGGAAACCCCCTCAGAAGCCCGCCGCATCAAAGGCCGCCACGCACCCCAAGGGGTCCCATCATCCGACCGCCAAGCCCGGGGCCAAAGCCGCAAAGCCCGCCCCCAAACCGGTCGCAAAAACCAGCCCCGCCGGGAACGGGAAGCCCCCGGCCACGGGGGAACTGAAAGCGCCCGCCAAAGCGCCTGCCACAAAAGCCCCGGCCCCCGGCAAGGGAGCGAAATCCGGAGCCACGCCTCCGGTCGCGGTGAACGGACGCGCCCCGGCCTCGGAGCACCCGGACAAGCAGGAAAAGGTGCGCGAACTCATCAAGCTCGCCAAAGAGCAGGGCTACCTGACGTTCGACGATCTCAACGAGATTCTTCCAGAGGGGATGAACGACCCGGCCGAGGTTGACTCGATCCTCCAGCAACTCCAGAGCATGGAGATCGAGGTCATCGACGCCGCCAAGGTCGATTCCTTCAAGGACGGCAAAAAAGATTCCGATGACGAGGAGGAGGAGAAGGTCGAGGTGAAACTCGATATCCTCGACGATCCCGTCCGCATGTACCTCAAGCAGATGGGGCAGGTCCCGCTGCTCACCCGCGAACAGGAAGTCGAAATTTCCAAACGAATCGAGGATGCGGAGCTGATGGTCCAAAAGATCATCCAACGGTTTGGCTTCACTTCCCGGGCGCATCTCGATCTCGCCCACAAGCTCGTCGAGGGGCGCGAGCGGTTCGACCGTGTGATTCTCGACAAGAAAATCGAAAGTCGCGAAGCCTTCATGAAGGGGCTTCCCAGGCTCTCTCATGGCCTCGAAAAGGCCTCCACCGAGGTGGCGCGTCTCTATCGGGTCGTCATGGCGAAGGCCGCCTACCCGACCGACCCCAAACAGAAGGGCACGAAGGCATTTGTCGATTTCCGCAAAGCCCACGAAGCGGTCCAGAAGCTCTACCCGAAATTCTATTTCAAACAGAAGGTGACCGAGGAGTTCGTCCACATCGCCGACGAACACCACCGCATGGTCACCAACATCTGCGCCGCGGCGGCCTCCCCGCTCCACGCGAAGGATCCCGTGCGCAAGAAGGAATACCAGGCCCGGCTCGAAGAAGCCGAGGCGCGGATGTGGATGCCGATGCCCCTGTTCGAGGCGACCTATCAGGAACTCAAGGACTGGCTCCGCAAGGCGCTGCGCGCCAAAACCGAGATGGTCGAGGCCAACCTGCGACTCGTCATTTCCATCGCCAAAAAATACACCAATCGCGGCCTGTCCTTCCTCGACCTGATCCAGGAAGGCAACATGGGTCTGATGAAAGCGGTCGAGAAATTCGAGTACCGCCGCGGTTACAAGTTCTCAACGTACGCCACCTGGTGGATCCGCCAGGCGATCACCCGGTCGATTGCCGATCAGGCCCGGACCATCCGCATCCCGGTCCACATGATCGAAACGATCAACAAGCTGATGCGGGTGCAGAAACAGCTCGTGCAGGAGTACGGACGGGAACCCTCCCCCGAAGAGGTCGCCGAAGAGATCCAACTGCCGGTCGACCGCGTGCGTGCCGTTCTCAAAATGGCCCAACAGCCGATCTCCCTGCAGGCCCCCGTGGGCGACAGCGAGGACACCAGCTTTGGCGATTTCATTGAGGATAAGAGCGCCGAAAACCCAAGCGACCAAACCGCCGCCGTCCTTCTCAAGGAAAAGATCCGGGACGTCCTCGACACCCTCACCGAGCGGGAGCGGCAGGTGCTCGAACAGCGATTCGGCCTGGTGGACGGCTATAGCCGGACGCTCGAGGAGGTGGGTCGCCAATTCAAGGTCACCCGCGAACGCATCCGCCAGATCGAAGCCAAGGCCCTTCGCAAAATGCGCCACCCGACCCGGATCCGGCAACTCGAGGGATTCCTGCCCGCCGAGGTCTGACGCTCGACCGCCGGTTTCCCACCCTCGCCGGGCCCGGGCGAATCGGCCTGACTTTGAGCACGATGCCCCCGGCCCATCACGGATGGGTGGGAGCGGGATTTGCAGGGAGCCGCGCACCGGGGGCTGTGCCTTCTGATGTAGCCGGGGTCAGCCCGCCCCGACCTGCCGCGGGGAAGACGTCGTTCTGCGGCTCCCGTCCGCCCGGAGCTTGCCAGATCGGGAAAAGTGCCGCAACTTTTGCACTTCCCGGGGGTTCTCCCAATGACCCCAAACGACCCTCATGTCACGCCAGCCTCCATCTCCGCCTCCCGATGAGGCCGCCGATCCGGTCTGGGATCTGCTCGACCGACCGCCCCGTCCCGAAGCTCCCCCGTTCTTCACCGCCCGGGTGATGCGCCGGATCACCCCGCTCCCGCAACACGGAACGGTCGGCTGGTGGACCCGGCTGCTCCGCACGCCCGCCACCCCTGCCCTCGTCGGTGCGGCTGCGCTCCTGCTCCTCTTTGTCGGCATCCGAAACCCAGTTCAAACCGGGGAGGCAATCGGTTCCCCGACCCCCACGCCTCTGAGCGTCCTGAGCACCGACCGCGATCTGGAAGTGATCGCCGAGCTCGATCAGTTGCTCGCTTACGAGGAAAGCGCCACATGGCTCGACTCCCCCTCCTTCTAATCGCAGCCGTCCCGCTGGGGCTCTGCTCAATCGC
>Ga0163150_10002009_pt1 | contig 32683 bp, 30 predicted proteins | sample OliLakLV19P2IB_FD_148628 | JGI IMG/M metagenome (GOLD analysis project Ga0163150, IMG submission 148628) | Freshwater microbial mat bacterial communities from Lake Vanda, McMurdo Dry Valleys, Antarctica - Oligotrophic Lake LV.19.P2.IB | ecosystem: Environmental > Aquatic > Freshwater > Lake >...
GCGGCGGGGGCGAGCGGCCCCAGGCGCTGGTGGGTCATTGGCGCTTTACCGAGACCTTCGCGCGTGATGGGATCTCCTGGGCCACGGACACGCATCTGGTGCTCGAAGCCGACGGGTCCTGCAGGTCGTGGAGCCGCACCGAGGGTACCGTCTCGAGCAGCGAGCCCGAGACGCAGGGCCTGTGGAAGACGGAGGGGAAGCAGCTCCTGCTCAAGCTCGATGGGGGCGGCTCCTGGCAGCCGGCGGCGCGCTTCGCCGCCGACGGCGAGCGCCTGATGCTGACCCTGCCCAACGGCGACAAGCAGGTCTTCGAGCGGCTCTAGCCCGCAGGCTGCGCGTGCGGGCCGAGGTCGTGGAGCCGCGTCACCGGGATGCCGTCGAGGTCGGGTGCCGCGACGACCAGCGTGCCGGCGAAGTGCTCGGCGGCGGCGCAGACCGCGATGCGCCCCGGCTCGTCCAGGCCCGCGAAGGGCTCGTCCAGGAGCAGCACCTCGGGCCCACGGGCGAGCGCGCGGGCGATGGCCACCCGACGGCGCTCACCGCCCGAGAGTCCGGCGACGGAGCGGTCGGCGAGATGGCCGGCGCCCAGGCGCTCGAGCCAGCCGAGCGCTTCGTTTGCCGGGCGGCCCGCCAAGCGGAGCGCGTAGGCGACGTTGGAGCGCGGCGTGCCGCGGAAGAGGTGCGGCCGCTGGTGGACCAGCACGCAGTGTCCGCGCGCCACGAGGCCCTCCACGCGCCCCTCGCTCAAGGGCTGGAGGCCCGCGAGCACGCGCAGCAGCGTGGACTTGCCGCTGCCGTTGGGGCCGCGCACGCACAGCTTCGCGCCGGGCTCGAGCTCGAGGGTCGTGGGCGGAAGCGCGACCACGTCGCCGAACCGCACGCTGATGTCGTGGGCCGAGATCATGCGCGCCTGCCGCGCTCGAAGCGCATGCCCAGCAGCGTGAGGGGCACGGCCACGGCGAGAAGCAGGAGCCCGGCCGCCAGCGCCGAACCGAAGCTGCCGCGCGAGACCTCGCCCTGCACATGGGCCGTCAGCGTGCGCGTGTCCATCAGGATCGCCCCGCCCACCATGACCGCGATGCCGACCTCGGTGAGGCAGCGACCGAGCGTCGCCAGCGCGGCCGTCAGGAGGGCCGGTCGCACCTCGCTCAGGCAGCGGGCCGCGGTGCCCAGGCGCGTGGCGCCCAGCGTGCGGGCAGACTCGGCCACGATCGGATCGAGCGAAGCGCTGGCGCCGTGGACCAGGCTGGCGAGCAGTGGGAAGGCGAGCAAGGTCTGGCCGATGACGATGGCTGCCTTGGTGTGGAACAGGTGGAGATGGCCGAGCAGCCCGCGGCGCGTGAAGAAGGCATAGACCACGAGGCCGATCACCACCGTCGGGATCGAAAGGCCCACCCGCAGCAGGAAGACGTGCAGCGATGCTCCCCGCGGCCGCGCCAGCCCGAGCCAGGCCCCGTAGGGCACGGCGAGCACCGCCGCCAGCGCGAGCGAGCACAGGCTGCACAGGAGCGAGACGCCCAGCGCGTGGAACACGACCGGATCACCGGAGGTGACCAGCTGCCAGGCTTTGGCGAAGCCCTCCCCGAGCAGCTCCACGCGCTTCAGTCTCCCGCGCTGCCCGGGTGGAACAGCGGCGCACCATCGACCGTGAAGGCGCCGATGGCCGCCTGTCCGGCCGGGGAGGTGATCCACTCGACCAGCCGTCGGGCGCCTTCCGGGTTGCCGCCAGGACGCCGCGCCGGGGCGACGGGCAGGATGCCGTACGGGTTGCGCAGGGCCCCGTCACCCTCGACCAGCGCAACCAAGTCCACCTTCTTGCGGAAGGCGAGCCAGGTGCCGCGGTCGACGAGCGTGTAGCCCTGTCGCTCGTGTGCGACCAGCAGCGTCAGGCCCATGGCCTGGCCCGTCTCGGCAAAGCCCTCCCAGGTGGGCTTGCCACCCGCCGCCTTCCACAGCGCCTTTTCGCGCGAATGGGTACCGGAATCGTCGGCACGCGAGACGAAGGGCGCCTTGGCCGCTGCGATCTTTCTGAGCGCAGCGGCGGCCGAGGCCTCGCCATTGACCTGCGCCGGGTCGGCCTCAGGCCCGACGATCAGGAAGTCGTTCCACATCACGTCGCGGCGCGCCGTGGCGTGACCGGCCGCCACGAAGGCGTCCTCCTTCGCGCGGTCGTGTACCAGCACCACGTCGGCGTCGCCCTTCTCGCCCAGCTTGAGGGCCTGCCCCGTTCCCACCGAGACCCAGCGCACCTTCACGCCGGTGGCCTTCTCGAACTGCGGCATGAGCGCCTCGAGCAGCCCCGAGTCGTTGGTGCTGGTCGTCGTGGCCATCACGACCGGCTCGCGCGCGGGGGGTTTGTCTGCGGGGCCCCCGCAGGCCGCTAGGACGAGCATGAGGGGCAAGCAGAGGCGTTTGGCGACGGACATGCGGTTCTCTACCTATCGTCCGGGTCGAGCGCGCCTTAGGCGCGCTCGACCCGCACGGCCGCGAACTTGAACTCGGGAATCTTGCCGACGGGATCGAGCGCGTCGTTCGTGAGGAGGTTGGCCGCTGCCTCGCGGAAGTGGAAGGGGATGAACACACCGCCCGGCGAAGTGCGCTCCGAGGCGCGCACCGCCACGCGAATGGTGTTGCGCCGCGTGGTCAGGCGCACCATCGAGCCCTCGGCGATGCCCAGCTGTGCGAGGTCGTTGGGGTTCATCTCGCAGAAGGCGTCGGGGTCGATGGCGTTCAAGACGGAAGCGCGGCGCGTCATCGAGCCCGTGTGCCAGTGGGCCAGGGTACGCCCGGTGTTGAGCACGAAGGGGTAGTGGCGGTCGGGCAGCTCGGCGGGGGGCAGCAGCTCGGCGGGCGAGAACTTGCCGCGCCCGGACTTGGTGGGGAAGCCGTCGCCGAAGAGCACCACCGTGCCTTCGCTGTTCTCAGGGTCGGGGCAGGGCCAGAGCTTGCCGGCGCCTTCGAGGTGCCGGTAGCGCAGGCCCCGGTACGACTCCGTGAGCTCGGCGAACTCGACGAAGACCTCCTCCACATTGCGGTAGGGCTGCGGGTAGCCCATGCGCTCCATCACGTCGCAGAGCACCTGCCAGTCCAGCCGCGCCTCGCCCGGGGGCTTCAGGGCCGTGTGACCGAGCTGGACGCGGCGGTCGGTGTTGGTGTAGGTGCCGGTCTTCTCGAAGTAGGACGTGGCCGGCAAGACCACGTCGGCCGCCTCGGCCGTCTCGGTCAAGAAGATGTCCTGCACCACCAGGAAGTCGAGACTGGCGAAGGCCTCGCGCGCGTGGGCGACGTTGGGGTCGGAGAGGAAAGGGTTTTCGCCCAGGATGTACATGCCTTTGAGCGTGCCGTTGTGGGCTGCCTCGGCCAGCTCGACCACGGTCTTGCCGGGCTTGGGGTCGAGCGCGACCCCCCAGGCCGCTTCGAAGCGTGCACGATGGGCGGGATCGGCCACCGACACGTAGTCGGGCAGCATCATGGGGATCAGGCCCGCGTCGCTGGCGCCCTGCACGTTGTTCTGGCCACGCAGGGGATGGAGACCCGTGCCCGGGCGCCCCACGTTGCCCGTGAGCAGGCACAGCGAGATCAGGCAGCGCGCATTGTCGGTGCCGTGGACGTGCTGGGAGATGCCCATGCCCCAGAACACCAGCATGGCGCGCGCGTTGCCGATGAGGCGCGCGACACGACGGATGCGCTCGGGCTCGATGCCGCAGATGGGGGCCGCGACCTCGGGGGTGTAGCGCGCCACGATCGGCTTGAGCGCCTCGATGTTCTCGGTGAAGCGCGCGATGTAGGCCTTGTCCTCGAGGCCCTCCTCGAGGATCACGTGCATCAACGCGTTGTAGAAGGCCACGTCGCTGCCGGGGTGGATGCGCAGGTACTCGTGGGCGTGGTCGGCAAGCTGCGGCCGGCGCGGGTCCACGATGATGAGCTTGGTGCCCTTGCGCGCCGCTTCCTTGAAGAAGGTGGCCGCCACGGGGTGGTTCTCGGTCGTGTTCGTCCCCGTGAGCAGCGCTACGTCCGAGTTCTCGATGTCGCGGTAGATGGTGCTCACCGCGCCCGAGCCGATGGTCTCGAGCAGCGCCGCCACGCTGGAGGCGTGGCACAGGCGCGTGCAGTGGTCCACGTTGTTCGTGCCGAAGGCCGTGCGCACCATCTTCTGGAAGAGGTAGGCTTCCTCGTTGCTGCACTTGGCGCTGCCGAAGCCTGCCAGCGCCCCGCCGCCGTGCTTCTCGCGGATGCCCTTCAGGCGGCTGGCCACGAGCTCGAGCGCCTCCTCCCAGGAAGCCTCGCGGAAGGCCCCCAGGGCCTGGGCGTAGTCGGGGTAGACCTCGGAGCCGCGCGTGCCGTCGGACTCGCCGCGCATGACGGCGGTGAGCGGGCCCTTGGGATAGGCCGAGGACTTGCGGATCAGGGGCTTGGTCAGCCGGTGGGGGTGGGTGGCGTAGTCGAAGCCGTAGCGGCCCTTCACGCACAGGCGCGCGTCGTTGCCGCTCGGCGCGCGGCCGTCCACGTAAGCCACCTTGTTGGCGGCCACGTCCACGTTGAGGCGCACGGCGCAGCCCACCCCGCAATAGGGGCAGACGCTGTCCACCTGCTTCAAGGTGGTGCGCGGCATGAGCGGCACGGTGACCTGCTTGTTCGTGAGCGCGCCGGTGGGGCAGGCCGAGACGCACTCGCCGCACTCGACGCAGGTGCTCGCGCCCATGGGCACGTTGAGATCGAAGCCGATGCTCGCCGTGTAGCCCTTGCCCGTGCGGCCGATGACGTGGTTGCCCTGCACGTCGTCGCAGGCGCGGATGCAGCGGTCGCACAGGATGCAGGCTTGGTGGTCCACGGCGATCACGGGAGAGGAGTTGTCGCGGCCGCGGCCGTTCTGCTGCGGCCAGCGCGAGCCGTCCACGGCGTAGCGGCGCTGGAGCGCGAACAGCTGGTCGTCCTGGGTCGTGGCCTCGCGCGCGCTCGTGGCCGGCTGGTCGGAGAGCAAAAGCTCGGTCAAGACCTTGCGGTTGCGCTCGACCTTCTCGCTGGCGGTCTTGACCTTGAGCCCGTTCTCACAGGGACGCACGCAGGAGGCCACCAGGGTGCGCGCGCCCTCGACCTCCACCACGCACATCCGGCAGACGCCCACCGGGGTCAGGCCCTCGTCGTGGCACAGCACCGGCACGGCGATGCCGGCCTGTTTGGCGGCCTGCCAGACCGTGGATCCCTCGGGGACCGTGACGCTCCGGCCGTCGATCTCGAGCGTGACCGTCTTGGGCGCCACCGAATGGTCGATGGCGGGGCGCGGCAGCGCGTCGGTGGCCGGGGCGAGCGGGTTCATGGGCAAGTCCATCGGGACACGGCGCCGCTCCTGCAGGGCCGACATCCCGGCCGGTTCTGGGAGGCCCCCCATTCCGAACCGGCGCGCTGGCTGGGGTGCGGAGGGCTCATGACGACGACGCCGTGTAGTCTTCCTACATCAGGAGGAGGAAGGGGCCCGAGCGCCCCCAGCCCAGCGCGCCGCACGTTCGCAAGTTCGCTTGTGTCGGCAGCCATGGGGTTCATGCGGGCTCCGAGACCGCGAGCAGGGTCGTGAGCCCCAGCGCGTCCATGCGCGCCCTGGGGACCCAGCCATCCTCGGTCAGGCCTCGGGCACGATAGTAGCCGCGGATCATGCGCTCGAGCGAGGCGCGCGTCAGCGCGGCTCCGCCAGAGGGGGAACCCTCCGGCAGCGGCTCGGAAAGGAAGCGTTCTGGAAGGGTGTCCTCGGCCGGCGCCCAACCTTCGCGCTCGTTGAACAGCCGCTTCAAGAGCACCACGCGCTCACCCACGGCCTCGAGTTCCCGGGCCGTGACCTCCCAGCCCGTCACCGCCGCCAGCATCTCGGCCCCCTCAGCCATCAGGTCGGTGAAGACGCCGCGCAGGAACTTGCACAGGATCAGGCAGTCGAGCACGGCTGCCTTCGTCTCGGTGGTGGCGGCGGCGGGGCCCTTCAGATCGTCCTCGGTCAGCCGGTCGCTGCCCGGTCGGAAGTCCTCCTCGTAGGCGCTGCTCTTGTTGTGGTCGGCCCCTCGCGAGCCCGTCGCCAGGCCCACGGCCAGGGCCTTGAGCGCGCGCGGGTCGTAGCCGGGAAGCTCCAGGCCCTTGACGTGACAGGCGAAGCGCTCGCTGCCCCGGCCCAGGCGGCGCGAGGCCTCACGGCTGCCCTCCGCGAGCAGCGCGCCCAGCCCACGCCGCGCGGCGATGTCCTCGAGCAGCGCCAGGGCGCCGGGCCCGTCGCCGAAGCGCGGCGCGCCTTCGAGCAGGCCCTTCTCGCCGCATTCCATGGCCCAGGCGATCGTGCCCCCCGCCGAGATCACGTCCAGGCCCAGGTCGTCGCAGCGCCGCGCCGCCTGCAGCACCACCTCGCGGTCTTGGACGCCGATCAGGGGGCCCAACGCAAACAGGCCCTCGTACTCCAGGCGCACGTGGGCGCCGTCCTTGGCTTCAAAGACATGCTCGCAGCCGATGGTGCACGCGGCGCAGTGCTTGCGCACCTTGCCTGGCGTGGCGTGGAAGGCCTCGCCTGAGACCTCGTCGGCGCCCTCGAAGACGCCTGCTTGAAAGTTGCGCGTGGGCAGCGCGCCCAGCCGGTTCAAGACCAGCAGGTTGGCCACGGTGCCGAGCTCGCGGTACTTGGACGTGGCCGGGCCCAGCGAGCGGTCCGAGACGCTCTTCGCCAACGTCAGCACGCGCTCCTTGTCAAAGAGCGGCGTGGCCAGCGTGCCCTTGACCAGGATGCCCTTCAGCCGCTTGGCGCCCAGCACGGCCCCCAGGCCCCCCCGACCCGCGTGGCGTGCGTCGCCCGAGAGCGTGGCGTAGCGCACCAGGTTCTCACCCGCGGGGCCGATGCCGAAGAAGCGGTGGGAGGCGCCGAATCGCTCGCGCAGCCGCTCCTCGGCCGCCCACGACGAGAGCCCCAGGAGATCGGCGGCCGGCTCGAGCCGCACTGCGCCGTCTTCGATCACCAGCAGCGACCACTCGGGCGCTCGGCCCCTGAGCACCAGCGCGTCCATGCCGCAGCGCTTGAGCTCGATGGCGAAGCGGTCGCTGGCCAACGCATCGCCGATGCGCCCGGTCAAAGGCGACTTGGCCACGAAGGCCAGCTTGGCGCTGGTGGTCAACGGTGTGCCCACCAGCGGCGAGAGCGCCACCACGAAGGCCGCCTCGGGCGCCAGCGGATCCACGCCCGCGGGGCTCGCGTGCAGCAGCAGCAGCGTACCCAGCCCCGAGCCGCCTACGACGGCTCGCAGCCAGGCCTCGGGCAGCGCTTGCCGGTAGGCGGCCCCCGTCGCGAGGTCCACATGCAGCGCGGCACCGTGGTAGCCGCCCAGGGTCATCCCCTGATCGTAGCGCCGCCTCCATGCGCCGCGTTGGAGCAACGCAGTCAGGGGGGCATCCGGCTGCGATTCAACGGGGTCTGACCCCGGTGGATCAATTCCCTGCACCTCAGCGTCCTACGGGCGAACCCAGCACCAGCACCACCTCGGAGGCGGGCTGATCCGGAGCAGGCACTTCGACGCTCGCATGCGCGCAGCCGGGGAGGTCCGGCCTCCAAGCCTCGATCGTCGCCTGGCCGGGAAGCAGCCCTCCGATGCGAGCGCGGCCTGCGGCGTCCGTGCGTGCCTCACGCTTGTCCCAAGTCACGCGATCGCCGCGCAGCTGCACACGCACATCATCGAGCGGCCGTCCTGCTGGATCGGTCACCCGCACGATCTGCCCAGGGCTGGGCCGGAGGCGGAGCACGAGCTCGCGAAGCACCTCACCTTCCTGGACGTCAACCTCGAGCGGGGGCCAGGAGACCTGATCGTCCGTCACGGCGTAAAGGAGCATTTGGCCCGCGTGCGCCGAGCCCACGAGGCGCTTGCTCCCCAGAAACAGGCCGCCGAGCCATCGCAGCTGGTCGTCACCACGGTGCAGCCCAGCAAGGTATGCCCCTCGGGGCGGACCCGCGGTCGGGAGGTTTATGCCGAGCACGGCTGCGCGTAGCCCTCCGAGCTCCCGCAAGCGGATCACCAGGTCCTCGGCTCCCCCCTTCGGGACTTCATCGATGAGCAGCACCGCTGAGAACTTGCCATCGGTGGATGTGCACTCGAGGCGAGCGCGGGCCCCGGGCACCGCGCTTGCGCGAAATCGACCGCCCTCGTCCGCGCTAAGTTCCTGCGTGAAGCTGCGGCGCCAGTCACTACGTGGCCCTGAGACCAAGACTTCGGCCCCGGCCGCATGGCCCGAAGCCATCAGAAGGCGGCCTGTCAGTGGAACCAGGTCCGGAGGAGCGGGGACCTCCACCCGGAGCGGCTCGCTCCCTGCGGTCACCTCCAGCGTGAGGATGGGCCCAGCGGCCGCCACGTTGCTGCCCCAGATCTGGTACGGCCCGAGCTCGAGCTGCCCGGGATCCTGACTGCTCCCCTCGAGAGGCAACCTGCGCCCGTCTGACATGCATGCTGGCACCCCATGGGCGTCCGCGTATCCGAGGGGTTGGTAGTACACGGCCACATGATCGTGGCGCGCTGAACCCCGTCCCTGAATCCGTGGAGCGATGGTCCGCGTCGCGACGCTGTTCAGTCCGCGAGGGGCAAAAGCGGCATCGACTCGACCCGCGCGGAGCGCTACGAACTCGACGCCTTGCGTGGAGCCCATGAGGGTGGCCGTGTGTACGCCCGGGGCCACGTCGAACAGGTTGAACCGCCCTTCGGCGTCGGTCACACTGGAGTGCCAAGGGAGGGGGGAGTCCAGTCCCACTCGCACCCCCGCACGCGGCCGTCCAGCGCCATCGAGGACTCGTCCGCCGGTGTCGGGCTGAGTGGTGCGGCGCAGTTTCACACGCACTGTCTGGGCGGAAGTTCCAGGAAGCAGGACGCCATCTGCCTCCCCGCTGTAGCCCTGTGCCGTGATCAGGAAGCGCGCAGGACCGCAGGGTGGGGGCGGATCCCCGAGAGGGCCAAGTTGGACGGCCCCGTCCGCGAGTTTGGCCCACCATCGATACGTCCGGTACGTGGTGGGAACGCTGGCGTCCACCAGCACGGGCAGCTTCGCGGGAGGCTGTTCTCCCTCGAAGGTCATGCGGATCGTGCCCGTGAATGGAGTCGCGAGCGCGACTTCCAGCATGCCGTGGCTGGGCTCTGCCCAAGCCATCCAAGTCAGGAAGCCCGCTGCTCGCACTTCGAGGTCCCAGCCAGCGACGTTTCGCCCAGTCGGGAGGGTGAATCGACCCTCTGCATCGCTGCGTGCGGCCGGCCTGCGCCGGGAGAACGGCTGGCGCCATGGCATCGCCGTCACTGCGGCCCCCGTCACCGGAGATCCTTGGGAGTCGGTGACTCTGCCCACGATCGAGTCGGCTTCGGGCGGCGCCGTCCCTCCGGGGCGCGCCGTGGCGACCATCAGCGGCAACGAGAGGATCACGAGTCGCAGGCGCTTGTGCATGCAGCAGGGACCTCCATCGCCGCAATCTTCCGCGCCTTGACGTGGCCCCAGGTGCGACACGGTCATGCTACCCGCCGCCCCGCGCCCGCGGGGGGAGCCGCGCCGGTCCCAAGGCGGCACCGCAGGCCGGCGCGGAATGGAGCGCTCTCAGGTGCTCGCCGGCTCTGGCGCTTCGACTCCCCCGGAGCGTAGGCCCCCTGCCTACGAGCGACGCCGGAGCAGCGCCACCAGGAGTCCCAAGCACAGCAGGGCAGTCAACGCCTGGGCCTGCTGCGGCGCGGTCCCGAGGTCGAAGCCGCCTTTGACCAGTCGCCAGATCGAGGCGCCCAGCCCGGCCAGGGCCACGAGCATGATCAGCGTGCGTGCAGGTGCGCGTCCCCAGAGCATCAGCAGCAGCACCGCGCCGCCCAACATCGCGGGGATCCAGGCGGTGACGCTCGTCGTGCCCGTGGCGAGCGGGAACACTACGCCCACGCCGACGAGTCCCAGGGCGAGCAGCGTGACGATGCGCGGCATGGCGAGCCTCCCACCAGGATCCACTTGTAGCGCGCCCCCCGATTCAACGGGGTCAGACCCCGTTGAATTGGGCCTTCGTCCCCCTGCGCTCAGCGGGCCTCGCTCGCGAGCAGCCCGTCGAGCACCGGCAGCAGGTCGGCACCATGGGAGCCCACGTTCACCTTGCGGTCCACGTGGCGTACGACTCCCTTGGGGTCCACCACGAAGGTCACGCGCTGCGGCCACTTGGCCCCCTCGGCCAGCACGGCGTAGCGCCTGGCCACGCTGCCGTCGGGGTCGGAGAGCAACGCGAAGCCCAGCCTCTGCGCCGTGTGGAAGGCCTTCTGCGAGGCGACGTCGTCGAGGCTGATGCCGTAGGGGGTCACGCCGCGCTGCTTGAACTCGGCCTCGCTGTCACGCAGCGAGCAGACCTCCTTGGTTCAGCCTCCGGTGGCGGCCTTGGGGAAGAAGGCCAGCAGGTACCAGCCGTGGCCCTCGCCGCTTCCGAGCCGGACGGACTTGCCTTCGTGGTCGTTGAGCGCGAACGCGCCGGGCGTGGCGCCTGCTTCGATGTCCTTCACCTTCGTCTCCTCGGCCCGCGCCCCGACAAGCGTCGTAACGCCCAGCAGCAGCACACAGGCAAGCGTCCAGGGTAGCGCGGAAGCCATGGAGTCTCCTTGGTCAGAACGGGCGGGCCGGACGGTATTGGCGCGGCCAGGCAAAGCCGTCGAAGCGCGCGGCGGAGGCCGCTTGCAGCGTGAGGTAGGGGTTGAGGAGGTGTCCGCGCGCCACGGCCACGAGGTCGGCGCGCCCGGCGGCCAGGATCGTGTTGATGTGGTCGGCGTCGGGCACGCCGCCCACGGCCATGACCGTCACGCCGGCCTCGTGGCGGATGCGGTCGGCGAAGGGCACCTGGTACATGCGCCCGTATTCCACCGCGCTGCGCGGCGTGTTGCCGCCGCTGGAGACGTCCACCACGTCGCAGCCCTCGCCTGCCAGCGCGCGCGCGACCTCCACCGCGTCGGCGGGCGTCATGCCCGCCTCCCCCTCCAGCCAGTCGCTGGCGGAGATGCGTACGAAGAGCGGGCGTTCGGCGGGCCAGGCGGCGCGCACGGCGCTTACCACCTCCAGTGGAAAGTGCAGGCGGTTCTCCAGGCTGCCGCCGTAGGCGTCGGTGCGGGTGTTGACCACGGGCGAGAGGAAGGAGCTGAGCAGGTAGCCGTGAGCCGCGTGCAGCTCGAGCACGTCGAAGCCCGCGCGTGCGGCCCGCCGCGTGGAGGCCACGAACTCCTCGCGCACGCGCTCGAGGTCGTTGCGGGTCAGCGCCTGCGGCGCGGGCCAGCCCGTCGCGAAGGGCTCCGTCGTGGGGCCCACGGTCGTCCACGACCCCGCACCCACGATCGGCCGGTCGCCCTCCCAGGGCAGCGTGCACGAGCCCTTACGGCCCGCATGGCACAGCTGCAGGCCCAGTTTCGACGCGCTCTCGCGGTGCACGAAGTCCACGATCCGCTTCCAGGCTGCCTCCTGTGCGTCGTTCCACAGGCCCGTGCAGCCATGCGTGATGCGGGCCTCAGGACTCACACCGGTCGCTTCGCCGAACACGAGCCCCGCTCCGCCCACCGCGCGACTGCCGAGGTGCACCAGGTGCCACTCCTGGGGCACGCCTTCCACGGCCGAGTACTGGCACATGGGCGAGACCACGACGCGGTTCAAGAGCGTCACGCCGCGCAGCGTCAACGGCGCCAGCAAGGGGGGCGGGGGGGGCGTCCCGGCGGCGCCGGCCGGCAGCCCGTGGGTCTCTGCCCAGCGCCGTGCCACGCGCTCGACGAGCGCAGGGTCGCGCTTGGCGAGGTTGCCCCAGGTGATGCGCTGCGAACGCGTCATGAGGTTGAAGACGAACGCGTCGGGCTCTTGATTCACGTAGCGCGCCGCGTCCTCGAACCAGGCCTGGCTCACCTTGGCGGCGCGCTGGATGCGGGCCACGTCCTTCGAGCGCGCTGCTTCGTAGGCCGCCAGGGCGCCGGGCACATCGGCCGCCCCGCGGCCTCGCAACGCCTCGGCCAGCGCGATGGCGTCCTCCATGGCCAGCTTGGTTCCGGAGCCGATCGAGAAGTGCGCCGTGTGCGCCGCGTCGCCCAGCAGCACGACGTTGTCGGCGTGCCAGGTCGCGTTGCGCACGACGGGAAAGCGCCGCCAGATCGACTTGTTGGTCAGCAGGCGGTGGCCGCGCAGGTGGTCGGCGAACAGACGCTCGACGTAGGCCGCCGTGGTCGCCTCGTCGGCCGTGTTGAGGCCGGCCCGCGTCCAGGTCGTCTCATCGCACTCCACGATGAAGGTGGAGAGGCCCTGCTCGAACGGATAGGCGTGCACGGTGAAAAGCCCGTGCTCGTTCTCGCGGAAGATGAACGTGAAGGCGGCGAGCGGCAGCGTCGTTCCCAGCCAGGTGAAGCGCGCCGTGCCCAGGCGCACGTCGGGGTGGAAGCGTTCGGCGAAGGTGGATCGCACCACGCTCTGCACGCCGTCGGCGCCCACGAGGAGGTCCACCTCGCCCTGGAGCGCGCGCGGATCGGGGATCTCGCGTTCGAAGACGAGCTGTACGCCGAGCTCGCGGCAGCGCGCGCCTAGGATCTGGCAGCAGCCGCTTGCGCGCGAGCCCGCAGAATCCGTGGCCGGTACTGCGCACGCGCGCGCCGCCCACGAAGGTGTCGATCTCGCCCCAGCGCACGAAGGCCTGCGTGATCGCCGCGTAGGTCGTGGGATCGGCCGCCTCGAAGTGCGCCAGCGTCTCGTCGCTGAAGACCACACCCCAACCGAAGGTCTCGCCCTCGCGGTTGCGCTCGTAGACGCTGATCTCGGTCGTGGGGTCGGCCTGCCGCATCAGCAGGCTGAAGTAGAGCGAGGCCGGTCCTCCGCCGATGCAGGCGATGCGCACGAGCTCCTCCGGCCGGGCCGCCCTGCCCCGGCCGCGCGAGCCTACGGGGAACGTCGAGGCGGGCCAACCCCTCGGTCAGGCTGGTCATGGGTCGACTTGGCGTGCCTGCGTGCGTGCGACCTGCCGGAGCGGGCGCGGCGCTGCGCCGGCTCCTCCCGACGTAGGCAGACTACGCGGCGTGGTCGCCGCCCGGTGCGCCCCTTGGGGCCCGCCCCAAGCGGTGCGTGCGGCGCGCTCCGCCCGGCAGGTCGGTGTGCCCCCGGCCGTCCATCGAGGCCAAACTGACCCAGTACCGTCAGGTCCAGAGAGCGACGGGGCCCTCGGGCGTGAACACGCGCACGACGGAGCGGGCCGAAGCGAGCCGCAGCCGGTCGCCCACGGCGCGGGGGGCCGGGTCGAGGAGCAGCACGTCGCCGCGGTCGAGCGCCTCGAGGCGCTCGATCTCCGCCCGTGTGCCGTCACGATCTTGCAGCTCGTAGGAGGCGAGCGCGCCCGCCACGGTGAAGCCCAGCCAGGTGCGGCGTCCGTGCGCGCGCTTCACGGGCGAGGCCAGGCGCAGCAGATGAGGGCCGGGGGGAGGGGGGGGCGGCGAGCTGCGGCCCAGCAGCGCGTAGGCGAACGTCAGCTCGTCGGCGCTGCGCCAGAGCCGACGGTTCATGCGTGCGAGGCTCGCGGGAACGCTCCACCTGCGCACCTCGTGCGGCCAGGTGCGCGGATCCTCTGCGGGACGCCACGCACCCGCCGAGAGCTGTGGGCCGTAGGCGTGGAGCCCCGCCTGCTCGACGAGGTCGGCGGCGAGGCGCACGAGCCGGTGCGCCTGCGCCTGGACGGCCGGCTCCAGCACCAGCAAGAGTCCCTCGGGCGAGAGACTCTCGCTCAAGGTGGCCAGCAGCCCGCGGGCCTCTTCGTCGCCCTCGGGCCACAGCTCGTTGAGCGCGAACGCCACCACGATCAGATCCCAGGGTCCGCGTGTGGCGGCGGGCCAGTGCGCGGGCGTGCGGGCGTCGGCCTTCAGGGTAGTCACCTGCGGCGCCAGCGCCGGCGGCAGCGCCTCGCGCGTCAGGCGCTCGAGGGCGGCCAGAGGCTCAGGCGCGTGGTCGAGCGCGGTGAGGTGCACCTGGGGCACGCCCTCTGCGGCGCACAGCCACGTCGCCGCCGAGAGGCCGGCTGCGCCACTGCCCGCACCGACGTCGAGCACGCGCAGCGGCCGAGCCGGCGGCCGCCAGCCACGCACCACGGCGGCCTCGGCCAGGGGCAGCCGCGCGCGCACCCAGGTCTGGGCCCCGAACCAGAGCCCGTAGGCCACGCGGCTCGCCGCATCGATGCCGTAGGGCGCGTAGCGCTTGGGTCTCTCGGTCGTGAACGTGTCGCTCAGGGCGGCCACCGTGGGCGTGAGCCGCTCGAGGGCCTCCTCGTCCGTGCGCTTGCCCGTGGCCTCTCGCGCACGCGCCAGCCACCAGCGCTCGACCGCCGCCGGCACCTGCCGCAACGCGGCAAAGGCGTCAGGCATGAGGCGGACTCGCGCAGCGGCGCGCGTGAGCTCCCGAGACGCTCCACTCTGCGATGGTGCGCCCGTCGGACAGCGGCATCTCCACGCCCAGCCACGAGCAGATCGTGGGTGCGAGATCCATTACCGACACGCTGCGCCCCAGGGGGCCCGGGGGCAGGTCCGGGCCTGTGACGAGCGCCAGTCCCTCGCGGCGGTGATCGCCCGTGCGCGTGGCCCGGGAGCGTCCTTCCACGCGCCCCAGAGCCGGGATCTCGAGCGCCTGGAAGGGGCCGGCGCGCGACCACTCGGCCACGAGATCGGGCAGCTGGCCGGCCCGCTCGCCCCAGCTGATCGCGGCGCGCCGCTCGATGCGCGTGAAGGCCGGAGCCCCGGTGCCCGGGTTGCGAGCCGTGGCGAGCAGCGCTTCGAGCCAGGCGAGAGCTTCATCGCTGCGCGCCGGGTCCACCAGCCCGTTGCGCTCGCGGCCGGCGAGATTGAGCCGCACGGCCGCCCAGGCTTCGTTGTTGCCCACCGTGAAGGCAGGACGGAAGCGCAAGCCGGGCCAGCGCCTCCACAGCCGCCTGAGGCCGCTGCGCTTGGGGCGTCGGTCCCAGGCGCGCAGGCGCATGAACCGTTCGCCCACGGTGAGCGGTCGCGTCCCGGGCAGCTCACTCCCGATGCGCGCCAGCAGACGGTCGAGCAGGTGCGTGCCGTCGTAGTGCGGGCCCATGCCGTGCGAGAGCAGCACGAACACCTGGGACTCCTCCCCGGCCGACGCGAGAACGCGCGCGAGAGCCGCGTCCAGCCGGACGTAGACTTCGGGGAGCATGTCGCCCACTGCCCGGGCGAGCGCCGGATCATGCTCGGGGTGAGCCGGGTCGTGCAGGTGCCAGAGATGGTGCCCGGCGCAGTGCGCCTCGGCGAAGCCCACCACGAGGACATCAAAGGGCGCTTGCTCGTCGATCAGCGCCGCGACCACGCCCTCCTTGAGCGAGGTTTGCGCCTCGAGCCGTGTCACGAAGGCCCGCACCTCGTCCGCCGTGCCCCTGGGCCAGTCGTCGCACTTGACGTAGTCGGGGCGCCTGAACCGGCTCTCGAGCGCGGCAGCGAGCGAGGGGGGCGAGGTCATCAGCCCCGGCTCCAGCGGATCGTGCGTGGTCAGGTCATGTACGGCGAGACCGTGCTCGAGCGGCACGCAGACGCTGCGCGGGACGTCGATCACCAGCGTGCGCAGACCCGCACGGTCCAGCGTCTTCCAGAAGGGCTCGCCGTCGCCGTCGTCGTAGGGCGGCTCCTTCTCGACGTACGTGGCCGGGTTGAACTGGCGCCAGGAGTGCTGGCCGTGCCGGCCCGTGTTGACCGCCTTGGAGAACGAGGGCCACACGCCGCCCACGAAGAAGCCCAGGGGGGCCTCCGTCGCCGCCCAGCCCGCGCGCTCGATCAGCCGGGCGAGGGTCGGCATGCGCCCCTCGGCCGCCAGGCGTCGGGCGATCTCCTGCTCCAGGGCGTCGAGCAGCACCACGACAACGGCGGGCGGCGGCGGCATCGGGGTTCGTCCTCGGAAGGGGGCGACATGCTACGGCCTGCGCCGCGATCGCGCTCCCTACGGCAGCCCGCCCACGCTGCTCCTCAAGCATGCTTCTCCCGTGCGGCACGGCAAGCGCGTAGGCGCGGCCAGTGGGATGGGGCGCGCTGCCGTATCCGATCGCCTACGGTAGAGTCGGTAGGCGTATGGCGTCCGCCGAGACCGAGCCTGCGCATGCCGCCCAGCGTCAGCTGGAGGCCTACAACGCGCGCGACGTCGAAGCGTTCGTGGCCGCCTACGCACCCGACGTCGAGGTCTTCGAGCTGCCCAGCGGCACGCGCACGCTGGCCGGACGCGAGCAGCTGCGCACGCGCTACACCGCGCTGTTCCGCGAGAGCCCCGCGCTCCACTGCCGGCTGCTCACGCGTGTCGCTCACGGCCCGTTCGTGGTGGACCACGAAGAGGTCACGGGGGTGCGCGGAGGCGGGCTGATGCACGCCGTCGCGATCTACGAGGTCGTCGCCGGGCTCATCCGCCGTGTCTGGTTCCTATGCGCGCCCTGAGTCGGCCTCGCGCTCCTGCGCAGCCCTGTTCTCCAAGGCGGCCCTGTTCTCCAAGGCAGCCCTGTTTTCCAAGGCAGCAAGGCGTTCAAGCTCCGGGAGCTCGTCGGGGCCGATGCGCAGCGCGCCCGAGAACTGGGCGCCTTCTGCGAGGCTGAGCCAGGCGGCACGCAGATCGCCCCGCACCTTGGCCGTGCGGCCGATGCGGATGCCTGTCATCGAGAGCGCGTCGCCGGTGAGCGTGCCGTCCACCTCGAGGTCGTCGGCGCGCACGGACGCGAAGACGATGCCCTTCTTCGTGATGTGCATGCGGTTGGCCGTGGCGAAGCGGCGCACCGCCACGTAGCCGTCCACGTCCATGGCCTCGGTCACCACGCGCGTGTTGCAGTGCGGGCACGACACCGATTTCGCCAGCGTGGCCACCTCCAAGGGACCGTCGCAGGACGTGCACAGCGTCTGGCGCTGCTCGGGCGCGCGGGCTCGCGACATGGATCGGGCCCGCGAGGGCCCGACCGGTCAGCGCCGCTGGCCCGTGGCCGCGGTGGGACGCATGCCAGCGGCGTCCATCGCCGTGGCGGCGGGCTCGGTCGCGGCGGCGGTCACCGCGCCGGGGCCCACCTCGCAGCGCCCCGCGAAGCTGGCACCTTCGAGAACCTGGAGCTTGCCGGTCTTGAGGTCGCCGGTGAAGCGGCAGGTGGCGCGCAGCTCGGCGCGCTCCTTCACCACGGCGTTGCCCTCGATCTGGCCCTCGACGACCAGCGTGCCCGACTTGATCTCGGCCTTCACGCGGCCCTCGCGGCTCACGAAGATCTTGCCGGGGGTGGTGATGGCGCCCTCGAAGGTGCCGTCGATGCGTACGCCGCCCTGGAAGGCGAGCTCGCCCTTGAAGGTGGCGTCGCTGCCCAGGATGGTGGCGAACTCCTTGGTGGCGCTCTCTTCGGAAGGACTGCGGGGCAGATCGACCATGGCGCGTGTCTCCAGTCGGGTGGGGGGGCGTCGCGCCCTCCGGCGCGACCGTCCCCCCACGCTAGGGGTCGGGGGGGTCGGCCGGGAGAGAGCCATTCGTTCGGCGCCTCAGGCCAGGCGGCCTCGCGCGGGAAGGTGCCCCGGTCTCTACCCCGGCGAGGATGCCCCCCGCGCCCCCTGGAGCCTCGCCGATGGACTGGCTGTGGAACTTCGACCTCCGCTACAGCGGTACGGACTACCTGGGCATGGCACTCTCCTTCGCCTCGCTCTGGCAGCTGGCACGCAAGCGCCGCAGCGGCTTCCTGCTGGGCGCACTGGCCAACGGCGCGTGGCTGACCTTCGGCTTCCTCGCCCAGAGCGCGGCGACGGTCTACGCCAACGTGCTCTTCGGCTTGATGAACCTCTACGCCTGGTCGCGCTGGAAGCGCGAGGAGGCGCCGACGACTCTGGCTGACGGGAACTAGCCGCCTGCGAGCGCGCTCAGGATCAGCAAGGCGTCGCCGTCGGTGAGCGGGGTCTCAGGCGCCACGACGAACTGCCGCCCGTTCACGCTGGCGCGCCAATGGGGAGCCAGACGCCCGCCCTCCACCACCTCCGGCACGAGGCCCGGGCAGCGGGCGCCGAGAGCGAGCAGCGCCTCGCCCAACGTGGCGGCCTCGACCTCGAGCGCCGCCAGACCGGCGCGCTGGCGTGCGCCCTCGTAGAGCTCGACGCGCACTCGCGCGCGCCGCGGGCCGCCCGCGGCCAGCCGCTCCTGAGCGCGCGCGAGATCCTCGGGGGTGTTGAGGTTGGCCAGGCTGGCGAGGTCGGGATCCACGCGCCGCAGGTCGGCCTCGGCTACGCGCACCGTCGCCACCTGCTCGAAGAGGAAGACGGGACGCAGCCGGTCCGCAGCGAGCAGTGCCAGCACGTGCGGCAGCACGCGGCGGCGGTAGACGGCCGCCAGCGGATGGAGCCGGCCCTCGGCCTCGGCCACGGCGATGTCGGCCTCGCCCAGCCGCTCGAAGAGCAGCTCGATGAGGGCGGGCGCCAGGAACGGCACGTCGCAGGCCGTGGCGTAGAGCGCGTCGGTGCTGGCCGCCTTGAGGCCGGCCGCCAGCCCGCCCAGGGGGCCGCGTTCGCGAACCTCGTCGTAGGCCAAGCGCACCGTCCGGGCCAGCGGAGGCAGCGGCTGCTCCGGCCGCAGCACGACGATCGTCTCCTCCACGCACGGACTGAGGCGCGCCAGCACGTGTTCCAGCAGCGTGCGTCCCTCGAACGGCAGCGTGGCTTTGTCGCGTCCCATGCGCGTGCTCAGGCCCCCGGCCAGCACCAGGGCGCCGCGCGTCAAACCGCTGTGGCTCACGCTGAGAGTCCCTCGGCCCGCAGCAGCTCGCGCACCCCGGGGTCGGTGAGGGCGGCGCGCAGCGCCACCAGGCCGGGTCTCTCCCAGCGCTCCTCGGGCACCAGCAGGTCGTAGCGTTCCTCGCGCCAAGGGAACCATAGAAGCCCCGCACCCCGCGCGGCGGCTTCCAGGCACACGCCGTAGTCGGCGCGACCCTGGGCGATGGCCGCTGCCACGGCCGTGTGCGAGCGGTACGCCGTGCCCCAGCCCGGCGGCGGCGCCACCTCGGCACGCGCCAGGGCCTGGTCGAGCAGCGCGCGCGTGCCCGCGGCGAGATTGCGGTTGGCGAGCACGCGCCGCGGGTCGCGCAGCGCGCCGAGCAGCCGGCCTTCCGTGTCCGCGCCGGGGAAGCGCGCCTCCTCGCCGGGCCGCAGCGCCAGTCCCTGACGCCGGCCGTAGCCCGCGAGCAACCGCGTGCCCGGCGGCGCGAAGGGCGTGTTCCACGCGCCGCTGGGCGCGTCGAAGAGGTGCAGCGGGGCGGCGTCGCAGGCGCCTTCGCGCGCAGCCTCCACGCCGCCGCGCGAGCCTACCCACAGCGTCTTGCTGGTGACGCCCCGGCGCGCAAGCCATGCGAGCACGCGCTCGAGCCCGTTGCAGTGACTGCCCACGATCACGAGGTCGCTGGGCTCGACGGCGCGGCCCAGCAGGGTGACCTCCACCTCCTGGCCAGCCTCGACCTGTTCGACCTCGGCCGGCACGGCGAAGAAGCCGTCGGCGCGCGCGAAGGTGGTCACGGAGCCCGAGCCCTTGCCCAGCGGGAAAGCCACCAGCCCCGCGCGCCCCTGGACAAGGTTGACCAGCATGAACTCCATGCGCCCGGCCTCGCTGGCCATGTGCCGCGGCAGGCGCGCGCGCACGCGCGCGGAGGCGGGCGCGGCGCGTCCCGCCAAACGCAGCAGCACGGGCGCGACGAAGGCGTGGAAGGTGAAGGCGGCCGAGGCGGGAAAGCCCGGCAAGACCGCCCAGAGTCGGCCCTGGCGCGCGGCCAGGCACAGGGGCTTGCCGGGCTTCAAGGCCACGCCGTGGACCACGATCTCGGCCACCTCGGCGAGCAGTCGCGTGGAGAGGTCGCCGGGCCCTTTGCTGGTGCCCCCCGAGAGCAGCACGGCGTCGTAGCCCTCGCAGGCCTTGGCTAACAGTGCGCGCAGGTGCGCGGGTTCGTCCTTCGCGATGCCCAGCAGGTGCGGCTCGCCGCCCAGCTCGCGCACGGCGTCGGCGAGCAGGCGTGCGTTGGCGTCGTGCACCTGCCCGAGGGCCAGGGGGGCTCCGGGAAGGACCAGCTCGTCGCCCGTGGAGAGGATCGCCACGCGCGGGCGGCGGGTGCAGGGAACCTCCGCGATGCCGCAAGCGGCGAGCGTACCCGTCTCGCGCGCGGTCAGCAGGGTGCCCGCGAAGAACAGCGTCTCGCCGCGTCCCACGTCGCTCCCGGCGTGGCTCAGGCGCCCCCCAGGCGCCACAGGGCGCGTCACGACCACCGCGGAACCTTCGATCTCGGTCTCCTCCACCATCACGACCGCGTCGGCGCCCCGCGGCAGCCGGGCGCCCGTGGCGATGGGCGCGGCCTCGCCGTTGCCCACGGCCGCTGCCGGGGCTTCCCCCGCGGCCCCCTGGCTCCCGGTGAGCACGCGCAGTCGCACGGGGCTGCGCTCGCTGGCGCCGAAGGTGTCCTGAGCCCGCACCGCGAAACCGTCCACGTTCGAGCGGTCAAAGACCGGTACGTCGCCCGGCGCACGCACATCGTCGGCCAGGGTGCGTCCCCAGGCGGCTTCGAGAGCCACCGGCTCGGCCGGGAGCGGCGCGAGGGTGAGGGCACGCGCCCAACGCTCGCGCGCCGCCTCCACCGTCGCGACGTCGAGGAACTGCTCCTGCTTCACGCCGCCAGCGTAGCGAGGTCACGCGCCGGTTCCGTGCCAGGGCTGTAGTCCCGGCTCGTGATGGGGGGTCTTCCCGACCGTGCAAGCGGGGGTAGGCTGCGTCCCCTCCCCTGCCCCGGAGCTTGCCATGCCTCCCAAGACCTCGAAGAAGACCGCGAAGAAGCGCGCCCAGAAGTCCGCCAAGCAGACCCTGAAGAAGCCGGCCGGGAAGCCCCTCAAGCCCCCGGCCCGGCCCAGCTCCAGAACGGCCGCCACGGCCCACAAGGCGGCTCGTACGCCGGCTTCCAAGCCGCGGCGGAAGCCGGCCTCCACCCCGGCCGCGCCCGCCCTCAGCACCGAGCGTCAGCAGCGTTCCCTGGCGAACATGAAGACGTACTTCGAGCGCACGCTGGCCGCGCTCGACGAGGGAGACAGCTCGTTCACGCCGATGCCGGGCATGTTCAGCGCGGCGCAGCAGGTGGCCCACGCGGCGCAGACGATCGACTGGTTTCTCGAGGGCGCCTTCTCGCCCACGGGCTTCAGCATGGACTTCCCCACCATGGAGACTGAGGTGCGCAAGGTCACCTCGCTGGCGGCGGCGAAGGCCTTGCTGGGAGAGGCCTTCGGCCGCTTCGAGCTCGCGCTCAAGGAGCGGCCCGCTCCGCGCTGGCACGAGCCGATCGTGAAGGACACGATCATGGGCGGTGCGCCGCGTTGGTCGGTGGTGGACGGCCTCGTCGACCACACGGCGCACCATCGCGGCGCGATCGCTGTCTACGCCAGGCTGCGCGGGAAGACGCCGGCCATGCCGTACATGTAGAGCGCGGAGCGCTCTACATGTGTGTGTGCTGGCCCAGGGCGCAAGCGCCCTGGGCGTGTAGAGCGCGGAGCGCTCTCATGTGTGTGTGCTGGCCCAGGGCGCAAGCGCCCTGGGCGTGTAGAGCGCGGAGCGCTCTCATGTGTGTGTGCTGGCCCAGGGCGCAAGCGCCCTGGGCGTGTAGAGCGCGGAGCGCTCTGCATGTGTGTGTGCTGGCCCAGGGCGCAAGCGCCCTGGGCGTGTAGAGCGCGGAGCGCTCTCATGTGTGTGTGCTGGCCCAGGGCGCAAGCGCCCTGGGCGTGTAGAGCGCGGAGCGCTCTCATGTGTGTGTGCTGGCCCAGGGCGCAAGCGCCCTGGGCGTGTAGAGCGCGGAGCGCTCTGCATGTGTGTGTGCTGGCCCAGGGCGCAAGCGCCCTGGGCGTGTAGAGCGCGGAGCGCTCTCATGTGTGTGTGCTGGCCCAGGGCGCAAGCGCCCTGGGCGTGTAGAGCGCGGAGCGCTCTCATGTGTGTGTGTTGGCCCAGGGCGCAAGCGCCCTGGGCGTGTAGAGCGCGCGGCGCCTGCCGTTTTCCGTGGTCGGGGAGGGATCGTTCGTAGGCTTGGGGCATGCGGTTGCTGCTCACGACCCGTCGCGGACGCTGGTTCCTCGGCGCGCTCGCGCTGCTGTTGCTCATCGGCGGTGGCGTGGGCGCGTGGTACGTGGACACGCGCTGGCCTTGGTACCACTTCCGCACGATCGTCCCGGGCCAGCTCTACCGGGCGGGGCAGCCCAGCCCGCAGGATGTCGCCACGGCCGCCGAGCGCTACGGCATCAAGACCCTCGTGAATCTGCGCGCAGAGCGCGCGCCCGAGCTCGAGCCGGAGCGCCTTGCGGCCGACCAGGCCGGCGTTCTCTGGGTGGACCTGCCGATTCCGGAGGGCCGGCCGCCCACGGAGGAGCAGTCGGCCCAGCTGCTTGCGCTCTACGACGACCCGGCGCGCCGTCCCCTGCTGTTCCACTGCCAGTACGGCTCGATCCGCAGCGCCGCGGTCGAGGCGCTGTTCCGCGTCGAGGCGCTGGGAGAAAGCGCCGAGCAGGCGCTGGAAGGTGCGCGCACCTTCGGCCACGACCTGGAACGCAAGCACCCCTCGATCCCGGCGTGGCTACGTGCCTACGTGCCGCGGCGTGCACGTGCGCCGCGCTGAGCTGGTCCCCAGCGTGCCGGATCCCAGCGTGCCGGATCTGAGCGTGCGCGCCCCCAGCGATCGGCTCTTGCTCGTGCTGGCTGCCCTCGCGATCCTCGCCGGGGCGTTCGCGCCGCGCGATCTGTGGGCCCCCGACGAGCCGCGCTACGGCCAGATCGCGCGCGAGACGCTGCGCGACGGCCATTGGCTCGTGCCCACCTCCAACGGGCAGCTGTATGCCGAGAAGCCGCCGATCTACTACTGGCTCGTCGCCGTGGTGTCGGCACCATTCGGCGACGTGACGGCGGTGAGCGCGCGGCTGGTGGGCGCGCTGTGCGCGATCGGCTGCCTGCTGGCCATCCAACGCCTGGCGCGGCGTTGGTTCGGCGCCCCCGGGCCCCCTGGGACAGCTGTGGTCCTCTTCGCCGGCAACCTGCTGGTGATCTGGAACGCGCCGCGCGCCGGACTCGACCTGCCTCTCACCTGTGCGCTCTTGTGGGCCGTGGAGCGGGGCGGGGCCTGGGCGCGCACGGGGGGCGTGGGAGCGGCGCTGGGCACGGGCCTGTGCTGGGCGGCGGCGGTCCTGCTCAAGGGGCCGCTGGGGTTCCTGCTGCCGCCGGCGATCCTGGCCGCCGAGCTGCTGACGCTGCGTCGCGCACCCGCCGGGCGCAACGTCGGCTGGTGGCTCATTCCTCTTGTCATGGTGGGCACCGGCCTGGCCTGGCTGCTTCCGGCGCTCGCGGCAGGCGGAGCGGCCTACGGCGACCGGCTCCTGGGCCAGATCGCGGGTCGTGTCAGCGGTGCCGAGGGCGGGCACCTGCGCCCCCTCTACCACTACCTGCTGCAGTGGCCCGCTTGGGCTTTGCCTGTCACCGGGTTTCTGCTCCTGGGCGCGTGGGCCAGCATCCGACCCGCGGGGGCTGTGGGGGCGGCGCGCGCCGGGTTGCGTGCGGCCCTGGTGGCCGGACCTGTCTTCTTCCTGCTGCTCTCGTTCACGGCCACCAAGCGCGAGCTCTACCTGATCCCGGGCACGCCCTTCGTGGCGTTGGCGGCGGCGTACGTGCTGCACGCGGGCATGTGGCCACGAGCCACGCGACTTGCGGGCGCGCTGTTCCTGGGCGCGCTCGGCCTGTGCGCCCTGGCGCTGCCGATCTTGCCTTTCGCCACGCGCTTGCTGCTGCTCGGAGGCCGCGGCGGCGAGCTCACGGCGTTGGGGCCCGTGGCCTGGGTCGCGCTGATCGTCGCCGCGCTGCTGGCGGGCTGGGCCACGTGGCGCGGCTGGAAGGCGTGCGTGACGCCGGCGCTCTCGCTGCGCGCTGCGGCGCCGCCCATGTTCCTGGCCCTCGCTGTGCTCTGGCTCGGCTACCTGCCGGCCGCCGATCCCTACAAGTCCTGGCAGCCCGTGGCACGTGCGGCCGAGAAGGCTGCGGGGAACGGCGTCGTCTACCACGCGGGCTTCCCGCAGGGAACCAACCTGCTGTGGGCCCTCCAGCGCAAGACCACGCCCTACCTGGCCGATGCTGCTGCGCTGGCCCGGGTGCTCGGCCCCGATCAGGCGCGAGCGGCCGCGGTCGTCACCGCCGCCTTCTGGGAGGCGGCGCGCCGCGCCCGCGCGAGCGACGCAGCTCTCGAGGCGGCGCTGGCCGGCGTGCGCGAAGCGTGGCGCGACAAGACCGACATCCGCGAGCTGGTCGTGCTCACCAACGCTCCCTAGTGTCCTGAGTCTGGGGCGGCGCCTCAAGTTGCGCCGTGAACGCTCGATTGCCTAGGCAGGGCCGCTCGCCGGCGCCGGGGCCCCCGGTGCGTGCGCGGCCCGGCGCGGGCAAGCGGCCCGTCGCCGGACGGCGGGGCCTTCGACCATGAAGCGGCGCGACTTCCTGCTCGGCGGCAGCGCCTTGTTCCTCGCTGGCTGCGCGGGCGGTCGGGAACGCGACTGGGCTGACGTGCCCTGGGTGGCCCAGGGACCTGCAACTCCTCCCCCCGTGCGGCCGGGTACGCGCGAGCTGCCCCGGCCCTCGGCCGTGTCGGTCCAGCCTCAGCCGCTCGGGCGCGCTGCGCCGCGTCCCCTGTGTCCGCCGCCTCCGCGCCTCCCGACCTGTGCGCCGAGCCGCCACGGCGCGGGCTGGACGCTGGTGAAGCGCGAGCAATGGGGGGCGGCCTCGCTGCGCGCCAACCATGACCCCATGGGTGCGGTCGCGCGCATCACCGTGCATCACACCGACGAGCACGCGGGCATGCGCGGGCGCCCCGACGCCGAGGTGGTGCGCGCCATCCAGGCCTATCACCAGGGTCAGCTGGGCTGGGCCGACATCGGCTACCACTACCTCGTGGGCAGCGACGGGCGCATCTACGAGGGGCGCGCGCTCAGCGCCCAAGGCGCGCATTCCGGCGGGGCCAACAACGTGAACAACCTCGGCATCAGCGTCATCGGCAACTTCTCCCAGGCCTTGCCGCCGGCGCGCCAGCTGGAGGCCTTGGCCGGGTTCTTGGCCGACCGACAAGCGCTCAACCGCGTCTCGGCCGATGGCGTCCTGGGCCACCGCGACCTGGGTGCCACGGAGTGCCCCGGCAACGCGCTCTACGCCTGGTTGCAGGCCTACAAGCACGCCTGAGCATGGGTCGATGTGGCGTGCCCGCGTGCGTGCGACCTGCCGAAGCGGGCGCGGCGCTGCGCCGGCTCCTCCTGACGTAGGCAGACTACGCGGCGTCGTCGCCGCCGGGTGCGCCCCTTGGGGCGCCCCAAGCGGTGCGTGCGGCGCGCTCCGCCCGGCAGGTCGGTGTGCCCCTGGCCGTCCATCGAGGCCAAACTGACCCAATACCCAGGCCGGAGTCTCGCGTCCGGCGTAGGCTGCGATGGAGCATCGGCTTCGTGCCGCTGCCAGGACCGGAGTGCACATGGCCCGCCCGTCGGACGAGGCGACCCCTCCCACACGCGGCGAGGCGCAGGTGGAGGGCGCCCCTCGTGAGGGAGGCGGCGAGCTCGACCCCGCGCGCTGGTTTCGGTGGCGCGGGCTCATCGGGGGCCTGGTGGTCGGGCCGGTCGTCGTCCTCGCGCTGCTCGCTACCCCGCCTGCGGCGGCTCCAGGCTGGGTGGAGTGTGCGGCGCGCATCGCCGCGTTCCTGCTTTTCCTGGCCGGCGTCGGAATGCGCATGTGGGGCGCCCTCTACCTGGGCGGGCGCCGCACGCGCACCCTCGTCACCGACGGGCCCTTCTCGGTCTGCAGGAATCCCCTCTATGTGGGGTCGTTCCTGGTCGCGCTGTCGGTCGCAGCCCGCCTGCGCAGCGTGTGGGTGGCGTTGGCGGTGGTCGTGGCCTCGGCGCTCTACCTGTTCGGCACGATCCGGCAGGAGGAGCGCATCTTGCGCAACGCGTTCCCTGAGACCTACCCAGCCTATGCCGCCGGGCGCGGACGCTTCCTGCCACGACCCTCCCTCTTCCACACGGAGCCGACGATCCTGGTCCACGTCCGCGGGCTCAAACACGAGTTCCGCCGGCTGCTGCGTCTGACGCTCATCCCGATCTCGCTGGAGACCCTCCTCTGGATGCGCTCCGAGTCCTGGTTCCAACGCTTGGGCCTGGGCTGGTAGGGTTCCTCGCCGTATGACCGACTTCTCGATCGTCGTCCCCGTGCACAACGAGGAGGGCAATCTCCCGCGCCTGTGGGAGGAGATCGCGGCACTGCTTGCCGTGCGGCCCGAACGTACCGAGGTGCTGTTCGTCAACGACGGCTCCAGCGACGGCTCGAGCGCCGTGCTCGACACGCTGCGCGCGCAGGATGCGCGCATCCGCGTGCTCGACCACGACAGGAATCACGGGCTCACTGCCGCCCTCGATTGCGGCTTCCGGCACGCGCGCGGGGCGGTGATCGGCATGTGCGACGCCGACCTGCAGAACCCCCCCGGCGACCTGGCTCAGCTGCTCGACGCGCTCCCGGGCCAGGACATGGTCATCGGCTGGCGCCGCGACCGCGACGATCCCTGGCTCAAGCGCGTTTCCTCCAAGATCGCCAACGGCTGGCGCAACTGGCGCACGGGCGAGCAGGTGCACGACACCGGCTGCGGGCTCAAGGTCTTCCGCCGCGAGGTGATCGAGCGTATCAAGCTCTGGAACGGGCTGCACCGGTTCCTGCCCACCCTGGCACGGCACGAGGGCTTCCGCGTGGCCGAGGTGGTGGTCTCGCACCGACCGCGCGCCAGCGGGACGAGCCACTACGGCGTCTGGAACCGCCTCTGGCGCGGTATGCGCGACGTGAAGGCCGTGCGCTGGATGCGCGACCGCCGGCTCTCGTGGAAGGCGACCGAGCGGCCTCCCCTGCCGCCCAAGGCCTGAGCGTGGACCTGCTCCCCATCCTGGCCTTCCAGGTCTGGGACGCCGTCGGCTGGGGCGGTCAGGGCGTTTTCACCTGGCGCATGCTGCACCAGTGGTGGAGCAGCGAGAAGGCGCGGCGCTCCGTGCTGCCCGTGGCGTTCTGGTGGTGGTCGCTGGCGGGCACCTTGCTGCTGCTCGTCTACCAGCTGCACCGCATGGACGGCATCTTCCTGGCCGGCGTGCTCGTCAACGGCGCGCTCTACGCCAGGAATCTTTGGATCGCCACGCACCCCCGCGCGGCAGGCGTCGCGCCGCCGGGGCCCTGGGCGGCGTTCGTCTTCGCCGCCGTCGCGCTGGGAGCGCTCTCCGCCACGCTCTGGGCCGGCGAGGCGCTGCTCGACTGGGACCAGCCCCCCCCTTGGCTTGTGCTCGGGATCGCGGGGCAGGCCGCGTGGTCGAGCCGCTTCGTGCTCCAGTGGTGGGTCAGCGAGCGCCGCGGCGAGAGCGTGCTGCCCGCTTCGTTCTTCGTGCTCTCGATCGTCGGGAGCGTGCTGCTGTGCGCCTACGCCGTGTCCCGCGAGGACTACGTCATGATCGCGGCCTACGCGCTCAATCCTATCCCCTACGCGCGCAACCTCGCCTTGATCGCGCGTGCCCGTCGAGAAGGGTAGGGTAGCGCGCATGCACATCCTCGTCGCCGGCGGCGCGGGCTTCATCGGCAGCCACCTCTGCGACCGTCTCTTGCTCGACGGCCACCGGCTCACGGTGGTGGACAACTTCGACCCCTACTACGCCCGCGCGCTCAAGGAGAGAAACCTCGCTCACGTGCGCGCGCACCCGCAAGCGCGCGTGCTCGAGCTGGATCTCGCCCGGGACGACCTCGCTCCGGCCTTCGAGGGCGTGGAGGCCGTCGTGCAGATGGCTGCGCGCGCCGGTGTGCGCGAGTCGTGGGGCGCGTCGTTCGCGGGCTATCTCGACAGCAACGTGCTCAGCACGCAGCGCCTGCTCGAGGCCGCCAAGGGGCGCAGGCTGCGCTCCTTCGTCTACGTCAGCAGCGCCTCGGTCTACGGCGACGAGCACCTCGGGCCGGTGGACGAGCACGCGGCCACCCGTCCCCACAGCCCCTACGGCATCACCAAGCTGGCCGGCGAGCACCTGGCGCTGCTCTACCAGCGTCTCTACGGCGTGCCGGCCTGCTCGCTACGGTACTTCTCGGTCTACGGCCCCCGTGAACGCCCCGACAAGGGGCTGCAGATCTTCCTCACGGCCGCGCGCGATGCCCAGCCCATCACCGTCTTCGGCGACGGCTCGCAGCGGCGCGACTTCACCTACGTGGGCGACATCATCGAAGGCACGGTCGCCGCTCTCGAGCGCTCGCCGGCCGGCGAGATCATCAATCTCGGCCGCGGCAAGGTAGAGACGCTGAACAACCTGCTCGCGACCGTCGAACGCGTCACCGGCAAGCGCCTCGATCTCAGGCACGGTCCGACCCAGGACGGCGACGTGCGCGTCACCGCTGCGCTCATCGACAAGGCTCGTCGGCTGCTCGACTACAACCCGCAGGTGGACGTGGAGACCGGTATCCGTCGCCAGTGGCAGCATGTGCTCGATGGCGCGGCTCCCCAGGGGCCCACGCGGACGAGGTGATCCGCCATGCCCACGGCGGATCCCGTGGCGAGGAGATCCGTCGCCTGACGCACGCTTTGGTCCGTTCACAGCGCGCCGTCAGTCGCCCGTCGGCGTCACCGTAGCGGCCTCCACCATCAGCACCACCGTGCGGGTAGGGGCACGCGTCCGGTGCAGCACGCCGCGCGGCACCATCAGCCCCTGGCGTGGCTCAAGCGTGACTGTGCGGCCTTCGAGGTCGAGCAGCAGGCGGCCTTCGACGACGTAGAAGAACTCGTCCTCGCGCTCGTGCTTGTGCCAGTGGAACTCGCCCAGGAACACGCCCAAGCGCACCACCGAGTCGTTGACGCGCGAGAGCGTCTGGTTCCACCAGGGCTCTGCGCATTCGTCGGCCAGCTTCCCGGCCTCCACCAGTGCCAGCGGCGCGTACTTCACGTCCGTGTGGATGTCGTAGGGCATCGCGCCTCCGACCCTCCATCGTAGCGGCGAGGCGCGACCCCGGCTTGTCAGCGGCCGAAGAGCTTGCGGAAGAGCTTCTTCACCGGGTCGTAGAACTCGTCGGCGACGCGCTCCTTGAGGGGGATGATCGCGTTGTCGGTGATGGTGATGTGCTCGGGGCAGACCTTGGTGCAGCACTTGGTGATGTTGCAGAAGCCGATGCCGTGGGCGTCCTTCAGGTCCTGGCGACGGTCCTCGACGTCGAGGGGATGCATCTCGAGCTGGGCGATGTGCACCATGTGACGCGGGCCGGCGAACTTCTCCTGCATGTCGTGCTCGCGCAGCACGTGGCAGACGTCCTGGCACAGGAAGCACTCGATGCACTTGCGGAACTCCTGGACACGGTCCACGTCGGACTGGGCCATGCGCCAGGTACCGTCGGGTGCGTCCGGGGCCCGCGGCTTGAAGGGTTTGATCGACTTCTTGGCGCGGTAGTTGACCGAGACGTCCGTGACGAGGTCCTTGATCGTGGGGAAGGCCTTGAGCGGAGCCACCGTGACGGGCTGCTCGAGCGGAAGATCGTTCAAGCGCGTCATGCACATGAGGCGCGGCTTGCCGTTGATCTCGGCCGAGCAGGAGCCGCACTTGCCGGCCTTGCAGTTCCAGCGCACCGCGAGGTCGCCCTGGCCCTCGGCCTGGATCTGGTGCAGCGCGTCGAGCACCACCATGCCCTCGGAGACCTCGGTAGAGTGGTCCTCGAACGCTCCTCCGTTCGCCTCGCCGTGCCAGATGCGGAATGTCGCGCGGGCCATCACTTGATCTCCGCGATGATGCGTCGCTGCTCGTCGCTGAGCGGCGGCACCGGGCGCTTCTCGATCTGCATGCGGCCGTCCTCGCCCTGCTTGAGCACGAGATTGACCTTGCCCCAGGCCTCGTCCTTGCCGGGGCGATCCTCGCGGAAGTGGGCACCGCGGCTCTCCTCGCGCAGCAGGCCGGCGCGCGCCACCGCCTCCGAGACCGTGAGCAGGTTGCCGAGATCGAGCGCCGTGTGCCAGCCGGGGTTGTACTCGCGGTTGCCCTCGGCCCAGACGTGGGCCGCGCGCTGCTTGAGGCCCTCGAGCTTCTCGAGAGCGTCGCCAAGGTCGCCGGCGTTGCGCACGATGCCCGCCTGGGCCTGCATCAACACCTGCAGGTCGCTCTGGATCTTGTAGGGGGACAGCTCGGGGGAGGACGCGCCGCCCTGTCGCTCGAGAGGGGCCAGGGCCGCGGCGGTGGCGGCCGTGACGTCCTCGTCCCTGACGCGCGGGGCCGGAGCCGACTTCGCGAAGGCCGCGGCGTGCTCGCCGGCCAGCTTGCCGAAGACCAGCAGGTCGGAGAGCGAGTTGCCGCCCAGGCGATTGGCGCCGTGCAGCCCCGCGCCCACCTCGCCCGCGGCGAACAGACCCGGCACGTTGGACATCTGCGTCTCGCCGTCCACGCGCACGCCGCCCATGACGTAGTGCGTCGTCGGCCCGACCTCCATCGGCTCTTTGGTGATGTCGATGCCGGCCAGCTCCTTGAACTGGTGGTACATGCTCGGGAGCTTCTTCTGGATGTGCGCCGCGCCGTTCTTGAGGCGCTGGCCGATCCAGGCGATGTCGAGGAACACGCCGCCGTGCGGGCTGCCCCGGCCGGCCTTGATCTCGCGCATGATGCAGCGCGCCACGTGGTCGCGCGTGAGCAGCTCGGGCGGGCGGCGGGCGGTCTTGTCGCCCTGCGTGTAGCGCCAACCCTCTTCCTCGCTGTCGGCGGTCTGGGGGCGGTAGTTCTCGGGGATGTCGTCGAACATGAAGCGCCGGCCGGCGCTGTTCTTGAGCACCCCGCCCTCGCCGCGCACGCCCTCGGTCACCAGGATGCCGCGCACGCTGGGGGGCCAGACCATGCCCGTGGGATGGAACTGCACGAACTCCATGTCCATGAGCTCGGCGCCCGCGGCGTAGGCCAGCCCGTGTCCGTCGCCCGTGTACTCCCAGGAGTTGCTGGTGATCGCGAAGGCCCGCCCGATGCCGCCTGTGGCCAGCACGATGGCCTTGGCGCGAAAGAGCTTGAAGCGACCGCGCTCACGGTCGTAGCCCAAGGCGCCCGCGATGCGCTCGCCGTCCTTCAAGAGCCGCACGATGGTGCACTCCATGTGCACGTCGATCCCCTGGTGGATGCCGTGGTCCTGGAGCGTGCGGATCATCTCCAGGCCCGTGCGGTCACCCACGTGCGCCAGCCGCGGGTAGGCGTGGCCGCCGAAGTTGCGCTGCAGGATGCGGCCGTCGTGCGTCCGGTCGAAGAGCGCGCCCCAGGCTTCCAGCTCGTGCACGCGCGCGGGCGCCTGTTGCGCATGGATCTGCGCCATGCGCGGGTTGTTCAGGTACTGGCCCCCGCGCATGGTGTCGGCGAAGTGCACGCGCCAGGAGTCGCGCTCGTCCACGTTGGCGAGCGCGGCGGCCACGCCGCCTTCGGCCATCACCGTGTGGGCCTTGCCCAGCAGCGATTTGCAGACCAAGCCCACCTTCACGCCCGAGGCCGCGGCCTCGATCGCGGCGCGCAGGCCGGCACCGCCGGCGCCCACGACCAGCACGTCGTGCTCGACGGTCGTGACGTTGCCCACCGGGGAGGCGCCCATCAGAAGAATCTCCAGTCCTCGAACACGCCCATGGAGCACATGCGCACGTAGAAGTCGGAGAAGCCCACCCAGACCAGGCTCAGCCAGGCGAACAGCATGTGTTTGCGATTGAGCGCGCTGACGCAGCCGTAGGCTTTCTGGCGCACGGGCGACTCGCTGGGCCGGTCGAGACAGCCGCCCACGAGGTGGCGCAGCGAGTGACACGAGAACGTGTAGCCGCCTAGCAGGGTGACGTTGAGGATCAGCACCAGCGAGCCCACGCCCATGCCGAAGCGCTCTTGGCCGTCGTAGTCCACGAACCACAATCCGCGCCAGGCGTCGTAGAACAGGAACACGATGAAGATGAGCGCGATGTAGAGGAAGTAGCGGTGCAGGTTCTGCAGGATCAACGGGAAGCGCGTCTCGCCGCTGTAGGCCTTCTGCAGCTTGCCCACGGCGCAGTTGGGCGGCGAGCCCCAGAAGGCCTTGTAGTAGGCGCCTCGGTAGTAGTAGCAGGTGAGGCGGAAGCCGCCCGGCGCCCACAGGATCAGGAAGGCGGGCGACCAGGGCAGCCAGGACGGGATCCAGGCCGGCTTGGGCCCGAACCAGGCGTGGGGCGAGTCGCCGAAGAGCTCAGGGGAGTAGAACGGCGAGATGTAATTGCCGTAGGCGTAGTGCTCGCCCTGGAACGCCGCCCACGTCGAGTAGACGATGAAGGCGCTCAGCCCGCACAGCACCGCCGCGGGCTGCAGCCACCACGGGTCGATGCGCAGCGTCCGCCCGAAGCCGCGGCCCGGAAGCGTCGTCTCGGCCATGGCCTGCTCCTCGAAGCGCCTCGTCCCCGGCCGAGCCTCTCGCGGGCCTGGGGGCCACGCCCCCGCGGGGCGCGGGCTTGGTGCCGCACAGGCTATCGACCGGTCCGACGAAGGCCGCATCCGGGCCCAGCGTAGAGGCCGGGAGCGCGGCGAAGCCGTTCGAGGAGGGCGGGGGTCGTCGGGGGCCAGTCGCCTGCTCGGCGCCCGCCCCCCGCGCCCCCCCCGTTACCGCAGGACCCTGC
>Ga0163150_10002010_pt1 | contig 32670 bp, 23 predicted proteins | sample OliLakLV19P2IB_FD_148628 | JGI IMG/M metagenome (GOLD analysis project Ga0163150, IMG submission 148628) | Freshwater microbial mat bacterial communities from Lake Vanda, McMurdo Dry Valleys, Antarctica - Oligotrophic Lake LV.19.P2.IB | ecosystem: Environmental > Aquatic > Freshwater > Lake >...
CTTCGTCGATGTGCCCGTTCGCCACGAGAATATCGGGGTAGCCGTCGAGGTCGTAATCAAAGAAAAACACGCCGAAGGCCAGCGACAGCAGGCTGGCACGGCCCACCGGCGACCGCGGCGCCTCATCGACGAACAGCCCTCTGCCCTCGTTGTGATAGAGCCCCAGCATCTGGTTGGAGAAATTGCCGACCAGCAGGTGCGGCCGTCCGCTCCTGTCGTAATCGGCAGCGTCGACACCCATGGCTCCGCGGGCCACGCCGTCCTCGCCGAACGCCACACCCGCGGTCACTGCATCGTCGACAAACGTGCCGTCGCCCTTATTGCGCCACAGCTTGTTCGGCTGCGTGTCGTTAGCCACGAACAGGTCCGGCCAGCCATCGCCGTTGTAGTCGAGCACGGTGATGCCCAGAGATTTCGAGGTCCCGTCCGCCAGACCCGCCTTCGCCGACACGTCCTGGAATTTGCCGCCGCCCAGGTTGCGATACAGCTTCGACGAAGTGCCCTTGTACGACTCTGGCGTGCAGTACGATTTGGTGGCGCCGTCGAGCGAACACCAGAGATCGCCCTTCGCGTTCCACTGGACGTAGTTGGCAACGAACAGGTCGGCCAGACCGTCCTTGTCGAAGTCCAGAAATGCCACGCTGGTGCTGAACCCCGCGTTCGCGATGCCCGCCGTTTTCGTAACGTCGCGGAACTTGCCATTGCCTTCGTTGTGGAACAGCCGGTCGCCCTCAAGCGCCGTGATATACAGATCCTCGCGGCCATCGTTGTCGTAATCGGCGGCGGCCACACCCATCGCGTACATCTCGATGTCGAGGCCGCTGCCCGCGGTGATGTTGGTGAACGTGCCGTTGCGGTTGTTCCGGTACAGCGCGCTTGTCGACCGCCGGCCGCGCGGTGCCCAGTCTTTGCTGTTGAGCAGCAAAACGTCGGCCCACCCGTCGCCATCGACATCGAAGAACGCGCACCCCGAGCCCATCGTTTCGGGCAGATATTTCTTCCCTGCCCGGCCGCTGTTGTGCGTGAAGCGGATGCCCGCGGTGGCGGAGATGTCGACAAAGCGAACCGGCTCAGCCGCCAGCGCCAGCGTGGTGAGCAGGGCCAGCGCGGCCTTCACTGGCGCCCCCGGGGCAGTGACACCGACTCGTGCTCATGGATCATCTGCCTCTCATTGTTATCTTCCGGGCTCAGCAGCCGGGGCTTCGCGGTCAGGGCCTGCGCCGATTCGTCGGCTTTGAAGCGCCGGAACAGTTTCTCTTCCCGCGCCGCCAGGTCTGTCTTACCGAGCCCTCCGTACGCCAGCATCAATGTGTAATGTGCCTGCACGTCCTCCGGGTCTACCGCGATGACGCGCTGCAACGCTGCCACCGCGCCTGCGAAATCGCGCTTCAGGAACAGGATTCGGCCGATCTGGTTCAGCACTACGCGGTCTCGAGGATACTTTGATTCCACGGTACGAAGCGAAGCCAGTGCGCCCTCGTAATCGCCCTCCACTTTCTGCACCGCGGCGCGGAAGAAATGGATGCGTCCCAGCGAGCTGTCCGTCGCCATTGCCTTGTCGAGGAACGGCTTCGCGCGGTCCACCTCGCCCTCCTGAATCAGCGCGCGCGCCACGTTCAGCCAGCCATCGGCGTACCCAGGCTCGGCTTCAGTCACGCGGGTGAACGCGTACTCGGCGCCTCTCAGATCGCCCTGCAGCAACATGCCGATTCCCCAGTCGTTCCAGCGCTCGCGGTCTGGTTTTCGAATTGCAGGAACCCACCCGCCGGGCTCCCCGAGCTGGAGCATCGCCCTCGATTCCGCCAGCGTCACGGTCGGCAGGTCGGGGATGCGGTCCTTAATACCGCCCGACACGTTGGCGGGGATATCTGACGGGCTGAAGCTGAACTTGCGGCTGTCGTGAGCGAGGCTGACCAGGCTCGGCGGACCACCTGCCTCGGGCTGCCCGGCATAGGAGAACTGCGTGTAATAGTGCGAAAACTTGCGGTAGTTGAGCTTCGCGTGGAGTGCGACCGGGCCTCGGGCTGTCTTCGGAATTGCGATCCGATAGTGCGCCACATCGGCTGCGCCAGGCGGGATCAGCCGGACGTACAGCACACTGCGAGCCTGCCAGGAATTCCGCTTGTTGATCGGGTTGCCCTCACCGTCCAACTGGTACGACTTGTAGAAATGCGCGCCCGGCTCAACTGGGCCCTTGCCGCCGTCCTCCGCCCGCCCGCTCCAGTAAATCACCTGCCCGCCGGCGTCGGTGCCCGTGAGTTCCAGCCAGATGTCGAAGGCGTCGACGGTCCCGCCTGGGAAGAAATGTCCGATCTTGCGAGTTCGCACCACCACGTCGACGCGCACGGTGGAGCCGGGCTCGAACCGAGCCTGCGTCTGATCCAGCGGAGCGGCGATTTTGCCCACGTCGCGCAGGACAGCGGCGCCGGACTGCTCGGACTCCTCGCCGACTGCGAACGTCGACGCCAGTTGCGGGCCTTCGGCTCGCCGCCGAACCATCTGCGCCTGGGCCTGGGACTTCTCTACAGGAGAAGCCGCGAAGATATCGACGGAGATGAAGCCGGACTTCAGGTTCGCCACGGTGGCGTCGAGTTGCTCCTTGTCGCCGTTCACGTAGGCTACCGCGGTGTTAGCCGCTGCGAATCTGTGGTTGTGAATCATGCCGCCACGATTGCCGGGGTCGTCAGACTTCACCATGGGCATGTGGCACTCGCCGCACGACTGCGATTTCGGCGGGTAGTAGAAGGACCGCGCTCCCTGGCCGGAAACTCCGCTGGCCTGCCAGTTGTCATAGTCGTTAAATCCACGAATCCAGCGGTAATTATTCACAGGAATATCCAGGTGAACCTTGTGACAGGACGCACAGAATTCACTGTTATTTCCCTTCATAAATGGCTTTAGGAAGGTTTTGCGGTGAGGTTCCGGGTCAGAATAGGTCAGGAATGTGTCAAGCAGGCGAAGGTAACTATTTCGGCTGGAAGCAAGCTGGTGTAGCGGAGGATACTCGATTGTGAAGCCTCCGTTACCGGTAGTGCCATCGACGTGAGAGATGGAGTGACAGGAAACGCAACCGAGGCCATTCTGAGCTTCCGGCGTGTCGATCTGGCCTGAGACAGGCTGGTCGAAGCGGCCATTGAAAAAGAGTGCGTGGTCATGACAGCCAGCGCACCAGCGACTGCTCTTTGTGCTGCCGGAAATCGACTGCATGTATTCGACAGACTTGCGATAAAACTGGTTGTTAAACGAAGCGAAGTGGTGGACTGAGCTGTTCCACTGCCTGTAAATGTCTTTGTGACATTCACCGCAAAGCTTTGAATCCATGAAAAAATCGGACGGAATTGTTCCGCCCACATTCGTTTTCGAGGCGGATGGCCAAAACGGTGATTTGGGACCGCCGCCTTCCTCTTCCATCGATACAGGAACGACAGCGGCATTGCGAATCTGGTCGCGGGGATCGGGGTTCACCCGGCGCCATGCCTCGGCGCCCGCGGGCAGTATCAGTGCCAGTGCGGCGGTGGTAGTAAGAACGATCCGCAGACTCGGCAGACTCTTCCAGAACCACCACACAGCGGCTCCGGCGAACGCAATTCCGATCAGGCTGTGGGCCAGCAGCACCGGACGGTGCTGGTTGGTATTTCCCGCCACAGTAAGCCAGATGCCAACTGCGGCGCAGAGTCCCAGCAGGAGCCGAATCGCCAACCCTGCGCCCGCCAGCGCGCGCCACCAAACCACCACGCCGACTACACCGGCCGCAATGTGGAACAGCACATTGGCCATGTAGAACAACGTCGGATCGGCGAACGCGGCAAGCCACGCTGTATTTAGCAGAAACGCAATGAGACAGACGGCGGCAACGCGCAGTTTCATAATGGCTCCCGACCGAAGCGGTCAAGCCATTAGAACGAAGCTGGTCAAACTGTGCAATAGCCTAAAGATGTTAGACTTCCCGGCTGTCGGGAACGGAATCGCGTTCCCCGCTCAGAGGGGCGCTCCAGAAAGAGATCCCGGGAGGTTGGCCCGTCGGCGCAGGAGGGTCCGCTGGAACCATGAACTCTTTGTAGAGTTCGCGGCAACGGGCTTCGGCCTCAGATTCGGGGCAAAGCTCGTAAACGATCAGCAAATCCGCGGGTGAGTTCAGTGTGTTAATGAGATCCAGCAGGCGTGCTTTGAGGTTCCAGGACTCGGCCACAATCAGCCAGGAATCGCCCGCGACCAGACCGAAGACGCCACTTTCGGACGGCACCTGGGACACGATACCGACGCGAGTGAAAGGGGCCGTTTGTGGAGTGCGCCAACCCATGGGGGTAGTCTGAGTGACCAGAGTACCATCCTAGCGCTGCCAGGAAAAAAATTCAAGGGTTGCTTTCCGACGCAACCCTTGTGACGGACTAAAAGAGTAAGAAGACGTAAAAAGGTAAGTACTACAACCGGGTAGACTGAAATTCTTTCCGTAACGCCCCTACGATCGCTCTGGAGATCTCATCCTGGACTGCGAATGCATCGTTCAGATCTCGCTCGTAGGTTTCCGACCAAATGTACATGCTATTTGCCGTATCAATGAGTTGAGCGGCAATCCTCAGGCGTTCTCCCTGCTTCCGAACGCTCCCCTCCAGCGCATAGTCGGCCTTGATCTCGTCGGACGAACCGCCCATCCGGGCCACAACCCGAAAAGCCGGAACCTTGGTGAGGGCACTGATGAGATCATCGGTCAGGCCGGTGCAGAAATACGCATACGCGGGTTCGATTCCAAGATTCTGGAAACGCGAAATTGCGATGCTCTTAGCGCCCGTGCGAACCCCGAAATCATCGGACAGCCCCATTGCTTTCAGTTGTTCCCGCGTCACCAGCATGGGTACATAGCTGCCTTTGCGGAACTGAATAATCACATGGTCTTCACGGCCTTCCGTCTGGTAATACCGCTCCAGTTTGGACCGCAGACGACGTGCTTCCACCCGCACGATCGAATCGATGCGCGGATCGAAGGACTCCATTTTGTTAAACACCTCGACGCCCACCAGATACTCCTTCAGAGAGTTCTGACGACCGTCCAGGCATTGTTCTACAGTGAAGCGCAGAAAGCGTCCGAGCCGTTTGGAACGAATGAACGTTGCGCTGGTAAGGACCTTGTCCAGGTGAGCTACGATCGTTTGCCGTTCCAGCCCACCCAGATTGGCATTCGGCGGCGTGTCAGGCGCCATACGAGCTCCTGTTGCATTGGTGTCAATTGTCGCTGTTATCACGGGACCTCACTTCGCGTATAAGAGTCACAAGGAAGGTTATGTGTTTCGCAGTTTAAAGATGTAACTGTGACATCTCTTCAAAAGAGCTTGATTACCGTGAGGCGGAAGCAAATCCCGTTCTTCCGAGTCTCAGGTCAGTACGCCTCGTTTATTCGGGTCTTTTGAAGTCACTTAAAGGCATTTTTGCCGACACTGCCCGTGGAGAACATTCCAAATGTGTCAACAGATCCCGATCACCGGCGGAGCCGGCTTCATTGGATCCCATCTGGCAAATGAGTTGCTTTGAAGCGGCTGCCATGTTCGTGTCCTTGACAATCTGTGCCCGGAAGTTCAAGGGCCTGACGCAGTCTACCACTTTGACTGTTCTTCGCGACCGACCCTAAACGTGACTCGGCTGAGAAGCCGATGACCGGCGACACCGGGCTGCATTTTCGGATCGAACACGAAGCGCCGAGCCTCGGCTGCAACGCCGCAACAGCGGTACGAGGGAAGATACTCCACCCGGCTGTTTAAATTTAAATCCAGAACCGCATCGCATGCCGCCGGGCCGTCGGGGCAATACCGAGTTGACCATTGCCGCATCACACCCGCCCAATTCACGCCGAGCTTCCGTCAGCCCTGAAGGCCAGTCGTGATACAGCCGCATGTCACATCCGCGAACTTCTACGCCATCGAGTGAGCGGGCCGAGAAAGACCACCGTGTCGCCGTTTCCCCATGAGGAGCCGACCGCGAGTCCGAATACGACGGGCTTCCTGTTGTGTAACGCTGGTTGTGCGCTTATGACGACCTTTCTTCTGATTCGCGACGCTCACACCGACTGGGTCGGAAAAACGCTGGCGGGACATCTGCCTGGAGTCAGCATTAGTGCGCGAGGCCGGGAGCAGGCTGAAGCGCTCGTCGGACGCCTCTCCAGTTACCGCATCGACGCCATTTACAGTGGCCCTTTGCAGCGCACTCAGGAAACTGCTGAGCCGCTGTCGCGATCGCGGCATCTTGCCGTTCGCATCGGTCTGCGGCTAATTGAAGTTGATTTTGGCGACTGGACGGGCCAGTCACTTGCCGATCTGGAACACGACCCGTTGTGGAAACGCTTCAACGAGCTGCGCAGCCTCACACGGGCACCCGGCGGCGAGATGATGCTGGAGGTTCAGGCCCGTATGATCGACGAACTGGAGGACCTGCGTCACGCGCATCCCGATCAGACAGTCGCTATCTTCAGCCATCAGGACACCATTAAGGCAGCAGTCGCCCACTGCCTTGGAGTGCCGCTGGAGTACTTCCTTCGCTTTCATATCGACCCTGCATCCGTCACCATTCTGGAGATGGCGGACTGGGGCCCCCAGATCCTCACGCTCAATCACGGCGGAGTGCTGTAATTAACGGCGGCCTTTGCGCGCCGGCGCCTGCGCCATTTCCTCACGCGAAACCAGCTTGTTGAAATTGCTCTTCTGCGCGCCAGCCGTCTGTAGCTGATACAACAGCGCAAGTCTCTGTTCATCGAACTTCTCGAAGAATTCGTCCCACGTGATTTCCTCGAGCGAATCGCCGCCGCTGTAGCCCGGAAAATCGAGCCGGATCATCCCAACGTCGTCGCCGCCGCCAGTGCCACGAACGCACGCCGGATGCGCTCCGCGCTCTTCCGCCCAGCTGCGAATCTGCTCGTGATCCGTGGTGGATTGTGAACCCGCTGAGCTCTTCGACCCGCGGCTGGAAGCTGCCGGAGTGCCATTCCCACTGGAAGACGCCGGACGCGATTTGCTCGCAGTCTTCTTAGCGGCTACTTTTTTCTTAGAGACCGAACCACCGCTCCGGGAGCTTCTGCCGCCCTCTTCGCTCTCGGCTTCCTCCCGCACCATCTCGCGGTAGCAGTTGAGAGCGACCTTTGTCAGCAGCTTGTCGGTTGCTTCCTCTTCCTTCAGCGTTTCCTGAAGAAGGTTGGCGGCTTCTTTCTGACCGGCCGCTTTGGCCATCGCCCGCGCAGTGCCATAGGACGCGATTTCGTAGTGTTCGATCTTCTGTCCGGCTGCGATCAGGACCGCATCGAGTTCGTTGCCGCGCTCATGCTCCCGCATGTGTTCCATCGCTTCTTCCACAAGGCCCCGCATTGCTTTGCACGGCTTTGGCTTCGCGCGTTCGCCGAGTAGCTGGAACACCTGTTCCAGCCGGGCAACCTGCCCTCTGGTGACTTCAAGATGTTCCTTGAATGCCTGCTTCAACTCCGGAGATGAAGCGGCCTTTGCAAGTTTCGGCAGTGACTTTACAGCCTGGCGCTCCGCGTCATACATATCGCGGAGGCTGTCGGTTAACATTTCCTGAACTGAGGCCATTCTCTCATTCCTTTCGGCACAAAGCCGCATTTTTGCGGCGTTTCGCGTTCCTCCTGTTGACGGCAGGAATCTACCAACTGTTTCGGGGGGGAAAGAAAGGAAAATTAATTGAAAGGGCAACGCGAAAACGCTGCCCCCGAACTGGCGACAATCAGGCTACGTGGGACTGAACCTGGGCGGCCAGCGCGCGAGCCCAGTAACCTTCGAACAGACCGCGCATGCCCTCGGCGAACCCCGGGTGATCGAACATCAGCGCCGTCCACGAGGGCTTGGTGATCACCGGGTCCAGCAGCGCGATCATGCCCATGCGCCCGTCGAATACGGCGAGTTTCATTGGCAGACTCGCACTGCTCATCACCTCCACACCGGAGGAGCGATACTCCGCCATGCGCAGCTGATGAACCTCGTCCATGTGCCCCGGCTCATACAGCAGCCGGCAGGTCACGCCGCGGGCCCGCGCCTGTTTCACCAACTGCTCGTCGAGCGGGTCGACAGCATAAGGCGGCCGGGAAAACTCGAAATACTCCGTCTTCACTTCGGCTAACATGCGCCGGTACTGGGTCGCGATCTGCGCCGGCTCGCCCACGATGCGAAGGTAGTCGAGGGTTCCCCTCCCACCCTGGCCCTCGGAGTAGGCGCGCTTCAGGTCGTCTACAAGACCGTTGGCGTATCTTGACTGCTCTTCCAGCTCATGCTGCACAGCCTCACCACGGCGCGCCAGGTAAGCCGGAATCGCAAGCGTCGGCTCAACGGCGGAAAACAGTTTCGTTTTCTCCTGAACCACCTGAGCGAAACCCTTCTCGATCAGGCTGTCCAGAACCTCGTAGATCTTCTGCCGCGGCACATGCGACCGCGCAGCCAGTTCGAGCGCCTTGAATCGTGGATGCCCTACCAGCACCAAATAGGACCGCGCCTCATAAGCATTCAGACCGATTTGCTGAAGCCTTCGCCAGAAGCGCTGAAAATCCATCTCAGGCAGTTCTTTGTTCATCGTACGTGCATAACCTATCACACGATCCGGCGGAATGCACCGAGCACACGCGGCAGATGTGGCCCACGGAAACGTCTGAGGTTTTGAACACGTCCTGTTACAATCGCCACTACGCGCTGGACGCGAGTGCAGGAGGCCCGTATCTTATGCCCGGGACCGATTCCCTTCCCCGTACCTTAGGTGCGCTTCGAAACAGTCTTTTTTCGGAGGACCGGCTTCGTCACCGGACCATTAAAGACGAGCTTCGTGAAAATTTGATATGCCGCCTCCAGCGCAAAGAGCCCTTGTTTCCCGGCATCGTCGGCTATGAGGAGACCGTGGCGCCACAGGTGGTGAACGCCCTGTTGTCCCGACACAACTTCATCCTGCTTGGCCTTCGCGGTCAGGCCAAGACGAAGCTCATACGCATGCTGGTGCAACTGCTGGATGAATACACGCCGTTCATCGAAGGCTCGGAAATACGGGACAACCCGTACCATCCGGTGAGCAAATACGGCCGCGAACGCATCGCCGAGATGGGTGACGGCACACCCATCGATTACCTCACCCGGGACGAGCGTTACGTAGAGAAGCTGGCTACACCCGACGTCACCATTGCCGACATGATCGGCGACATCGACCCGATCAAAGCCGCCCGCCGCGGTCATAATATTTCCGATGAATTAACTGTGCATTACGGTTTGCTTCCCCGCGCAAATCGCGGCATTTTTGCCGTAAATGAACTGCCCGATCTCGCCGGCAAGATTCAGGTCGGCCTCTTCAACATCATGCAGGAGGGCGACGTACAGATTAAGGGCTACCCCGTACGGCTGCCTCTCGACGTCCTCCTGGTGTTCACGGCCAACCCGGAGGACTACACCGCACGCGGGAAAATCATCACGCCGCTGAAAGACCGCATCGGCAGCGAGATCCGAACGCACTACCCCGTTTCGGTGGAGCACGGTATGGAGATCACCGGGCAGGAATCGTGGACCAGCCGCACCTCACCGGTCGAAGTGCAGATTCCGGTCTACATCCGCGAAGTCGTCGAGAACATCGCGTTCCTCGCACGTGACGACAAGCGTATCGACAAGCGTTCCGGTGTTTCCCAACGACTTCCCATCACCGTGACGGAGAATATGATCTCCAACGCGGAACGGCGCGCACTGAAGGCCGGCGAGACATTCACCGTGCCTCGCGTCGTCGACATCTATGCGGCGCTTCCCTCCATCACTGGCAAGCTCGAACTGGAATATGAGGGCGAGTTAAAGGGCGGCGACTCCATCGCGCGCGAACTCATTCGCACCGCGGTGGGCAAGGTTTACAGCAACTACTTTGAAGGCACCAACATGAACGCCGTCATTAAGTGGTTCGAACTGGGAGGAAACGTTCGGCTCGACGAATCTGTCGACGCCGCGACCATGGTGCAACAGTTTGACGGCATTCAGGGACTCCTCGAGCGGACCGGCGAACTCGGTCTTACCGAGAACGAGCCTGACGCGGTTCGAGCCGGTGCCGCCGAGTTCATCCTCGAAGGCCTCTACGCGCATCGACGCGTCGCAAGGTCGGAGCAGTACGAGTTCACCGCCGGAGAGCGCCGCCGTGAAGGCCAGCGTGAGCGGGAACGCGAAGAGGGCGAGCCGCCCAGCCGCAAGACGAAGCGCCAGTACCAGTAGCGGAAGCGCCATCATGAAGTGGATTAACTATTCGAAATACACCGGTGAGGACCTCGGACTGAGTGCCGAGGACCTGATGCGCGAGCTCTCCGACTTCTTTCTGCAGAGTGGCTTCGAGTATCAGTACATGAACTTCAGCGAGATGGATAAGAACTCGCTGGAACGTCTGAAGCAGGCACTCGAGCAGGCGTTGCGCGACGGTGAAGTGTTCGACGAGAGCATGCGCGAAGCGATGCGCCAGAAGCTGGAATCCATGTCGCCCGAAGAGATGGACGGTCTGGTCGACCGCATGATTCAGAAGCTGTCCGAGGACGGGTACATCTCAAAGCAGGAGGAGCAGGGTGAGGGCGGTGGCGACGGCGAAGCGCGCGACGTCAAGTTCAACATCACCGACAAGTCGGTCGACTTCCTGGGGTTCAAGACGCTCAAGGACCTGCTGGCCGGCCTCGGGCGTGCCAGCTTCGGAGCTCACGATACGCGCGAGTTGGCGACCGGCGTCGAGACCAGCGGATCGTCGAAGCTCTACGAGTACGGTGACACCCTGAACCTCGACGTGGGCGAGACGCTCTTCTCCGCGCTGCGCCGCGAGGGAGTCGGCCTGCCGCTCAATCTTGAGTATCAGGACCTGCACGTACACCAGAGCGAATACCAAAGCTCCTGCGCGACGGTGCTGATGCTGGACTGCAGCCACAGCATGATCCTCTATGGGGAGGATCGCTTCACGCCCGCCAAGAAGGTGGCGCTGGCACTCGCGCATTTGATTCGCACACAGTATCCCGGCGACACGCTGCGCCTGGTCCTGTTTCACGATTCGGCGGAAGAGGTCCGCATCGGTGACCTTGCGCGTGTCGAGGTGGGCCCCTACTACACCAACACCCGCGACGGCCTTATCCTCGCGCAGCGCCTGCTGCAGCAGGAAAATAAGGATATGAAGCAGATCGTCATGATCACGGACGGCAAGCCTTCCTGCCTTACGCTGGAAGACGGCCGCGTGTACCGCAACGCGTTCGGTCTGGATCCGCTGGTCATCAGCCGCACACTCGAAGAGGTCGGCCGCTGCAAGAAGCAGGGCATCCTTATCAACACATTCATGCTCGCCAGCGACTACGGCCTGGTGCAGTTCGTGCAGAAAGTGACCGAACTATGCCGGGGCAAAGCGTACTTCACCACGCCCGTGAACCTCGGACAGTATCTGTTGATGGACTACATGAATCGCAAGACGCGCTCCATTCATTGACGGATCGCAGCGCGCTTACCGTGCGCTCCGTGGCAAGGCTACGTTTCTTAGCGGCCGCCGGCCCAGATCATGGCGTTGTGAACGAGCCGCCGGTAAATCGGATCGTAGTGCGATTCGCGGTTGTGGCCGGTCTGAATCGACACCACCCGCGATTTCGAATACGTACTGATCCACACCAGCGGGCCATCACCGGTGGCATCGTCGGTTGTAACAAGGACTTTGTTGCCTTCGGCGTAATTCATGCCCTTGTACGTCTCATCATGCACGGACCACTGTGCCGGCAATCCCGCGGTCACGGGGTGATCGGCCACGCGCTTCGCAGTGTAGTCCCGATCGTGCAGATACGTCGACTTCTTCTGTTCATACTGACCGCCCGTCACCTGCTTCCACCAGTCCTGCCCGTTGTACGAGCACAGCGCATGGTGCAGCACCACAACTCCCCTGCCCGCTTCCAGGAAGTTCGTCAGGTTGCGGCGCTGCATATCCGTGAGCGTGTCGATCATGTCGTACAGCACCAGCACATCGAAGCTCTTTAGCAGGTCGCGGTTGTACGCTTTGGGATGCGGATCCACCGTAACTCGCACATCGGTGTAGCCCTCAAACACGCTGTCGAACGACGGGTCATAGTCATGCCCTCCCGTCACTACCAGCACGCGCAGTGGGGCGGACTTCGTAGCTGCTGTTGGCGAGGCCCCGGTGACCCTGGCGACGTCAGCCATCATCTTCGCCATGCCGGCCTCCGGCTTCGCCAGCAGTACCTTCCTGCCAACGGCGTGAGCAGCACGCGCGTTCAACAACACCGCGTCGTACTTTGAGACCACCGCGGTGCTCACCAGCGACGCGTCCTCAACCACCGCAACTTCATATAACCCCGTCGACGCGAGGGCTCGACGATACGCTTCCGTGCTCTCGTGCGAGTCGGGAGACCCCACAATCAGCACGCGAAGGGCGAGAAGTACAGCAGGCAATGCGTTCATTTGATGTTCAGCAGAGTTTTGATTTCCGGTTTGTCCAGGTCGCCGCGCTTCACCGCGACAGCCTGCAGATCCATGCGTTTCGGCGGAGCCTGCCCACGCAGTTTTTGCACAACAGTGTTCACCGCTTCGAACCCCATCTTGCGCGGATCCTGTACTATTAGCGCATCGACAGCCCCTTTGCGCAGATCCTCAATAAGCCCGTCGCTCGAATCGAATCCCACCAGCGTCACTTTGTCCGAGAGACCGCGCGAACTGATCGCCAGCGAGCAGCCCACAGCACTCGGCTCGGACGAGGCAAACATTCCGTCGATCTCCGGATGCGCGGTGAGAATATTCTCCGCCGCAGCCCGCGATTTGGCAGCGTCGGACATCCCGAACTGTTCGCCGACAATGCGAATCTTAGGGAATTCCTTCGCCATCACTTCACGGAAGCCAGCCTCACGGTCCATGGTCGACAGGCTGCCTGGCGCATGCATCACCAGGCCGACTTCGCCCTTGCCACGGAGCATCTCGGCCAGCGTCCGCGCACCCAGCCGCCCAGCTTCTTTGTTGTCGGTGGCTACCCAACTGTTGTAGTCCTCAATGTCGAGGCCCGAATCGAACACCGTTACCGGTATGCCGGACTGAATGGCGCGCTCCACCGAGGCCACCAGTGCCTGACGTTGCGAAGCCGCAATGGCGATGCCGTCGACATGCTGCGCCACCATCGAATCGACAATCTGGATCTGGCGCGCGTAGTCTGTCTCCGCGGCGGCGCCGTTCCACAGCACGTCGACGTCGAGTTCCCTGCCCGCCCGCTCAGCACCCTCTTTGACCGAGACCCAAAACAAGTGCGACGTAGCCTTCGGAATCACAGCGATCCGCTTGCGCTTATTTCCCGAACAACCGGCCGTCACAGCCGCCAGCGTCGCCGCCGCAAAGGCACGCCTACTGAGCACACCACCCACCGTCAATCAAAATATCCGATCCCGTAATGAAGGTCGCCATGTCCGAGCACAGATACAATGCCAGCGACCCAATGTCTTCCACCTTGCCCCACTTGCCGGCGGGAATCTTCGCCACGAATGCGGCGTTCAGCTCTGGATTCTGCAGCAACGGCAGGTTCATTTCGGTGGCGAATGGTCCAGGGCTGATCCCCACGCAGGTAATTCCCTCGGTGGCCAGCTCCAGCGCGACCGCGCGTGTCAGGCCCAGCAGTCCGGCCTTGCTGGCCGAATACGCCGCGCGCTGCGGAAGCGACACATGCCCCATGATCGACGTCATATTGATGATCCGACCATAGCCGCTCCCCTTCATGTGAGGAACAAAAGACCGGCACATAAGAAATGCCGCCGTGAGATTTGTGTCAATCACGCTGCTCCACTCCGCCAGCGTGAAGTCCGTAATGTTCTTGCGGCAGTTCACACCGGCGTTATTGATCAGAATGCTGACCTTGCCGAGCTTCGCTGTCACGTCCCGCTCCATGCGCAGAACCTGATCTTCATTGGTGACGTCGGCCTGAAAAGGCTCAGCCGTTCCGCCTGCTTCGCGAATCGCGGCCGCCACTTCATCCAGCTTCGCGGTGTCGCGTCCCACCAGCGCCACTTTCGCGCCGGCGCCCGCGAGCGCCAGTGCCATTGCTTTGCCTAAACCTCGGGATGCCCCGGTAATCAGGGCTACTTTGTTGTCGAGTCGAATTTCCATGTAGTGTTACTTGCCGGCGGCTTCCAGAATATAATCCGCCACGGTCTGAGGTTGATCGATGTTGGCCATCGTGAGGCCGCCCGTCTCTCCCGCCGTCTCAATCGCGATGGAGCCAATGCCAAAGATGCGCTGCCACAGGCCCTGATTGACACGAACATCCTGTATCTTCGCGAGATCCATGGTGCGCGTGGATTTCGACAACATGCCCGTCTCATAACGCAGTTTCCCGCCGCCAATGGTGAGCAGATGGAAGTGCTGGCGCAGATGCTGGCGCACCGTCCACAACAGCAGCAGTGCGGGGACTATCAGTGGCCACAACTGACGGGCCTCACCGGTCTCCCGGTTGTTGATGAACCCGTACAACACAGCCGCTGACAGAAACGAAAGGTAATAGAATGGACGCACGAGTCGCAGGCTCGGCCGCACCACGACCGGACCTGAGGGGTTGGAGGATACCTTGGGCAGGCTCAAGCCGTCATTGTACTTCAATGTCGACTGTCCGTGAGCCATCTCATTGCTGTTTTCCGCGTTTGCTTTTACAAGTGCTCGAAGGAGGGCATCCGATGTATCTACGCATCTCTTCCGCAATCTTCCTGATCTCCGCAACTGCGTGGGCGGATTTCAGTTACCAGCAGACCACGCGGGTTACCGGCGGAGCGATGGCAGGCATGATGAAAATGGCTGGCGCGTTCTCTGCAAAAGCACGCGAGCCGATCATGACCACGGTGATGGTCCGGGGCGACCGCATGGCGACTGTCACTCGCGACAGCGTACAGATCATCGACCTCGGCAAGGAGACGTTTACTGACGTCAACATGGAGAAGAAGACGTATTCCGTGATGACCTTTGCCGAAATGTCAGAAGCGATGCGTCGCATGGCTGCCAAGATGAGCCAGACTAAGCAGGCCGAAGGTGTCAACTTCAAGGTCGACGTAAAGCAAACCGGCCAGAAACGCGACATCGCCGGCTACAGCGCTCAGGAATTCATCGTCAAACTCATGATGGAGGGTACTGACAAGAAATCCGGCCAGAGCGGCAGCATGGATATGCAGATGAATATCTGGGTGGCTCCGTCCGTCGCCGGCTACAACGAGGTTCGCGACTTCCACCGGCGCATGGCGGAGAAGATGGACTGGAGCCCGATGGCCTCGGCCGCCGGTCCTTTCGCTCAGCAAAATGCAAAGGGCATGGCTGAACTGGCGAAGCAAATGTCGAAGCTCGACGGATTGCCCGTGCTGCAGGTGACGCGCGTTGGCGTGTCAGGGGACGGTGCGGCGGGCATGCCTTCTGAAGCCGACATGCAGCGTGCGCAGCAGCAGGCTGGCGAGCAGCAACGGCAGACTCCGTCAAAGGAGGAAGTGGCAACCGACGCCGCACGGCGAAGTGCCGCCAGCGCTGCACTCGGGTCGCGTGCCGGTGCGATTGCCGGAGGCCTCAGTGGCCTCGGTGGATTCGGCCGTAAGAAGAAAGCCACGGAACCGGAAAAGACTGCCCCACCCCCGCCCGAGGCACCGGCGGCATCGCCCGCGCCGACCTCTTCGGGTCCCGCGGCCCTCATGGAAATGACCACGGAAATGTCGGGCTTTTCCGCCTCGGTCGACGGTTCAAAGCTGGAAGTACCCACAGGATTCAAACAAATCGAAAGCGAAATGAAGAAGGCTCTCCGCTAAATACAGAAAAGGGCGGCCCGATTGCTCGAGCCGCCCCTTCCGTATTTCCTCTGCTCTAATCCCTACCAGACCCGGCAGGCATTCGCACCGCGAACCATCGGCTGGCCCTCGGTACATCCAAACGCGGTCCAGAACTCCGGCATATTCGAGACCGTCCCGTTCACACGGTATCGCCCCGGCGCGTGCGGATCCGTGAGTGCCCGACGCCGCGACTCTTCGTCGGTCATGCCCTCACACCACACCTGCGCAAAGCCCAGGAAGAATCGCTGCCGCGGAGTGAAGCCGTCCAGCTTCTCGACTTCCCTGCCCTGCAGGGAGTCCATCAGAGCCATCAATGCGATCCGCACACCGCCGTTGTCCGCGGTATTTTCGCCGAGCGTCAGTTTGCCATTGACCTTGACATCCCCGACTGCCACGAAGTCGCTGTACTGCTTGTCGATACAGGAGGCGCGCTCTTCGAACGCCTTGCCGTCAGCCGCCGTCCACCAGTCCTTCAGATTGCCGTCCGCGTCAAAACGCCGGCCCTGATCGTCGAACCCGTGAGTGATTTCATGACCTATCACCGCGCCGATTCCGCCGTAGTTCACGGCATCGTCGATTTTGACGTCGAAGAACGGAGGCTGCAGAATTCCCGCCGGGAAGTTGATGTTGTTCTGCATCGGCGAATAGTACGCGTTCACCGTCGGCGGCGACATGCCCCATTCCTTCGGATCCGGAGCCTTGCCGATCTTGTCCAGATTGTGCTGGCGCTGGAAAACATTGGATCGCAGCGAATTGCCCAGATAATCACCGGCCTTAATCTGCAGCTTCGAGTAATCGCGCCATTTCTCCGGATATCCGACCTTATTCTGAATCGCCTTCAGTTTGCCGAGCGCACGGGCTTTGGTCTCGTCAGTCATCCAGTCCAGCGTGTTGATGTCCTGCACCAGAGCCTTTTCCAGATTGGCGATCATCACCGCCATTCGTTGCTTCGCGTCCGGGCCGAAGGCCAGTTCCACATACTTCTGTCCCAGAGCCTCACCCAGATCGCCGTCAACTGAGGAAACACAGCGCTTCCAGCGCGGCCGCATCTCCCTGGTCCCCGACAATGTCCGCTGGAAGAAATCGAAGTTCTCCTCCTCGAACCGCTTCGGCAGCGCCGCCGCGTTTGCGTTCAGCGCTTGCCACGCCAGGTACGTTTTGATGTCGTCGAGGCTGGTGTCTGCGAAGGTCTTGTCGAACGCCTTGAAGTAGTCCGGATTCGAGACATTCAGGTTTTGAATCCGCGGCAGATCGAGTCCCCGCGAATACCCGATCCAGTTGAAGGAAGGCGCCGACCCGATGAACGCCATCACGTCCGTCGGGTGATTCCGGCTCAGCGGATTGCGGCGTGCCACACGGTCCGCAGCCGGTTTTGCCAGCGCGGTTTCCACGGCAAGAACCGTCTTAGCGGCCGCGCCCGCCTTTTCCTCACTGTAGCCGAGCAGCACGAACATCTTCTGCACATGCTGTTCGTATTTCTTCCGAATATCGGCCGACTTTGCGTCTTCTTTCAGGTAATAGTCGCGGTCGGGCAGCGACAAGCCGCCTTCCGCGGCATGGACGATTGTCATCTTCGAGTTGTTGTAGTCGGCACCAGCGCCGAGCCCGAAGAACGCACCGATGCCCTCGCGATGCATCTTCCCAACAACGTCGGCCACGTCTTTCTTCTCTTTGATTCCGGTAATCCGGTCCAGAAAAGGTTTCAGCGGCGCGGTTCCCGCCTTCTCGATTCCCGCTTCGTCCATGCAGGCCTGGTAATAATCGCCGATTTTCTGCTCAATCGCCGAACGCGTGGTCCTGGCCGAGCTTGTTTCCAGAATGTCTTTGAGGATCCGCTGGTTGCGGTCCGAAAGTTCATTGAATCGTCCCCAGCGGGAATATTCCGCGGGAATCGGATTGGCCTTCATCCAGCTTCCGCACGCATACTGGTAAAAGTTGGTGCAGGGATCGGCCGTTTTATCCATGCTCGCTATGCTGAAGCCCGTGGTCTGGGCCAGCGCACACGAACACGCAAACGCACTCATTAATATCAGACGACGCAAGTGATCCGCTCCTCTCTCCGTTTGAATTACCATGCCCGGCACGCGTTTGCGCCGGCGACCATCGGTTGACCTTCCGTACAGGCGAAGGCCTTTTGAAACTCGGGCATATTCGTGACCGTGCCATTCACACGAGCCTCACCGGGCGAATGCGGGTCGGTCTGCGCACGAAGACGCGCCACCTCAGCCCTCTGGTTCTGACACCAGATCTGTCCCCAGCCTAAAAACAAACGCTGCTCCGGCGTGAAGCCGTCCGTCTTGCCCAGCGACCGGCCGGCAATCGTATTCGCCAGCGCCATGTACGCGATGCGCAGTCCACCGTTGTCCGCGGTGTTCTCACCCAGCGTCAGTTTCCCGTTGAGCTTCAATTCCTCGGTCGCCGTATAGCTGGCATACTGCTTCTCAAAGCACTCGGTTCGGCGCTGGAATTCCTTCATGTCTTTCTCGGTCCACCAGTTCGCCAGGTTGCCCTTCGCGTCGAACTGACTGCCCTGATCGTCGAACCCGTGCGTCAGTTCATGTCCGATGACGGCGCCAATCGCGCCGAAGTTAACCGCGTCGTCCATTTTGTTGTCGTAGAAAGGAGGCTGGAGGATTCCGGCGGGGAAGTTGATGTTGTTGTTCTGCGGATCGTAGTAGGCATTCACGGTCGGCGGCGACATGAACCACTCATTCTTGTCGACGGGCTTGCCGATCTTCGCCATTTGCCGCCTGAATTCAAAAGTATTCGCACGGAAACTGTTGCCGACCGCATCCCCCTGCTTAATATCCAGCGCCGAGTAATCGCGCCATTTCTCCGGGAATCCAATTTTATTGCTGATGGAGTGCAGCTTTTCCAGCGCCTTCTTCTTTGTCTCCGGCGTCATCCAGTCCAGCTTGTCTATATCCTCCGCCAACGCTTTTTCCAGCGCCTGCACCATCGCCAGCGTCCGGTCCTTGCCCTTCTCCCCGAAGGTCAGCTCCACGTACCGCCGGCCCAGCGCTTCACCCAGATCGCCGTCGACAAACTGGACGCAGCGTTTCCACCGCGGACGCTGTTCCTTTGCGCCCGTCAGCGTTCGGCCGTAGAACGAGAAGTTCTCGTCGCCAAACGCCTTCGGCATCAGCGGCGAAGCGGAGTGAATTACGTGCCAGAACAGGTACACCTTCCAATCATCCAGCGGCACGGCCCGGATCTGTGCGTCGAGCGCCTTGAACGCTTCCGGCACCGCGACGTTCAGCGTTGCCTCTTTGGCCCCCATCGCGGGCAGATACTGCGCCCAGTCGATGGACGGTGCCAGCGCGACCAGATCCTTCACCGGCATCCTGTGATCCAGCAGTTGCGGATCGCGCCTCGAGACCACATCCAGATGTCCCTTCGCCAGCGCCGTCTCCAGCTTCATCACCGTATCGGCCTTCTTCGCCGCGATATCCGCCTTGTCGCCGGCAAGTTCGAACATCTTCGCAACATGTGCGACATATGCCTTGCGAATCCCCTTCGACTTCTCATCGTCCTTGAAATAGTAATCGCGTTCCGGCAGCCCAATGCCGCCCTGGTCGAGCTGCGCGATCACTTCCTGCGCATTTTTAAAATCCTGTCCCGACGTCAGATTAAACATCACGTCGACCACTGCCTGATGCAGCCGGATCAACTCGCCCGTCAGTTCCTTTTTGTCCTTCAGTGCGTTAATCCGGTCCAGCATGGGCTTCAGCGGGGCGATGCCTTTGGCATCAATCCCCTTCTCATCCATGCAAGCCTGGTAATAGTCCCCGATCTTTTGCTCCACCGCGGTGCGAGTCTTCTTCGCCGCACTGGTCTCCAGAATGTCGCGCAAGATCGATTTGTTTCGCTCGTCCAGTTCGTTGAAGCGGCCCCACGTCGACTGGTCCGCGGGAATCGGGTTGGCCTTCATCCAGCCACCGCAGGCGAACTGATAAAAGTTGGTGCAGGGATTGACGCTCCGGTCGAGCGCTTCGGGGCTGAATCCGGCCTGGCCCGCGCAGGTCAACGCGGACACCAGAGAAAGTAAAGCGAGGGTTGCAATTCGCATAGAGGGTTCGTAGTTAACGGACGGGAAACTGATCTAAATGTACCGCAGCACCTGCACAAAGTGCACCCTGCCGTCCATGTCCGGTGGAACGTGCCGCCGTGTCACCGTTGCGTCCCCTGTCTGGCCTGCGTCCGCGGTCTAGAATACCTGTATGAAGCGAAACGCGACAGCAGTCTGGAATGGCGATCTGAAGGGCGGCAAAGGCTTGATTTCCACGGAAAGTGGCGTCCTCGACAACACGCAGTACTCCTTCAGTACCAGGTTCGAAGAGGGAAAGGGTACGAACCCGGAAGAGTTGATTGCGGCCGCGCACGCTGGCTGCTTTGCCATGGCGCTTTCCGGCCAGCTCGGCGAAGCGGGCATGACCGCCGACTCCATCCAGGCCACCGCGACCGTAACCCTCGACAAAAAGGACGGCGGATTTGTGGTCACATCCAGCCACCTGGAGGTGAAGGTGAAAATACCCGGCGCGGACAAGGCGAAATTCGATCAGGCCGCAGAGAATGCTAAATCCGGTTGTCCCATTTCAAAGCTGCTTAACGCGGAGATCAGTATGAACGCCACGCTCGAAGCCTGAGCGGAGGCGGGGCGCCGGTACACTCATCCGCCGGCGCCCGTTTACATATTGGACGACCGTTTATAGGCCGAATTAAAATAATTCTTCGACTCTTTAGCAGCATCCGTCTGCGGCCCGATCTGCACCGCCTGACGGTAGGCCTGTTTTGCCGCGGCGCGCTCGCCGCGCATGTCGTAGCATTGCCCCAGCCGCAGCCACGACATGGCAGCCGTATGCAGATCCAGATCCGCCGCTCCCGCGGTCGCCCGTTTCAGACTGGCAATTCCGCCCGCATAGTCCCGATACCAAAACAACAAATTGCCTCGATAGTAGGCGATCTTTTCCAGCGACAGCGCGCTCTGTCCGGAGTCGCCTGCGCGCTTCTCCGCCTCCAGCCGGTCCAGCACCTGCACAGCCGGATCCATGTCACCCGCGTCGCTGTACATCTGCACCATCTCCAGGCGGAACAGATAATTCCTCGGAAATCGCGCCGATAAACTCCGCAGCAGCGGCAATGCTTCCAGTGGGCGGCGCTCGCGCCGATACATCGCCGCAAGGATCAGCCTCGCATCATACCGATTCGTTCTGCCCTCGGCCGCGACGAGTTTGATCGTTTTGATGCCAGCCTCCCGATCGCCGCGATACCCCGTCAGAAATCCGAGCATTTTGATGTGCCACGGCAGGCTTCCCACAATGTAGTCGTAGAGCCCCTGCACCAGCCGGCAGTCCACATCCTTCGGATCGATCGCCGCGACCTCAGCGTGCATTTTGCGCGCCTGCGAAGAATCCTTCAGCGAATCCATCCAGGCTTTTCGAACCAGGTAGTTGTAGTTCGCGCGCAGCCCGTATGTGACACCGAGCGCGTACAGCGCATCCCGATCCTTCGGGTTCTTCGCGATCCGGTCCTGACTGAGCGACATCGCCTTTGCCACGCTGTTGTCGAAGTCCCGCGCGACCTCCGCGCTCGGCTCCATCTTCTCGCGGCGTACAAACGGGTTCGAGCCGTTCACCAGCTCGCTTTCGAGCGCGCCCGCGTGATACATCTCCGAATACAACAGCCCCTGCGCCAGATTATTCCAGGCATCGGGATCCAGGGGCTGCTTCACGGTCTCGGCGCGGAAAGACGCGACTGCCTTCGGAAACTCGAGATTATAAAAATGTTCGAACGCCGGAGGTAAAGGCGGATCGGGAGTTGCGGCCCCTGAGATTCCCGCAGCCAACAAAAGAAGCGTCAGGACAGTTTTCAAACCACAGCCTCCTGTTCCAGCTGATGCAGCGCACGCCCGGCGTGGCGTCGAACCATTTCATCTTCCGATTTCGCCAGCCGTTCCAGCGCAGCCCGGTGCCGCGAGTCACCCGAATTGCCGAGCGCCACAGCCACATTCCGGAGCAGACCACGGTACTTGGTCCGCCACACGGGAGTCCGGCGAAACACAGCCCGAAACTCTTCCGCCGACAGCGACGCCAGCGACTCCAGATCCGACGGCACCGGACCGCCCGGCCACTCCGCAAACGGAGCTTTCCGATTCCACGGGCAGACTTCCTGGCAAATGTCGCAGCCAAATGCGAGCGAGCCGTGCTGAATTCCCAGCGATTCCGGAATATCGCCCCGATATTCAATTGTCAGATAGGAAATACACCGGGTGGAATCGAGCTCCGTCCGAAGGCCGCCAGGCACAATCGCCTCCGTCGGACAGGCATCGATGCAGCGAGTGCAAGTCCCACACCGATCCGGCGCCGGTCCCACCGCATCAGCCGACAGCGGCAGCGACACCAGGATCTCCGCAAGAAAGACGTAGGAGCCGAGCTGCTGATTAATCAGACAGGTATTCCGGCCGATCCACCCGATCCCCGCCGCCCGCGCGTACGACCGTTCCAGTAACGGCGCGGTGTCGACGCAGATCCTGTACTCGAAAGGGCCGAGCGCATCCTGCATCGCAGCAGCCATACGTTCCAGATCCCGCCGCAGGACGTCGTGATAGTCGTCGCCACGGGCGTAGCGCGCCACCGGCTCCGATCCTGGCTGATTGTAGAGCCGGCCCACACAGACCACGCTGCGGGCCGACGGCAGAAGCGTGCGAGGGTCGGCGCGAAGCGATACCCGGTGATCGGTGAGATAGGCCATCTCGCCGGCCAGACCGCGCGAAGCCCAGCTTAGAAACTGTGAGGCTTCCGCTTCCAGCGGCAGGGCAGGCGCGATTCTCCTGCGCAAGCCGCAACACCACGGATTCGGAACTCTCGCTCACCCTTCCATCGTAGCGGCGTCCGCTCGTCTATTGAAGCAGTGCCAGATACTCGGGGCTCGTCAGAATCGAATTGAGCAAAGCTACGCGCTGCGCTTCCGAGGCTGCGGTGAGCGAGGTGACCATCGCCGTCATCTCCGCCGCAGTTGGATCCCGGTTCAGCAGCGTTGCATAGAACAGGAAGGACAGCAGTCTCGGACCCGTACCGGTCTGAAACTCGGGCCCACTCAGGAAGGCCGAGGCCATTGCCGTCCGGTTCCACCCCGCCAGCGCCGCCACCTGAAAGTCGACTTCGCTTTGCGACGGTGTACGCAGCAGCACCTGAGCGTACAGCATCCGAACAAACTGATCATTAGTCTGGCCAGGGTGCTGCAGCAGATACTCGGGTGAGTTGATAAAGTTCGTCACCAGGCTGGTAGCGGTCGCAATGCCGTTCAGCAGGGCGTTGCGCTGGAACTGCCATCCCCCGAATTCCGAATCGCGATTCAGCAATCCCACATAAAGCCCGGCAATATACCTTGACTTTAAGCTAAACTCGGCAGAATTCAAAAAACTATTCGCTATTCCGGCCCGCCCGAGCGTGGGCAGCAGTGCCACCTGGCTGGCGATCTCCGACGTACCCGCGATGCGGCCCAGCATGTAATAGTACAGCTGACCGACAAAACGCTGATCCGCCGTCCCGCCAACCGAAGGCTGTGTGATGGTGATTGGCACTCCTCCGACCACGGCGGAGGTGGTGCGCGTGGCGGATGTGAAGTTCGGGTAGATCGTCAGCGTCGTGGAACCGGTGCCCGTGCCGGTCGACGGATAAATGCCCGACCATGACGCGCCACCAGCGGCCGTCCACGCACCACAAGTTCCGCCCGAGATGTTGATGGTGACGTTCTGGTATCCCGAGGTGGCGTTGTAATTCGTGATGCTCGGCGTGCAGGTCGAGGCCGGAGTCGTTGACGGATCGAACACGATCACGTCGTACACATAGGCTGGCTGCACCACGTTGCCGAGCTTCACGTTCTCAACCGACACCGTGTATGTGGTGTCGGAGGCCGGCGCAGCCGGGGTGTATGTATTCCAGCCGTTGACGTCACGTCCCTCGGGATTGAAGATAACTGTGTTGTTGCCGTAGCCCACGACAGGCGTCTCGTACGTTTGCGTGGTGAACGCTCCGGCGTTCTTCCTCACCTTCAGCACTACCGCCGACAAATCAGCGCCAGAGACACTTAAGGACCAGCGCGGAAAATTCAGCTGATACGGAACATATCCTTTGGGCGGCCAGGCAATGAAACCATCCCGAATCGCGGGCTCAGCGGGCAGGAACGTGTCCAGAACATAAAGCGCATTCCAGAGATTGGGCACGAATCCGGGGATGGCGTGCGGCACGTCACCAGTGCCCATCTGCAGCTGCCGCGTGTAGAGAATCCAGCGCCGGTGTCCGACAACGCCGTTCGTCGATCCCTGATCCGCCATGTACTCTTCCACGCAGCCCGGATCGGTCAACATACCCTGACAGACATTGGACTTGCCGAGTGTCGCCGCGCCGTCAGCCGTGTAGAACATCCATGACGTCGGCGGCGTGTGCGAGATCAACTGGTTGGCGGCCATCATCAGAGCGCCATACTGCGACTTGCTGTTCAACGTCGAACCCAGGGTGATGTTCGCCGGAACCCCTGCCATCGCGCGGTAGTAGTTCACCCTGTTGATCACCGCCTGCTTGTAAGCGGCCGACGTATCCCCAGCGACGCCCGTGGCTACATTTCCCGTGAACCCCAGCGCGATACCGGTGGCCGGGGCGTAGTCGTTCAGGTACGCAAGCTGCGAAATAGAGCGGGTGGAGATGTTGTACCAGGTGTTCGGAATCGCTGCCGGCGCAGCCGCCGAGCGCGCGCCATCTGCCTTCTTAGAGTCCGCCTCCGGCAGATAAGGGGCAGGACCGAGTCGCGTTTCCTGGGGGAATAACGTGCTGACAACAAGAAGAAGGACAATTAACAGCTTCATTTTGGAACATGGGCAGAGTAGCACGAATGGACTACGAAGGAAAGCCGTGGTGCGGATGACAGGACTTGAACCTGCACTTGGTCTCCCAAACCAGATCCTAAGTCTGGCGCGTCTGCCAATTTCGCCACATCCGCAGTCCTCTCAGGATAACGCAGCAATGATACGCTAAACCCAGTCTCCTCTATGTCGAGCGCACATTTTCTCCTCACCTCGGCCCTTCTCGGCGCCCTCGCCCTGCCGGTCGCAGCCGCCGAACTGCCAAAGCTCCGCGTCAGCGACAACCACCGCTTCCTGGTGACCGCCGACGGCAAGCCTTTCTTCTATCTGGCCGACACTGCGTGGGAGCTGTTCCACCGGCTCGACCGCAAGCAGGCAGTCGAGTACCTGGACCTGCGAGCCCGCCAGAAGTACACCGCCATCCAGGCCGTCGCGCTGGCCGAGCTCGACGGCATCAACGACCCCAACGCCCAGGGCGACCTCCCGCTCATCGAAAAGGACCCAACCCGGCCCGCGATCACGCCCGGCAACAATTCAGGCAACCCGCAGCAATACGACTACTGGGATCACGTGGAGTACATCATCGACCAGGCCAACGCCCGTGGCCTCTACGTCGCACTGCTGCCCACCTGGGGCGGCTGGATCCGCAACGTCCCGCCTCGCGACTTCGCCTGGATCACGCCTGAAAACGCGCAGAACTACGGCGAGTTCCTCGGCAAACGCTTCGGTAAGAAGGGCGTCATCTGGATCCTTGGCGGCGACCGTACCGCCGATGGGATCGAACAGTCCTGGCGCAACATGGCAAAGGGCATAGCCATCGGCGTCGCAGGCAAGGAAGACTACGACGCCGTCCTGATGAGCTTCCATCCACGAGGCGGCGGCACCTCTTCCACCTGGTTCCACAATGACCAGTGGCTCGACTTCAACATGCACCAGACCGGGCACGGTCTCGGCGACAAGACCGAACCGTGGGCGAAGATCGCGGCCGACTACAACCGCACGCCCATCAAGCCCGTGCTCGACGGCGAGCCGCTGTACGAGGACCACCCCCTCGCCTTCCGTGCGAAAGACAACGGCTACTCCTTCGACGCCCACATCCGCCAGCGAGCCTGGTGGGACGTCTTCTCAGGAGCCGCGGGCCACACCTACGGCAACCACTCCGTCTGGCAGATGTACGCCGCCGGCCGCAAGCCCATCAACGGCCCCCTCCTCTACTGGAACGAAGCCATGCACCGACCCGGCGCCGCCCAGATGCAGTACGTCCGAGCCCTGGTCGAATCGCGCCCATACCTTTCCCGCGTCCCCGACCAGTCCCTGGTAACCGACCAGCTTGCCGGGCTCGACCGCATCAGCGCCACCCGCGGCGACGGCTACGCCTTCATCTACAGCGCGATGGGTCGCAAGTTCACCGCCAGCCTCGGCAAGATTTCGGGCACGAAGGTGAAAGCGACGTGGTTCAATCCACGGACAGGAACCACGCAGGACGGCGGCAGCTTCGACAACACCGGCACCCACGAATTCACCTGCCCTTCCGAGGGCTTCGGCAGCGACTGGGTGCTGGTCCTCGACGACGCCTCGAAGAACTTCCCCGTGCCGGGCGCGGCTAAACCGTGAGGCTATACTTGCCTGTGTAATGGAGACACCTTCCGCCGGCCCGCGCTGGCTTCGGCCCGCTCTCGCGGCTGTTGTGTTCGTGGCTTCTGCAACGGCGGTTTTTGCCCTGACGGGGGATATCTTTCATCCCTCCATGGATGAGGGCATCTACCTGGAGGGCGCCGAACGCCTGCTCGCCGGCGAAGTCCCTTACCGCGATTTCTTCGCATTCACCGGTCCGCTGGTGTACCAGATCCAGGCAGCGCTTCAGGGCATCTTCGGCAAGAACCTGCCGATGCTCCGGCTTTCGGTTGCCGTGTCGTTCGGCCTGGTCTGTCTCGGCGTTTTCGGCCTGGCGTCACGTCTGGCGGAATGGCGCACCGGGATCGTCGCCGCGTTCACTCTCTTCAGCTTCTCCATCTACTCTCTGTATCGATTCACGATTGGTCACCGCTGGCTCAGCGCTGGTCTCTTCATGACCGGCGCCTGGCTGCTCGTCGAGTCAGCGTCGGAGGAAAGCCCGCCGCGCTGGAAGCCTCTGCTGGCGGGTCTGCTGCTGGCCGCGGCCGCCGGGACGACTACCTCCTTCGTGATCCCGCTGGTGCTCCTCTTCGTCGGAATCCTGTCGATGCCGGGCACACGCCGCCGCATCGCGATCCCGTTCACCACGGGCGCTCTGGCGTTCAGCCTCCCCGAGGTCGGGTGGCTGATAAGCCAGGGCGCGCTCGGGCCGATGCTCGACAGCCTTGTCTGGGCATCGAGCCGCTATGCCCAGGCGAACGCCGTGCCTTATGGGTATTATCCCGGCGGGTTGCCCTTCCTGAAGCCAGGCTTGTCCACGTTTCAACGACTTTGGTCGCTCGCCATCTCCCTGCGGCTGGTGCTGCCCGCTGTGGGATTGCCTGTCATGGTGGCCTTCACTTTCTGGCAGGCCGTTCGGCGTCCGGAGCCCGTTCGAGTCCTGCTGGGCCTGGTAGCAGCCGGATTGTTTATCACGTCCTGGCCGAGGTGGGACGTCAACCAGTTGCTCTACGTGGCGCCCTTGCTCTTTGCGTTGGGCGCGGTCTGGGCAGCCCGGTTGCCGCGCCTCGCCGCAACAACCGTGGCCCTCATCTTCTGCGGCGGCGGACTGGTCTACATCATGCTGCTGATCCAGCAGACCGACCATTTCGCCATTTTCCCCACCCGCGTGGGTGTACTCCGCCACCTGCCGGAAAGTGCCGACGCCTACGAAAAGCTCGCCGCCCGGGTACCTGCCGGCGCCAGCGCGTTCACATTTCCGTACATGCCCGTGCTCGGCTATGTGCTCGATACCCGGAACCCGACCGCGTATTCCTATCTGCAGCCCGGCATGATGTCGGCCGCTGACGAGGCCAGAGCTCTGTCCCAGCTCCAGGCCCATCCGCCGAAGTACATTCTTTGGCAGCTCCTGCCCGAAGATCAGGTCCTGACCGTGTGGCCAAACAGCGACCGCTCCCGCCTGCGGTTCCCGTCCATCAGCGCCTTCATCGACGCGAACTACCGGGAAATCGACAAGGTCCGCGCACTCAGCTTTCAAATCACCGTCCTTGAGCTGGTGACGCCGATACCCCACCTCTGAAATCAGAAGATCAGTTTCAAGGTGAGCTGGATACGGCGCGGGTAGTTCGATTGCGTTGACGCCTGAATCGTGCCGAACTGAACCTGAGTCGGGTTCGTGTTCGGCAGCGTGAACAGCGGGTGGTTGAACGCGTTCAGGAAGTCTCCACGGAACTGAGCAGTGAACTTCTCGCCGATCTTGTTGTTCTTGAACAAGGAGAAGTCATAATTGTTGATCGCCTCGCCACGAAGACCGCTAAACCGCAGCGGGAACGTGCGGACGTTGTTCACAAGTTGGTTGTTGGCGTTCTTCTCGAAACCAGCGTCCGTGTTGAACCAGCGTGCAACGGACCGCTCACTGGCCGGAAGCGCAATGTTCTTCACGTCGCCCCGGAAGATCACATTGCCGAACCCAAACGGCGCTCCACTCTGATAGGAGTAGATACCGCTGAACTGCCAGCCGGCGACCAGCGCATTGCCGACCCGGTTCATGCCGCCCGCGAAAGCACGGCCCTTGCCGAACGGGAGTTCCCAGATACCGCTGACTGTCAGACGGTGCGGACGGTCCACGTCGGAAATGGCTTCCGTCGGCCGGACATCGAGCGCGTTCAGCAGTTCGTTGGCCTGCATGAACTTCGACCACGTGTAGTTGGCGCTGAGTGTGTAGCCCTTGCTGAAGCGCTTCTCGCCCGTGACTTGCAGCGAGTGGTACCAACTGTACCCGTCGAAACGCGAGTTGTTGATCGCATCGAACTGCGGATAAGGCCGCAGCAGGCGGTCGCGCGCGATGTTCGCATTCGTGAATGTTGAGCTGGCACCCGCCGGAAGCAGACCAACAAACGGGTTTGGAACGTTCTGCGAAAGGTAATTGTTCCGCGTGTTGTCACGCTCCGGGCTGGTGCTCAGGTACTGCAGCGGAGTCGCATTCAGGTTGTAGCTCATCTCCTGGTGAGTGCCACGGTTGCCCACGTAGCTGGTTTCCAAAACCCAGCCACCACGGAATTGGTGCTGTAACCCGAGCTGCCACCGCTGCATGTACGGCGGAATCGGGTTCTCGTTGAAGAAGGTGACGCTCTGGCCGACGAACGTCAGCGGCCCCTGGGCGGAGCCCACCGGCTCCAGAATGCCGTCCGGGAACGGATTGGACAGCGTCGACTGGAAAGTGAGGCCGTTGTCGATCGACGGAATCAAATTCGTATTCCGGCTAAATCCGGTCTGGATCACGTCGCCGCGCCTCTGTCCGAGGAAGCCATAGTAGATTCCGTAACCGCCGCGCAGTACCGTGCTCTGGGTCAGCTTGTAGGCGAGTCCAAAGCGGGGCATCAGGTTGGTTTTGGGCGTGTTGTACGTACCGCGAGGCTGCCCGTTGACACCGGCAAACGTCAGTCCGCCGGCAATCCGGAATGCCGACGCAGCCACTTCCGGAGTCGGGTTGGCCGCGTACCGAGCCTGTGCAGCCGCTGCGAACGGCATGGCCGCATTCGGATCGAAGCCGCGAACCGTCCGGTTGAACCGCTCCGTCAGAGGAGTCTCAAACTCCCACCGAACACCGAGGTTCAGCGTCAGCTTCGACGTCGCCTTCCAGTCGTCATGGACGAAAAAGCCCCATGAAGTCGACTGTTCGGCATAGCTCGCGTTCCGCGCCACAAGGCTGTTCGAGGCGGTCGGAATCCCCAGCAGGAACTGCGCAAACGACTGACCGATGTTGTTCGGCGAGCCCGGAGAGTTGTCCTGCGGACCACGCACCCACGAGCCGTCAAAGTTGAAACGACCCGTCATGTCGTTACCAAAGAAGACGTCCGTTTCGCGGTAAGAACGAAACTCCGTGCCGCTCTTAATGTAGTGCCCGCCAATCGACTTGTTGATCGTCGCATTGATCGAGTGCGTGTCGTTCGGGCGGTATTCGCCACCAATGCCGGTCCCCTGGTAGCCAGCGATGTCAAAGCGCGGGAACCGCCGAATGTCCGGCGAAATCGCGTTTGCGTACGCCGCCGGGAAACCCAGCGATGTCAGGTCGAAGCCATGCTGCTCCGCATTCGCGTTTGTTACCCGGATGAACCGGTTGTAGCCGTACCGGACGTTCAGAACGGTGGTCGGATTCAGCGTGTAGACGTCGTCGAACACGGCTGCGCGCGAGATGAACTGGAAGTACTCGCCCGTCGCCAGATTGTCGAAAAAGTTGTTGTAACTGGACGTACGGTCGTACCACGAACCACGCACATAGATGCGGTGCTTGTCGGTAAACACGTGGTCTACTCGAAGCGAGTTCGTCTTGTAATCGGCCTGCTCAATTAGTTCCGGGCGCTGGTAGTTATTCGTGAAATCCGCGTTGCCGGTACTGCGTGGCGTCGGGAAGTACTGCAGCGCCGCCTTCGCTACAGGATTGATCAGATTCGCCGGAATGATGTTGTTCGGGAACGGATCCATCTGGAACCGTCCACCGGCGGCCGCACGCCGCGTGAACGGGTTGTAGATTTGGTAACTGCTGTTGATCTTCAGCAGATCGCTGAAGTCGCCCTGCTTGAACTTTTCCGTCGGAACCGTGGCCGTGCCGTTGTTGCGCGGCCGACCTTCCAGTATTCCCTCGTGACCAAACATAAAGAACGTCTTGTTGCGGCCGTCATAAATCTTCGGCAGCCGGACGGGACCGCCAAATGAACCGCCCCACCGGTCATAGTAGAAGTCCGGGCGGGGAGTGCGAGTGGCATTCGCGAAAAAGTCGTTGGCGAACAACTCCGGAACCATCTTGGTCCAGTAAGCCGTTCCATGGAAGTCGTTGGTGCCCGATTTCAGGCTGATGTTCGTCACGCCGCCTTCGGTCTGCCCGAAGCTGGCGTCGAACGTCGCTGTCTGCACCTTAAATTCCTGCACAATGTCCGGCGGAGGCACGTACGAAGCAATTACCTGCCCTGCGTTGGCAGTAGCCGTCGCAGGGACGCCGTCGATCATGACGTCGCTGCGGTTACCGCGCGTACCGTCCATGGTGTATCCCACAATGTGGGTCGGCTCGAACGGCCGGTCCAGGCGCATGTCGCCCGTGAACCCGACGCCCGTCGCCAGGCCAATCAGTTGCATCGGATTGCCGTGCGCCGTCGGCAGCTCAGCAACGCGCCGGGTGTCTACCACGGTGCCTATGGACGCGTTCGTAGTATTAAGGAGGGGCGTCTCGGCCGAGACCGTAATGCTCTGGTCAGCCGCGCCAACCTCCAGTTGAAGATTCACTTCGAGCGCATCGTTGACACGAAGCTCGATGTTGTCCCGGAGAGACTTCTTGAAACCAGCTACTTCGGCTGTCACCTGGTAGGCACCGGGCAGCAGAAACGTGGCCGAATACACACCGGACTCGTTGGTCTGGGCGTTGAACTTGGTGCCCATGGCCTTGTTGGTCACCTGCACCATAACCGCCGGAACTACCGCTCCGGTTGGGTCTGTGATGCGACCACTAATCGTGCCACGTGCTTCCTGCGCCCAGGCGGCGCTTGTGCCGATCAGCGCAAACGCCAGAGTCGCCATCAGCGCGGACGTGCGACGAAAACTCATACTGTGTCCTTTCAACTCCCCAAATGGGAAACCGAGGGGGTCCCTTTTGACATTACCCGTAAACGGGAATGTGTTGTGGCCTAATCATCTGGCTGGTTGCGGACAGTCTCAATAGGGAGGGGTTGAAATGTTCCTAAGAGATTTCTAAAAATTAATCAATTCAACAACTTCCGTTTTTAGAAGCGCCCCGTAGTTTGAAATTTTAGATTTACCAGCCCCGGCTGCCAGGGATCCCCTTGAACGGGCCGATCAGGTTCGATGTGATCCAGCCGCCGTAGAAATCGCCCGGCTGCGCCTGCACCTTCTCCCCGCCGACGTAGCAGGCGTCGACACGGGAGGCATAGAAGGCAAGATGGTCGCGTAAGGAGGCGTACGCCGGTGAGGGTGTCCGATAACTCCAGGCGGCGGCCGTCGAGATGTTCTCATCCACCTCTATATCCCAGTACTGCGCCTGCCCTTTGAACTCGCAGAAGCTGCGCGTCGGGTTGGTTCTCAGCAGGTCCATCGCGACATCGACTGCCGGAATGTAGTACACCGGCGGATGGCTGGTCTCCAGCAATCGCCACGCACGGCTGGACTCCGCGACAGTGCGCCCGCGAAACTCCACCTTCAGACTCAGGGAGCAGGGCTCCAGCCGGGGCGGCCGCGGGTAATCCCACACCGATTCACGCTTACGTTCGTCGGACATCATGTCTCCTGTCGATTAGAGACATCCTTCGTCCACCTGGATCTAATGTCCGTACTTGCGCAGAATCTGGCGAACCTTGTCTACTGGAATCGCCTCCACATCACCCTGCTTCGTCGCCTGCAGCAGCGAGTTGTAGACAGCCTCCTCAGTCGCCTCAAGCGCCGCTTCGAACAGCGGCGATACGGCCTCGGGTGTCAGGATGGCCCGCGTGCGAGGCCCCCGCTCTCCGTGTCGCGTCCGCATCTCGGTCGACGTGGTGAATGCAACAGCGTAATCCCCGCTCCCGTTGCTGTAGTCCGAGCCCGTCCGCCCCAGTCCGAAAACGGCCCGCGCCGCCAGTCGGCCGAGGTCCCGCGCGTCAATCTCGGCGTCGGTCGCCACCACGATCATGCAGGACCCGTCGCCCGGGGTGTTGTAGTTGTATCGCCCAAGTTCCTTGCCGACCGGAGCGCCGCCCATCGTCAAAATCCCACCGAAATTCGTCTGCACCAGCACGCCGACCGTGTAGCCACCGAGCTGCTTCGGAAGCACCCTTGACGCCGTCCCGATCCCGCCCTTCCAGCCAAATGCCGACGTCCCGGTGCCCGCCCCCACTGACCCTTCCATCAC
>Ga0163150_10002012_pt1 | contig 32662 bp, 27 predicted proteins | sample OliLakLV19P2IB_FD_148628 | JGI IMG/M metagenome (GOLD analysis project Ga0163150, IMG submission 148628) | Freshwater microbial mat bacterial communities from Lake Vanda, McMurdo Dry Valleys, Antarctica - Oligotrophic Lake LV.19.P2.IB | ecosystem: Environmental > Aquatic > Freshwater > Lake >...
GGGCGGCGCCGCCGGCAGTTTCGGCAGCGCCGCCCCATTGGCCACCGCCCAGAAATGGGCGTTCGGCGGAAACGCGTCAATCCGCTCGCGCAACGCCGCCGACGGTCCCGCCTTTGATGCGTCGCGCGAATCGATTAACTCGCGGATCTTCCCCGTGCGTCCGAAAACTCCCGTCGACGAGTTCACGAACCACACCGCGTTCTCCTCGGTCCCCAGCAACATCGAACCCTTATAACTCATCCGTTCCACACCCTCGCGCTGAATCTTCGGTTCCAGCCCCATTGGGGCAAAATTGCCCCGCGCATAAACCAGCCACTCCTTGCCGTCCGTCGACCAAAGTACTTCCCACAAATCTTTGCGCGGGTCGAAAGTGGTCTCGGCCGCCAGTTTGTCCAACTGCGCGTTCACGCCCGGCAGTTCCAGCAGCTTCGTCCAAGCCGCCGTCTCCCGCAACGCCTTCACCCGCATCGCCCCCAGCGCGATCGTGTCGTTGGGCACCTGCGTCAGCAGCGCCGCGTCGACCGCCACCGACGTCCGCCCGCGCGAACAACCGGTCGCCGCCAGCAGGGATACAATCAGGAACGAACGAAATAGCATCACTCGAAACATCCTTCTTACAATAGTTTGAACGCGTCTAAAGAGATAGACGGCGCTGGGAGGCGATTTCTTTCATTATGTTTCGCGTTGACGCGCAACACTCGTTTGCTCCGCCGCACCAAGGCCCCGGCTGGTACGGCAAAATCCTGGCGCGCAACAAATTCGCGGGCGCAGTCTACTTCCCACACGATGGCTCGCTCGACGACGCCCTGGCTCTAGCCGCGAAGTTTCCGTACATCCTCCGCGTCGTCCCCACCGTTCATCCCGATCGACTCGGCCAAATGCCGGACCATCCGCTTATCACCTCCGTTCACCTCACCTACCCCGCACCCGCCGCGCTGGTGGAATTGCGACAACGCAGTCTTGCGGCTGAAATCGATATGCAACACTGGCCCTTCCCGGTGGAAGGCCCCGTGGCGCTAATTGGCATGCCGGAAGCCACCGGACTCCCCCCGAACGTCTACGTCAAGCTAATCGGTTTCCGCCTCCCAGCCTCGCCGGAGAAAAAACATAAATTGCAGGAAATGTTGGGAAATCCGGGTCCGGAGCGGCTTATGTTCGCATCCGGCTGGCCCCACGGCGGCGGCACCTGGAAGGAGACTTTGGCCGCATTTACACAGTGTTTGGGCGCTCGCACGATCAATTTGCGGGAACAGCTATTGGGCGGTACCGCCCGCGAGTTTTACCGGCTCTGACACGCAAATTTCAATTTACGAACATCTCATTGTGATGACGGCGGGCGACCCTATGAACGGATGCCCAGCCACATTCATCAGTCGTGGAAGTACCGCCAAGCCGCGGACAGATTTCGCGGCGGTATCTCCCTGCATTCTCACACGCTCCATTCCCGGGAGAACATGGCCTTCCTCCCCCGCCATGCCCGCCGGATTCCCATCGTTTCCGGCATCATCCGGAAACATGAACGCACATTTCTGCGCAAGAAAGGACGCGAGTTGGACTACAATCGCGCCTGGTGGACACCGCCCCTGCCCGCCGCCGACGCCTTCCGGCTGGAGGCCGGACAGATTCGGGATCTCGGCCTGGAACCCATAGTTTCTCTCACCGACCACGACTCCATCGACGCTGGCCGCCAACTCCAGCTTCTCTCGATTGACGCGCCTGTATCCGTCGAATGGACCGTCCCCTACGGCCCTTCGTTCCTTCATATTGGCGTCCACAACCTGCCCGCCGCCGACGCCACCGACTGGATGCGCCTCTTCACCCTGTGGACTGCCCGGCCGCGCGTGGAAATTCTCCGCGACATTTTCGCCGGCCTTCACGCCATGCCCGGCGTCCTCACCATCGTCAATCATCCTCTGTGGGACGAAGGCGGCATCGGACCAGATGGCCAACTCGAAATGGTTCTCGAGTTTGTTCACCGCTTCTCGCCGTACCTCCACGCCCTGGAACTCAACGGCCTTCGCCCCTGGGCGGAGAATCGCCGGATTATCCGGATGGGCGCCGATGTCAATCTTCCCGTCATCTCTGGCGGCGACCGTCACGGTTGCGAGCCGAACGCCAACATCAACCTCACCAACGCCCGGACCTTCTCCGAATTCGCTCAGGAAATCCGCACCGGAAAGCGGAGCGAGGTACTCTTTCTTACGCAGTACCGGGAGCCGCATAATGTGCGCTGCGCCGAGACCATGTGGGACGCTCTCCGCGACTATCCCGAATACCAAGGCCGGGAACTGTGGTCGGACCGCATCTTCTATCAGGACGATGACGGGCGAGTTCTGAACCTTACCCACCTGTGGCAGGGCGCCGGTCCGGGCATAGTTCGGAACTTCATCGCGGCAATGCGCATCTTTCAACATCGGGGCGTGCGCAACGCACTGCGCTTCGCCTTCGCCGAACGGCAAGAGGAACCGGTTGGATGAATCTTCAGCGGGTCGCATTTTTCGCCGATTCGTTTCTTGAGGTCAACGGAGTCGCCCATACGTGCCGCACCCTCACGGCTCTCGCCGAGCGGCACGGCAACCCGTTCTTCGTGGTTTACGGCGGCGATGAAACGGAGTTTTCAAAGAGCGGCTCAGTGACTCATTGTCAACTCCGCCGCGGTTCGGGGAGCTTTACCGTTGACCGGAGTTTCCGGTACGATCTACTGTTCTACCGCCACCGGGAGGCGATAGAGCGGCGCCTCCGCGCCTTCGCGCCCGACGTTGTACACATCACCGGGCCGGGCGACGCGGGGACGCTGGGCCTCGTTCTCGCCAAGGCGCTCGGCGTGCCGATCTGCGCCTCCTGGCACACCAACCTCCATGAATACGCCGGCCGTCGTCTGGAAAAAGTAATGCCTTTTCTGCCGGGCAGTTTGCGCCTTGGGCTGGGCCGGGCCGCCGAACGCGGCTCCATGCAGGCGCTCGGCTACTTCTATCAAATGGCGGATAGCGTCATGGCGCCCAATAGCGAGCTGCTCGAAATGCTCGCCGGATTGTGCGGTAAACCGGGGTTTCCGATGCGCCGGGGTGTCGATACCGCCCTGTTCACCCCAGCCCGCCGCCGCCGCACGGATTCCGCGCTCACCATTGGCTATACCGGCCGCCTCGCCGTCGAGAAGAATATCTATTTCCTTCCGCGGATTGAAGATGCCCTCATCTCCGCCGGCATTTCGAACTTCCGTTTCCTCATCGTTGGCGACGGGAAAGAGAGGGATCGGCTGACCTCGGAAATGAAACACGCCGCATTCCCTGGAGTTTTGCGCGGTGAAGCCCTGGCGGAAGCGTACGCCAGTATGGATATCTTTGTCTTCCCGTCGCGGACCGATACATTTGGCAACGTGGTGCTGGAAGCGCTGGCCTCGGGTGTGCCAGCGGTGGTGACCGCCGATGGCGGGCCGAAGTTCATCGTTCGCTCCGGCGAAACCGGCTTCATCGCTCAGACTGACGCGGCATTTCTTCGTTGTGTCGTCGAACTGGCTCGGAATCGGATGCTGACTGGCAGAATGGGCCTCGCCGCCCGCCGGCAGGGAATGGAAACAAGTTGGGATACCGTGTGGGCGGAGATGATCGCCGCGTGGCAAACGACAAGCGCCCAGCGGGTTGCCGTTTCAGCCTAAAGGTTTTGTCGGCTCCCGCCGATGAATGGAGAAGTGGCAAAGACTCAGGCACGGCGGAACCGGCAGAAGGGGAGTGCCCTGTTGCTCACCCTATTGCTGACGCTCGCCGGCGCGGCCATTTTGGGGCTCACCGTGGACGCCATGTCTTTGCTTTGGGTAAAGTCCAACGCCCAGACGACGGCGAACCTGGTCGCGGCTTCGGTAGTTTTGGAATTGGAGCGTAACCCCTCCGCTTCGGAGCCCTATCTGGTGGAAACAGCCCGGGCGGCGGCGGCGTGGAACGGCTATCGCCATGGCACAGACTCCGTCGCCATCCATTTAGTACGGCAGGAAGGCAAGACAGCGGTAGTCGTCGAACGCGACGCCGGAGTATTCTTCCTGCGCGCGATTCGTCCGCAACCGGTGGCCATTTGCGCCCGCGCGGCGGTTGGCGCCTTGGCAGTTAAGGCCGGGTTATGAAGGAACGCGGCGCAGCGCTTGTTGAATTCGCGGTGGCGCTGCCATTCGCGCTGATTCTATTTATTGGTATTGGAGATTTTTCGGTCTATTTTTGGCGTCAGAACCAAATGGAAGAGGCGGCTCGCCTGACAACTTCCAAAATCGCGCCGGCGTTGGCCGGATATGCCTCCGCCGACGCTGAGGTTCTCCACCGTTTCTCGCAATCCCTTCAGGAAGAAGTGCGGAAAGAAAGCGGTCTCAACGGAATGACGATCGCGTTAACGCGGCATTACGCCTGTCCGCTAGCCAACGGCGCGGAGCAGGAACTGACGGCCGAGCCTACGCAATGCACCGCCGAAAGGGCGTATCTCGGCGTCGTCAGCGACGATCCGGTGGAACCGATGCTGGGACCGTTACGGGCGTTCGGCTTTCCAAGAACGGCTTTCAGCCGCCACATGGTTAGACTTCAATAATTTTGCGTCGGTAATCGAAACAGATAGGCGTTCCATTCGATCTGGGTATTCGTGCCTACAAATTTCTTGAGAACCGTCGCCACAGCCGTAATCGCGCTGTTTACGATCCCGGCTTTTGCGGCCAGCGAAAAAGATCCTACGTACCTCGCGCTAGGCGATTCGGTCGCGTTTGGATTCGACCCGACGGAGAAGAACTTCACTCCCTCCAAATTCGTCGGCTACCCGGATAGAGTCGCAATCTCGCTGAAACATACGAACGGTAAGGATCTCGTCAACGCCGCCTGCCCCGGCCAATCCAGCACCAGCTTCCTCGCCGGCGGCTTCGATATCGGTTGTGAAGATTTCAAACGTTTGTACGGTCTGCATACGAACTATACGGGAACGCAGGTGAGTTTCGCCGTCTCGGAACTCACCCGGAACAGAGCGATTAATCTGGTCACCCTGAGTATCGGGGGAAATGATCTCGCGCTGTTGCAGAACGCGTGTGCAAATCCTGACTTCAACGCCTTTGCCGCCTGTGTTGGGGCCGGGATCACGGATGTACTACAAATCTATGGACAGAATCTGACGCATATCCTTATCGCGCTTCGGTCCACTGGCTATACCGGAAAGATCGTGCTGTTAAAGTACTACTCCCCTGACAGTAATCCAGTCTTCGCGGGCGCTGTCACCGCTTTAAACAATGTGATGGCGTTGGTGGGCACGCAGCCCGGATTGGGCGCCCTTATCGCGGATGGCTTCACGGCGTTCAACGACGCTTCGGTTTCGAGCGGGGGCGATCCGTGCGCCGCCGGTCTGCTGGTTCGGTTGACCAAGACGAGTTGCGACATTCACCCTTCCAGTAAAGGCCACAAGCTATTGGCGGATGCTGTAATGGCGGCGCTTTAAACATATTGAACCCAGAAAAACCGGGCGTGCTACTTTTTGGGCGATTCCAGCCTTCCCTGGAGTCGCCCAAATTGCGTTTTGGGTGCCGCGCAACTTCCGGCGCAACGCCGGGTTCAGGTATTGTCCTTAGAAAACTCAACTTTTTTTCCGAAATGATGTCCTTTTCTTACCGCCTGCGCGCTTAGGTATGTAGAACCTGGAAGGAGGTCACCTCAATGAATAGCACTGGTAAGTTTTTGGTTTCCGCTCTGCTGGTCCACGCGGCGAACTTGAAGAAGATTAGCGACACGCAACAGGCCATCCGGATTCCTGGTGCAGTTGTGGCGCCGGCCAATTCCGTCACACCGCCGGCGGCTGTGAACAAATAGCCGGGGACACGAAGTAACCTGCGGCCGGACTCGGGCAGTCTTGTCGTAGGAACTCCTTGGTTAAACTCATCATTTTCATAGCTTTCTCGGTTTCCGCCGCCAGTTTATCGGCGCAACCGGAGACGTTCGTTGCGCGCGGTTTAGTTCGCGCGCAGTCCCGCCCGGTTGCCGGCGCGACCGTTACCGCCGAACGCGGCCCGGAAAAAATTTCGACGTCCACCGGAGACGATGGCGGCTATGAATTCAGTCTGCCCGCGGGTGACTGGAAAATCACAGTGGAGATGTTTGGTTTCGTCGCCACCACGCAGACATTGCACCCCGGACCTGCGGCGCCGGCGATGGAATGGACGATTACGCTGCGGCAAGCGCCGCCCCGAGGCCAACTGGCGACGCCCGCCGTTAAACCGGATCCGAACGAGGTCGACCCCTCACTGGCCGACGGGCCTAATCTTCCGCCCCTCCCAATCGAGGCCGCCGAAGGCGTCAACAGCGATTCCTTGCTTATCGCCGGCAGTACCAGCCAAGGCCTGCCCGGATTGCTAACCGAAGGCACTCCGGAAGGATTCGGACCGCCGGGAATCCGTCCCGATGGTCCGGGCGGAATGGGTTCCGGCAGTGGCGCGCCGGAAGGACAATCCAGCAACATTTTTGGCGGTGGAGAGGGCGGCGCAGCGACCGTAGGACGCGGAGGCGGCGGGCCCCGAGGCGGCGGGCCTCCCGGCGGATTTGGCGGCGGAGGGCCGGGTGGCGGCGGACGCCGCGGCGCGCCAGGCGGCGGACTGGGTGTTGGCCCTGGTGCCGGTCCCGGCGGCCGTCCGCGATTGACTGCCGATCAAATCGAACGTATCCGCAAAGCCCGAGCTGTCAATACTACAATCGGTAACCGGCAGCGCCGTCGCGGGAGCGGCTCGCTCCGCGGTATGCTGTCGCTAACGGCCCGCAGCGCGGACTGGAATGCCCGGCCTTTCTCCCTCACCGGCCTTGAGTATGACAAGCCGGACCAGTCTTCGTACCGCTTTTCCAGCCAGATCGGCGGCCAATTGCCGAAGCTCGGCGAGAACACAAACTTCTCGATCAGCTACGATTTTCGTAAGGAGAAACGGGCCTTCAACGGTGTGGCCACCGTTCCAACGGCGCTTGAACGAATGGGCGATTTCTCCCAATCGGTGACCAGCGGCCCGGCCACGATTTACGATCCACTTAGCGGCCAGCCCTTCCCGAATAACCGGGTGCCATCGGCGCGGATCGACCGGGCCGCGGCTGGCTTGGCGGCTCTCATTCCCCTGCCCAACCTGCCCATCAACGTGCAAAACTACCAGTTTATTACCGGAGTTCCGCAGGATGCCCAAAACCTTTCGGTTCGTTTGAGCCGCCCCATCACGCGTAAAGACCGGTTCTCCAGCAACTTCAGTTGGCAGAATCGCGATGGTCAGAACGCCCAACTGTTTGGATTCCTGGATGAATCGGACGGTTCAGGGTGGTCGACAGACCTCGGCTGGTCGCGCAACTTGAATGCCAAGACCATCCAGAACATTCGCACCCGCGTCACCCGCAACGTGTCGAACGCCCTGCCGTACTTTGCCGGCCGGCGCGACGTGGCCGGTGAACTTGGCATCCGGGGCGCGTCGCAGGATCCGATCAATTGGGGTCCGCCCAACTTGAACTTCACCAACTTCGGCGCCCTGCGCGACGGCGCTCCGTCGTCCCGGCGAGATCTTCAAATGAACGTCTCCGGCGGGTGGAACTTCGTCCGCGGCAAGCATAATATCTCGACCGGCGTCGATCTGACACGCTTCCGGCTGAATCTCCGGACGGAGCAGAACGCCCGGGGAACGTTTACTTTCAGCGGCCTGGCGACATCTTTCGTCGATGCCCAAGGAACCGCCGCGCCGGCCTCCGGGTTTGACTACGCCGATTTCCTGCTCGGCCTGCCCCAGTCGTCGTCGATTCGTTTTGGCTCCTCCTCCAACTATTTCCGCGCCTGGAACACAACTTCATTCGTGCAGGACGAGTGGAAAGTTCGCCGCAACCTTTCGCTCTCGCTTGGGCTTCGCTATGAGCTGTTCGGGCCTATGCAGGAGCGATATGGAAGATTGGCCAATCTGGACATTGCGCCGGGATTCACCGGCGTCGCCGTCGTCCTGCCAGGCCAGAGCGGCCCTTATGGCGGTGAGTTTCCGAATGCGCTCGTTGATGCCGACCGGAACAATTTCTCGCCCCGCCTCGGCTTGGCTTGGAAGGCGTCGGACAGGCATAAAATTACGATCCGCGCCGGCTACGGCTGGTATTACAACGGCAGCGTTTACCAGAACTTCGCGCAGCGTTTGGCGTCACAGCCGCCATTCGCGCAGAGCGGCACCGTCAACAGCACTGCGTCGCGCCGGTTGACGCTTCAGAACGGCTTTGCCGTCACGCCATCGCAGCAGATCACCAACACCTTCGCCGTCGACCGGTCCTATCTGGCGGGTTACGCCCAGACGTGGAACTTCAATATTGTCAAGGAGTTCGGCCGGGCATATGTGGTTGACTTAGGCATTTTGGGGACTAAGGGCACTCGGCTCGACATGCAGCGGCTGCCCAATCGCGCCCTGCCCGGCTCTCAACTGACGGCCGAAGACCGGCGCCGGATTGGCAACGCTGTAGGCTTTACGTTTGACAGCGCCGAGGGCAACTCGATCTTTCACGCGGCCCAGGCCCGGTTTACGCGACGGTTCGCCAAAGGCGTCTCGGTCAACACGTTCTACACGTTTGGCAGGTCGATCGATAACGCCAGTTCGATTGGCGGCGGCGGAGCTACGGTGGCGCAGGACGATAACAATTTGCGGGCCGAGCGCGGTTTGTCGAGCTTCAACGCCAGCCATTCGTTGACCACCAGTTTCGTCCTCCAATCTCCCATTCGCGAGCGCAGCGGCGGGAAACTGTCCGCCCTCGGGCGCGGCTGGATGCTGATGGGGGGAACGACGTTCCGAAGCGGCACCCCATTGACCGCACGGGTTCTGGGCAACCGCTCGGATCCGGGCGGTACTGGCGTGATAGGAAGCGGCCGCGCCGATGCTTCCGGCCTCGATATTAACGAGGGCGACGGCTTCTTCAATCTCGCCGCTTTCACGCTTCCGCCTGCGGACCGTTTCGGCAACGCTGGGCGGAACACGATCACCGGTCCGGCGCTGTTTGTCATGAATGGGTCGATCGGCCGCGGGTTCCGGATGGGTGACGCCCGGCGGCGGCTGGAGTTTCGTCTGGAAGCCAATAACCTGACAAACCGCGTTTCCATTACGAGCTTTGGCACGGTGGTGAACGCTTCGAATTATGGATTGGCCCAGGGCGCTTCGGCCATGCGCACCGTCCAGGCTATTGTGAGGTTCCGGTTCTAACATGCGAAACTTCCTGGCTCTGATCCTGGCGGCTACGCTCTTCGCCCAGGAGTTCAAGTTCGAGGCGAGTTCCCAGTTGGTTGTGGTCAACGTCACCGTCAAGGCCAAAGACGGGAAGCCTGTGGCTGGGCTGACTCGTGAGGACTTCCGGGTCTTTGAGGATGGCAAGCCCGTCACACTCTCCGTGTTCGAGTATCAGGAATTGAGCAAAGAGGTGTTGGCGCCGATTCCGATTCCGAAGCCTGCGGCGCTGCCGCCGGCGCCGTTGCTTTCACCGGATGAATTGGAGCCGGTACAGAAGCCGTCCTATCGCGATAAGCGGCTTTTGGTGCTGTTTTTCGACTTCTCCAGCCTTCCGCAAATGGACCAGATCCGGGCGAAAGAAGCGGCGTCGGAGTTTCTCTCCAAGCAGGTAACGGCCTCGGATTTGATCGCGCTTTATACGTTTTCGAGCAAGCTGAAGAAGGTCGTCGATTTCACGGCGGATCGGGAATTGCTTCTGAAGACGGTGCAGAGCTTTGGCGTCGCCGGCGGCGTGGAGCAGGACGCGGCGGCGCTGGATGTTGTTGAAAACGTGGAAGATGAAGACGGCGCGATGGTGGCCGATGAAACGGAGTTCGCCATCTTCAACACCGATCAGAAGCTGGGCGCGCTGGAGGATCTTTCCAAGGAATTGGCGGTGATCCCGGAAAAGAAGGCGGTGGTCTACTTCTCGACGGGGGCCGGCAAGAACGGGATGGACAACCAGAGCCAGTTGCAATCGGCCGTGAACGCCGCGGTTCGTAGCGGAGTGGCACTTTATCCGATTGACGTGAGGGGTCTGATCGCCATTGCGCCGGCCGGCGACGCGTCGAAGGGCGCGCCGCGCGGGACCGGTGTGTTCAGCGGGGCGCAGCAGAGGCAGACGCGCGAACGCGTAAACGATCAACAAGAGACGCTCTTCACATTGGCGGAGGATACAGGCGGGCGGGCGCTGCTCGATTCGAATGACCTGTCGATGGGCATCAAGAATGCCCAAAAAGACGTCGAAAGCTACTACACGCTGGCGTACTATTCGGCCAATACCGCCAAAGACGGGCGCTTCCGCAAAATCCGGGTGGAGCTGGTCACGCGGAAGGACGTCAAGGTGGATTACCGTCCCGGTTACTACTCCGACAAGATCTGGACCCAGTTCGACTCCTCCGATAAGGAGAAGCAGCTATCGGAAGCGATGGGCTTGGGAAACCCCGTGACCGAGTTGCCGATGGCGGTGGAGCTGCTGTATTTCCGGCTGGAAAAGGGGCGCTATTTCGTGCCGATGGCGGTGAAGATTCCGGGGTCGAAAGTGGGGGTAAAGTCGGGAAAGACGGATTTGGATTTTGTGGGAACGGTTAAAGATTCTAAAGGCCGGACGGTGGCGACGTTGCGGGACGCGATCAAAGTGAAGCTTCCGGAAGGGGCGGCGGAGAAGCTCGCGCAGCGGAGCTTTCTGTACGACGCGGCTTTCCAGTTAACGCCGGGAGAGTACCGGATCAAGGTGTTGGCGCGGGAGAACCAGGAAGGGAAACTGGGGACGTTTGAGGCGAAGTTCAAGGTGCCGGATCTGGACGCAGGGAGCGCGGCGGCGGTGAGCAGCCTGGTGTTGGGAACGGGCCGGGAAACGATGGCCGCACTGGTAGGGAATGCCGGTAAGCCTAAGAAATCAGGAAGCTTAAATCCATTGGTCACGGACGGCAAAAAACTCGCGCCCAGCGTGACCCACGTCTTCCGGCGGCCGCAGACGATGACCGTTTTTGGAGAAACGTACGCGCCGGGAACGACGGCGCGCCTGGCGCTATTTCATGGGAAGAAGCAGATCTGGCAGTCGGCGCCGCTGCGGCCGGCCGCTGGCAGGACGGGCGCATACACGGTGGAAACGGCGGTCCGTTTGGGCCGTTTGCAGCCGGGTGAATACGTCTGTCAACTCACAGTGGTTGACGCTGAGTCGCAGAAGTTCGAAGTGCGCCGGGTGCCATTGTCGATCGTACCCTGAGGGCGGAGCGGAGCCGGGTTTGGTATAATTCAGGCATGACCCCCTGGTAATTATTGCTTATAGGGTCATGCCTACCCTTCCCGCATTCCGTAAGAATTACTCCCCGGTGGATCTTCCAAACAGATTCCACAACCCCCAAAAACAATAGAGGTGACCGATTTGAGACGATGGATAACCAAAGGATTGGTGTTGTGTTCTATTGCGTTAGCTCCGGCGGAGAATTCGCCCGCCGAGGTGCCAACGGAGAAACACTACACCAAGGACTCCCGGTTCCGGAGAATCAAGGCGTTCTTCAACAAACGCGCCTGCCCGATGGAGAAGTACGCCGCCGATCTGGTGGCGGCCGCCGATCAAAATCAGTTGGATTGGCGGCTATTGCCGAGTCTGGCTTTGGTGGAAAGCAGCGGCGGGAAAGTCTACAGGAACAACAACGTGTTCGGGTGGGATTCGTGCAAGCGCAGATTCCCGACGGTGCAGGCTGGGATCCACGTTGTCGCGGAGCGTCTGGCAAATTCGCCCTACTATCGCGGCAAGACCTTGGAAGGTAAACTACGATCGTATAACCAGAATCCAGGTTATGCGGCGACGGTGAAACGGGTAATGTCCCAGATGGCGACGGAGCCTTTGTAGGGTTAGCCGATAACCCGCACTCCGAAATAAAGACCGCCGAATACCAGCAAACTGGCGGCGGCAACCGCGAGCCAAAGCATCATTCGTTCAGAAGTGGACGATTGCGCTTTGGCGTCTTTTTTCATGGTTTCGTCGAGGCTATCAAACATGGGGAGACCTCCTGAGGTCAGTGCCTACAACTACGTTATGAGGCCGAGCTGTCTCGCCAAGTGGCCCGAGCGCGTTATGAAGAATTATGATGCGCGGGTCGCGGGGCGTATTTCCAATTCGAGCATACACCCATTGGGAAGCGGTGGCACAGAATTATTTCGAAAATTCCGCCCCTGCCAAGGGAGATGGTGACGAGCCTCCAGTTCGAGCAGGCGGTTATACTTTGCCAGGCGCTCGCTGCGGGTAATGGAGCCGATTTTGATTTGGCCCGCACCGGTGGCGGTGGCGAGGTCGGCTAGGAACGAATCTTCCGTTTCGCCGGAACGGGCAGAAACCACGGCGGCATAGCCGTTGGCGCGGGCAAGGCGGCAGACTTCGAATGTTTCCGTGAGCGTTCCGATCTGATTCATTTTTACGAGAACGGCGTTGGCGCAGACTTCGTCGATTCCGCGTTGGAGACGGACGGGGTTGGTGGTGAAGAAGTCGTCACCGAGGAGTTGGATTTTAGGGGAGAGCCGTTGAGTAAGTTGGCGCCAGCCTTGCCAATCGTCTTCGAAAAGGGCGTCTTCGATGGATACCAGAGGGAACTTTTCCGTCCAATCGGCGAGGAGATCGATTAGCTCTTCGCTGGTGATATTGCGGGCTTCGCTCTTCAGATTGTACCGGCCGTTTTCATGGAAATGGGAGGCGGCGACGTCGATGGCGATGGACACCTGGGCGCCGGGCTCGAAACCCGCTTCGGCGATGGCGTTGGTTAGCAAGGCCAGCGCGGTCTGGTTAGACGGAAGCAAGGGGCCCCAACCGCCCTCGTCGGCAACTCCGGTGAGTGTATAGCCAGCGTTGCGGATAAGACTGCCAGCTTCGCCGTGGATCTTGACCGCGGCTTCCAGGGCTTCAGCAAAACTGTCGAAACCGTGCGGAATGATGAGGAAATCCTGGAACTCGATGTTGGCTCCGGCGTGGAGGCCGCCGGAGAGGATGTTGATCATTGGGACCGGGAGTTGGGGGTTCCCCAGGGAGAGCGTTTCGAAGAGCGGCTGGCGGCGGGAGCGGCTGACGGCGCGGGCCACGGCGCAGGAGACGCCGAGAAGCGCGTTGGCGCCGAGACGGGACTTTTGCACTGTGCCGTCGAGGTCGATCATAGTTTGGTCAATGGCGGATTGGTCCTCGGCATTGCGGCCAGTGAGAGCCTGGGCGATTTCGCCATTGACGTGGGAGGCGGCGCCGAGAACGCCTTTGCCGCCGTAGCGATTGGGATCGCCGTCGCGGAGTTCGACGGCCTCATACGTTCCAGTGGAGGCGCCGGAGGGAACCTGGGCGGTGGCGGCGGTCCCATCGGAAAGGGATGCCTCGACGGCGAGGGTGGGGCGGCCGCGGGAATCGAGAATTTCCCAGGCGTGGAGGGCGTGGATGGTTAGAGGCATTGCCAGAGTTTTTCGATAGATTCGGCGGGGTGAAGGATCAGTCTCTTGGCGAGGCGGCGGAGTTGCTCGCGTTCGGGTTCGGTGAGGTATTCGGCGGGAGATTTGCCGTCGGCGCGGGCCAGCAGGAGGCCGCCCAAATGGGCCATAGTGCCGGGCCAGCACCAAGAGTTTTGCATGTCCAGCGCTTGCCAGAAGGCGGCGGCGCATTCCTGGAATTCCAGGGCGTGAGCGGGGAGGTGGATGGACTTGAGCAGCAAGTGGCAGAACAGGAAGCCGGTGTCGAAGCAGGGGTCGCCGAAGTGGACGACTTCGAAATCGATGGCGGTCACGGCGTTGCCGGCGACAAGAAGGTTCTTGGGGCTCCAGTCACCGTGGACGAGCGAGAGGCGGGGGCTATCGATGAGGCGGTTGAAATGGGCGGCGCAATCGGGATGGCGGGCGGCGGTGAAGCGGTAGTAGGGATCGAGGCGGAGTTCGTCGAAGACGGTTTGGTCGCCGAAGCGTGTTTCCCAGACGGGGCTTTGAAAGGTGGCACGGATGATAGCGCCGAGGATGCGGCCTGCCGCGGCGGCGACCCCGGGATCGGCGTGGCCATGGAGGAGGGCGGTTTTCCAATCGGTGGCCGATTCCGGGGCGGCCTCCATAGCGTAAATGCAGTTTGGGCGATCAATGAATACGATTCCAGGCACGGATCCGGGCGGGAGTAGCGGCGCCAGGGCCTTCATGGCGTCGGCTTCACGGAGGGTGCGATCCGGCCGGGAATGCCAATCGGCCTCGACGCGGAGTTTTTCCAGCGCCTGTTTGCAAACGATGCGGCCGACGGGGGATGCGGCGAGGAGAACGGTGTTGGAGACTCCGCCTCCGAGAGAATGGACGGAGGCTTCCCCGGCGCCAGGCCAGCCCCGACTATCGAGGTAGGCGAGAGCGTTTTCTTCCGTTAGCAGGAACAAAATAACAGGATATCGTAATCGCCCTGTGGAAAACTCACCCAAATCTGTGGAAAGTGGCGCCAGGCGCCACTTTCCCACAGGCCAGGCTTTACGCTACGCTCGCCGCGTCGGCCGCCGTCTTCAATCCGCGCATTCCGGCCGCGATCACCTGTTGCGCCCGTAACCCGTCCTGATGCGACGTTGGAAATGCCGCCCCTCGTGAACAGCAGTCCAGAAACACCTCCACCTCCCGTTTGTAGGCCGGACCAAACCTGTCGACAAACTCCGGCGCTCCCGCGCCACCCTTTCCACCCGGAAAGCTTCTGCGAGTCAGCGACTCCCCTTCCCCGCGCTTGCCGAACGCCTCCACGACAATCTCATTCGGACGTTGATCGAAGCGGCCGATTTGTATCTGTCCCAAGTCACCGTAAATCACGCTCTCCACGCGGTAGCCGCTAACATGGTTCCGAGTAACTTGCACTTGACCCAGTAAGTCATCCCCGAACCACATGTATAACATCGCGTCGTCAAAGTCTTCCTGGCAGGTCGTCAGCGCATGGCTGTAAATCCGCGATCCCACGGCCATCGCCCGGTCCGGCATCCGGCCGGTCAACCACAAAATCTCATCGACATTGTGGACCGACATATCGGGCAGGATCCCGTCGCTCTGATACCCGTTCGGCGCCGGACCGGAATCCTCCAGCGCCGAATAGATCTTGAACACTTTGCCCACGGTTCCGGACTGCATTAACTCCCGCGCATACTCCAGCGCCCCGTCAAACCGCCGCTGAAAAGCCAGCATGACGGCCATCGGATGCTCGCGGTCCAACTCCTCGCAGAACTCGCGATCCCCAGCCAGAGTGCCGGTCAGCGGCTTTTCCAATAGCACCCGGTGCCCCGCCTTAACCAAGAGAGCCGCGTGTTCGCGGTGCGTTTCTGTCGGCGTGACAATCATCGTGGACGCGCATACGCCCGACGCCGCCAACTCCTCCACGGACCCCATCACCGGCGCCTGGCAGCCCGACCGCGCCGCGAATCGCCGCGCTTTCTCCGTGTCGATATCGACCAACGCCGCCACCCTGCAGACGCCTTCCTGTTCTAACCGCCACAGGTGCGTCGCGTGAACCCAACCCATCCGGCCCAATCCAACAATCGCTACCGGCAAATGTTCCGTCATGCCCCCAACCTATCACAGGGCCCGTTTAGTCCAGCAAATGGAACTGTTCGGTGAGTTGCAAAGATCGCTTGTTTCCCGCTGACACCACATTACCTAGATATTTAAACTTTCCATTAATCAGCATATTGATCGGCTTGCTGGCCGAGAAGTCGAAGGCCAGCAAATCACCCTCCTTCAGTTCCAGCAAGTCCTCCATTCGCAGCGTGGGGCCCTGCAACCGGGCGTCGACATGTACCCGCGCCGGGCGAATCAGCCGCAGTACCCTGGCCTGTTCCTCCTCCGACGCGGCCGTTCGCCGGTTCGACCAGCCTTGGTCGAACTTTTGCCGCAGCATCTTAATGATGATCGACGGAATGCCGATATTCATCATCCCCGCGCTGTCTCCAATCCGGATCTCCAGGCTGATCGCCACCACCGCCTCATTCGGCGCCAAGAACTGCAACAGTGAGGGCTCTGTCTCGTGACTGTCGATGCTGAAACCGATACTGGCGACCGGCCGCCAGGAGTCCTTCAGGTCATGCAGAATGATGCGGTAGACAGCCTCCAGAATACTCTGTTCAATCTCGGTGATCTCGCGCATTATCTTGTTGCCGGTAGGTTTTCCCGTTCCGCCCAGCAGCATTTCCAGAATCGGGAATACCAGCGAAGGATTGACCTCAAGCACCGCATTCCCGTCAAACGGCCGCATTCCGAGCGCGACAATACACGTCGGCGACGGCAGGCACTGCGAAAACTCAATGAACGACAGTTGCTCCACCGAAACAAGGTTGACCATCACGTATGCGCGCAGATAAGCCGACAGGCTGGAAGCGAGGCTGCGCGCAAAGTTTTCGTGCAGTAAGTGGATGGACCGTAATTGATCCTTGGCAATCCGGTCGGGCCGCCGGAAGTCATAGGGCTGAGAACGTTTCGAGAGGTCATTTTCGACCTTCCGGTCCTGGACCCGGCGGAATGCATTGTCAATTTCGTCCTGACTCAGAATACGATCGGCCATTGCCTATTCATCGGCGGTTTCTCTCCCGAGGACTATAGAATAAAGTTATGCGATCGTTCTTCACCGCCGCCCTCCGCCTGGATGCGGGTGCCAGAAATGTCCAAATTACAGCGTTTTCGACGATCTTCGGGAGCGTAGCGACGGATTTTTCCGATGCGGAGGCCGGGATAATCCTTGCCTCAAAAGCGGCCGACAGCAGGTGGTAGCCGTGATTTTCGACATGGATGGGGTACTGATCGACTCAAATCCCACCCACGCCGCGGCCTGGATTCAATACCTGAGCGACCTGGGTCTGCCGTATGAAGGTATCGACGCCTGCATGGCGGGGAAACGCAACGACCAGATCCTGCGGATTCTACTGGGCGATACGGCGAGTGACTGCGAGATCTTCGCGCACGGGGCCGCCAAGGAAGCGCTCTACCGTCGAATGATGGAGCCCGAAAAGCGGCTGATGCCGGGACTGCGGCCGTTCCTCGATACCCTGGTTTCGTTGCCGCTGGGGCTAGCACTGCCTCTGGACCGTAAATAGTGCTGGACAAAGCTTTTAGTTTTGCGCATACTGTCCTCATGGTTACACAGAACCAGATCAAGCGGACGCTGTCGCAGCCTCCTGCCATTGCGTATGTCACTGGGTTGCTCAATGACGGCAGCGAGTTCGTCAACCGGACCGAGTTGGCCGATTTCCTGTGCGAGGAATTCGACTTCCACGACGCGCGCGGCCACGCACAACGCGATGGTTGCCTGAAGGCGCTGCGGGAACTGGAAGCGGCTGGCCACTTTACACTCCCGGCGGTGCAGGGCAGGACCGGACCGAACACGCCCAAGCGGTTGCCGGCGGCGGTGCCGGATCCAGCAGGCGTGCCCGCCCAGGCGGGTGAGGTTCTTGGACTGGCGTTGATCCTGGTGGACTCCGAGGAGCGCATGCGGATCTGGAACGAGATGATGATTCGCGAACATCCCCGTGGCCATGGGCCTTTGGTGGGACGCCAGGTACGCTATCTGATCGAGTCTGCATACGGGTGGCTGGGCGCGATGGGATTTGCCGCGCCCGCTTTGCAGTTGGCCGGCCGCGACGGCTGGATTGGCTGGACGGTGGACCAGCGGCGGGACTCCCTGCACATGGTGGTGAACATGAGCCGGTTTCTGATCCGGCCGAGCGTGCGCTGCGCCAATCTTGCCTCCCGGGTGCTGGCGATGGCGGCGCGGCAGTTGCCGGCGGACTTCCAGCGGCGCTACGGCTACCGGCCGCTTCTGCTGGAGAGTTTTATCGACAGCGCCCGTTTTGCGGGCACCAGTTATCAGGCCGCCAACTGGATACGGATTGGGCAGACACAGGGCCGCGGCAGACAGGATCGCTACCGGCAGGCCAACGAGACAGTCAAAGATATCTATGTGTACCCGTTGGAGAAAGACTTTCGATCCTCACTGGGGTTGGCGGCCGATGCCGGCCGTAGCGCCCTCCGTCCGGCAGACGGCTTGGAGTCGGAAACGTGGGCGGAAAAGGAGTTCGGCGGCGCGCCGTTGGGAGATGAGCGGCTGAGCAAGCGACTGGTGAACGTCGCCGGCGCCAAGGCCGGCACACCGGGGCGGGCCTTCTGCGGCGTGGCCCAAGGAGACGCCGCCGCCGTCAAGGGCTACTACCGGCTGATCGACATGCCGGAGGATTCGGCGGTGACGATGGACCACATCCTGCAACCGCATCGGGACCGCACCATACGGCGCATGCTGGGGCAGCACACCGTGCTGTGCGTGCAGGACGGCAGCGATCTGAACTACAACGGCCTGGCCGCCTGCACCGGGCTCGGAGAGATCGGCGCCAACCAGACGGGGGCCAAAAGCCGGGGATTGCATCTGCATTCCACGTTGGCGATGGCGACGAGTGGTCTGCCGCTGGGTGTGCTGAAGGCGCAGTGTTTGGCTCCAGAGCCGAAAGCGCCAGAGGACAAGCGGCCCGCCTTCGCCATCCCGATTGAGGAGAAGAAAACCTTCGTTTGGATTGAGCATCACCGCGACATGGTGGCCGTAGCCGCCCAGATGCCCCATACCCGCCTGATCGATGTGTGCGACCGCGAGGCGGACTTCTTCGAGATGTTCGACGAGCAGCGCCGTCACGGCGCAGTGGATCTGTTGGTCCGGGCCAAACACGACCGCAACATCGCCGAGGAGCCGTTCAAGCTGTGGGAATCGGTTGGCCAGACGGAAGTGCAAAGCCGGGTTCGCGTGCAAATCCCGCGCCAAAGCGCCCGGCCGAAGAAGAGCAAACAGCACGCCCGTCCGTATCGGCCCGGACGCGACGCGGATCTGGCGGTGCGCTATATGCGCGTGCAACTCCTTCCGGCACACTATCACGCCGACAAGGCTCCGATCGATATCTGGGTGATTCATGCGCGCGAGGAAAATCCGCCGCCGGACACCGAAGCGGTCGAGTGGTTCCTGCTGACGACGATCAAACTCGACTCGCCGGAAGATGCTGAGCAATGCCTGCGCTGGTACTGTTTGCGTTGGCGCATCGAAGACTGGCGCCGCGTGCTGAAGTCGGGATGCCGCATCGAGGATATCGCTCACGAAACCGCCGAGCGCGTACGGCGGGCGATTGCGATCAACCTGGTGATTGCTTGGCGGATCATGCTGATGACGCTGCTGGGCCGCGAGACCCCGGGGCTGCCCGCCGAGGTTTTGTTCTCCGATGTCGAATTGCGCACGCTACGCGCCTACGCAAAAAGAAAGGCCTGAAGCCACCCGTGCTGCTGGGCGAGGCGGTACGGATGGTCGCCAAGATCGGTGGATATCTCGGACGTAACAACGATCCGCCTCCCGGTCATCAACTGATCTGGCAGGGCCACACCGCATTGCAGTTCATGTCCTCCGGATTCGCGCTGAAAGAGGAATGATTCTCCAGCGTCACTTGCGAGTCACTGGCAGATCTAGCCAGCTACTTGTGCTCAGGCCAAGTGGCCATCGGACACAGCGTGACACTGCAGCGGTTCCGAACAGGCTATGAAGTCAAAAGCCTCACCCGCGTTCCAATCCCAGGTAACCGGGCACAACTCATTGCTACACTCGGCCGCTTTGCATTTCAAGACAAGTCGATCATGCTCCTGACTCAGGGTCTCGGATCACAGCCATTTCATAACAGGGTAGTGATTCTGGTGAACGAGCACACGAACAGCGCGGCGGAGATGGTCGCTAATTTCGCTGTCGAGAGCAGATTGGCGAAGACCGTTGGAGTGAAGACTCCTGGTAACGTTCTTGGCGCGAGTAATTTTCGCCTCGCCGGCAACTACTGGCTGCGGATCCCGGTATTCGGCTGGTACACGCCGCAAGGGCAATCAGTTGAAGGGACTGGAGTGATTCCGGACGTAATGATTGAAATATCAACTGAAGCTCTTAGGATCGGCATCGATAATCAGAACGGCGACAACGAAGGGCCGTCGTGTCGGCGTAGCGTCTTGAGCGGATCTTTATGTCTCTCTTTAAGCGGGGGAAATTCTGGTGGTACGAGTTCTGGTTTGCCGGCCGACGTATCCAAGAGTCGACCCGCGCAACCTCCAAGACGATTGCCAAGCTGGCCGAACAAAAGCGAAGACGTGAACTCGAAGTAGGCTTCAACAGCGTTGAGGACGTTCGACACCTTCAAATCCAGACTCTCAGCCAAGTGGCTAAAGAGTATTTGGCGAGCTACGCGCTGCGCCACAAAGCGTTGACCTTTGCCGAGTATGCCGTCGGCCATGTTACCCGCCTGCTCGGTGATCGAATGATTGTGGACCTTGATGAGCGTGCCGTCAAAGAGTACCAGGATTACCGCCTACGGGAGCAAGCAGCGCCCAAGTCAATAAACGAGGAAGTCGGGTTCTTCTTAAGGCTCCTCGGCGATCGCGGTGAATTGATTCGCGCGCGCCTCAAGAAGGAGAAGACGCTCAAGCTGAGGGGCTCCAAGAGCAAGGCCAAGGTTTTTTCCATTGATGAAAAGGATCGATTGCTCGGAGTCGCATCTGAAGCGAAATCTACAGATATCTATCCGGTTCTCATGCTGGCGCTCCACGCCGGAATGCGAAATGGTGAAATCCGGAATTTGCAGTGGGGGGACGTGAATCTCGCCAAGGGATTTCTTGCTGTCGGGAAGAGCAAGACCGAAGCGGGAGAGGGACGGACGATCCCGCTCAATCCGGACCTCCAGGTGGCTCTAGCCGAGCACAATCGATGGTTTGAATTGCGCTTTGGTCGAGTGGAACCGGAGTGGTACCTTTTCCCATTCGGTCGAGCAAATAAACTGGACCCGGCTCGCCCCATCACTACAATCAAGACAGCATGGTCCAATGTCCGGAAACGGTCCGGCATCAGCGGGCGGCTCCATGATTCTCGGCACACTCTCATCACTGAACGGGCTGAGAGTGGGGCCGGCGATCAAACTATTATGGACATCGCCGGACATGTGTCGAGACAGATGCTGAAGCACTATAGCCACATTCGGATGAAGGCCAAACGGGACGCGCTTGAGACAGTCTGGAGAGGGCAGAATCGAAAGGCGGAGCCGGAGGTAAATCCCCCATCATCGCGCCAGGATTGCGCACCGTTAAGCAACGATGCGCCCAAGGTTGAAGGAGTGTCCCTACAAAAGTCCCTACAATCGAGGAAAACAGAGGGACGTAGGAAGACGAGGAAGGGCGCTAAGCCCTTGAAAAAAATTGGCTCCCCGGGTAGGATTCGAACCTACAACCCTTCGGTTAACAGCAGAAAGGGTGTTGAATTCTCGTCGGTGCCTTCAGCGTACTTTCGGTATTCGTCAAGCGCGTCGGCCCAGTCTTGCAGGTCTTTGGTGGAAAAGAGATGGCGGTTTTCGCCCGTGAGGATCATTCCTGTCCGGCAGTACGCGTATGCCAGCGATTGAGGAATACCGGCCTTCGCCATCGCCCGCAAGACCTCCAGATCAATGCAGATCTCATCGAGTTCAAGTCCAAGGAGCAGCTTCAGCTCCATCGAGCCGTCGCCGTTCGAAATGCCTTCAGGCTCCCTCGCTCCGACCCTTCTGGCCCCTCGGCGCTCACGGGAAATTGACCACCTCTGCCCGAATAGAGTTGACCAGACAGGGAAGAGATTGTGCCACGTGGCGGCGGCGTCAAAGAAGAGGATACTTGTCCATGCCGCTGGCGGGCAAGTCGTTGATTAAGTGGGCGGCAACAGAATCATCCGCGCGGCGTGGCCGCGCGCCACAAGGCAAAGTAACGCGCTGGAACGGCCGCAAAGAGGATCGTCTTAGTGGGCAACTCTTGGTAAACAAGGGTTGGTCATTTTTGGCGAGTGCCGAAGTTCTGGCCTGGGAACAGCTTGACTGAGGTTGATTGCGCACTCCGGTTCCTCCTGAATTATTGCCAAATCTGTTGCCAGAAAAACTTTAAAGGTACTGCCAGAGGTGCATTGCGGCGGGATGATAGCGATGAAGGAAAGAAACGAACTAGCGACCCGACTTTCGCTTTCCCAGCGCTCGGCCATTGAGTTCCAGGCTTCGCGAGAAGACGGGTGGCTTGCGCGCCGCAAGAAAGGCCTCCACTTCATCGCGGCGGAATCGAAGCAGTTTACCCATACGCAAGCAGGGAATGCGGGGCTCCTTCGAAGTCGCATGGTCCTGAACCCAGTCGACCGAAACGCCCAGCCAATTCGCCACGTCCCGCGGCTTCAAGAGTCTTTCCAATGAGGAGAGTTTGCTGTCCATGACCCCTTATACGATGGAAGCCGCAAATGGCAAAACGAGTTGCCCACATCAAGATCAAGCGCTTAACGCAGCGTTATCGCAGCGTGCAATATTCAGCTCCAAAACGCTAAGTGATTGAAAGGAAATGGTGGGCCCGCCCGGACTCGAACCGGAGACCTCTACCGTGTCAAGGTAGCGCTCTAACCAACTGAGCTACGGGCCCTAAAAGTGCGCCAAAACCAATGATAACACAGGCGCCGCCGCGGGCGGTACACTGGAGAAGGAGGAGGGTGCTTCACCGATTTGGGGAAGACACCGGCTCGCTGACGCTCGCGGCTCAGTAACTCTTCCGGACTCAAGGGATCGGCCGGATTCTCCGAAACCGATAAGCACAAGAAGGAAGAACTGCCATGCCCCCTCCCGCGCTGTCGATCGTCATCCCCATCCATAACGAAGAACCGGCCATCCTCCCGCTTTATGATCGGCTCACTCGCGTGCTGGAAAACATCGGCCGTAAGTACGAAATCATCTTCATCGACGACGCCTCCACCGACCGTTCCTTCGAACTCCTCGCCAACCTCGTCGAAACCGACGCCCGCCTGAAAGTCATCCGCCTGCGCCGCAACTTCGGCCAAACCGCCGCACTCGCCGCCGGTTTTGATGAGGCCATCGGCGGCATCATTATCTCCCTCGACGGCGACCTCCAACACGAGCCCGAAGACATCCCCGCGCTGCTCGAAAAAATCGACCAGGGCTATGACCTCGCCAGCGGCTGGCGCAAGAACCGCATCGACAACCCCGTCACCCGCAAAATTCCGTCCCGTATCGCCAATTGGCTTATGAAAAAGGCCAGCGGCGTTGAACTCCACGACTTCGGAACCACCTTCAAGGCCTACCGCGCCGAAATTCTTAAAGACATAAATCTATACGGCGAACTCCACCGCTTTATCCCCGCCCTCGCCAGTTTCTACGGTGCCCGCATCATCGAAGTGCCGATTAAAAACGTGCCTCGCGGCGCCGGCCGCTCCCACTATGGCCTCAGCCGCACGTTCAAGGTCTTTTTCGATATCATCACCATCCGTTTCCTGCTCACTTACTTCACGCGGCCGATGCATTTCTTCGGTAAGTACGGATTCATGGGCGTGGCCAGCGGCGGGCTAATTCTGTCCTATCTGTTCGTCTACAAGTTACTCTTTATGGACCGCGATCTCGTAACTCAGCATGGTCCGCTGATGGTAGCGGGAGCCGTGCTGCTATTGGCCGGGCTGATTCTTTTCTGCACCGGCTTCCTGGGCGAAGTCCTCATTCGCACTTACTTTGAAAGCCAGGGACGGCGGATATACGCCGTCCGTGAAGTGAGAGCGCGAAAGGACTCAAGCGCCGCCGAACGCAGCGGGCGTTGAGTTATCACGCGCGCCGCGAAGGCATGGCGATCGACCGCCGCCAATAGTCTTCGAACAGCCCCTGCATCGCCTCCGACAGCCCGCCGTGGTCAAACACCACCGCCGTCCATGTCGGTCGCGTGATCACCGGATCGAGCAGCGCAATCATCCCCCGCTTGCAGTCAAACAGCGCCAGTTTCAACGGGAGCGACGGGACCTGGCTTACCTCCACGCCGATCTCGATAAACTCCATCAAGCGCCGCCGGTGTTCATCGTCCAACGTGCCAACTTCAACCAGCAACCGGCACCGCACGCCGCGCTGGCGCGCCGCTTTCACCAGATCGTCGTTCAACGGATCCACCGCGTACGGCGGCCGCGAAAATTCCAAATACTCGCTCTGCACTTCCGAAATCATCCGCCGGTATTCCGCCGCCGTCTGCAATGGTTCGGTAACGATCCGCAGGAAGTCCAGCGTCCCTCGCCCCCCTTGGCCCTCGGAATAGGAGGTGTTCAAATCCTCCACCAAGTCCGTCGCAAACCGCGATTGCTCCGTCAATTCCTGCTGTAAATGCTGGGCCCGCCGCGCAAAATACGCGGGTATCGCCAACGATGGCTCCACCGCGGAAAACAGCTTCGTCTTCTCCCGCACCACTTGCGCAAAACCCTTCTCCACCAGCGAATCCAAGACCTCGTAAATCTTCTGCCGCGGCACATGGGAGCGAGCGGCCAGTTCCAGCGCCTTGAACTTCGGATGCCCTACCAGAACGAGATAGGATCGCGCCTCGTAGGCGTTCAGGCCAATTTGCTGTAAGCGCTTCCAAAAGCGCTGATACTCAACTTCGGGGAGGTCAGTCGGCATTCCAATCGTCTTTCTACTTTTCCGGCATCGCGCCTTCTTCCGCGCGTTGCCACCGTCACGAGGTGTATGGCGGATTCTATCAGTAGTTTGTTCACACCGGGTAATACGTTTTGACTGGTACAATCGCGGTTGGGGGATTTATCTTGGCTTCCGCGGAATCTAAACCGTCCACTCTAGGTGATTTGAAGAACAGCGTCTGGGCGGACCGTTGCCACCCCTCCCGTTCGGTGAAAGAGGAGATTCGCGGGAATCTCATCGACCGCCTTCGCGATGGCGGAGTGCTATTTCCGGGTGTTCACGGCTATGACGACACCGTCATCCCGCAGGTTGTCAACGCACTTCTTTCCCGCCACAACTTTATCCTTCTCGGCCTCCGCGGCCAGGCCAAGACGCGCCTGATCCGCATGTTGACCACGCTGCTCGACGAGTCCATGCCGTACATTTCCGGCTCGGAAATTAAGGATCACCCGCTTGCCCCGGTCTCCGCTTTCGGCCGCGGGCAGATCGCCTCGCTCGGCGATGCCACTCCCATCGCGTGGTTGGGGCGCGCGGATCGCTACATCGAAAAACTCGCCACGCCCGACGTCACTATCGCCGACATGATTGGCGACATCGATCCTATTAAAGCCTCCCGTCTCGGCCACGACATCGGCAGCGATCTCAACATCCATTACGGTCTGCTGCCTCGCGCCAACCGCGGGATATTCGCGATTAACGAACTGCCCGATCTGGCCGGCAAAATCCAAGTCGGTCTCTTCAACATCATGCAGGAAGGCGACGTTCAGATCAAAGGCTTCCCCGTCCGCCTTCCGCTGGACGTGCTGTTGATTTTCACCGCCAACCCGGAAGATTACACCGCCCGCGGCAAAATTATCACCCCGCTGAAAGACCGCATCGGCAGCGAGATTCGTACGCACTATCCCGCGACGCTCGAACAGGGCATGGCCATCACTGCCCAGGAAGCGTGGACGGCGCGCGCTAATGCCGCCCGTGTCATTGTCCCCAAATATATCCGCGAAGTCGTGGAGGCGGTCGCCTTCCTCGCCCGCGATGACAAGAAAATCGACAAGCGTTCCGGCGTTTCGCAGCGGCTCCCCATCTCCGTTATCGAAAACGTGGTTTCTAACGCCGAGCGCCGCGCGATTCAAAACGCTGAGACTGAGGCCGTTCCCCGCGTGGCTGACATTTATAGCGCCCTGCCTTCCATCACCGGCAAGATCGAACTCGAATACGAGGGCGAATTGAAAGGCGGCGAGGCCGTCGCCCGCGAACTCATCCGCATGGCCGTCGGCCGCGTCTACAGCAATTATTTTGAAGGCGTCAACGTCGCCATGACCGTCAAATATTTCGAACGCGGCGGCGCGCTGAAGGTTGACGCCGCCACCAGTTCCACCACGCTGCTCGATCAGCTTCTTCTCGTCGATGGCCTCATGGAAAAAACGCGCGCCCTGGGCCTCTCCGCCAATGAGCCCGACGCCGTTCGCGCCGCCGCCGGCGAGTTCATTCTGGAAGGCCTCTACGCTCAACGCCGCATCAGCCGGAACGAGGAACTGGGCTTTGGCGCGCCCGAGGATCGGCGCCGCGGCCAGGAGCCCGAAAGCCCCGATGACGCGCCCGCCGCGCGTCCCCCCAAACGCCGTCAGTTCAATTAGGCCATCATGCGCTGGATCCGCTATTCGCAGTTCGTCGATGACGACTTCGGCATCTCCGCCGAAGACCTGATGCGCGCGCTCTCCGGTTACTTCCTGCAGAGCGGATTCCAGGATCCCTATGGCGGCTATCCGTTCAATGAGGACTCCCTCGACATGCTGCGTGAGGCCATCCGCCAGGCTCTCGAAAACGGCGAACTTATCCCGCCGGGCGAATTCGAAAAACTTACCCCCGAGCAGGTCGACGCCCTCATCGAACGGCTCGTTGAAAAACTGATGACTGAGGGGTACGTCTCCGAGCCTCCGCAAGGCCCCGGGCGGGAGGGCGAAGCGGGCGGTGAAGTCCGCGTCGAGACCACCGATAAGGCCCTCGATTTCCTCGGCTACAAAACGCTTAAGGATCTTCTCGGCTCGCTTGGCCGCTCCAGTTTCGGCGCCCACGATACCCGCGACATGGCCACCGGCGTCGAAGCCTCCGGCTCATCCAAACAGTACGAGTTCGGCGACACGCTCAACCTTGACGCCAACGAAACGCTCTTCGCCGCCCTCCGCCGCCAAGGAGCGCAAGGCGGTCCCATTGACCTCGAATATCAGGACCTCCACGTCCACCAAAGCGAGTACCAAAGCAGTTGCGCCACCGTGCTGCTCCTTGATTGTTCCCACAGCATGATCCTCTACGGCGAGGACCGTTTCACGCCCGCCAAGCGCGTCGCGCTCGCCCTGGCGCACCTGATTCGCACGCAGTACCCCGGAGACTCGCTCCGCCTCGTCCTCTTCCACGACACGGCCGAGGAGCTACGCCTCAGTGAACTTGCCCGCGTTCAGGTGGGCCCGTACCATACCAACACCCGCGATGGCCTTATCCTTGCGCAACGCATTCTCCAACAGGAGCAAAAGGACATGAAGCAGATCATCATGATCACCGACGGTAAGCCATCCGCGCTAACCCTCGACGACGGCCAGATCTACAAAAACCCATTCGGCCTGGACCCCCTCGTTATCTCCCGGACCCTTGATGAAGTCAGCCGTTGCAAGCGCCAAGGCATCCTGATCAACACCTTCATGCTGGCCACAAACTACGACCTTGTCAATTTCGTCCATAAAGTCACCGAGCTGTGTCGCGGCAAAGCTTATTTCACTACACCTCAAACACTTGGCCAGTATTTGCTGATGGACTACATGAATCGAAAAACCCGGACCGTCCACTAAGCCGCCGGCGATTCCCGCCGCGGCAACGCCACCAGCGCCGCCGCCAGTTCTTCCCGGTTCACCGGCTTGGTAAGAAAGCTGTCCATTCCCGATTGCGCTGCCTTCCTGCGTTCCTCTCCCGAAACTCCCGCCGTCAACGCCACAATCGGCACGCGGCAGATTGCCCCGGACAACTTCCGGATTTCTCTGGTTGCGGCGTAGCCATCCATCTCGGGCATATGGCAGTCCATCAACACCACGTCGAACTCACTCTCCCGGCACCTCGCGACCGCCTCCAATCCATTTCCGGCCAATTCCACCATCGCCCCCAACCGCTGTAGTAGCGCCTGCGCCACTCGTTGATTCACCAGATTGTCTTCCACCACCAATACATGCAGCCCCGCCAGCGAAACCGCCTGACCCGGCGCATCCGCCTTCGGCGCCGCGCGGGCCGCCCCCAATGGCACGCGAAACCGGAACTGACTCCCCTTTCCCATTTCACTTTCCACGGTCAAATCTCCGCCCATCAGCCGCACTAACTGCCGTGAGATGGAAAGACCCAACCCCGTCCCTCCATACTTTCGCGTCGTCGAAGCGTCCACCTGCCGGAACTTTTCGAAGATCGTCCCCTGCACCGCCGCGGGAATCCCGATCCCGCTGTCGAAAACCCCAAACGAAAGTTCCAATCCGGCGCCCGGAAACGCCGCCCGCACCGAAATCTCCACGCCCCCATTCGCCGTAAACTTCACGGCATTATTGACCAGATTTGTCAGCACCTGGCGAATTCGCAAGCCATCCCCCTGCACCATCGCCGGCAGATCCAGCGGGATGTCCGTTCGAAGCCAAATTCCCTTCCGCCGCGCCGCCGGCAGAAACGTCTTCTCCACCTGCTCCACCAGTCGGCGCGGCGAGAAGGGCGTAATCTCCAACAGCAGCACGCCGGAGTCAATCTTCGATTGATCCAGGATCTGATTCAACAACTCCAACTGCCCATAGGCCGATTCCCGAATCGTCTCTATTTGCTCCCGCGTTTCCGGATCGTCCACTGTATCCAGCATTAAATCGGCGGTGCCCAGGACGCCATTCATCGGCGTCCGGATCTCGTGGCTGACGTTGGTGAGAAACTCGGCCTGCAATCGCCGTGACCGGTCCGCCCCCGCTCGTGCCAGCCGCAAATTCCGGATCAGCCACGCCAGTAGCCCAATGGCCAGCCCCATCGCCACACAAATCGCGATCAGCCACCGCAGTTGCTGGTTGCGTTGGTTCAACCGCAACATTTGCGCCACATCGGTACTTGAGAACGAGAACCACCGCTGCGTGTATTCGAGTACGGCGCCGTCCGCGATCATGTCATCGATCCGTTCCCGCAAGACATCCGCCAGCGGTCCCAACTCCTGGCGGGAAATCACGGTCATCCGGTCTGTCAACCTTGGCATCGGTTTCAAGCGCAGTTCCTTAAAGGCGCATTCTTCAGGCCTGTTCAGCAGCCCCGATTCCACCGCCCACATGTTAAGAAACGCCGCATCGGCGCGCCCCGCGCAGAGTGTGCGGAATACATCCTGCCGCGTCCGCGCCGGAACCAGATTCGACGTGGGAAACCATCGTTCGGCGACGCTTCGGCTCGCGCCGGTGTCCGTGACCGCAATCCGTTTCCCATCCCAGTTCTCCGCCTCCCTCGGCATTTCCGTTTGAACCCATACCAGCGCGTGCTGGACGTCAAGCCACGGCCTGGTCTGGTGAAATTCGGGATACTCTTCCGGCCGGTAGTAGCCCGTCGGCCATAGGTCAACCACTCCGTCGCGAATCGCCGCGCGCGAACCCCTCGGGCAATGCACCCACACCAATTTGACGCCAGCCCGGCGTGCGGCCTCGTTCATCACGTCCACGGCAAATCCAGTAGCGCCTTGCCGGTCCGACCAATCGTAGTTCGGAGGATTCTGGACCACGCCAATCTTATACGTTCCGCCCCGGAAACGGTCCGCCCGCCGATACTGCTCCCAACTCCAGGCCCCGGCGAGGGTGATGAGCGTCACCGCCGCGCAAGCCAGCACCCAAACGGGTACGAAGCGCCGTCTCTTTCCGATTGGCACAAGTTACACGATGCTCCACCGGTCTTATCGGCAGAAATTTAGTTCCGTTTTACAATTCTGTCAGATTCTGCGCCGTGACACAACGATCGGGTAACAATAGAACGATGCAACTCAGAACTCTCGGGAACAGCGATTTGAAAATCACGCCACTCGGCGTCGGCGCGTGGGCCATGGGCGGTGGCGATTGGGCCTTCGGCTGGGGCTCCCAAGACGACGAAGCCTCAGTCGCCGCCGTCCACGCCGCTCTGGATGAAGGCTGGAATTGGATTGACACGGCCGCCGTTTACGGCCTCGGTCACGCCGAGATCGTCGTCGGCAAGGCTGTCAAGGAACGTACCGCCAAACCTTATGTGTTCACCAAATGCGCCCGCGTTTGGGACGAGAATCGCCAGATCGGCAAACGCCTGAAATCCGCCTCTGTGAAGAAGGAGTGCGAAGACAGCCTGCGACGGCTCGCCATGGAAACCATCGATCTGTACCAGATTCACTGGCCGGAGCCCGATGAAGACATTGCGGAGGCTTGGCAGACGCTGGCGGAACTGAAAGCCGAAGGTAAAATCCGTTGGGCTGGGGTGTCGAACTTCAGCCGCTCTCAACTCGAGCGCATCGCCCCCATCTCTCCCATCACGTCATTGCAACCGCCCTACAGCCTGGTCACCCCCGAAATTGAAGCGGAGCTACTTCCCTATTGCGCCGCGAATAACATCGGGACGCTTGTTTATTCCCCCATGAAATCGGGCCTGTTAAGCGGCGCCATGACCCGTGAGCGCATCGCCGCCATGCCCGCCAACGACTTCCGTCAGCGCACGCCGAACTTCCAGGAACCGCTGCTGACCCAGAACCTGGCCCTGGTGGAACGATTGCGCGCTATCGGCGCACGGCACGGCCGGACGCCGGGCGAAGTGGCCATCGCCTGGACGCTTCGCCGCCCCGAAGTGACCGCGGCGATAGTTGGGCTGCGCTCACCGGCCCAGTTGGAGGGCGTCAAAGGCGCCGCGACATTCCGGCTCAGCGCCGAAGAGTTGGTAGAAGTCGAATCCGCCTGACTTACACCTGCTGCAGCAGGCGCTGCGGATCGACTCTCCCAGCCCGCCACGCGGGCCCCAGCGCCGCCACCGCCGAAGCTCCTATCAGCAATCCCACGGCGCCAAACCATACCCAGAAATCAAACACAGTCACGCCGAATAATAGCGGCTCCAACAAGCGTACTCCCCCGAAAGCCCCGATTAGCCCAATAGTAACCCCAATCAAAACGCGCGCCATCCCAAACCGCAATACCACCGCCCGCAAGTCCCCCGGCGTCGCCCCCACTGCCATCCGGATGGCCATGTGGAGTAAGTCTCAAGCCCCATCCGGAAAGTATGCGCGCCTCGCAGAATAGTTACAGTGTCTTGTATTCCATAGTTATCCGATTTGCGTCCTTGCGGCAAAGCCGGGTCGGAGCCAAGGCCCGTGATCGCCCCGTTCCCCAGGACAATCCGCGGCAAGTCACCCAACGGCGGCTGCGCCACATCCAGCGGAAAATCGAGGAATATCCGGTTATAGTGCACGCGCAACTCATTCGTCATCGCCGGCGAAAACACATGCGTCTCGGTAAGCAACGCATTGCGAAACCGGTCTAACGGAGACGTCCCAAACCCCGGAAAAAACGTGGCCGTCGCCCCATTCGGATTGTCACGATCATTCCACATCAACCGTCCGGAGAGTTGATCCCGATCGGACAGCTTATGGTCCAACCGCACCAGCCATTGGCGGTCCGCCACGAACCGGGGAAAGGGCGTCGCCGCCGCTCCAAACTCAAGAGCCGGCCGGCCGTTTTCTAAGGCCACCAGGAACGGATTCGCCGTCGCCGCCAAGCCGCTTGTAAGGCTTCGGTAGAGGTCCGCCTGCCGGTTCCGCCCCTGCGGATAGAGGCTGTTCAGCGTCGCCCAGCCATTCGGCGTCAGCGTGGTGACGTTCGTCGTGTTCTGCGCTAGCTGGCGGTCTTCTTGAAACCCCACAAAGAAGAATGTGCGGTCCTTTCGCACCGGTCCGCCCAGCGTCCCCGCCCAAATCTGTTCCGTTCCGGCCGCTGGACGGCCCCGCTGCACCAGTGCAGGGATCAGCGATTGCGTGTTGGTCAACGCGTCGTCCACCGTCGAGTCCAATAAGTAACTCGCGGTTCCATGCGGCCGGTTCGTCCCAGCCCGTGTAATAACATTGATCACCGCCCCCGCCGCGCGCCCGAACTCCGCGTCGTAATTGGAGGTCTGCACATTCACTTCTTGCACCGCATCCGGAATCTTGATCTGAAATGCCTGGCCGGCGATGGAGATATCGTTATTCTCAGTCCCGTCGATCAGAAAGTTATTCGATCGCCCCCGCGATCCGTTCACGGAAAAGGTCTCGCGTCCGGAAGCAAACCGGTTCGTCGAAACGCCGGGCACGGTCAACGCTAACGACACTGGATTCCGGTTTGCGAATGGCAACTGGACAATCTGTGTCCGGTCAATGTTTCCGCCTCGAACCGGCGCCTCCACCTGGAGCTGAACCGCCGCCGAACTTACTTCCACAATGGTCTGCGCGTCGCCCACTTCCAGCCGCGCGTCCATCGTCCCCGCCACGCCCGCCTGCATCAGCAGCCCTTTGGATGCAAAGGAACGGAAGCCGCCCGCCTTTACGTTGAGCTCATAAGTGCCGGGATCGACAGCGTCAAACCGGTACAACCCGGCGTCGTTGGAAAGGGTTGATCGCGGAACCCCGGTCTCTTGACTTCGCAGTTCAACCGCCGCGCCCGCAACGGTGGCGCCGGAGGGATCGCTAACCGTGCCGGACAGCGATCCCCGGCTCGACTGCCTCAACAACGAGCCGCCGCAAAGAAGGACACAGAACATCACCCAATATGTTGAGATCATTATCCGGTTCAACAATGCAATCCGCGCGCCAACCCGGTCTGCCGCCGTCTGTGGTCGCCAAAATGTCGCCAACCGCGGCTGCGAGGGGCGAAACGGTTCCACATTCGGTAGCCTTTGTAATTCGGGATATGCGATTGTGTAAGTTGACGATGATCCTGCCGTCAAGGGCGGCGCTTGTCTTGTCGCGCCGCAATCTACGGGATATCACTTCGATACGCTACGATGTGCCGGTCAAGTCCACATCTGTCACGCCGCACACCCAAGTGATTTCCGGGTTCTTCGCTGTTTCATGTGGGTAGGGGTGAGAGATCGAGCTTACCGACAATGAGGTAGATGATGGTGGCAAGGTTACGGTCCGAGCGGTAGCCGCGGGCCTTCGCCTTGGCGGCTTGGACAAGAC
>Ga0163150_10002015_pt1 | contig 32640 bp, 25 predicted proteins | sample OliLakLV19P2IB_FD_148628 | JGI IMG/M metagenome (GOLD analysis project Ga0163150, IMG submission 148628) | Freshwater microbial mat bacterial communities from Lake Vanda, McMurdo Dry Valleys, Antarctica - Oligotrophic Lake LV.19.P2.IB | ecosystem: Environmental > Aquatic > Freshwater > Lake >...
TAAATGCTAACTCAGAATGCTGCTACCACGTATTACGTGGCACCGATTTGCATGCACAACACATCATGCTCATAAGCTTAACCTCGTGCCATTCGTGTCCGGTACCTTTTGTGCAAAGCACCCGAAGGGCCGTTCCGGCAAAAGGTACCGGACACTTATTTATCGAACGATCTTAAGCTAGCAAGGTCTTAGATCGTACCTGCGAAAAGTTAAGAATTGATGAGCAAAACTTTCTCTTCGACGGGATTCGTGATCACGAAGTTCGTCCAATCAAAAGGAGCCAGCCAAGCCTTATCAAGATGGCCGCAGCCGCCGGAACGGCATACGGTATCGGCGTTCGCAAGGGCGATTTCTTCGAAGACTCGGGTTCATGAGACTTCTCTCGCAATGTTTCAACGGAGCTGAATAACAGCCGAAACAGAAATACCAAAATGGCGAAAACAGCTAGCAGAATCGCGCTCAGCACGAAAACAAACAGGATATGGTAGGGTCCGATCCAAGCCCCGACGCCCCCCATGAACTTGACGTCGCCAGCCCCGCCAGCCCCAACCAAATACAGAATCATAAGAATACTAAATCCTGCCGCAAATCCTCCGATGCTGTTGAGCAGCCCATTCCAGCCTCCAGTCGCCAAACTGAACACGAGCCCCGTCGCTAAAAGCGTGATGGCAATCGCGTTCGGAATGCGACGCTCGCGCAAGTCGAAAACGCAGGCCACGACCGCCAAGAGCAACGGCACCAAGAACTTGCAGATAAAGATAGCGTTTTCGTTAGTCATCATTCTGAAAAAAATCGGACATTTCTTGGCGCTGAGGCCCTTAGCTGCCCGATCATTAAAGTCAACGCATCTTGCCTGCTAGGAATTATTCAACCACTCTATTGAGCGAAATATTATGCGGTTAGTCCTATTCACAAGTCTCATGGTACTCGCGCAAGGCAACACGTCGCGAGCCGACGAAACCGCCCGACACTCGAACTCCGACATCGAACCAGCCGTCTTTGTCGCCGAAGTCCCCTCGCAACGTCCCGCTCACGGAACGTCGCTCGACGCGTACCGCAATTCGATGCGCGAGAAATACTCGAACCCCTATCGAGTGAAATCGAATTCAAATGGCAGGTCAAGTACCCCAATCCCGCAAGCTCAACGACCACACGCGACATTCACAACATCTTCATCAAAAGTTGTTACCGCGTCCTACGGCGAACCGATTCGAATGCAACACGCGGCCCCCGCCGTCGAGTACGAGATCTCAACGGTCCCTTCGACTTGCAATGGTTCCATCGACAGTGGTAGCCAGCACGATTTTCCATACTATTTTCGACCCTACCAGCATACGGACATAGCCAAGCATCAGTCCGCGTCGTTCATCACGACACCGAGCAATCCTTACGACAACCGCTTCTTCGAATCGATCTATAGTTCGGCAGCAGACTCCGTCCCCTAACGTTGCCACGTCTCCGCTAATAACGCTCTCGAACTTTCGCGACCGGTGGGACAAGCCCACGCGGGGGCGTTGTCTTGTGTTGTCTTGTCGACTAGCCCACGAAACGTTGCTTCCGGTGGGGCAAGCCCACGCGGAGAGCCATGCCGCAACCAGGCTTGCGCATGTCAACAAAAGACCCCGTGGGCTGGCCCCGTCGGTGAATCTGTTTCGCAGGCGTGGCTCGCCCGTGAGAACCGACTTTTTTCCACTTGACAAATACTTCTGAGCTGATCCAGCCAACCAAGTCAATCCCATCGCAAGACATTGCACGGCGATCCAGATTTCTAACCGAACCCCATCTTGCATCACTTCGGCCAACATTCTGGATAGCGGCATTGTCAAGTTGCCTTCAATCTCGGCATGTTCATCCGATGCGAGTTCATGCCACTGCACGTGAACTCGATCGCATACGAGCCGGAATCGCAAGCAACACGATACGGGCGATCATGATGCAAACGCTCGTGACGCGAGCGATTGTCATATCGAAACGCCTCCTCCGCGCCGATAGTTTTCGTGCGAATCAAACGGAATCGCGAAACGAGCGCGCGGTGAGGAGGCCGTCGTATCGTTCGCTGATTCGCCTTAATAAAAGTTTTATCGTAACCGTCGATTGACGAATCGCGTTTGCATCTATATGGCGCATTGAGTTTACGTTCCGCTCATCGTGTTGATGCGCGATGGATTGAATCGATGCATCTTCGCGCGGCGATTTTTCTTCGAAAAATATTTTTCAAATTCATTCTCGATTAACCGGACCTTCATCGACTGCTAACAATCGCTTCGTACATTTCTCGCCATCGATCACTCAATCGATAGTCGTTTAAATTCAAATTCGTGCTTTGCCAGAAACCAGTTGCTATCGCGTTACAGTTCCGCGACACCCATTATCCAATCGTAGTGAAAAGGAAAATCATTTATGTCACGTCTATCTCTCAATCAATCGCGTGCGGTAGCAGCCAGGGTCAAGTCCGTTCGGCAGCAGGAGAAGCGGAAGTCGCTCTTGAGCCTCCTGCGATCGATTTTGGAATCGGTCGGAGACCGCTTGGCCCAGTTCACCTTCGATAACCAGCTCACCCAATTCGCCAAACGTCTCCAAGCCGGCAAGCACGAGAAGCAAACCTTTTCGTCAAGAAAAAAGAAGCTCAGCTACGCCGCTCGCTTCGAATCGCTCGAAGGCCGAGCCATGATGGCGGTAGACCTCACCGCTGGCGACATTGCGTTTACCGGCGTTCAAACGGATGCGCCGGACAGCTTTTCCTTCGTACTTCTCAAAGACGTCGATAGTTCGACAACGCTTACGTTCACCGACAACGGTTGGAAGGCGACCCAGAATGGCAGGCTTACGTCCGAGAACACCGCGACAGTTACGTTCGGGTCTAATTACATAGCAGGGACACACTTCGCCATCGTAAACGGCGGGACACCAGCCTTCCGACTGGCTGGTACCACAACCTCAGCCGGCAGCATCGTGAGTGCGCTGAGTGGCCTGTCGTCGAGTGGTGACAGCATCTTAGCATATCAAGGCACTGCCCCGACTACGGGATCTGCAACGAACTGGATTGCCGGCATCAATTCCCAACTCTCGTGGTACACCAATACGCTTGCGGACCCCAGCAGCAATGACTCAGCTCTGCCCACAGCACTGACGAACGGGGTCAATGCGATTCTTTTCAATTCAGTCGCTGAGACGGATCAGGGATGGCTGAATTTGAGTAGCGTCACCGGGAACGTTGCCACAATCCGGAGCACTGTGAACAACGTCGCCAACTGGACCAGGAGCGATACGTCGATTATTAACGTCCCTCCCACCACGACGTTCACAGTGACCGGCATTAACACCAACCCTACGATCACGGCGAATTCCGCGACCTACGCCGAAGGTGCCGCAGCGACGACCATTGGAATTGACAAGCTTTCAGTAACCGATGTCGACAACACGGCTGCTCAAATCGTCTATGCGCTAACCGTCGTGCCTGCTGGCGGCACGCTAGCCAAGAACGGTGTGGCTTTGGTTGCCAGCGATACGTTCACGCAAACCGACATCGATAGCAACTTGATCACCTACGCTCATGGCGGCGGTGAATCGGCTTCGGATAGTTTTGCTTTCACCGTCAGCGACGGTGCAGGCGGGTCGATTGCATCGACTAACTTTGCCATTACCGTGACTCCCGTCAATGATGCGCCAGTCATTTCCGTCAATCGGACACTGGTCTTGAATCCTAGCCAGAGCGTTACGATTAGTGCCGCCATTCTTTCGACGACCGATCCTGATACTGTTGCCGCGAGCTTGGTCTATACGGTGGCTACCGGTCCAACGAGAGGGACATTGACCAAGAACGCGGTTGCGATCACCACGTTCACACAAGCCGACCTGATCGCTAGTGATACACTCCCCAACTCGATTCGATACACCGCGACGACAGCCATCGCAGGCGACAGCGATACGATCGTCGTTTCGGTCTCGGACGGAACTTCCATCGTCAGCAACGTTACGCTGAACGTTTCGATCATTGCCGCGACCACAGCTTCCTTTACCGGTAGCTACTCACAGAACTTCGATGGTTTGCTGCCGACGCCGGTGCCAGGCAATAACTTGAGCATGCCAGCGGCTCAAGTCCTTCCTCAAGGTTGGAGCGTTTCTGAAACAGGGACCAATAGCAACAGCAGCGTGCGTGTTGACAACGGCAGTCAAGCAACTGGCGACACGTTCCTGTACGGTGCGACCGATAGCAACGAACGAGCTCTCGGCTCGCAAGGTTCGGGCAGCTTGATAACCGCTCGAGTCGGCGTTGCATTGACCAATACCACGGGAACCACCATCACCAGCCTTAATGTCGCATATGTCGGCGAACTGTGACGAAACGGCGTCATCAACACCGTCAACTCGATGACCTTCGACTATAGCTCGAATGCAACGAGCCTATCGACGGGAACGTATACTGCGGTAACGGCATTGAGCTTTACCGCTCCAGAGGCAGCGGCCACCGGCATCATCGACGGCAACGCATCTGTCAATCAAGTTTCAGTAAGTGGTGCCATCTCCGGTCTGGCTTGGGCACCTGGTGCGACGATCTATCTTCGATGGACCGATACCGACACCACCGGTAGCGACGACGGCCTCGCGATCGATAGTCTTTCCATTACGACCGGCAACAGCGTTCCCGTTCAAGCTGCCAACTTGGGTCTTACGGTAACGGGTGGTACAACGACTGCCTTGACTGCGACCGAGTTGAGCTACACCGATGCGGAACAAGTGGCGTCCGCCGTGACTTACACCCTATCCAGTATTCCAGCCACCGGTACGCTCTCTCTCAGCGGTACGCCGCTCGCAATTGCGAGTACCTTCACGCAAGCCGACCTCAACGGTGGGTTGGTAACTTATAACGCACTGACCACCAGCACGAATGTCAGCTTTGACTTTACGGTTTCTGATGGTCAAGGCGGAGTGATCGCTTCGGCAACGTTCGCCATCACGGTGAACGGAGTCGGCAACTCAGCACCGACCGTGACCGTCAACTCTCCGTTGACCGTCAGCGAAGGCGGCTCAGCGACGATCACGAGTGCGTTCCTCACCGCTTCAGACGATACCGATGTCGGCGCGGCGTTGGTTTACACCGTGAGCAGTTCGACCTCCAATGGCATGCTCTTAGTGAATAGCTTTCCTGCTGCGACCTTTACTCAAGCGGACATCGCCGCTGGACTTGTTTCCTACGTGCACGTAGGAAGTGAAACGACCAGCGATTCCCTTGTCTTTACGGTGGCTGATTCGGCATCCGCGACTTCGGCGGTGACGACCTTCAATATCGTCGTGACGGCCGTGAATGACGCGCCGGTGGTAGTAACAAACACGGGCGCTTCCGTCACGCACGGGGATACCATCACGATCGGTAGTACTCGCCTTTCGACATCCGATGCTGACAATACGAGTGCCCAAATCGTCTACACCGTGACGTCTATTCCAACGGGTGGTGTGTTGAAATTGAGCGGGGTCGATCTGGCCGTCAATGGAATATTCAGTCAAGCCGATGTGGACGGTAATTTAGTCACGTATGTGGCACCCGCTTCCGGGACGAGTGACAGCTTCGGTTTCTCGGTTATAGATGGAACGGCCAGCCCGATCACCGGGACGTTCAACATCGCATTGAACGCCGTTCCTGAAATGTACATCAACGAAATCTATTTCAATCCTCAGGGGACCGACGCTCCGAACGAGTTCGTGGAACTCCGCGGGACGCCCAGCGCTACGATCCCGAGCAATACCTATCTATTAGGAATTGAAGGGGATGTAGGTAGTCCGAACCCTGGAGATGTGCAAAACATTTTCAACTTGTCGGGCCTGACCTTTGGTAGTAACGGTCTCTTGTTGCTCCTTCAAAAGGGAGCTACCTATGACGTTACTGCGGCCACCACTGCGGGTACTTCCATCTATATTAACAGTGGAACGGGCGCGGGATGGGGCAACGGTGCGAGCAGTTCGGTCAGTCACTCAGCAGATTCGGGTGCCACCGATATAGAAAACGGCTCTTCAAGCTTCCTACTAGTTCGAGCAGCAGTAGCACCGGCCATCACCGATGATATCGATACCGACAACGATGGCACACCGGAAGCCGGAACTTATGGTGGTTGGACGATTGTGGATTCGGTGGGAGCCATCGGAAACGCTGCCGGTTCTTTTGGTTACGCTGCCATTAACTTCATGCGTGGGCTTACAAGTACTGGTACATCGTCAACGGGAACCGTAATCGCGATCGGCGACGAAGTCGAGTACATCGCTCGAGTCGGAAGTTCCACCGGTTCCGCTGCCGCTGATTGGTTTGCTGCGGATACCATCGGCGCCGCACCGACGCACACTTTTGATACGGTCGGCGAAGACATGACGGATGCTTCCTTGCGAGGTGCTTCGGTCACAGCGCATCTGGGACTACCCAACGTATTCGTACCGGTTGCTCCGACCGATTTGAATCTTTCGCTTTCGAGCGTTGACGAGAATGTTCCCGTAGCCACCAACGTCGGTATCTTCTCGACAGTCGATCCGACAACGAGTGATACCTTTACCTATACGCTGGTGTCCGGAACCGGAAGCGATGACAATGCTTCGTTCGCCATCACCGGCGATGTTCTGTCGACCAACGTATCGTTGGATTTCGAAGTCAAGAGCAGCTACACGATTCAATTGCGTACAACGGATGCCGGTGGAACCAACTTGGAAAAGGTCTTCGTGATCAGTGTCAACGATCTGAACGAAGCGCCGACGGTCACCGCTGGCCAGAGCTTTTCGGTCGATGAGAACTCGGCCGCTGGTGCGGCTGTCGGTACGGTGCTCGCCACCGATCCGGACGCCGGAGAGACTGCGACGTTGACGTTCGCCAAGACCGGCAACGGCATTGGCGCGAGCCTGTTCTACGTAGCCGCCAACGGCCAGATCACAGTGGCTACTGGCGCGGTGCTCGACTTCGAGACGACGCCCAGCTACACGCTGGAAGTCAAAGCCACCGACACCGGCTCGCCCGCCTTGGACAGCCCGGCCGTGATCGTCACCATCAACCTCACCGACGTGCCGGAGAGCACAGTGGATCCGAAGGTCTCTCCGACGGTGGCGCTCAAGAATTCCGGTGGCACGGATGTGACTCTGACCAAGGGTGCCGGCTCGCTTTCGCTGGCTGAGCATACCATTACCGGCGGCGCAACGGACGGCGATCTGGTCGGCACGCTGACGGTCACCAATGCTGCCAGCTACGCGCTGACGGGTGGCTCGTACAACACGACGGACGGTGTCTGGATCGATAGAAGCGGCGCGTTCTCCTTCAAACCCTCCAACGGCAAGATCGAGGTCTACGATGCCTCGAAGGTTAACTACGAAAGCGTCAAGAGCGTGAAGCTTGGCTTCAGCTTCGCCAACAATGCGCTCAAGCCGCTAGTAGCCACGGCCGCGATCACGATCACAGTTACCACTGTCAACGAAGCGCCGGTCTTCTCCACCCCCGACTCCTTCACCATCAACGAGAACAACAAGGCGGGTGCTACGGTCGGGTCGGTGAAGGCGCTCGATCCCGAGAAGACCGCAGTGACGTATGCCGTCACGGCGATCCAGAATGCCAGCAACGTGGACATCACGGCAGGGAACCTGTTCGCAATCGATTCGGCCAAGGGCAAGATCACCGTCGCCAGCCCGCTCGACTACGAAGCGGGTGTCCGCATGGGTGACCTGCGATGTGAACTGGAGCCGCTCCCCGTGCCAGCCGGTGCCAACTCGAGCGGGCCACTTGGTTGGCACTCGCGTAGTCTGCCGTCGGCTGAGGCATCGACTTGGGTGACTCTCGACTTGGGGCAAGAACATCCAATCGATATGATTGTGATGGTCCCAACTAACGGCGAGAGTGAAGGTATCAACACAGCAGGTTACGGCTTTCCTTTGCGTTTTCGTGTTGAGCTTTCGGAGGTCGAGGACTTTGCCGCAGCCATCGTCGTAGACGATTTCGCGAATTCAGATACGCTCAATCCCGGATCATTTCCACTGGTACTCAAGCTTCACAGCCATCAAGCACGCTTCATCCGAGTTACGTTTCTCAAGGCGTGGCCGCGACGCGATGATTGGATCGTCGTACTGGGTGAGATCATGGTGATCTCTGGCACTCGGAATGTAGCCGCTGGAGCCCGCGTGAGCGTGTCGAACTCAAGCTCAGTTCGACCAACGTGGTCTCCCGAGTATTTAGTCGATGGTCAGAGTTTGCTTGGCCCTCCGGTCAATCGCGAGCCGAGCCCTTCCAACGGCTATCTCGCAATACAAGAAACGAGTCCCGATGTTGTCAAATGGGTCCAAGTCGACTTCGGGCACGCGCATTCGATCGAAGAAGTTCGGCTCTTTCCAACGCGTCCCACCGACTTCGCCGATACACCTGGGACCGGTTTTCCACCTCGCTTTCGAATCGAAACGGCGGATGATCCCGAATTCGAATCACCGAACCTGGTCTTTGAAACTGGTTCAGAAGAAATGCTAAACCCGGGCGACAATCCGATTAGCATTGCTGCCGATGGACGGTCAGCGCGTTGGCTACGCATTACGGCGAATCGATTGAGAGACCGTGGTTCGCAGAGTAGCTTTTCGTTGGCCGAACTGCAGGTCTGGTCCCATGGCGTCAACGTGGCTTTGCGAGCAGACGTAACGGCACTCGATGCTTTTGATAGTTCGGAGTATCCACGATGGAGACCTGAGTATCTGGTGGACGGCTTCAATAGCCGAAATCGCATTCTAGATTTTCCGGTCTGGCTCGAGGGCCTTGCGAGGCGTCATGAAATTGTTCTTGAACTCGACAAGTTGGACGCTGAACGTGCTGCGGCCGTTGAAGCAACATTTGCTTTTGCACTGAAGTGCGCTGCGGCGATGCTGACCAGCATCCTGGTGATCGGAGCAGCCGCGTTCTGGCGTTCGCAGCATTTACGCCACCGCGAAGTGGAACAATTGCGGTTGCGAATAGCCAGTGATTTGCATGACGAAATTGGCAGTCAGCTCGGCAGCATCGCACTAGCGGCCCAACTGGCCGCGCGTCGAGCCGATGATCCAGAATCATCGCGTCGCCGAATCGAGGAGATCGAACGCATCGCGTGCGAGACCAATGAGTCAATGCACGATATTGTCTGGTTACTGAAGCCGGGCAATGCGAGCCTGCAAGAACTCCTTGTCCGCTTACGTGAATCGGCAGCCAAACAGCTTCGTGATCATCAATACGAATTCGATGTCGCCGATAGTCTACCGTCACGAGCGCTCGGCATTGATTTCGCTCGCAATGTCTTGCTTCTTTTTAACGAAGCCCTACAAAACATCGTAAAACATGCTCAGGCAAAATCGGTCCATATTTCTTTGAATGTTCGCGGTGGCCACTTACTTATCGCGATACATGATGATGGCGTTGGATACAATACAAGTCTGACGTTGCCTGGCAATGGACTGACCAACATGCAGCACCGGACCGAACAGATGCGAGGCACGATGACGATCCGTAGTTCATTGGGGCTCGGCACAACGATCTCCGTCGATGTTCCGATCGGTTGATCCAAAAAGGAATGCTGATTTTATGACTGCCAAATCGCCGACAAATGTTGCACAGCCAACCGCTGCACAGCCAATCACTGTTTGGATCATTGAAGACAACCGCGCGTTTCGACAAAATGCCGCCGAGGCAATCAACGACACACTTGGTCTCGCCTGCATTGGAACATTTCGAACATGTGAAGACGCCTTTGCGGTTTTTAATTCTTCCACAGCCCCACAGATTGTGCTGATGGATATCGGATTGCCGGGTATGAGTGGTATTGAAGGGATCACAAAGTTTCGAGAAATTGCACCGAATATGGATGTGATTGTGCTGACCGTTTTCGAGGACGAAGACAAGCTGCTCAAGGCCATCTGTGCCGGTGCATCGGGGTATCTGCTCAAGTCCGCTAGTCTCGTTGAGATTGCCGACGCGATTTGCTTGGCTCGCGCTGGCGGGTCGCCCATGACCCCGCGTATCGCTCGCCGAGTGCTTGGTTTTTTCAAGGAACGATCATCTAAACTGATCGATTATGGACTAACGGATCGGGAGCGGGAGATTCTTCAAGGCCTGGTTGAGGGGCTTGTAAAAAAAGAAATCGCAACCCGACTAGAAATCAGCTTTCACACAGTCGACATGCACCTGCGGCACATTTACGAAAAACTTCACGTCAACACGGCCACCGCCGCTGTCGCGAAAGCCGTTCGAGAAAAACTAGTCTAGTCGCCCGCGCTTGCATAGGCGATCGCGTAATGGCGGTCGGGTTGGCACGTTCAGTAGCGTTGATGATGGAAAAAGGCTGGCACGCCCTGAGATGCGAAGGGCTCGCCACCTATTGCTTATCAAGATGTTAACTTGGGCCTGCCAATCCGTCCTGCGACTGATTTCATTTTGCTGCGGTCCCTGGACTTTTGGGATTTGGATGGTAGAGTCATTGTATATCCATTTGGACAACCATAGAGGAAGGACTTCGTTGTGGAAATTCAATTTGCAAAATGGGGTAATAGCGTTGCGATGCGCGTTCCGAGTAAACTTGTCGATGCTTTGGGGATTTCACCAGGAAGCAAAGCCGATATTTCCGTCAAAAAAAACCAGTTGATCATCACTCCGCGTTATCACGATTATCGACTCGATGATTTACTTGCACGGATATCCCCGAAGAACTTGCATGGTGAGATTGTGACCGGGAAAGCGATCGGCGCAGAGGCCGTTGACTGATGGCATACATTCCTGATCGAGGCGATATCGTTTGGATAAACTTTGATCCCCAAGCCGGCCATGAACAAGCGAACCATCGACCGGCGCTGGTCCTTTCGCCCAAGGCTTACAATCGGAAAACGACTTTGTGCGTACTTTGCCCAATGATGACGCAAATCAAAGGCTATCCCTTTGAGGTGTTGGTTTCTAGCGAGCCGCCAAGCGTAGTTCTGGCCGATCAAGTGAAGAGCCTTGATTGGAAGGTCCGAAGGGCGAAATTGAAAGGGCGAGCCGACAATGAAGTGATCGACGAAGTATGCGGGATGCTGAAGGCACTGATATTCTCATACTGACGTCATGTTTGTCGGACGAGATCGTTGTGCCGGGGGAACGTCGGGTTGGCACGTCCTGTATCATTGATGATGGGACAAAGGGTGGCACGCTTCGTCGCTCTGGCTGTTGTATTCGCACCAGTTTTCCATCGAAGAGCTCGTGAGACTTTTCCCTGAGTTGGCGATCCAGAAAGCGACGGTCGCTCTTAACAACATCAACCTTATCACCAAGGACAAGCAGCTGTACGACTTACGAAAGAAAGCCGAGATCGACTACAACTGGGGCTTACAAGCGGCAAAACGGGAAGGCCGTGAAGAAGGCCGTGAAGAGGGGACCGAAATTGGGGAAAGTGCAGGCCGAAAGAAAGAAATTGTCAAGACGATCCACTTTTGCCAATCCATTCTCGCGGTCCCTCAGACGCCGCTTGCCGAGCTAGACATGTTCGGCGTGGATGATCTGGACAAGATCGCGACCGACCTTCAATCGCAGGTCCGTGGAAGAGCTACTTGAGATGACGCCCCACTGAGAAGCTTGGGTGAGAACCTTGACGACACTCGCAAACTCTCTTTTGGACGATTTCGTGGAATCGGTACCACCTCAGTCCGGCTTTCGAAGGTCAAAGGCTTTATCGTTTCCCGTCTAGCCGAAGGCGTAAGCGTAGTTCTCGGGATTCACTTACGCCTTCGGCTAGACGGGAAACGACAAGATAGTAGCTGTCAGAGATGTTGCCTCCGCCAAGCGAAGCTCGACGGAAGGCGAGAAGCGATTTGATCTGTCCAATGATCATGCGAGCAGCGTTCCGTCGGATTTATCCGGCGGACGCACATCTGACAGCTACAATCCAGCCCTCGCCTAAAATCAATCATCGGGCTTTTCATTCTGGCTCTCCGTCTCCGGCTTGCCCGGGCGGAAGCCGCGTTCTATCCTCATTCTCACAATGAGCATTCCAAATCGCACCGCGATCATAAGCACCTAGGCTGCCCACAGAATAGCTATATCGAAACATCGTGTTCGCTTCCCGTAAGAAAGCTGCGTCCGCTTCTGGCTTTCCGAGCAACAGCGACGGGCGTACGGAGCTTCGCTTCATAAGCCATGATCACTCGCACTTCAAGCACGCCCTTCGTCCCTCAGGGCGTGCCACCCTTTGCTCATCAATACGTTCACTCGGAGGTGCCAACCCGTCCGCTGATTTTCATCTTCGGCACATCTACGAAAAGCTGCACGTCGACACGCGCACCGACGCCAAGGCGGTGCGCGAGAGGCTCACGTGAAGCTTCTCCGATCACAATCCCTACATTTGTAGTCGATACATCACTACGTTTGTAGTATGATGTTCGTCACTATGCAACCGCCTGACATTTCCGAATCTGAATGGGTCGTCATGGAGGCGCTCTGGGAGGGCGCGCCACAGACAGCTTCCGCGATTACCAAAATCCTGCGTCCCACTATGAACTGGGCGGAGAACACGGTCCGCACGCTACTGACGCGACTGGTGGACAAAGGCGCGCTGAAGACGGGCGAGAATGCCAGCGGCACACGTGTCTTCTCACCGGCGGTGAAGCGTGAGGCGTGTGTGCGGGCTGAGAGCGAGTCTTTCGTGCAACGCGTGTTTCGCGGGATGTCGAAGCCGCTACTCGTCCACTTTGCGCAGAACGCCCGGCTGACTCCAGAGGAAGTTCGGGAGCTGAAGGCGATGCTCGATCGATCTCTCAAAAACCAATCTTAACCATCATTTGGGACACTTACTTTATGATCACTCACGAAATTTTATTTCTGTGGCTGCTACCGGCCAGCCTGCGGGCCTCGGTGCTCGTCCTCGTGGTTCTGGGTCTGCAACTCGCCCTCCGTCGCTGGCTGCCCGCGCGGTGGCATCACGCGTTGTGGTTGCCGGTGGTGCTGGTGCTCGTGGCACCGATGCTGCCCGCGAGCCGGTTCAGTCTGGAGAATCGCTTCCAGACAAAGCCGGTCGCCGCTCAGGCCGAGCCGCTGTCTGCCGTCGTGGCACCGGAATCATTGGTCGAAACTCAGACGGTGGCCCGGGCCGGTTCATGGCAGCCGGACGGGCGGCAATTACTCTTCGCTGCGTGGTTTCTGGGTGCGTCCGGCGTGCTGGTCGTTGGTGGCGTCGGATATCGGCGGAGCCTGCACCGGATCGCTCGCGGAACGGTGGCGACAGGCCCGGAGATTACGGCGTCGGTGGCCAGAGTTGCATGTCAGCTTGGATTGAAACGCCTGCCTCGCATAATTGTTTCTACAGCGGTGGAGAGCCCGGCCGTGGCGGGCCTGCTGCGTCCTTCGCTGCTGCTGCCGATTGGTTTCTCGAATGGGTTCACGGCTGGCGAGGCACGTTTGGTGTTGCTGCATGAACTCACCCATCTCAAACGCCACGACCTTCCGCTGAACTGGCTGCTGTGCGTGCTCCAGGCGTTGCACTGGTTCAATCCGCTGCTCTGGCTGGCCTTTGCCCGCATGAGGGCGGATCGTGAGACGGCGTGCGATGCGCAGGTGCTCGGCTCAGATGCGGAGGACCGTCGCGCCGACTACGGCCACGCGCTGCTGAAGTTCCAGCACACGGCGGCGTCACCCGCGCTGGGCCTCGCCTTTGTCGGCATCTTCGAGCGTGCCGGAATGCGCTCGCGCATTCGCGCCATTGCCAACCACCGCCGCACTCATCCCGCGTGGGGCCTTGCGGCGGCAGTGATGATCACGGCGCTTACACTGACGGGCGCGACGCGTGCGCAGGAAGCCAAGGCGGACACGGCCCCGAAGAACACCCAAGCCCAGCCGGCTGCCGACCAGAAAGACAAGTTCGGCTGTGGCAAGTTCGTCTCGTTCAAGGAAGGGACACTTATCCTCAAGGGCAACTATGAGAGCCTAGTCTGGCATAACGTTACCGAAAAAACCAAGGTGGTTCAGTGGGACTATGCCGCAGGCAAGTATAAGCCATCGGGTACCGCCGAAGTTTTGGGTAAAGTCGAACCCGGCGCGTGGGTCATGGTCACCGCCGGTCGGGCGCTGATTCGGGTCGGTGCGAGAAAGGATCGCATTACTGGCACCTTTGTTTCATTCAAGGATGAGCGTCTGCTCATGCTGGGGACCGCATTGTCTGAAGCCTTCACCAAAAAATACGGCAACACTCTTCATTTCAATAAGTTTGCCGAGGGCGTCCCGGTTTACGAAAGCGTGGATGGAGGCGACTTCAAGCTTGTTGGCATTGCCGAAAAGATCCTGCCCACGGTCAAAGAAGGGATCATCGTGACTGTTTACGGAGAAGGAGATGACAACAACACCCGTGTCGAACTTGGCGTTCAGGTGAAGAAGTGAACTTTCCAACAGGCCCCTTGTTCATCCAAATGAAAATCTTTCCACCATTGTTAGTGTTATTGCTCGCGACGCGAATTTTCGCGATGGAGCCGATGGTATTCAATGCACGCACGACGCAGAGCGGGAGCTGGTCGGATGTTCAGACATGGGAGAACGGGAGACAACCGCAAGGGGGCGATTTCGTTCAAGTTCGCGCGGGACACATCGTCACCTATGATGTTGATTCGAGCGCCGCGCTACGGCTGCTGCATGTCGCGGGCACACTCACCTTCTCGCGGGAAAAAAACACGCTGCTCGATGTGGGGCTCATAAAGATCGAGCCGGGCGAAACCACCACGGAAGATGGCTTCAACTGTCACGATGAAGCGCCGACGTTGACTGCGAGTGGTGCGACGCCGGTGCTGGAAATCGGCACGGCGGCATCGCCGATTCCCGATGGTGTGAAGGCGACGATTCGGCTGCGTCATTTCAAAGGCACGAACGTGGAGACGCTGCCCGCCATCAGCGCCTGCGGTGGACGCTGGGAGGTGCATGGCGCGCCGATGAACCGCACCTGGCTCAAGCTCGCCGCACCTGCGAAAGTGGGCGATGCGAGCGTCACCCTGGAGCAGCCTGTGAGTGACTGGCACGTCGGCGACCGCATCATTATCACCACGGGCGAGGCACCAACCATCGAGTCTGGGACATCCTTTCGCTCCAGGTCAGGCCGGCCAAAGCCTGTGGGAACCGAGGATCGCGTGATCGCTGCCATCGAAGGTGCAGTTCTCACGCTGGATCGCCCGCTAGCCAGGGCGCATCATGGCAAAGGGCTGATGCGCTGCGAGGTCGCGAACCTCTCGCGCAATGTCGTCATCGAGTCCGCCGAGCCCGCCGGCGTGCGCGGGCACACCATGTATCATCGCGATTCCTCGGGCGGCATTAGTTACGCGGAGTTCAGGCATCTGGGAAAAGAGGGCGTGCTCGGCAAGTATCCCATCCATTTCCACCTCGTGCGCGGCACCATGCGGGGCAGCGGCGTGCGCGGCGCGAGCATCTGGGATTCGCACAACCGCTGGATTACCATCCACGGCACCGACCATTTGCTGGTGCGTGATTGCGTGGGCTACCAGTCGCGCGGACACGGTTACTTTCTCGAAGACGCGACCGAGCAATGGAACGTGCTCGACCGCAATCTCGCCGTGCAGGCATTCGGGAGCGTGCCGTTGCCGCGACAGGTGCTGAACTACGATCCCAACGACGGCGCGGGCTTTTGGTGGGCGAATGGGCGGAACACTTTCACCCGCAATGTCGCGTGTGAAAACGACCACTACGGCTACCACTTCCAAATCGTGAAGTCGGCGGAGTTCAATCCCGTGCTGCGCCTGCACGAACCCGGCGGCAACGTCGCCGAGCGCGACGTGCGTACACTGCCGTTCCTGCGCTTCGAGGACAACGAGTCGCACAGCGAAGGGCTTTTTGATTTCCGTTTCGGCGACGAGTCGCACGGCTCGGTGCATGGCGACCGCGAGCATCCGTTCATTGCACGCAACTTGCGCGCTTGGCAGTCGCATTACGCGGTCCGGCCCAATGTGCAATTCTTCCTCCTCGAAGGCCTGCACGTGCAGAACGCCGCCTTTGGTATCTATCACCCCGACTACGATGTGCATGTGTATCGCGACATCAAATTCGATAACGTCACCGCCGAGCCGCTCAACGGCGGCCATGACGAGCAGAGCCTGCCCTATGGCGACTTCACCTATGACCGCCTCAGCTTCGCGCACTGCCACCTCGAGCGCGACCCGCTCATTCAGCTCACTGGTGTCGCGCCCAAGCCGAATCTGGCCGGACACTTTCGGGGGGTCACCATCGCGAACAGTAAATTAGGCAGCGGCAACGTCGTGGATTTCGGTGGCGGCCCGCGCACGGAAAAGCTCGACCATCCCATGAGCTATTACTTCCACGACACACTCGTGCCCGGAACGACGACGCGAGTGGCGAGCATGAAGCAAGCGCAAGTTATCAACGACGGAACCTATTGCAGCATCGCCGACTGGACTGGCCCCGAGGCGTGCGTAACAGAAGTGAAAAGCATCGCATTCCCAGAGTTGCTCACTCCCGTGGACGACCTGCCGCCCGCGACCTTGATCACCAGCATCTCGTCCGAAGGTGCTAGGCGGCTCGTGCGTGGCGTCTCGCATGACAACGGTGACATCGCGACCGTCACCGTCAATGGCCACCCCACGAAGATCACCGCGGAGCACGCTGGCGTTGCGGACTGGACCCTTACGCTAGTCGTCCCTGCCGATGGTCGCTACCTCGCAAAGGCCACCGATCGAGCAGGCAATGCGGAACTCACGCCGCATGAAGTCCGGCCACTCGCCGAACCTTGACCGACTCGCAGCGGCAGGCGAGCGGTTTGCGAACATCTTACCTTAGGAGTTAAAGGAGGCCGTGATGAAGTGGCATGGGGAACGTCCCGACCGCCTACGCGATCGCGTAATGCCGGAGGCCCATGTTGGCATGTTACAGTGCAACGTAACTTTATCAAACGCCGCCTTCCCATCCCACCGTCAAAACATGAAAACTAACGACAAAATTAAGTGAGTCACAGGATCGCGTGTAAACGCGATTTCGAAACGCCAGTTCTTGGGCGCGTCGGCCGCCGCTCTCTGCGGACTTGGCTTGGCGTCGGTAGCATTGCGGGCAGCGCCGGGCGAAACTCGCTTGAAGATCGGTATGGCGACATTTAGATTCACCGAGTCAACCAATGCAGAACTAGCCAAGGAACTGGCGGGCGCAGGCATCCACTTCATCCAGCTTTTTCTCAGTCAAAAGGACAGCCGTTTCTGGAAATACCACGAGCACCCGGATGTCTCATCCCTGACGCCTGCGCGGTGCAAGGAGATTGCCACCGTCTATCGTGATGCCGGTATCACCATCGACAGCATCGGAGTTTATCCGAATCTGATTCATCCCGACGCGACTGAGCAGAAAGCCAATCTAGACTACTTCGAAGCGATGATGAATATCGGTGCCCACATGGACGTGCATACCTTCATTTCCGACGCCGGTTACTACGATAATCCCAAGCCGCAGGAGCCAAAGCCAAAAGCCCCCTACCATTTTCAGGATGAGGTGTGGCCACGGATGATCGACCGGGCACGGGAGTTGGCCGCCATGGCGGAGAAATACGAGGCGAAGGTACTCTTCGAGGCCTGGCACAAAGGCTTCTTCGCCAGCGCGAAACGGGTGCGAGTGTTTTTGGAGGAAGTGAATTCACAGCATATTGGTGCGTTATTGGATGCGGCCAACCTGATCGAAGTGAATGATCTAGAAGAAATGTTTAGCCAACTCGGCCCGTGGATCGGTTGCATCCACGCTAAGGACCGCAAGCTGCACAACGAGGGCGGAGTCGGTGCCGGAAAGGGCGATCTTGACTATCCAAAGTTCGTGAAACTGGCGGCACAATACACCCCAACCGCGCCGCTGATTCTCGAATACGTCGGGCCAACAGACTACCGGGCAGCGCTCGCCCATTTACGAGGCGTGCTACGCCAAGCCGGTATAAGCGAGTGGTGAGCGTAGATCTACTTCGACTTTAGTAAGTTCGGCTATCAGACCCCAACCAGCTCGTCTGGAATGGCGTGGACCTAAGGTACGCGAGTCATCCAATGTCGTTGTTCGCTCCGCGAACGAAACGTAACGGTTAACGGATATTCTAACGTTTTTCGCCAAAAAACATTCGCTAGCCTTCAACGTTGCACGCCACTTTCGCGGAGCGAAAAGCGACTACCTTGCTTAAGTCCACGCCATTCGGCACAAGGCCATAGGAGTCAAACTTGGGAAAGTCGAACTACGCGATTGCGTAATGGCGGAACCCTATGTTGGCATCTTACAATGAGTAACATGATTACCAACCGCCGAAAATTCATTCGCCATGCCAGCGGTCTAACAGCACTGTCACCTTTAGCCCATCGCTTGTTGGCGGCAGAGCCCAACGCGGCCCCAGCGCGCTCATTGTTCGATGGTAAGACGCTCAATGGCTGGCGCGCCTCACCGAGGCTGCCCGTACCTCAGGGGCCGCAGTTTGCGCAGATACCAGCAAATCAACTCAAAGACGCGGTTGTGAAGTGGCACGAGGCTCGACCCGAACTGCGAGCGCGACTGGAGCATACTGGAAGCTGGGAAGTCGTAGATGGAGCCATCGTGGGCGGACATTCACCGGTTGAGGCGCAACAGGGCGCGTATTTGTTGACAGAGCAAAAATTCGCCGACTTTGAACTAGAGCTTGACGCAAGGCCCGATTGGCCAATCGATACGGGCATCATGGTGCGGGCACACGAACTGGGGAGCGTCGGTTTCCAAGTGCTACTCGATCATCGGCCGAAAGGTGGCGTGGGCGGTGTTTATGGCAATTCCGTCGGTAACTTTCTTGCCGCACCGTTTACTCTCGATGGCGACAAGCTGCCAAATTTCCGAGTGGCGAACTTGCGCGAGGGCGGACGTGAGCCAAACTTCCAAGCACCTCTGATGAATTACGCAGCGACGTTTGCTGACTTTTCCAATGTATGGAAAGCCAATGACTGGAATCACTTCCGCATTCGTTGTGTTGGGCGGCTGCCATTGATCACGACATGGATCAATGGACTCAAGATTTGCGAACTGGATACGGCGAAAATCGAAACGCCAAACTACGATGCGGAAGCCGTATTTGCAAAGCTTGGACGCTCAGGTCATATCGGTTTTGAAATCCACGATGTAAATTTGAATAACCCGCTTGGACAGGATCGGTGGGCAACCGGAGCCGTTTGCCGCTGGCGGCATATCTCAATCACAGAGCTCTAAGAAAGGTTCTTCGGCTCACCTACCATGAAGATTTCCGAATACATCACACGTGCATGGGTGCTGTTCACAGCGTGGCTAACTCTCCTGTTCGGTGTGGCGGACTCGGCGTTTGCGGATGCACCCGAGCAAGACCGATTAAACATCGTCTCTATCGTGACGGACGATCAGGCGCTCTGGACCTTGAGTTGCTACGGCAGTACCGAGTCGCAAACGCCGAACCTCGACCGCATCGCGGCGGAAGGCGCGCGGTTCAGCAATGCGTTTGTGGCCACACCGGTCTGCTCGCCGAGCCGCGCGACGTTTTTCACGGGACGCTACGGGACGCAACTGGGCATCACCGATTATATCGACAAGGCCGATGAAGAAGTAGGAATTGGTCTGCCTCCTGACACGGTTACTTGGCCAGCCGTGCTCCAACGCAACGGTTACGCGACGGCGCTCGTCGGCAAGTGGCATTTGGGACGCATCCCGGCCTCGTTGCCTGAACGTTTTGGCTTCGACCGCTTCTTTGGTTTCCTGGGCTCAGGGGCGCTGCCCATTACGCCAGTATTTGATTTCCCGGATGGCCCGCGCAAGCTCGTCGGGTGTACCGCAGACCTTATTACCGACGAGGCGCTGGCTTTCATCAAGGACAAACGCGAGCAGCCTTTTGCGTTGTGCATGCAGTTCCGCGAGCCGCATGAGCCTTACGGCCCGATGCCGGAAGTAGACACCCAGGCTCTCGCCGCACTCGACCCCGCGCTGCCTGACGCGCCCGGGCTTGACGCCGCGCAAATCAAGCGATGGCGGCGGGAATACTACACGGCGGTCCACGCGATTGATCGCAATGTCGGTCGGATCATCGCTGCGCTCGAACAACACGGACTGTGGAACAAGACAGTGATCGTTTTCACCAGCGACCACGGCTACAACATCGGCGAACACACCGTCCATGGGAAAGGCAATGCGACATGGGTCGCCGCCGGTTTGAAAGGCCCCCGTCGTCCGAATCTGTGGGACTCGTCGCTGCGAGTCCCACTACTCGTCCGCTGGCCCGGTGTAGGGAAGCCCGGCACGGTCATCGAGGACGTGGTGTCCAACGTGGACATGTTTGCCAGCGTGCTTGGAATGCTCGGCATCGAAGCGCCGGGCGATTGGAAACAGGAAGGCGTGGATTTCTCCCCGCGTCTGCGCGGACAGGCCCAGCCATCGCGTGACACTCTCTTCGCGCAATACGACCTGCACAATCTCGGCTTCGCCCGAATGCGCGCGGCTCGAAACGCGCACTGGAAACTAGTGCGCCATTTTGAAAGCCATCTCCTCGATGAGCTTTACGATTTGTCAGCCGATCCTGGTGAAAACCACAACCTCATCCAATGGAATATGCCGGATAAACTAACACCCGAGCAGAAGGCTGCGCGCGCCGAGATGGATCGCAAACTGCGCGTGTGGATGGAGTCGATCAGTGACCCTCTGGTGAAACAAACATGAACATTCGCAATACATTCTTCGTTTTCCTCAGCGTAGCTCAGGTGGCCAGCGCCGCTGCGCCGGACTTCGCAACTGAAGTGCGACCGATCCTCTCGCAACATTGCTTCAAATGCCATGGTCCGGACAAACAGGAAGGCGGTCTGCGGTTTGATCAACGCGAATCAGCGGTGAAGCCCGCCGATTCGGATCAGATCGCCATCGTACCGGGGAATGCAGAAGCGAGCGAACTGCTACGCCGTGTATCTTCGCAAGATGACGATGAAGTCATGCCGCCGCGCGGTAGCGGTAATACCCCGCTCACCGGGACACAGATTGAAACTTTGCGCAAGTGGATCAGCTCAGGCGCCGAATATAAATTGCACTGGGCATATGTGAAGCCCGAGCGGGCTGCTGTGCCTCAGAACGACATTGCGATCGACTATTTCATTCGAGCAAGGCTGGAGCAAGAAGGCTTGCAGCCCGCTCCACTGGCGTCGCTAGAAGCGCTCTGCCGTCGACTACATCTCGATCTTATCGGGTTACCACCGGCGCCTGAAGAGGTTGAGACTTTCGTTCAAGCCGGACTTCACAATCGGCAATTCGCGATCGAAAGTTTAGTCGACAAACTTCTTGCCTCGCCTCGTTTCGGCGAGAAATGGGCTCGACACTGGCTCGATCTAGCGCGCTATGGTGACAGCGCGGGATACCAGCATGATGATGACATGCCGCTATGGCTCTTTCGCGACTGGGTCATCCGTGCGTTCAATGAGAACATGCCATTTGATCAGTTTACCATCGAGCAGATGGCTGGTGATCTGCTGCCCAGCGCCACGCTCGATCAGCGTATCGCTACTGGCTTTCATCGAGGTGCAACCGTCACGTTAGGCGCGGATCAAAACGTAGACGAACTGCGAGCCCAGCTCGTATGGGATCGCGTGAACACCGTTGCCACGACGTGGCTTGCGACCTCACTCGAATGCGCTCAATGCCACACCCACAAGTTCGATCCGATCCCGCAGACCGATTACTACCGAATGTATGCTTACTTCAATCGTACTCGGCCCGAAATTACGAAGGAAGCAGGAAGCCATTACTTCATCACCGGCGGCATTCTGGAATTGCCTGTTGAGTCGTCGCAGCAAACGCGGGTCGATGAGTTGAAAGCCGAGATGTCGGCGGAGATCGCACAGATGCTCGCGACGAAGGTAGATGTCGGAGGGCTCGGGGCGGCGCCGTTGCGACGCATCTTCACCGGCCCGGCAGCTTCGCGTGAACCTGAACGAGCCTACTACTATCTCATCGTGGAATTTCAAGGCAGCGGCCCGAAAGAGATAGCCTCGCATATCGAACGATTGCGCGTTCTCGGTGATCAACTCATGACTGTATTGCCACCACGTGCGCTCGTGCTGGAAGAAGATACTCACCCGCCGGTCACTCGCGTTTTATTACGAGGCAATGTCCGTACTCCCGGCGATGAAGTTGTACCCGGCACACTTTCCTCGCTGCATCCGCTGCCGGCTGACGCGCCGCCGAACCGCCTCGGCTTGGCGATGTGGCTGACGAGCCCGGACAACCCGCTCACAGCTCGCGTCACGGTGAATCGTTGGTGGGCTGAATTGTTCGGCAATGGACTTGTGAGCACGCCTGAGGATTTTGGTTTGCAAGGTGAGTCGCCATCGCACCCGGAACTGCTCGATTGGCTGGCCGTCGAGTTCATCGAGAGTGGCTGGAATGTGAAACATATGGTCAAGACGATCGTGATGAGCGAGACTTATCAACAAAGCTCGGCTCTTACAGTGGAACATCTCGCTCGCGATCCCCAAAATCGCTTTCTTGCTCGTGGTGCGCGGCGTCGATTAGATTCAGAGCTACTGCGAGACAACGTGTTCTCCATCGCCGGGGTACTCCAGAACGAACTCGGAGGCCCACCAGTATTGGCTACCCGAGCCGATGCTTTCAAGGCCAAGATTCCGTTCACTTGGCGGCGCGGAATCTACTTGCGGCGTCAACGGGGTGAACCTTACTCGACGTTTGCAAGTTTCGATGGACCGGACGGTTTTGCGTGTACCGCCAGAAGGCCTCTCACCAACACGCCGCTGCAATCATTGGCGTTGCTCAACGAGCCGATCTTTGTCGAAGCCGCTACGGCCTTTGCAAAACGCGTAGGTCGCGAAATTCCGGATGGCGATTTTTCGGATCGTGTCACGCGCATGTTCCAGATTTGTACAGCTCGCAAGCCCAAGCCGGATGAACAAGCCTCGCTTAAAGAACTCTTCGATAAGACGCAGCGCGATGGCGCGAATGAAGATGCCGCATGGACGCTCCTAGCCAACGTACTGCTCAACCTCGACGAAACCATCACTAAGGAATGATCGATAAATAAGTGTCCGGTACCTTTTGTGCGAAGCATTCGAAGGGCCGTTCCGGCAAAAGGTACCGGACACTTATTTATCGATCCTAAGGAATGAAGTCATGAACCGATCGGATTTCGATCCTCAGCTCGCTCTCTTGCGTTCGCGACGAGAGTTTTTCCAAGGTAGTGCCCTGGGGATCAGCGGCATCGCCTTGAGTTCACTGTTGCACTGCGAAGCCACTGCCGGTTCTCTGAACCCGCACTTCGAAGCCAAGGCAAAACACGTCATCTTTCTGCACATGAGTGGTGGACCATCACATGTGGATCTCTTTGATCCCAAGCCTATGTTGAACCGTTTCGATGGCCAGCCGGCACCGGCGGAATTTGTGAAAGGCATCGAATTTGGCTTTATAACTGGCAAAGAATCGCTGATGGGTTCGCCCTATAAGTTCGCACAACATGGACAAGGTGGCATGGCTTTCTCCGATCAAGTGCCGCACCTCGCAGGTGTTGCGGATGAACTGACGATGATCCGTAGCATGGTCACCGACGAGTTCAACCATGCCAATGCCCAACTCCTGTTGAGCACCGGTTTCCGGCGTGTTGGGCGACCTGGAATGGGCGCCTGGCTCACCTATGGACTCGGCACAGAAAACTCCGACTTGCCCGGCTTTGTGGTGCTCGCTACGGGAGACAAACCAACGAACGCAGGCAGCGCCTTGTGGTCCAGCGGCTTCCTGCCAACAGTGCATCAAGGCGTGACCTTCCGAGCGGGCGCCGATGCCATACCAAACCTCGCCAACCCGCGCAGCATCACCCCTGGACAGCGAGCTGACAGCATCTCCACAATCACGAAGCTCAACCACGATCACCTCGCCGATGTAGGTGATCCTGAGATCGCCACTCGCATCTCGCAATACGAACTGGCCTTCCGAATGCAGACAAGCGTGCCCGATCTCATGGACATCTCTCAGGAAACTCCAGAAACACTTGCGATGTATGGAGCCAATCCCGCGAAGCCAAGCTTTGCCAATAACTGCCTGCTGGCAAGACGGCTCGTAGAACGCGGCGTGCGTATGGTGCAGGTTTTCCTCGGCGGTTGGGACGCGCACCAAGCAATTTACGATTCCATGCCGAAGCTCTGTAAACAGATGGATCGACCTTGCGCCGCGCTGATCCTAGATCTCAAACAACGAGGATTGCTCGACGATACGCTCGTCGTCTGGGCGGGTGAGTTCGGTCGTACACCCATGGTCCAAGATATCTCTCCGGACGGTATGGTCAACGCAGGTGGTCGCGATCATCACAAAGATGCTTTTAGTGTTTGGATTGCGGGTGGAGGTTTCAATCAAGGCTTTACCTACGGGGAAACAGACGAGATCGGTTGTCGCGTCGTCCGAGACCCCGTCCATGTCCACGACTTGCAAGCGACGCTGCTCCATCAGCTCGGCATCGATCATCTAAGACTCACTTACAAGTACCAAGGCCGCGACTTCCGGTTGACTGATGTCCACGGGCGAGTTGTCAAAGAGTTGCTCGCTTGATACGTAATGTCTTATCATCGGATGGAATGGCGTCTCAGAACGAGACCCTTTAGCGTTCAATGCAATAACCACCATCCACAGCCGTCGGCGTTTTGGTCACTGGTGAAAGGATTCGAACGAGAGTGTCCTTGTTGCCGCAGAAAAGTCGTTTTATTCACCGATCTGCTCATCAAGTCATTTTCGACAATAGATCGAGTACCCCATCGCGGATTTTTGGCGCGGCGTCGACTTCAAGGTACGACGAGCGGGCAGGCCAGGTCTCATAGCCTCCCCAGGTGTGCTGCTGAGGCGTCGGAAGATAGCCATTGTAGCCATTGGCCAGTTCGATGAGAATTGTCGGCTTGAGAGGACTACGCTCTTTAATTTCCAAACCCGTCTCAGCGAATACTTCACAAGGGGCCGCGGCGATGCCGAGCTCTCCGATGCGTATCGCTTGTAAGGGAATAGAGACGCGTTCTGGACCCTCGGCAAGCGCGATCGCTTCTTCCGCGTAAACTTGGGGCCGGGTCAGCTTGTCGTGATTCTTAATATCCCGGATGACGCCATGTGCCCAGCGAAGCCGCATTTCATCGGGGCGGCGAACCGCAAGCTCCAGTTCGCTCGTTGCAACGGCTAAGCTGACATCGTCTTGGTATGATATGGTTCTGCAGATTTGGGCCGCTGCTTGCGCTAGATCGTCGGCTACGGATTGCATTTTTAGCCAAGGCTGATTGCGCTCGGAGGGTTGGCGATGGTCGACGTTATTCACATCGCCACTTGCACCGTTGAACATCATCCCGACAAACGACGCGTCGTGCGTTTTATCGCCAAGCAGCTGTCCTACACGATCGGCGAAAACTGCAAAGTAATCTGCGCTGATGCTCCCAGGCGAATAGCCGCCCACATAGTGCAATCCATAGTTGGCAAGCACAGCCAACGGCCGCCCATCCGCATGCTGCACGCTGAGGATACTTAACTCCGGATCGACCGTCCCCGCCGTTTCGAGAACTTTTTGCGAAGCAGCAGGATTGGTGACAACAGTGTCGTTGGTCTCGCCGAACGGATTGGCCGGCGCGGCGTTTTGCGCAACTTTCCATCGCCGATTGAACAGATGCTCGGGTTTGGATATGCTTCCCCACCCGATACGAGCCGGGGCGAGTTGGGAAGCAGCGCGACGAATTGCATCCGCAATCCGCATGACGACGAAGTCGGCATACCAGCGGTCAATTTCATTGTGTTGAATGTTGACCAGTCCCGGGGCGGCATGCGTGTGAGTGGCAGCGACTAACATATGATCCGCAGACCAACCGAGCTCGGCTGCTGCAAGTCCTTTCGCGCGGTCGATCAAATCCCGGTGAATCATCCGCAAATCGCAGATTACCAGCGCTAACCGGGTGATTCCATCGTCAAGCACCAGGCACCGCGCGTGCAACTCGTCATGGACTTGCGTCGCCGGGCCGCCGCGGAGAATGACGCCTCCATTATTGGCACCCAGCGGCAGCGTGATATTCGCTTTTGACGCTCCGGCACGCAGGCCACGTGCACGGGGTACGGCATGAACAGACGTTGGAACTAGCGGTAATACCGGAATCGCACCGAGAAATTGTCGCCGTGTATATCGATCGATTGACAAGTGTTTTTCCACAACATGGGTAACGGTTTTGCTTAAGGTCGCGACTGCGGAGTCTCTCTTATTCGTTCGAGAATCGCTTCCAGCTCTTTGACCTTAGCGGGATGCTGCGCAATGACATTCTTCTTCTCTCCCAAATCCTCGGCTAGATTATACAGTGAAGCCGGGCAACGAAAGGAACTCGATGCCCTCCTTCGAATAAGTTCCCTTTGTCGCCGCGCAGCACTCCGTTGTGAAGGTGACCATTGTTCGTCTTCTCGGTCCCGGCATTGATGGTGTCGGGGCCATTCGGATCGAGGACGCCGCCATTGTCGCTGGTGACGATGACCAAGGTGTTCTCAGCCAACTTTAGTCGGCACATCGCTGAAGGCGAGTGGGCGTCGATAAATCGCACCCCTTGTTGCGCCAATCGATCGATGTACAGCGTCTTGATCTTCGTTGCCCCATAGCAACCAAAATCTCCATACCCGATGTCATCGCCGAGAATGAAAACGATGTTCGGCCGAAGCTCAGCTCTTGCAACCAGCGTCTGAAATACGGATAGCAGACATAAGGCAAGTAAACGTCGAGACATGTACATCATAACTCCGATTTGTATCTGATATTTTCCGCCGCAATTTATATCGCTTGAGTGTTGCTCGGACACTAGAATTTTGCCATCCTATTCCTTCCTTGTATTGGAGTGAAGTATACTTCGTGACACCCTAGACGACGATCGCCACGTTCTGTGACATTTTTCGCTGGGGCCATTTTACACGAGAGCATGTGTCTCCGATTTGTAATGACGCTTTCATAGGGACAATTCTGATGGACCGAACGGTGGCGATCGCAGGCGTGGACGTACCTCGCTTCCTCTATGGAACGGCTTGGAAAGAGGATGCGACTCAAGGTCTGACAGAGAGAGCGCTCGCGTCGGGATTTCGAGGGATTGACACGGCTAATCAACGCAAACACTACAACGAAACAGGTGTCGGACAGGCAATTTCAGATGCGATCGCTAGCGGTTGGCTCGTTCGTGATGACCTGTTTGTGCAGACCAAATATACGTTTCAATCCGGGCAAGATCATCGACTGCCTTACAATCCCGAGTCCCCGATTCAAACTCAGGTCGAGGAGTCGTTTGCTAGTTCTTTACAGCACTTGAATGTCGATCGGATTGACTCCTATGTGCTGCACGGACCAAGTGGTTCCGTTGGGATCAATCAGAATGATTGGGCTGCCTGGCGTGCGATGGAGAGCATTTACGAGAGCGGACGGACACGCTTGCTTGGAGTCAGCAATGTTTCGCTTGAACAACTCGAGCGTCTTTGCTCGGAAGCAAAAATTCGACCTCACATTGTGCAAAACCGATGCTACGCTGTTCGCGGATGGGATCGTCCGATCCGAAAGTTTTGCAAAGTCAACGGTTTATTATATCAGGGCTTCTCGCTATTGACGGCCAACCGAGCGGTCGTCGAAAGCCAGGAATTAGCGCAGATCGCAAAGCATCACGACTGTTCGATCCCACAAGTGATTTTCCGATTTGCCATCGAAGTCGGAATGATTCCTCTGACAGGCACCACCAATACACAACATATGCAATCAGATCTGGAGATCTTCGACGTTCGATTAGAACCTGACGATATCGAGCGTATCGAGAAGTTAATGGGATGACTTTATTGCGTGAATAGGGTCAGCCCCGGGGAGGTGTCACGCTTGTCGGAACATATCCCGAGTCGTGATGCAGGCGAAAAACATGCTTAATTCAGCCATTCGGCGGAGCCCAAGCCGAGTTTGGTTACACACATTGGCGGTATTCATTGAGAAGTGGTGAAAAAATTGAACACTCGGAAATTCTATGCGTTATAACAGAAGATTCGAAAGCAAAAGCCCTGCTATCGACGCTGGAACGCCTACCGGTAGCGTGGCGGCGTTGCCTGCACGATCCTCGTCACAATTCACTGTCAATTGAAGTAACCTCCTCCATTTATCGACGTCGATGGTGACGATGCCGTTGGCCCCGTCGACGTTCTCCAAGTCATCAATTTTTTAAGACGACGAACCACTAGTGGTGAAGGCGAGTCCAACCCGGTGGTCGCGATAAAACAACTTACCGACGAGCAAGCGACCGATACGATCATGTCGAGCGATGCATGGTTCGATGAGATTGCAATCAATCAAAGCGTAACTAAGAAGCGAAAGACCAGTAACGTCCGATACCGTTGAGACAAGAAGGTTTTTAAAAACTTATGAACATTTGCTTTACAAAGTTCGACCCGAATGAGAGAAATTTCACAAGTTGCAATTCACCCCGGAACCGATTTTATTAGTTACCCACCTGGTCGAGATTTATGTTCAACCTACTTTTGTTAGTTTTCGCTTGCGGCATTGTCAATGAATCCAATGATTTAACACCCAATGTTTCCGTATTGCGCCGTCCGGATTTCCAATCAGACTTTCCCGCGATGTGTGTCGATGCCAGCGGCACGCCGCATGTGGCTTATGTGCAATGGGATGGCAAAGAGGACACACTGCACCTCGCGAAGCTCAGCCGCGGTGCCTTGACCGATGTGCTGACGATCGGACAGCCGGGCATCATTCATCAGCCAGCACTTGTAGCGGATGGCAGCGGCATGCTGCATGTCGTGTGGTCGCAGGTGAATGAAGCAGACATCATGGATCTCCACGCCGCGCTGATCCGCGGTGGCAAAGCGGAGGTGATGAAACTCGCCAGTTCGCAGAAGGGTGGGAATGTTTTTGCCAAGGCTGCAACGGATGCGTCGGGCAGGGTGTGGGTCGTCTGGCAGGGAATACGTGGCGGCTTGAGCGATGTCTTTTGCCGCGTTTTCGATCCCACTGGAAAAGTATGGTCCGCTGAAATCCAAGTCACCACGGACGCAGGCGGTGAATGGGAACCGTGCGTCGTGTCCGATGGCAGTGATGCATGGATTCTCTTCGATGGATCACGCGGCAACGAGTTCAACATCTACGCCACGAAAGTCAGCGCCGAACTCCAAGTAGGCGAGACGAAGCCGCTTATCTCGACAGATCGCTACGAAGGCCGTGTTTCTGCGATCTGCGCCAAGGATGGCAAAGGTGTCTGGATCACCTGTGAACGAGGCAATCAGCAATGGGGTCTCGACATGCGCGCTGAATCCCACCCGAAGGGCCTCAATGGCCGCAAAGACACGGTGTTCGCCTATTGGGACTTCGATTCGGACACGGTGAGAGAACTGCCTGCTCCCAACGGATTGTTCGAAGATCTTCCCGGCCCGCCTTCGCCTCAGCCAGTGCCGCGCAGCAACACTCCCCAGGGATTGGCGAAAGCAAAAGCCCAGGCCGAGGCGCGACTGAAAGCGCAGACCGAGAACGCCCGAAAAAAGAGACTGCTGGCACCCAACGATCTCGGCGCGCTCAACCTGCCACACCTCATGCTCGATGCCGCTGGACGCCCGTGGCTCACCGTGCGCTACTACAAGACGTTTTGCTGGAGCATCGCGCTCACCCGCTTCGATTCCGCCACGCAACGCTGGACCGAGCCCTTTGTCATCCCCGACAGCACCTACTCCCAAGACCGCCAAACCAGCCACGCATTGGGCAAAGACGGCAGCCTGTGGATCACCTGGCCGAGTGATCTGCGCACCACGAAGCTGCAACAAAGCTCCGGCATTCATCTCGCCAAGGTAGCGACCGATCTGGAACTGCCGCTCTTGGCCGCCCCTGCCGCCAAAGTGCGTGAACCTTTCGCCGCTTACATCATGGCGAGCACGCCCGAGCGTGCGCGTGATGATCGCCACACGATGACGCACGACGGCAGCACCTACCACCTCTACTGGGCGGACTATCACCGCCACACCGACATCTCCAACTGCGTCACCGCGAACGATGGTTGTGTTCAGGAACAGTATCGTTACGCAATCGACATGGGCAAGCTCGACTCCCTCGGCATCAGCGACCACACCGACATTGCGAAGATCTACACGCCTTACGAATGGTGGCTGAACCAAAAAATGGTCGATGTTTTCCACTCGCCCGACTTCTTCGTCGGCATGTATGCCTACGAGCGCGAGCAGGAATGGCCTCATGGTCACCGCAACATGATCTTCGCCCAGCGTGGCGGCCCCATCGTTTACATCCAACGCAAGAACTACCTAGCATCGCCGTGGCAGAAAACGTTTCCCGTGGCGAAGGAAGGCGACGCGGAACTGACGCCGCAGGAGTTGTGGGATGTCTTGGTGCGTTATGGACAACCGGTCAGCGTGATCAGCCACACGGGCGCTGCGAACGGAGGCACCGATTGGAATTTGATCAAAGCCGTCGATCATCGCGTGGAAAACATCATCGAGATCTTTCAAGGCGCACGGGTCAGCTATGAGGGACAGGGAGCGCCGCAACCGACCGTCGGTATGCGGGAGGGTGAGCGATCCCAGGCCCCTCTCGGACGCCCCATCGCAAGCTTCGGCGACTATAACAACGGTGCCTATCAAAACGCACTCGGTCGCGGGCACAAGCTCGGCGTTTGGGCGGACAGCGACCACATTTCGACTCACACCAGCTACGGCGGCGTGTACGTAAAGGAGTTCACGCGCGAGGGGATCATCGAAGGCTTGAACGCTCGACGTACGATTGCAGCTACCGACAAGATTTTTGTCGAGTTCACCTGCAACGGTCACTTGCTGGGCACTGAAATCGAACTCGCAGGTCGACCGACTCTGGAATGGAAGATCGATGGAACTGCCGACATCAAACAGGTGACATTGGTCCGCAACGAAGTGAACTACCAGCAATGGAAACCCGCTTCCAAGATATTTATGCAAACCTTCGTCGACGAATCACCCATCGCAGGCGAGAATCGTTACTATCTCCGCGTCGAACAAACCGATGGCAATATGGCTTGGAGTTCGCCGGTTTGGGTTCTGGTAAAGTAGTCGAGAACTCGCAGTTTCATCCTCAAATCGGCATCCAGCCCATCGCGAAAGCGCGGTCGATAAACCAGCCGAGTCCGCAGAGAGCGATCGCGCCTGAAATCGTATTCTGAACAATACGACCATGCTTCCATTTTGTAAGTGCGACGATCCACGGAAAGAGCGCCAACACAATAACGACCTGGCCGACTTCGACTCCCACATTAAACGAAACCAGCGAACGAACCAAACCCACGGCAGGCAATCCCAATTCTTTCAAAACTCCAGCAAAGCCGAAACCGTGAATCAGACCAAAGACAAACGTCAAGATCCATCGACGTGATGTATCCTTGATCCAAAAATTCTCGACGGCCACATAGACAATCGTTGCCGCAATCGCCGTTTCGACGAGTCGCCCTGGTAACGCGATGACCTCGAGCGTTGCCAGAATCAAAGTGATGGTATGCGCGATGGTAAACGACGTGACGATTTTCAAGAGCTCTCGGAACTTACAAACGACTAAAAGCGATAGCAAAAACAAGATATGGTCGATGCCGATGAAGATGTGCTCGACGCCCAACCGAAAAAAGCTAACGAGTTGTTGCCAGACGGTCCCGTCCATATTGTGACGCGTACCTGGCTTGTTGGGTGTGAGAGGTGATGGCAGCCCGTCAACGATATTCCTCTCGGACGGTTCTCCGACGGCTGGTTCCACTACATAACCGGTGTCGAATAAATAATCGGGTTCATAGTGTCGAAAGAGCACCTCAAGAACTTGATCGTCCTGCTCGATAACACCTATGACGGTATGGGCATCGCCAAAGATGCGAAAGAAATCGAACAGGATCCAAATGTCAGCCGGCGGTTTATCGAGCGATCGACGAAAGTTAAAGTGAACTAGCGATGTAGCAGCATGGTAATCTTGTTCGGGAACGGCAGTGCCCACGTCGGGAGGAAACGCGACAGGACGAGGATCGCCAAATCCCTCCGTCACCCCGCCGATTTCCAATTGCACGTTGTTTCGGATAAATTCATAGACTGCTACCGATCTAGCCGCAAGCTCGACGTCGGTGATCTGTCGATCAGAATTGGCATCGAGGTCAGGTAGGATTCGAACTAAAGTAAAGAGATCATACGTGAACTCGTACTCCAGAGAATCTCGGGCAATCTTAATCCGAGCATAGCTCGTATCGGGCTGATGTGCCTGGACGGTTTGAGTTATGGCTGACGCAATCATTAAAATCGCGGCAGCCGTTTGAAGTTTGAATCGCATCTACACTCCTAGGCAAGGGCCGTGAGGATGATACTGCTTGTCGGAATGCGTGGACATAGCAGCGAAATTCGACTAAATAGAAAACCAGAAGTGTCGACAGCACTACTACTTGTCGACCTGAGAAGCAGAAGCAGAGGACAACATTTCCACCATGGCCCTGCCGAGCGCGGTTCCAACTTCCATGTACGTTTCCGCGTTGTGATTGTAGTGGGCGTCGATCACAAGTCGGGCCGAGCCATGTTTGCCAGCTAAACCTTTGCGGTCCATTTGTCGGAATTCGCTGTTCTTAAGAGTCCTGCCTGAGGCTTCAATAGAGTGAGTCAAAAATTCATTCCAA
>Ga0163150_10002016_pt1 | contig 32633 bp, 12 predicted proteins | sample OliLakLV19P2IB_FD_148628 | JGI IMG/M metagenome (GOLD analysis project Ga0163150, IMG submission 148628) | Freshwater microbial mat bacterial communities from Lake Vanda, McMurdo Dry Valleys, Antarctica - Oligotrophic Lake LV.19.P2.IB | ecosystem: Environmental > Aquatic > Freshwater > Lake >...
CTCTCCTCTGGAGAGGGGTTGGGGGTGAGGTCTTAGAGGAAATTCCTAAATAAATGATATTGAATTTTAAATTTTGATTTTTGAATTACGAATTGCAATGATGTAACTATCCTTAAAGAATAAGTTGAACTTTGTGTTTAGTCAATTCAACCGCAAAGGCGCAACCATAGTAAACTCCGGCACCACTACTTCAAAAGTTGCACCATCAACGATGCGCTCCATCTGGTAGGTGCCAACCATTTTGCCGATACCTGACTTTAAATTGCAACCCGAAACGTATTGATGTGTTTGGCCAGGCTCTAAAACCGGTTGCTGACCCACCACACCTTCGCCTTCTACTTCGCGCGATTGAAAGCCGGCATCGAAGATATTCCATCGCCTGCGCAAAAGTTGTATGGTAAACTCGCTTTGATTTTCAATGGTGATCCGGTAGGTAAACACATAGTGATATTGGCTCGGACTAGAGTAGGAGGGTTGATACTCCGTCTCGACCGTTACCTTAATACCTTGTGTTATTTCAGCAATCATTCTTTCAAAAATATCAATTTTTTCTATTTTTCAATCTGAAAGTACCATTCGTTCACCGAAATTTAATTTCATGTTGCCAGACGTTAAAATTGCCCCTTGCTGGAAAGAAAAGCTCGAAAATGAGTTTGAAAAACCATATTTCGCCCAATTGATAGACTTTATAAGGGCGGAATATGGAGCCCAAACGGTCTATCCACCGGGTAAAGAAATCTTTCGGGCTTTTGACTGTGCGGATTTCAATAACCTCAAAGTGGTGATCATTGGGCAAGATCCGTATCACGGCTCAGGGCAGGCAAATGGGCTTTGTTTTTCGGTTCGGGAAGGAGTAACCATGCCACCTTCACTAAAGAATATCTTTAAGGAAATCCAGGCTGATCTGGGTAAACCTTTCCCTAAAACCGGAGAGCTTGAACGCTGGGCAACTCAGGGCGTGCTATTATTAAATGCAACACTCACCGTCCGGGCTTCGGCACCCGGCTCACATCAAAAAATAGGCTGGGAAGAATTTACTGATGCCGTGATTAAAGAAATTTCGGATCAAAAAAGTAATCTGGTGTTTCTACTTTGGGGAGCTTATGCGCAAAAGAAAGGGGAGATCATCGATCGCTCCAAACATTTAGTGTTGATGTCAGCACATCCATCTCCCTTCTCTGCCGCGCGTGGTTTTTTCGGCAACAAACACTTCAGCAAAGCAAATGATTATCTCAAGAGCAAAGGGTTGAAAGAGATCGACTGGTAAACTGGTGGCCTGTTACCGGCAACCAGTAACCAGTGTTACTTCACCAACTTAAAGAATCGTTTCCACCTGATCTTATTGAAGAACGTTCCGTACTTGTTGATTGAAAGCCAGATAAAGAATCCTTTGCCCACAATGTGATTAGCGGGAACAAACCCCCAATAACGAGAGTCAAGAGAATTATGACGGTTGTCACCCATCATAAAATAATAATCCTGATTGAAAGTGTACTCGTTTATTTCTTTACCATCAATGTACAGTTTGTCATTCTCAACTTTTGCGTCTTTGTTAAGATCAAATTTTACGATGGTGTTCCCGTAAATCTTCAAGGTAGAGTCATTGATAATTAGCTTCATTCCTTCTTTAGGAAGGGTAAGCGGACCGTAATTGTCACCATTCCATTGCTTTGAGTTGGGAAAGATTCGGCCATCAGGACCTTCGTGGGTACGATAATCTTCAGTCACCGATGTTATGAAGGGTAGTGCTCTAAGCTCATCGGCTTTTGATTTGCTAAGAAACATTTGGTAAACAACCTTGTCAGTTTCTGGTCTTCCCTGAAAACTATAATCATCGGGATCGATTTCAAATTTTTCAAAATTGCGCTCATTGATTTCATCTTTAGATGTAACCAAATAACTCAACTGCATGTCTGGTGGATTAACCTGAGCTTCGCCATTAATGATCAACTGACGATCTTTTAATTCAAGCACATCTCCGGCAACAGCAACACAGCGTTTAATGTAATTGGTTTTTAAATCAACCGGGTAATCAATCCACTGACTTCTGTTTGGGTTTGGATAATTATTTTCAGCAAGACCAGGCACGTTAAAGACAACAACATCATTTCGCTTCACGTGACTAATACCAGGCAATCGGTACGTTGGTAATTGAACCCAATCGACATAAGAAGGAATTTCGGTGAACCAAATCTTTTGATGGGTGAGTGGAATCTGCAAGGGCGTCCTTGGTGTGCGGGTTCCATAATGGAATTTGCTCACAAAAAGAAAATCGCCAACAAGCATGGAGTTTTCCATAGAAGGAGTGGGAATAGTGTAGGCTTCCATAATCAGCCAACGAATAAGGGTTGCAGCGACTACGGCAAACAAGATTGCATCCCACCATTCGCGCAATGCCGACTTAGGTTTTGCATCTTTTGCTTCCTTCTTTTTCTCCCGAAACTTCCAATTCATAATACGTTCTGTTAATAAATTTGGCAAATAAACTGATTTTTGACTTAGTAGCGGCTATACCTTTAAAAAATCATCCATAGTAAACACGCCTTTTTTTTCGGCAAGCCATTCGGCTACCAAAACTGCTCCCAACGCAAATCCTTCTCGCGAATGTGCGGTATGTGTAATTTCAAGATCATCAATAGCTGATTGGTATTTTACAGTATGTGTTCCCGGAGCCGGATCAACCCGGAATGAGTTGATAGAAAGCGATTCTACTTTGTCACTCGCCTCCAGTGTCCATTCTTTTTTTCTAGCTACGTTGTCGATAACCCCTTCGGCCAACGTAATGGCAGTTCCACTTGGAGCATCCTTCTTTTGTGTGTGATGAGTCTCATCAATGGAAACACTGTATTGCGGATAGCGATCCATAATACCCGCTAAAAACTCGTTGAGTTTAAAAAATAAATTTACACCCAGGCTATAATTCGATGCGTAAAAAAATGCTCCCTTCTTTTCTAAGCAATAATCCTCTACTTCTTGTCTATGCGTTAGCCACCCAGTAGTGCCACTGGCAACCGGAATGCCTTTCTCAAAACAAGTTTTTAGATTTGAGACAACCGCTTCGGGTTGCGTGAATTCAATAGCCACATCCACGGGTTTATTGAAATCATTAAGATTATCGTTTACATCTATTATCCCCGCAATTTCATGGCCCCGACCTTTAGCAATCCCTTCAATGATTTTACCCATCTTACCATAACCGATCAACAGTATTTTCATTTTAGTTGCCACGAATACCAATTTTAATTGTATGCCACAGATTCACTGATTTTTTTCAAAACACAAAAACAGAGATTCTTTTATTCTGATTTTGATTGCCACGATTACCGATTTAATTATATGCCACAGATTCACTGATTTTTTTTCAAAACACAAAAACAGAGATTCTTTTATTCTGATTTTGATTGCCACGAATACCAATTTTAATTATATGCGACAGATTCACTGATTTTTTTCAAAACACAAAAACAAATATTTTTTTATCCTGATTTTGATTGCCACGATTACACGAATTTTAATTTGTCGGCCACAGTTTCACTGATTTTTTTAAATCAGAACAAGATACTTTTATTTTTATTTCTTCTCTTTGCGCCTTTGCGGTTATCACTTCTCTAAAACTTAATTTTTAATGCTAACCCAGTACTTCTACCAATCATCGAATTGTTTTCCATGGTGGGTTCAACAGTCAATTGCAATTTTGGGTTTAGATCGAATTCTTTCAAGTGCGCATCAACATGGGCGTCCACCATCTGCAGGATGTAAAAGAATCCCGTGAGGATAATAATGAAATCTCGCTCGCGCCTTGTTCGGTCAACTACTGTGCGCAGTTGGTCTCTCGAAAGATTATCAGGACTTACGCCACCATTCGAAGTGGGATCGTTTATTAATGTAAACAGATCGTTTTTGAATCCAAGATAAAGACCCTGATAAAAATTGGCTCCATAAATAAGACCTGCAAACCCTCCATACACTAAGGGCATTTTCCAATATTTCTTATTATACGCTTGCCCCATACCCGGCACAACGGCTGCATATAACATTGCTTTGCGCGGATCGAAGCGCGATGCATACGACTTAATTTCTTCTACTGGTCTGTTTTCGGTAAAGGTAGTGTCTGCTAAGTTTCCTGACGAGGGAATAGTATCGCGCTCAACCTCTTGAGCAAAACAAAAGGTTATATTAATAAGGAGAATGCCAATGATGCCGGCTCCGTGCATGTTAAACTTTTAGAATATCAAGAATTCGATTCAGGTCTTCAATCGATAAGAAGGGAATACGAATATCACCCTTCTTGCCATCGCTCTTAACACTAATTTTCGTGCCAAAGTGCGATGATAGTTTGGATTGAAGTTGAGTAATTTCCTTTTCCTGCGAGACCGGAGCTGTTGTCTTAGTTTCCGTTGTTCCTGCAAGTACGTGTCTTGCTAATTCTTCTACTTTTCGAACCGAAAGATCTTCGGCTAACGTTTTCTTGAAAATATAAAGTTGTGAATCAGGATTCTCTACATTGATAATAGCACGGGCATGACCCATGCTAAGTTTATGATCGCGCACGGCAATTTGAATATCGGGCGGAAGTTTTAAAAGGCGAAGGTAATTTGTGATAGTAGATCGGTTCTTGCCAACCCGCTCACCAAGTTCTTCCTGTTTTAGGTTACACTCACTAATTAATCGTTGATAGCTAAGCGAAATTTCAATTGGATTTAAATTTTCGCGTTGAATGTTTTCGATCAACGCCATCTCCAGCATTTGCTGATCATCGGCCGTGCGAACATAAGCCGGTATTTTCGTAAGCCCTGCTAACTTGGAGGCTTGAAACCTGCGTTCACCGGAAATTAATTGGTATTGATTAGCAGCAAATCTTCTTACAGTAACGGGTTGAATAATGCCATGTACTTTTATAGATTCAGATAATTCTTTAAGTGCTTCCTGATCGAAGTGCTGCCTTGGTTGGAAAGGATTTGTTTCAATTTCTGAAAGTAGAATTTCATTGATTGAATCACTGACAACTTTATTTGAACGAGCGGGTGAGGTTACATCAACATCTAATTTTTCAGTTTCATCGGTGTCGCTTAAGAGCGCACTCAATCCTCTGCCCAATGCTTTTTTCTTACTCATTTTACTATTCCGTTTTTATGCAGAATTTCGTGCGCCAGATTTAAATAACTAATGGCGCCTTTACTTTCAGCATCGTGCACAATTACGGGCAACCCGAAACTAGGTGACTCACTTAACTTAACGTTTCGTGGAATGATTGTCTTGAAGGCAATAGTTTTAAAATGCGTTCGCACTTCTTCAACCACCTGATTTCCTAAGGAAGTTCGGGAGTCATAAAGAGTCAACAGGATTCCTTCAATTTCCAATTTTGGATTGAGCCGTGTTTGAATAATTTTTATTGTATTCAATAATTTTCCTAATCCTTCCAAAGCGAAATACTCACACTGAACAGGAATCATTACTGAGTCAGCAGCGGTTAAGGAGTTGATGGTAATCAACCCCAACGATGGCGAGCAATCGATGATAATAAAATCATACAGGTCTTTAATTTTGGCTAGCGCATTCTTCATCTTCTCTTCACGATGCTCAATGTTCACCATCTCAACTTCGGCACCAACCAAATCAATATGTGAAGGAAGTATGTCTAAATACTTTAAGTCATTTTTGACAATCGCATCCAGTGGATCAACACCATCAACCATGCATTCGTAAATTCCTTTTTCAACTTCTTTAGGATTGATTCCTAAACCAGAGGTTGAGTTGGCTTGCGGGTCAGCATCCACCAACAAAGTTTTACACTCGAGCACTGCCAGGCTGGCTGCCAGATTAATAGCAGTAGTGGTTTTTCCTACTCCTCCTTTTTGATTCGCAATAGCGATTATTTTACCCATCCTAAGGTTTCAGTGATTGTTCAGCTAAAAAAATAACCCCGACTTTTATCAGGGCTACAAATATAGGTTAATGCACGAATTATCCATTGTCAATTATCCATTGTCAATTTTCCTTTGCCCGTTACTTTTTCTTGCCCGCCTTTCGCGCTTCCTCACTGGCCTTCATGGCCGATTCCAATTTGCTCATGAAGCTTGATTTTTTCCCTGTTCCACCAGTAGCTACCAATTTCTTTTTATGATCTTCCATTACCGCCAATATCTTATCCTCATCCACAAAACGTTTGATGATGGCTTGCTGCGCGAACGTAATCAGGTTGGAAACAAAATAGTAAAAACTTAATCCCGCTGAGAAATTGTTCAAGACAAACATAAAGACAACCGGCATAATGTAGCCCATCGACTTCATTGGGCCTTGCACCGCACTTAGTTGATTGTTCTGCCACGTGTAAATGATTGTGGAGGCCGTCATTAACAACACAAACAAACTGACGTGACTTCCGTAAAATGGAATTGTGAAGGGTAAGTTGACAATAGAATCATACGTAGAAAGATCTTCTGCCCACAAGAATGCTTTCTGACGGAGTTCGATAGAAACCGGAAAGAAATAAAACATCGCAAAGAGAATAGGCATTTGAAGCACCAACGGAATACAACCACTAAAGGGATTGACCCCCGCTTCTTTATACAACTTCATTTGGTCTTGCTGATTCTGAGCCATGTTGTCCCCATTCTTTTCTTTGAGGAGATCAAGCTCAGGCTTTAGCAATTTCATTTTGGCCATTCCTAAATATGATTTGTACGAGAGTGGCAGCAAAAGAATTTTAACGAAGAGCACCAACAGCACAATGATGATTCCATAATTGCTGATAAAGCCTTCTAAAAATTTGAAGATGGGGATGATCACAAACTTGTTGATCCACAACATAGGAGGCCAGCCAAGGTCGAGGTTTTTTGAGAAGCCTTCTGTTATATCAGGCAGTATTTCATAATCATTTGGGCCGAAGTAATAATTGAAGGCCGCCTTTTTAGATGCAACATCTTCGACAGGAATGTATAACTCAAGGTCGGCAACTTTTACAACTTGCGGGTCATTTTCATTGGCAAAAATTTGAATCTCGCCACCAGCAAAGGAATTTTTTGCAATGATTGAAGAGATGAAAAATTTCTGGCGGATAGAAACCCACTTAACAGGAGTAACTAAAACTTCAGATTTAAGTTCAGTAGCAGTTTGTGAGGTGTAATCGTAGTCTCCATTGGTGAAATAATAGTTGAGATTTGTTTTGGTTCTGCTGTCGGCAATGGCTTTTTCTTGTAAGGGAATGGCATCGTGCCAGCGGTAGGTTAGGTTTTTACTACCTAGGTTAATACCCGAAGTTTGTACTTCATATCCAATCTGATAACCCGAAGGTGGGATGGAGTAAATATGTTTTATAAAACCGTCACTGGTTTTTGCTGTAAACACAAGTTGGGTGGTGTCACTCTTTTTAGTTTGGGAAACTTTGTAAAACAATTTATATAAGTCAACATCCTTTCCTTCATAATTTCCGATTAAAGAAAATCGATTGTTTTCCTTTTGAGCAAGATAGAGCGGGGTTTGAGAATAGGTTTTAAAATTCTTGAGTTCTACTTCCTCAATTCTTCCCTGGTTGGAAAGTTTGATTTTCAAGTCTGCGTTTTCAACGGTTGTTAACTCTTCATTTCCTGAAAGAAAACTGGAAAGACTTCCATAGTTTGATCGAGATAAACTGTCGATTTGCAAATCTTTGCGCTCCGATAACGCGCTATCCTTGGCAACAATTTCTGTAGTTGCTTCTGCAGGCGCTGCCTTCGGTGGTTCAGGATCGGGAGCAAGGAAATTAAAATAAACTAGCAGCATTACTGCAATGAGTGTAAGGCCTATGACTGAATTTCTATCCATTATTGATATTGTAGAAAAATGATACTTTTTATTTTAGTAAGATTGAATTTGGCACGCAAAGGCACAAAGATTTTAAGTTCTTTTATGTGCACTATTATAGCATTATCAATTTGCGTTCTTAGCGTCTTGGGGTGCAACATCACGAGCTTGACTTTTTATTATTCATAGCCGCTTCCACAAACTTTACAAACAACGGATGTGGATTTTGTACCGTGCTCTTCAATTCCGGATGATATTGCACACCCACAAACCACGGGTGATCTTTTAATTCAACAATCTCAACCAACCCTGTTTCTGGATTTGTTCCCGCTGCCCTAAGCCCGGCTTCTTCAATCTGATCGAGATACTTGTTGTTAAATTCATACCGATGGCGATGACGCTCTTGAATGGTTGTTGTATCACCGTAAATATGAAAAGCCTTTGTTCCTTTTTTGATTTTGCAGGTATATGAACCCAAACGCATTGTGCCACCTTTGTTCGTGATTTTCTTCTGCTCCTCCATCATGTCAATTACCGGGTGTTTTGTTTTCGGATTTAATTCTGTTGTGCTGGCATCACTCAAATGAAGAACATGCCGCGCAAACTCAACCACTGCGCACTGCATGCCCAGACAAATCCCCAAAAAAGGAATTTTGTTTTCACGCACGTATTTGATTGCTTCAATTTTCCCTTCCAAACCACGCTCCCCAAAACCCGGGGCAACAAGCACTGCATTTAATCCACCCAGAATATTTTCAACCGTGTCTTTGTGAATATCTTCCGATGAAATCCATTTCAAATTAACCTTGCAATCATTTTGGGCGCCCGCATGGATAAATGCTTCGGCAATGGATTTGTAGGCATCGGGTAGGGAAACGTATTTGCCTACAAGGCCAATGGTTACTTCATTAATTGGGTTTTTAAGTTTCCCCAAAAAAACTTTCCATTGCTCAAGATCAGGTTCGTGCTTGGCAGTTACTTTCAATTTTGCGAGTACACGCTCATCCAATTTTTCCTTCCGCATCAACATAGGCACATCATAGATTGTGTCTGCATCGATGGCTTCGATAACCGAATTCAGGTTTACGTTACAGAACAATGCCAGCTTTTTCCGAATCTCTAACGAAAGTGGATGCTCGGTGCGACATACTAAAATGTCGGGCTGAATTCCATAGGAGAGAAGTTCCTTAACCGAATGTTGCGTTGGCTTGGTCTTTAATTCCTTGGCCGCACTGAGGTAGGGAATTAAGGTTAAATGAATAACCAAAGCATTATTGGAACCTAAATCCCAACGCACCTGACGAACCGCCTCTACAAAGGGCAACGATTCAATATCGCCAACAGACCCACCAATCTCCGTAATAATAAAGTCGTATTTGCCGCTATCACCCAACAAAAAGATGTTGCGCTTAATTTCATCGGTAATGTGGGGAACTACCTGAACCGTTTTTCCTAGGTACTCACCCTTACGCTCTTTGGTAATTACATTATTATAGATGCGACCGGTAGTAATATTATTGGCTTGTGAGGTAGCCTCATTAAGAAATCGCTCATAATGACCGAGGTCAAGATCTGTTTCCGCACCATCATCAGTAACGTAACACTCCCCATGCTCATACGGATTTAATGTGCCTGGGTCTATATTAATGTAGGGGTCAAACTTCTGAATGGTCACCGAAAACCCTCTGGCTTGAAGCAACTTACCTAGGGAAGCCGAGATAATGCCCTTACCCAGAGATGAAGTAACCCCACCCGTTACGAAGATATATTTAGCTGAAGACATAGAACCCGGCCTGAAAATTTGGTCGCAAAGGTAGCCTATTTGAGACTTTTACAAACCCAGCGATTTCAATTTTATCGTAAAAAAGCTCGTTCAGCAAAGCGGTCCGACCGCTTAGTGCGCGCGCAAAGGAGCGGTCGGACCGTTCGGTCACAGGCAACTCCCATTCTCAGCCACTGTCTCAAAAGCGAAATGTCATCGCTCCCGATTGATATCGGGAGAACCCGCGATCTAGTATTGAAGTTGCTGCCGGATCCGCCAACTGCCGGAGCAGGCACACTTGTGTTCCGAGGGACAATTTCGTTTTTGACGATTTTATCAATAAGTTTGGAACTACGTGTAGTTATTTTAAAAGGTTACAAATTATCCCGCACTTGTATACAGATATTGTTCAAGGTATATCTATGAATAAACGAATACTGCCCGCGGTCTATAAGTTAGTTTTCATATCACTCTTATTTATTTCGTTTTTATCCGCTACAAAATCCTTAGCTCAAGCTACGTTTGCTGGGGCTCGGCACGAAACCCTTTCGCAAAGAGAAATTGATATTAGATTCAATCAAGCTGTTGCATCGGGTTCACCATCTATAGCAGGTTGGACAGTAACTATTAATGGCACCGCGGTACCATTTACAAATACTGGTAATTTCGGACCAAATTCTGTAAGGCTTCAATTTGATGCCAGTGCCATTGCGGGCCACACGGCCGGTCAAAATTTCCTTAAACCAGGTGAAATTTTAAGGGTGCAGTACGATGGTACTGGAGCGGTCACCTCAGCGGGAGGCGTTGCAAACACGGGGTTACAGCAATCTCAAAACAATACACCCTGGGACTGTTCATATTTAACATTATTAAACCAGGGTTTAATACCCTTAACCTTCCCAGATGTGTGTTCACCTGTTGTGATGAATTTTACCCAGTATCAGTATAGACTTAGCCTTCAGTTTAGAAACAGTTCGCTTGCAAATTTGGTAAATTTACAAGCTGTCATCACATGGGGTGATGGTTCGTTAAATGGTTTATCCAACTATTTTATTTCTGATTTGTTTGGTAACCCAAGTCCGACATTTATTGATAATGTAGGATTCATGGGCGGGAATCCTGCCTTGATTATGACGACCAGACCAACAAAGAATTTTCCTGCCGCGAATCCTGGCGACTGTAGTTTTAATACTAGTGTTCTACCGGTTTATCAAGGAGGAGCGTTTTGCCCTAGTATTTCGGTTACAACAATTTTTCCTACCTACGACACAGACAATGCAAATTCGGGAACGGTTCGTATGCAGCCCTTAGTGGCAGGAACGGATCAGGTGTGTTTAGGCACCAATGTAAACATGCGTTTTAGTGATGTTACTGATTTGAACTGCCGCGCTGCAATTGAACCCATTGTAGCTAATGATCAAGGTCGACATATTAGAATTGTTTACGGAAGTCAGAATCTAGCCACTAATATTCCTGATATTAGAGTGGGTGGTATCCCTGTTACAAGTAACAATGCCGCGGGTACTCTCTTAATTGCCGGTGGATATTTCCCGACAGGTGCCGGGGGAATTGGAGTCCCCGATTTTAACGGAGTAATTCAGTTAGCTACGCCTGTTACGGTTGCTACAGCGACTGCTTTTATGCAGCAGATAACCACAACTTCTACAGTAAATCACGTAATAGGTGACCGTTTTTTTGTGCGTCTTGAATATTGGGATATTTGTAATCTTTATAATGCTGGTAACCTTGCCAGCCCGGCTCCAGTTACCATCGAAAGATTTGTTGAGATTATAGACCGCCCCAACCCGCCAACTGTAAATAATCCCTCTCTTTGCGAAAGTGCAGGCAATGGGAGTTATAACATTACAGCAACAGGGGTTGGAGCAGGTACACTCGAGTATACCTGGTACTTAGATCCAGGGTTAACCACTGTCCTTCAGGCACTTAATGTTGATAATACATTCAATCCAGTAACCGAAGGACCAGTTGGTAATAGAATTAACACAAATGTGGCGGTTAGTACTACCTTTAATAGGTATGTTACTGTGAGGCAAGGGAGTAATGCTTGTATCAGCTTACCCCAGACAATTACTATCCGAATCGATGCATTAAATACCCCTGGAACTATTGCCCACCCTTTAGGAGCTACCCCGCAAACAATTTGCAGCGGTACAGATCCGATAGCGTTTACAAGTCCCGATGACGGAACCGGGGGCGACCCTGGAGGCACCATTACCTATGAATGGCAACAATCTCCCACTGGAGCGGGCGTTGGTTTTGTGGCCGCATTCGGTGTTAATAATTTAAATACGTACAATCCTCCGGCATTGTCTGCTCGCACCTTCTATAGAAGAAGAATTAGTTCGGGTCAATGCACAGATGTCTTTACACCTGAAATTGAATTTAGGGTAGATACCCCAGTTATTGGGGGAACAATCTCCGCCAACCAAACCATTTGTGCTGTTCCGGGTGATCCAGCAAACTTAACAAGTTCAGGTTTGGCCACGGGCGGAGCTTCTACAGGCGTTTACAACTATCAATGGGAAGAATCTACTATAGCCGTAGGAGGCCCATACAATACAATTAATTTGGCAACCGGAACTACGTTTAATCCGCCAGCAGGCGTAACCACCACCACCTTCTATAGACGGAGAGTGAATTCAGGAGTTTGTTCAGCCGATGGCCCCGATCTCGGAACCGATCCTGATAATATCGCATATTCTAATGTGGTAACGGTGACCGTGGATCAGATTATCGCACCTGGTTCAATTGGCAACACACAAATAATTTGTAGCGGTCAAGACCCTGGGGTGCTCACCCAAGTAGCAGCCCCCAGCGGTGGCAATGGATCTACCTACACGTTTCAATGGCAGGAATCGGCAACCGGGGGTGGGGCTGGTTTTGCCGCTGCGGCTGGCGCCAATACGGGTGCTACGTATGACCCTCCGGTTCTCGCATCAACAAGGTTTTATCGAAGACAGGTAACTTCAGGGTTTTGCACACCTACTTTTAGTAATGAGATACAGGTCACGGTCAATCCGCTTCCAACAGCAACAGTAGCAGGAGGTGGTTCCTCTTGCAGCGGTGTGCCAGCCTCAGACATTGTGTGGACTTTAACAGGTACTGCTCCTTTTAATTTTAATATTAATGTTGTTCCGGGAGTTCCTATTGTGGTGCTTGGCCACAATAGTTCAACCTATACGATTGTAGCGCCCAATCCGATAGCAAATACAACTTATACAATGACTTCTTTAATAGATTTCAATTCTTGTTCCGCCATTTCGATGGGAGGACCAGCAAATGTTAACTTACAACCATTTGTGCCGCCAAACGACTTTGCTTTATCGGCTCAGGCGGCAGTTTGTGACGCTGGGCCTATTACTACAAATCCACCGGATGCTTTTTTGGATTTACTGCCTAATGTTTTGACTCAATATAATATCGTTTACACTTTAAATGGCGTTGCTCAGCCACCTTTAAATAATGTTAGCTCCATCGCAAATGCTGGGGTTGGAGGCAGAGCAAGAATTACAATTTCCCCCACATATTCTCAAATGGGTAACTCACCCGGTTCTTATCAAATAATAATAACCAGTATTGTTAGCGTCCTTGGTTGTCCAGGGGTTGTCCCAATTTTAGGGCCCAATCTAACAGTTAATCCAAGGCCAGCAACGCCAACGGGGCCTATTCCGGGTTTTGCGTGTAGTACAACCCCACCTGGTGGACAGATCAGTGTTGATTTTCCTCCTGTCAATTTTACAATTCTTTGGTCCTCAACGGCTGCCCCGGTCTTCACAGCAGCTTCGGGGGTTACCGGTGGAACTAGAGGAAATGCATTTACACCAGCGAGCAATGCAACTGCAACCTATAACGCTTTCACTCAAAATGATCTTACAACTTGTATAAGTGCGGCTTCCTTGCCAGTTCAACATATTCAGGATGTTCAGCCAGCCGCAGCTGCAGCCGGGGCCAATCAACCGACATTATGTTCCGGCACGGCCATCCTTGCCGCAACGCCCGTAAATAATGGTGGTAATGGAACCTGGACGGTTTTAGGTCAAGTGGCGAGCTTACAAAATTTTGAAAATGCAGCCTTCCCGGTTGGCATTACTTCTTCATCTGCAGGTAATGGTTGGACTCGCGATATAAGTGGAGCGAATGTTTTCAATGGTGGAACCGGTTATTTTGAAGTTAAGGCTGGTAAAAGGTTTGAAGCCCAGAATACAAACGGATCGTTAGGTGGAGGAGCAGGAAACATAGGAATGGTTGTCTGGCTCTCTAATATTATTGACATCTCCAGTATTCCATTAAATGATATAAGTGTTGATTTGATAAATGTTTCAAATGACCTTGATGGTGGAGGTGATGCTGATTTCATAAGAGCCTATCGAATTGTGGACGGTGGTGCACCTGTTCTTTTAACGAATGGAAATCAAACTGGAAATTTTACAAATATATCGGCCACAGCTGCTGGTATAGCGGGATCTACTTTGCAAATTCGAATCGAGATAAGTGCAAATGCGGCAACAGAAATTATTGCTTTTGATAATTTAATAGTTAGAGCCGCAGGATCTGCTGTAACCTTTACCGATCCAAACAGCGCAACAGCAACAGTCTCTAACTTACCGCAAAATGCTCCTGGCGGAGCCCCTATTTCTTATACCTTAAAATGGACGGCTGCCAGTGCCTTGGGTATTTGTCCAAGTACCTCATCCAACATAATTCTTACGGTTAACTCATTACCAACAGCAATTGATCCAACTCCAGGTTTATGCGAGGATGTTTTTGGAGGTGCCAGCACGGCCAATGTTTCATTGAATACTTATGATATTCCAGTTTCTGATGAGGCAGGAGCTCCGGTAGCTGTGCCGGCAAACACGGTTGTTGAATATTATTCTCTGGCAACTCGATTGCCTGCAAATCAGATTACGGTGCCTACCAATATCACCAACGGGCAGGTTGTTTATACGCGGGTAAGAAATACGGTAACAACATGCACAAGTGATGGTACTTTAACATTTACTGTCCGAACGCTGCCTGCAAATGCAAATCAATCTGTACAGATCTGCGAGGATGCTCCACCTGGATCGAATCAACGCACCGGATTGAACCTTCAGCCTTTTGAAAATGCTATAACCGTAAGTGCCGCTAATCGCGATGTAGAGTGGTATACCGATGCAAGTTTAGGTGCTGGGTTTTTGATTCCTGCTGGCGCGGCAGTTGGAGCTGAGCAAAATTATACCGTAAGCGCAGACATTATACTTCATGCCAAAATCATTGACACAGCAAGTCCTACAACTCCACAGTGTTTTTCGCAAGCTACCTTAACCCTCGACTATCAGGCTCGCCCCAATAACAATCAAATTACCGATGGTATTGGTCAAGTTCTCGGAGCAACCTATACAGTCTGCGCCAGTTCAAACCTGATTTTATTACAAGTAAATTCAACCCTTAATCCTGGTTCAACTTTTAGTTGGACAGTTCCACCACCATCGTATGCTGGTGAGTTCAATATCCTAACGGGAACATCTGGATTCTTCATTATACTTCAATTTCCAAATCCTATCCCGGGTGGTGGTACTCTCTACCCAACGGGTGTTCCTATTTCTGTAAAAGAAACCTTAGGCACTGCGCTTTGTGATGGGAATACCATTAATACCCGAATAATTGTTGAGGGCTCGCCTCCGAAACCAATTATTGCAGGGCCTTCGTCCGTCTGCAGCAGCGCAAACGGTGTTGTGTTTAGCGTAACAAACCCGCTTGCGGGAAACTATAGCTGGGCTTTGCCGGCCGGGGCAACCATTACATCACTTCCGGTAACAGCTAGTTCCATCACGGTGCAGATGAGCACATTCAGCGGTAACGTAACGGTTACTCAGGCAAGTGGAAATGGGTGTGCCTCACCAGCGGCAGATCCTTTTCCCGTAACCGTAGTTAATCGACCCACGATTACCTCGGTTAGCGCTGGCACAATATGCAGCGGCACAGATTTGTCCGTTGCACATTCTTTAACCTCTAACATAGTTGGCACAACATTCAACTGGGAGGTAATCAACATTACGGGTTCGATTATAGGAGCCGTTTTTGGGGATCTCGCCAATGGAGTTTTATCAATTAATCAAACATTGTCTAACACGTCAGGAGTTAATGCAACGGTAACCTATCGGATTACCCCTGTTGGTCCAGGACCAGACAATTGTCCGGGTACACCTCAAAATTTTACGGTAACAGTAAATCCACAACCTGTTATTGTTGCCGGTCAAACTAAAACCATTTGTAGTGCCAATGCAGTTTCGAAGGAGATATTACTTACTCCTGGGAATCTACCTGCAGGGACGCTCTTTAATTGGCCTGATCCTGATGGTGGCGGTCCCGCCTCAGGTGGAGTTAATATCCCAATGGGTGTTGCAGGTACCATACACATCAATGATATTCTGGTTAATCTTACTAATGCACCAATTGTTGTTAATTATGTGATTACACCAACTAGCGGGGCGGCATGCCTTGGGGCTCCTGTGGCTATAGCAATTACGGTGAATCCACAACCCGTGGGCGCCAACGACAATATACCGATTGTTTGCAGTGGCCTTGCCGCTGGATATGATCTTGAAACAAACATTGCCACGCTCGGCAATAATTTAATTGCAGGTAATACGTATAACTGGATTGCAACAGCAAACGGAAGTGTATCCGGTGAGAGTATTTCGAATCAAACGGGGAAAATAATAACCGATGTGCTGCGAAACTTTACCGCGTTAAACCAGGTAGTTCGATATACAGCAACGCCAACGAGCGGAGCCGGTTGTTTGGGCGTCTTCTTCACGATTGATGTCACGGTTCGCCCGGAGCCAGTAGGGTTTAATGATGCAAGCCCGCTTATTTGCAGTGATGCAACTGTTAATTATGATTTGACAGCCAATATTGCCAACACTGGATTAGGTGGAAATAACCTGGTAACAGGAACAACGTATAGTTGGATAGCCGCATCCAATCCGAATGTTACAGGTGAAAGCACGGTAGCACAAGCTGGATCTGTAATAACAGATGCTTTAAACAATATTACTAACAGCAGCCAGGTGGTTGTTTATACCGTTACTCCAACAAGTTCGCAGACTTGCGTAGGTAGTCCATTTACAGTATCGGTAACGGTGCGCCCGGAGCCTAGGGGCTTTAATGATCCTTCTCCAATTATCTGCAGTGACGCTGCCGTGAATTACAACCTTCAGGCAAATATTTTAAATATTGGTTTAGGAGGTAATGGTTTAATAACAGGAACAACCTATGCCTGGACGGCCATAGCAAATCCTAATGTTGGTGGAGAAGGAAATGGAACTGGAGCAACCATAACTAACACCTTAAACAACATCACCGACATTAGTCAAGTTGTAGATTATACGGTGGTGGCAACAAGTGCCAATGGCTGCATAGGGGATCCGTTTACAGTATCGGTCACAGTAAGGCCAGAACCTCGCGGATTCAATGATGCGTCCCCGTTAATATGCAGCGATGATGCCGTTGGGTATAGTTTGAATGCAAATATTGCCAATATCGGAGCGGGTGGAAATAATTTAGTAGCGGGAACTACCTACACTTGGATTGCAGCATCTAACGCTAACATAACCGGTGAAAGCACGACATCGCAGGCTGGTAATACGATTACCGATTTTCTTAATAACATCACTAACTTAAATCAAGTAGTTGTTTATACGGTGACTCCAACAAGTTCCAATGCTTGCGTTGGTGATCCTTTTACCGTTTCAATAACTGTTCAACCAGAACCTAAAGGCTACAATGATGCAACCCCGCTCACATGCAGTGATATTGCTTTAGCGTATGATTTAAGTGCAAACATTGCTAATACAGGTTTGGGTGGAAACAATTTAATTACCGGAACCACGTACAGCTGGGTAGCTACCAATAATGCAACGGTAGGTGGCGAAAGCACGGCTGCTCAAGCAGGTGCTGTTATTAATGACGTGTTAAACAATGTAACAAATTCAAATCAAATTGTAGTTTATACAGTAACACCAACCAGTGCTGCTGGTTGTTTAGGAAATCCATTTACCATCTCTGTCACAGTGCGTCCTGAACCAAGAGGCTACAACGACAATAGCCCAATCGTGTGCAGTGATGCGTCTGTAAATTATGACTTGGTAAGTAATATTACCAACACCGGACTTGGTGGAAATAACCTTGCCATTGGAACTACCTATAGTTGGATAGCAGTCAATAACGTAAATGTTACTGGCGAAAGTACAGTCGCTAAACCAGGAAATGTGATTATCGATGTGGTGAATAATGTTACGGGTGCAAATGAGATTGTAGTGTATACCATAACACCAACTAGCGGGGATGGATGTGTCGGAAATCCATTTACAGTTTCCGTAACAATTCGTCCTGAACCGAGAGGGTTTGATGATACAGTATTAGTTTGCAGCGATATAGCTTCATCGTACAGCCTCGCTGGCAACATCGCAAATATTGGTTCCGGTGGAAACAACTTAATAGCAGGAACAACCTATAGTTGGGTTGCCGCAAACAGTGTAAATATTACTGGCGAGAGTGTGGTACCACAAACTGGTGCAACCATCACCGACATATTAAATAACATTACCAGTTCGAATCAGGGAGTTGTTTATACAGTTACACCAACAAGCGCCAATGGGTGTGTGGGTAATCCTTTCACAGTTACAATAACAGTTCAACCGGAGCCAATGGGCTTCAATGATAATACCCCAATCATTTGCAGCGATGCTGCTGTTAATTATGACCTGAATGCGAATATTGCAAATACCGGAGCAGGTGGGAATAACTTGGTTACAGGAACAACCTACAGTTGGGTTGCCGCTAGCAACAGCAATATAAGTGGCGAAAGTACGACACCTCAGGCAGGCTCAACCATTACAGATGTTTTAACAAATAGTACCAATGGAAATGAAGTGGTAGTTTATTCGGTCACTCCCACAAGTGCCGCGGGTTGCGTAGGAAATGTATTTACGGTTTCCATAAATGTTCGTCCTGAGCCAAGAGGTTTTGATGATAATACACCAATTGTTTGTAGTGATGTTATTATTAATTATGACTTAGTATCTAACATTACCAACACGGCTTCAGGGGGTAATAATTTGGCTGTCGGAACAACGTACAGTTGGATAGCAGCGGACAATGCAAATGTTACTGGTGAAAGTCTGGTGGCTAAATCAGGAAACTTAATCAATGATATTGTAAACAATGTTACGAGTGGAGCCGAAGTAGTTGTTTATTCGGTTACTCCAACCAGTGTCAACGGTTGTATTGGAAATCCATTCTTAGTGTCGGTAACAATTAGGCCCGAGCCCAAAGGGTTTAATGATGCCACACCGCTAATATGCAGTGATGATGTAGTGGGTTATAATCTTGTTGCAAACATTGCGAATACAGGTGCCGGTGGGAATAATCTCACCATAGGAACAACCTATAGTTGGATAGCCACCTCAAATGCCAATGTAACGGGTGAGAGCACCTCGGCTCAAACCGGTGGAACCATTACAGATGCCCTGAATAATGTCACAAACGGGAATCAAACAGTTGTTTATACAATAACACCGACCAGTACTAATGGATGCGTTGGAAATCCATTTACAGTCTCTGTGCTTGTTCGCCCTGAGCCAAAAGGCTATAATGACGCGACACCAGTTATTTGCAGTGATGCGGTAGTTAACTACGATCTCAGTGCCAACATTGCTAATACAGGCCTTGGTGGAAATAATTTGATCACTGGAACAACCTATAGCTGGATTGCAGCAAGCAATGCAAATGTTACGGGTGAAAGCACAGCCGCGCAAGCGGGGCCGACAATTACAGATGTATTGAACAATATTACAAATAGCCCGCAGATTGTTGTTTACACAATTACACCAACCAGTGCCGATGCTTGTATTGGAAATACATTTACGGTTTCTGTTACAGTACGTCCTGAACCAAAAGGTTTTGATGATAATAGTCCCATTAGGTGCAGTGATGTTGCAATCAACTATGATTTAGTTGCCAATATTTCAAACATTGGTTTAGGTGGAAATAGTTTAATCGCTGGCACAACCTATAGTTGGATTGCGGCTGACAATGTCAACGTAACTGGAGAAAGCTCAGTTACACCAGGCACATCATCTTCGATTACCGATGTAGTTAATAACGTTACGAATGGTGATGAGTTAGTTGTTTACACAGTAACCCCCACGAGTGCCAATGGTTGTGTGGGTGATCCATTTATTGTTACCGTTACGGTTCGACCTGAGCCTAGAGGTTTTAATGATTCATCTCCTATTGCGTGCAGTGATGTTGCATTTAACTTTGATCTTGCAGCCAATATTGCAAACACGGGTGCGGGTGGAAATAATTTAGTTGCAGGCACCACCTATAGCTGGATTGCGGCTCCAAACGCATTTGTTACAGGTGAAGGCAGCGGAACGACTTCCATTATAGATGACATTCTTAATAACGTTACTACGTCAAACCAGATTGTTGTGTACACAGTTACGCCAACCAGTGTCAATGGTTGCTTGGGAAATCCATTCACAATCTCGGTAACCGTGCAACCAGAGCCACGAGGCTTTGGCGATAATACTCCGGTTATTTGCAGCGATGCCTCCGTTGCGTATAATCTAAGTGCCAACATTGCAAATACAGGTTCAGGTGGAAATAATTTAGTTGTGGGCACAACGTATAGTTGGGTAGCTGCCGCTAATGCCAACATAGGGGGCGAAAGCACTACGCCTCAAGCTGGGGCAACCATTAGTGATATTCTCAATAACATCACAAATGTAAATCAGGTTGTTGTTTACACCGTTACGCCAACGAGCGGTGCAGGGTGCGATGGCAATCCATTTATTGTTTCAGTAACTGTTAGGCCCGAGCCGAGAGGCTTTGATGATACAAAAACGATTTGTAGTGATGCGAATGCAAACTATGACCTTACCGCCAACATCGCTAATACGGGTTTAGGTGGTAATAACTTATTGATTGGGAATAGCTACAGTTGGATTGCTGCTGACAACCCTAATATTTCTGGGGAAACTTCGGTAACTCCCGGAATCACAATAACAATTACCGATGTGCTAAACAATATCACGGCACTTGATCAGATAGTTGTTTATACGGTAACAGCAACGAGCAACAATGGTTGTGCGGGTGATCCGTTTACCGTTTCGGTTACAGTAAGACCAGAGCCACGCGGGTTTAATGATAACTCAACTGCAATTTGTAGTGATGGAACGGTAGGATATTCATTACTATCAAACCTATCAAATACCGGAGCAGGTGGAAATAATCTTACAGCCGGAACTACCTACAGTTGGGTGGCTGCCCCGAATGCAAATGTTGGAGGTGAAACTACAGTGGCTTTTGCAAGTGGAACAATTACCGATTTTCTTAATAATGTAACTAGCTTAGATCAAATTGTAGTCTATACAGTTGTGCCAACAAGTTCACAAGGCTGCGTTGGCGATCCGTTCACGGTTTCGGTAACTGTTCGTCCTGAGCCCAAAGGATTTAATGATAATTCACCAGTAATCTGTAGTAAGGCTACTGTTAACTATGATCTTACTGCAAATATCGCCAACACGGTTTCTGGTGGAAATAATCTTGTTGCAGGAACAACCTATAGCTGGTTAGCGGCAGATAATCCATCTGTTTCCGGAGAAACCTTAGTGGCAGCAAATGCAACGATTATAAATGACATACTTAATAATGTTTCGGGATCAAATCAGGTTGTTGTCTACACCGTTACTGCAACCAGTGGCAATGGTTGCGTTGGCGATCCCTTTACGGTTTCTGTAACGGTAAGACCAGAACCAATTGGTTTGGCAGATACAGATGCTGTGTGTAGCGATGAGCAGATTAACTACAACATTCAAACGCGAAACATTAACCTGCTGGGAAATTCAGTGGCGAGCTTGTTTACCTACACCGTTGTATCATCTGATCCTGGCAATGTTTCTGCCGCTGGAAAGAACAGACCTGTGGCAAGTAATGCTGCTATTACAGATACTTACACCAACACAACAAGTGCTGACGCTACATTAACCTATACGATTACTCCTCAAAGTACTACGGGCAGCTGTATAGGAACATCGTTCGATGTGGCGTTTACGATTCATCCTGAACCGCTTGGGCCAAATACGCTTGCACAGCGCTGCAGTGATGATCCGTTAAACTTTGACTTACAAAATGTTATTAATACTGCAGGTACAGGAAATAGCCTTCCGAGCAAATTCAAGTATTCAGTAACGTCCAATAATCCATTGGCAATAGCCCCGGGTCCAAATAGAAACGTTGCGACAATTGCTGTAATTTCTGACGTCTACACGAACACAACGAATGCGGATGTCGAAATTACGTATACAGTAACTCCGGTAAGTTTGGCAAATGATTGCGAAGGCTCTGTCTTTACTTTCAAAGTGACTATTCAACCAGAGCCAGTTGGGGCTAATGTAGTCGATCCCGTTTGCAGCACGGCCTTGAATTATAATATTCAAACACAGAATATCAATGCCTTAGGGAACGCAGTGCCAAGTGTGTTTACGTATACGGTTGCATCAACCGATGCGATAAATGTGCCGCCAGCTGCCGATCGGGTTGTTGCCAATAACCTTCCAATTACCGATTCCTATACTAACTCAACAGGAGTAGATGTTACCGTTACATACACAATCACTCCGTTTAGTTCGGCAAATAATTGTGTTGGAACGCCATTCACATATGCCGTAACAATCAGTTCTAAACCAGTTGGCGCGGCAGTTACCAAACCAGATGTGTGTTCCGATGTTGCCTTCAGTTTTAATCCTCAGGCCGATATAACCAACGGTGTTATTGCAACATTTACCTGGACGGCAACCTATCAACCAGGGTTAACAGTTAGCGGTGCTGCGCCTCCAGCTTCAGGCGTGGGAACTATCAGCGGCACACTTACTAATACGGGTAACTCCACCCTAAATGCTGTTTATACAGTAACACCTGCGGCTGGTACTTGTGTCGGCAATCCATTCGACATAACGGTACCAATTCTACCCGAGCCAGTTGTCGCTATTAACCTGAACGGAACAGTTTGTAGTAGAATACCTTATAACCAAGTCCTTGATACGAATGGCCTTTCAATAGGCGCAGCAAATTATGATGTAGCCGCAGTAGTTGACGCTGGACTTACCGGTATACCGACAACAGGATTAGCCTTGGCAGCAAATGCTCTTTTAAATGATGCCTTTGAGAATTTAACTACGATTCCACTAAAAGTTACCTATACAATCACTCCGCACGGAACCAACGGCTGTGTTGGGGATCCAAAAGTTGTTGAGCTGACAGTAAATCCTGAGCCTGTTATTAACCCAGCGTTGGATAATAGCGTATGTAGTCGCGAGGTTTCTGGAATTATCTTAAGCACCAATGGTACTTCAGTTGCCGCTAACTCATATCGTTTGGTGGGTGTTGTTATCCCGGGAACGGCCACGGCTGATGCGTTGAACACGCCAGTTGGAACAACCGGAAATATTAACCTGATCAGGAATGACAAGTTTGTAAATAACACTTCCGCACCGGTTGTAATTGTTTATGAAGTGATTGGTATTAGCCCGGCCTTATGTGAAGGTCAGTCAGGGTTCATAAACCTTACTATCAGGCCGGAGCCTATTATGATACCAGGGGCTGCTAATTTGTGTAGCGATGTTCCCTCTGGAATTATTGTTGGACCAGCAGTTGGTTCTGCTGTGACAACTCAGTTTGAATTAAAGAACGTGGTGAAAGCACCCGCGTTAGTGGCGGGTGGAAGCAATGCTGGCCTTGGCACTTTCGCTGCAAATCTTGCAGGCGGCCAGTCTGATTTCTTATTCAATGACACATTTACAAACACAACCAACGGCCCATTGGTTGTTACCTATACCGTTGTTCCAATTGCTAGCGGATGCCGTGGTCAGGATCAAACGGTGGTGTTTACAGTTAATCCCGCTCCTGCCGTTGAAGATAATTTAAATACTACAGTTTGCTCGGATGGTGCAGCAGGAATTGTTTTTGCAACTGAAATATCTCCGTTGAGTGCTGCAGCGGCTTCATACAATATTACATTCATAACTATTCAACCAGGGTTGGTTCGCACCGCAGGAAATGCAGCAGCTCCACGAAATGGTGTAAATGCAAATGACATTCAAGCTGATCAGTTTGTGAATGCAACTAACGATCCATTGACTGTTACGTATGGTGTTCAAGGAGTTTCAGGTTCTTCTTGTCTCGGACCTGTTAGAAATGTTGTTCTCACAATTGAACCTCAAATTATTGCAGCTCCGGTTAATAATGCTCCAAGTATTTGTAGCAACGACAATACCAACATTGATTTAATATCTCCTACAAATCCGACATCGGGTTTAATCACATTTAATTATACGGCCGTATCTTCAGTTGGAGGTTTGATAAGCGGGTTCGTTCCATCATTGAATAGCTTACCAGAAAATTATAAGATTGAAGATGCACTTGTAAATAATTCAGATAACCCCGCAACGGTAACTTACTCAGTTACTGCGGTTGCCAATGGTGCACGCAATGGAGCGGGTTGTTCAAGTCTTCCGCCAGCAGTCACCGTTGTGGTAACAGTTGAGCCTAAGCCAAAATTGGTAGCATCGCCTTCTATTCAAACAGTATGTGAAGGAGTTGCAACCAATGTGACCTTAAATAGTGCAACAACACCATCGGCTGGCAATGTGCGCTTTGAATTGCTAAGTGCTACAGCTTCTGGTGGTGTAACCGGCATGTCTGCTGTAGGGACTCTATTTAATCCTGCATCTACACTGGCAGATGTATTGGATAATCCTACCGTAACTTCTCAAACTGTAACCTATACATTCCAACCTAAAATTATTGGGGGCTTGGGTTGCCTAGGTGATAATGTTGTTGTTACCATAACAGTTAATCCAAGGCCAACTATTTTGGCGAGTGCACAACCCGATATATGCAGTGGTGACTTTGTGAACATTACACTAACTCCTGATGTTGCTAATACGATTGCACTCTGGACGGTGTCTGCCCCTGTAACAGTAGCGGGTGCCGGCAACGGTGCAGGAAATCTTATCTTCCAGACTTTATTTAACAATGGCAATATTCCTGAAACGGTAACGTATACAGTAACACCAAGGGTTAACGGTTGTAACGGAACGCCTATAACGATTGATGTAATTGTTAATCCTAAACCTAAGTTTGTTGGATTACCAACTATGGTCACAGTCTGTCATGGTAACTCATTAAATGTACCGTTGAACAGTACGGTTGTGGGAACAACGTTTGATTGGGTGGTTGATGATCCTAGCGGATTGGGAGTCCCTGCAATTGGCTCTGGTAATGTGATCAATCAGCCATTGACAAATACCACAGGGTTGCAAGCTAGCTTAACCTATAGCATCACACCTACAGGGCCTGGCTCTTGCCCGGGTGATCAAAAAATCATGATTGTTACTGTGTCTCCGCAGATCAACGCTCAGTTTGTGAATGTAAGCTCAAGTATCTGCAGGGGTAGTACAGAGTTCCTGATCATTCAACTTGATGGGCAGGCTCCGTTCCAGTTTGTTTATAATGATGGCACATCAAACATTCCCGTTATTAATGCTGGTAACTTTAAAGTAATTCCGGTTACACCAACAGCAACCACAACCTATACGCTGGTTTCCGCTAGAGATGTATTCAATTGTCCATTCACTCCTGTGGGGCAATCAGTAACAGTAACCGTGGGCGAGACTGATGCAAACTTTAGTATTGTTGGCCCTGCATCTTCGTGTGGTCCATACAACGCAACCTTCCAGTTTAATCAGGTAACAGGCACCGAGTATACATGGCAATGGTTTGATGGTTCTGCGGACGATGTATTCTTAGCGGCTACAACGGTTCCGAATAATACGATCTCACATCAATTCACGAATCCAAATCCGAATGCACCGATTACCTATAAGGTTACGTTGCGCACACAGTTGCCAGCTCCGTTCCCGGGATGTTTCAAAACACAAACCCGTAACGTAACGGTGTTCCCGTCAATTATCACAAATGCATTCCCCGATCGTTCGGAGATATGCAGTGGTGAGAATATTCAATTCTTTAATCAGAGTTTCGGTGCAACCACCCATCGATGGTTCTATCGAGTACAAGGCACGGCTACTGAAATAGATGTAAGAGCGACACCATCGGTTAATTATAATTTTGTTAACACATCAACAACCAACCCGATTATTTATGAGGTAGTATATCAGGCCGGTAATGGAAATTGTCCGGCAGCGGATGTTGTAATTCCTATTACTGTGTATCGTGCTATAACTGCAGGGTTTAATGAAGGAATCGTTCCGCCTTTCATCGGTGGAAATTCAACAGTATCGTTTACGAATACGTCAGTGCCAGTTGATGTTACTCAATTCAGATATGAATGGACGTTTGGTTTGAATTCGACTCCAGCAACGGGCTTGGGTGCCGGACCGTTCTCAGTAAACTATAGTACACCTGGGCAACGGACTGTGTCGCTAAAAGTGGTGAACATTGCGGCTGAGGCAGCTGTGCTTGGTTGTGAAAGCACGTTTACGAAAACAATTAATATTCAGCTGCTGCCATTGGTGGCTGCGTTTAAGGCAGATCCTCAGCGAGCATGTTTCCCATCTGACTTTACCGTCACGGAAAATACTTCTACCGGAGATGTTATGGATTGGCGCGTGGTAGATAGCAATGGCCGCACAGTAGCGACTTCAAATGCTCCGCTTCCAATTTTTAGAATTACAAATCCTGGATCATACACGATCTTCTTGACTACCCGGAATTCAATAACGGGTCAGGTAGCCAACACGCAACAAGATGGATTTGAAGTATTTGATAATCCAACTGCGTCATTCCAATTGCGTCCGAATATTGTTTTTGTGCCTGATACTGAATTAACAACCTTTAACTTTAGCACAGGGGCTACCGACTACGATTGGGATTTTGGAGATGGCGGAACATCCTTTGATATTGAACCAAAGTATGTGTATAAAGTGGAAGGTGTATACGATGTGCGCTTGATTGCCCGCAATGATCACGGACAAGGTTTAGTCTGCACCGATACACTTACTCAAAAAGTAACGGCTAAGCAAGGCGGTGTTACCAAAGTACCAAACGCCTTTACACCAAATCCTAACGGACCAGGAATAGGCGGTAGCGGGACTTTCAACGATGTATTCTTGCCGATTGTAAAAGGCGCAGAGGAATTCAATATGCAAATTTTTGATCGATGGGGTAATTTGATTTTTGAAAGCAATAGTGCCAATATTGGTTGGGATGGATATGACAAAAATGGAAGATTGTTACCAGCCGGAGTGTTTGTGTATAAGCTTACCATTCGATTGTCGGATGGGCAGCGATCAACTCAGATAGGAGATGTAACCATGATTCGATAAAATGAGTAATTTTATAACCATGAGGAGAATTGTTTTTGGGTTATGTAGTTTAATCCTTGTTGTTAATGTTGCATTTGCACAGGATCCTCAATTTTCACAATACTATCAAGCCCCGCTTTACCTCAATCCAGGTTTTACAGGCATTACACCCCAACAGCGTATTGCTATTAATCACCGAATTCAATGGCCTAACTTACCGCAGGCCTTTTCAACTTATTCTTTCAGCTACGACATTTTTATTGACGAGCTAAAGAGCGGATTTGGAATTCTTGCAACGACAGATAAAATGGGTTCTGCCGGGTGGCGCACCACCACGGTTGGATTGAACTACAGTTACAAGATAAGAATCAACAACAAAATTGTTTTCTCACCGGGCTTATACTTTGGATATGGAATTAATGGGCTGGATAGAAGCAAGCTTAGGTTGGGGGATGGCTTAGAATTTGATGGTATCTCACTTGATCCGGATTTACAGAAATTAGGAAACCAGCAATATTTTGATTTTGGATCTGGTTTCCTTATTTACAGCAGATCGCTTTGGATTGGTGCTGCGTTTGGACACATGAACACACCTAACTTATCGATTTTAGGAGATGTAAATCGTTTGCCTATGAAAACTACTATTCATGGTGGCGCCAAATTAACACTTTCATCTGGGCCGCGCGAATTGGATCGCGCCTCGTATCTAACGCCTTCGTTTATTTACCGCAGACAAGGTCCTATCAGTCAGTTAGATTTTGGACTTAACTACCATATTGATCCAATCTCAGTTGGTGTCTGGTATCGCGGTAAGCCGTTCGAGAAAAATTTTATTGGTACCGTAAATCAGGATGCCTTGATTCTAACGCTGGGTCTTTATTTAAAGGATATTACAGTGGGGTATAGTTACGATTTCTCAATCTCAGAACTTTCAACTACGTCAGGCGGAGCGCACGAAATTTCTATTGTCTATGAATTTGTTGCTAAACCTTTACATCGTGGTGTGAAAAAACGTAATCGAATGATTCCTTGCCCAACATTCAATACTAAGAAAAGCTTCTGGGCTAATTAAGGTAAACTCATTTTATCGGCTTAATTATTTCGTTGATCGACTCTGCATGTTGATCAACTTCAATTCACCGTCTTCATACACACCTGCGCCTATTAACGAAGTCTATTAGGGGCTTTAAACGATTCCTAAATCGATTTTAAAGCGATGGTGCAGAAAAGAATATTTGTATTTCTTACATTTTTACTTAGCTCACTTTTTAGTATCAATTCGTTCGCGCAATGTGGAGGAATTATGGAGCCAGGTTTTGCTTTTTTAACCAGCAGTAGGGGATGCGCACCGTTTACAGTTAATATTCAAACGCTTTACCTTTCTTCTGTTTCAGGTACGCAATACTTTATTACCTGGGGTGATGGCACGCCTGAAGAGACCTTCACGCAAGTAAACGCAACAGGTGTCACCATTTCACACAACTATCCCAATACGTCAATTAATTGTGGGTACGATGTTATTATCGATGCTTCAAACGCTTGTAACCCGCAGGTTATAGTCTGGACGAATGATGTCATCTCAATTAATCCGGCCGTATTTAGAGTTTGTCAAGGGTATGCTGCAGATGTTTTATTTACCGATAATAGTGTTTGGAATTGTTTTCCACGAGCCACACGCGAGAACAATGAACCTCGATGGATTCAATGGTTGTATGGCACTGGGCCATTAGGTAGTCAGATTTCTGGCGTTCAGGTTAATTCAATAAACCCTGGTGGATTTCCTTACTTAAATCCTGCTCCCGGAAGGAATCCAATCTATCCGGTAACTGCACCAGGTCAGATTAGTTTACCGGTAAATATTCCGGTAACTGCACCAGCCGATTTAGGAAAAGAATTTGTGATCACATTAAAGAACTGGAATCAATGCAATGCGTATGATACTAATCTTGCTGATTCAAATCCTTTTAATCCGGTTAACGGAAATCTGATTAATGGAGATAATGCACCACAGATTACTACAGCCCGCATTGTTATCGTTCCTGCACCGCAGCCAGATTTCCTGACACGACTTGGAGGATCTACAGGACCGATTCAATCTATTTTTTGTGTTGGAGATAATATTTATTTCGACAATGAAACTCCGGGAATTGCGGGCGCATCTTTTGCCAACACCTGGCAGTTCTATGATAATCCAACGGGAGCAGGGGCTCCGTTAGCAACTGGTACAAATACAAATCCAACGTTTGCTTATCCAACTGCTGGACAGAAGTTAATTCGACTTTCGGTGCACGATCAAAATGCTGCTGGAAATTGCGTTGCAATTGTTGAGAAGATAATTACCATTTCACCTTCGTTGATTGCAAAAATTCAGGTTACAGATATTTCTAATAATCCCATCACGCCAGATTTTTGCCAAAACGCAGCAACTCCACTTACAGCATTCCAAGTTCGATTTAATGATGTGTCGGTCGGTTCAATGACAGCGACAACTCAATGGCGGTGGGAGTTTTATAATGAAGCAAACACACTAATCCGGCAAGAGCCTGGCTCAGGATTTTCTACCGTTGCATTAGGGCCATTTGATCAACCATTTACAAATCGTGGAATCTATCGGGTTCGATTAATTGTGCGCGATAACATTACCTCATGCGAAACAGTTGATGAGGTTCAAGTTCGGATTTTTGAAAAACCAGTTCCATTGTTCACCGCATCCCGTGAATGTGCGGGCCAGACAACATCGTTTAATGAGACCTCTACTCTCCAGTCAATAAATGGGGAATCAATTGTATTAAAAGAATGGGACTTTAATTACGATGGCGTGACGTTCAATAAAGACCCTGCGTTTGATAATCAAAGTACGTTTATGCGCTCTTTAGGATCAGCAGATACTTACCAAATTGCTTTGCGAGTAACTACAAGTCAAGGCAACTGCTCGGATATTTTAGTCGTTCCAGTTACAGTTGATCCACTACCAACAGCAAGCTTTTCTCCTGATGTCACCTCAGGATGTAGCATCCTCACAGTAAATTTTACTAATTCTTCAGTGGTAGGTCAACCAGATATAATAGATCGGTTTGTTTGGGAGGTTGATGAGAAACAGGGGCTAGGCTTTTTGCCTATAGCCACTCAACAACCAAGCGATCCTACTTTCACTTCTGTATTTACACATGATTTTAAAAACGTAACTTCAGTCAACAAAGTGTTTGATGTTCGTCTTCGCGTGGTAACCGCGAATTCTTGTGAAACGATTTCAAGCCTTGCCACGATAACTGTTTTTCCGGGTACCCAGTCAGGGTTCATTTCTACCAACTACTCTCCGTTTAACAACAACTGTTCACCACAAACAGTAAACTTCACAGTAGACTCAGAAACACAATCCTTAAACCCTACGGAATATCGTTGGCAGATTAGTGATGCGTCTGGTCTGATTGATGATATAAGTTCTGGAACTACGCCTACGTTCGGTTATCAGTTTATTAATGCCACTAGTTCAATAAAAGACTTTAATGTGACGTTGTTAACAGCGCTTGCATCGGGTTGCTTCGGTGATTCTACGCGAATGATTCGCATTAGCCCGGTTCCCTTCTCGCAGTTTGTGATCGATACGTTGCAATTTGATTGTAATGTAATGCGCGTAAGATTATCAGCTATTCAGAAAGGGCTTTCATCATACCATTGGCGAATGACTGAGAATGGAATTCCCACGGTAGATGTGGTTTCTGCAACTGATCAGATTGAGCATGTTTTTAATAGACCTTCATCAGCATCACTCGATTTGCCAATTGACTTTTTTCTTGACACCCAGAATTTCGCAAACTGCGTAAGTGGCGTTACTAGTCAGTCGATTACGCTTCCAAAGAAAGATAACATCAATGCCTCTTTTACAGCAACACCTGCGAGCCAATCGTTGCCGGCTTCCACGGTATCTATTAGCAATTCAACAAATTCTGGCCCATGGACATATCAATGGGATTTTGGTGATGGCACAACATCAACTGACCCACTTGTTAGTTCGCATGTCTATGGAAACTACGGTGTTTATACAATTCGGCTTGTAGTTACCAACAATGTGTGTGTTGAAACTCAAGCGCAGCAAGTAGAAATTCTTGCCATCCCGCCTATTGTTGATTTTAATTATGACCCGGCATCTGGATGTGCACCTCTTACTGTACAATTTACAAACCTATCGCAGTTTGCCGACCCCGGAACCTATCGATGGGATTTTGGTGATCAGTCAACATCTTCAATGATCAATCCCAGGCATACCTATTTTCAACCCGGTAAATATTCTGTTTCATTGTCAGCTTCAAACATTACCGGACAAACGGTTAATGAAACAAAACAGGCGATCATTGAAGTGTTTCCAAGACCTAATGCAGAGTTTGAGATTAAACCCAGGCTCGTCTACATCCCGGGTGGGATTATGTACACGAACAACCGCAGCTTTGATGCTTCGCGTTTCATTTGGGATTTTGGAGATGGCACAACCTCATCTGCTTTTGAACCCGAGCATAAATACAAAGAGGAAGGCTTTTTTACGATCAAGTTAACGGCATTCAATATTTATGACTGTGCGGATTCTTTAGTATTAGAAAATGCTGTGAAAGTTCAAAAAGGTGGACAAGTCCTAATTCCCAATGCATTTTCGCCAAACCTTTCGGCAGCAGGTGGAGGAGGCGGAATGAGTGATGGTAAGAATGATATTTTTCTGCCACTTACGCGCGGAGTTGTAGAATTTGAGTTGATGATTTTCAATCGCTGGGGCGAACTGTTATTTGAAAGTCGCGATCCGGATATTGGTTGGGATGGTACCTACAAGGGTAAGTTGTGCCAGCAAGATGTGTATATCTATAAACTCGCTGCTTCCTATGAAGATGGTGAACGTGTTGTTCGTGTTGGTGATGTTAATTTGATTCGATGAAAAGAGTTTTTGCAGTTTTGTTTTTGTTAGGTAGCTGGTTTTCAGTCTGCGCACAAGACCCGCAGTTTTCGCAATACTATGCCGCACCACTATACCTTAACCCAGCATTTACAGGCACTACCCAAGATCATCGGTTTATTGCTAACTATCGCAATCAATGGCCAAACGCTGCGCGGGGTTTTGTTACGTATGCATTTTCGTACGATTACAATTTACATAACTACAATAGCGGTATCGGGTTTCTGGCTACGGTTGATCAAGCCGGTACAGCGGGCATGAAATCATCGCAGTTTAATTTTCTTTATTCCTATAAATGGAACATCTCGAGTAAATGGGTAGTCTCCGCTGGTTTAAATTTTGGATATGCATTCCGCTCTATTGATCTCAATAAATTAATTTTTGGAGATCAGTTACAATTTGACGCTGATGGAAATGCGCCCACCGATGATCCGGCTCTCTACAGTTTGGGTATGGCCAGTTATTTTGATTTTAATTCGGGTGTTCTTGCTTACAATAAAAACTTTTGGTTTGGGTTTTCAGCCAGCCATTTAAATAGACCAAACCGATCGTTACTAAATCAGGAATCAACCATTCCGATCAAAGCGAGTTTGCATGGGGGCGTTCGCATTCCGCTCTATGGCGGACCGTTCAAGCGCGATCATATTTCGGTGTTGTCACCTTCCTTTGTTTATAAATCTCAAGGTCGATTTGATCAATTGGATTTAGGATTGCATTTCCTCTATGATCCGGTTATGATTGGTGTTTGGTA
>Ga0163150_10002019_pt1 | contig 32615 bp, 31 predicted proteins | sample OliLakLV19P2IB_FD_148628 | JGI IMG/M metagenome (GOLD analysis project Ga0163150, IMG submission 148628) | Freshwater microbial mat bacterial communities from Lake Vanda, McMurdo Dry Valleys, Antarctica - Oligotrophic Lake LV.19.P2.IB | ecosystem: Environmental > Aquatic > Freshwater > Lake >...
GCACCGAGGCTGCTCCGGAGCAGGTGCAGGCTGCGGTCGCTGTGTCGAACGGGCGCGTGTTCCTGGTCACCGACACCGCGACTTACGCCATCGGCAAGCAGAAGCAGGTGAACCCGAACGTGGCGGCGAAGGTCGACTGGAAAGCGCCCGCGGGTGCGACTCCGGCGTGGCTTCAGGTAACTCCGGCGGAAGTGCTGCTCAAGCCGGGCGAAAAGACGACGCTGCACGTGCGGTCCTTCGACGCGAAGGGGCAGTTCATTCGCGATGAGACGTCGGCAACGTTCACGCTTGAAGGGCTGCGTGGTTTGATGACGGGCACTACATTCTCCACCACCGCCGACAGCGCGGGGCAGGCGGGGCTGATCAAAGCGTCACTCGGCGAGGCGAAGGGAACGGTCCGCGTGCGCGTGATTCCGCCCCTCCCCTGGAGTGTCGACTTCACGTCTTCGGCTCCCGGTACCGTTCCACCGTTCTGGGTGAACGCGACAGGTAAATCGAGCGTCCGTGAGATTGAGGGCAACAAGGTTCTGGTGAAGCATGCGGACAACGCGTTCACCAAGCGCGCCCGCGCGTTCTTCGGTCCCGTCGACTGGCACGACTACACGGTGGAAGCCGACGTAAGCGCCATCGACAAGCGGCGTCAGATGGGCGATGCCGGTGTGGTCGCCCAGCGCTACAATCTGGTGCTGTTCGGCAACGCGCAGCGCCTCGAACTGCAGTCGTGGCAGCCTGAGACGAAGCGTACCGTGCAGATGGATTTCCCGTGGAAGCCGAACACCTGGTATCGGATGAAGCTCCGGGTGGAGAACATGGCCGATGGCAATGTGAAGGCGTCTGGCAAGGTGTGGCCTGCATCAGATCAGGAGCCGGGCAAGTGGCAGCTGGAGAAGGTAGATAAGAACGGCAACCGCCAGGGTAGCCCAGGCATCTACGCGGATGCTCCGTTTGAAGTGTTTTTCGACAATGTGAAGGTGGCAGCAAACCGATGAAGATGCGATTCGTTCTGAGTGTTTTTCTCTCGATGTCGGCCGTGGGAGTGATGCTGGCAGCCGATCCTGGCACCGGCGACTGGCCGATGTGGGGCGGGACCGCTGACCGCAACATGGTCTCCGGCATGAAGAACCCTCCCACGTCGTGGGATCCGGCTACGAAGAAGAACATCAAGTGGGTTGCTGCGCTGGGATCGCAGGCTTACGGGAACCCAACCGTGGGCGGCGGCGTTGTGCTGGTTGGTACGAACAACGAAGGCTTGCGCGATCCTAAGCAGGCAGGCGATCGCGGCGTGCTGATGGCGTTTCGCGAATCCGATGGCGAGTTCCTCTGGCAGCACACATCTGCGAAGCTGCCGGCCGGCCGTGTGAACGACTGGCCCTATCAGGGTGTCGCTTCATCGCCGCTCATTGAAGGCGACCACGTGTACTACGTCTCGAACCAGGCGAAGCTGGTCTGCCTCGACCTGAAGGGCTTCTCCGATGACGAGAACGACGGCCCTGTGACGAATGAAACGCTGAAGGGACCGAAGGACGCGGACATTGTATGGGAGCTCGACATGATGGAGGAGCTCGGGGCGCATCCGCATAATCTGGCGAACTCGTCGCCAGTGTCGCATGGCGATCTGTTGTTTCTGAGCACGTCGAACGGGCAGGATGAAAGCCACGTGCACATTCCGTCGCCGCGCTGCCCTTCGATCATTGCGGTGAACAAGAAGACCGGCAAAGTAATTTGGGAAGACAACTCGGTCGGCGAGAAGATTCTGCACGGGCAGTGGTCTTCGCCCTCGGTCGGGACCATCGGCGGTGTGTTGCAGGTGGTGAGCGCGCAGGGCGATGGCTGGGTTCGGGGATACGAAGCGCTGACCGGCAAGAAGATTTGGGAGTTCGACACCAATCCGAAGGACTCGGTTTGGCCGAAGACTCGCAATGAGACCATCTCGACACCGATCGTCATCGGCGATGTCGTGTTCATGGCGAATGGTCAGGACCCCGAGCATGGCGAAGGTGTGGGTCATGCGTACGCAATCGATGCAACGAAGCGCGGCGACATAACGAAGTCCGGCCTGATCTGGCATTACGACAAAATTCGACGCTCCATCTCGACCGCTGCCTACAAGGACGGCATTCTGTACTACCCCGACTTCAGCGGCTTCCTTCATGCGCTGGATGCGAAGACGGGCAAGCCGTACTGGGTGCATGACATGCTCGCCGCCGTGTGGGCCTCGGCTGTGGTGATCGACGACAAGGTGTATCTGGGCGACGAAGACGGCGACATCGTTATCCTCCAGCACGGAAAAGAGAAGAAGGTTGTGGGTGAGATCAACATGGGCAGCTCTGTGTACTGCTCGGTTGTTCCGGCTCACGATACTCTCTTCGTCGTGAATCGCAATCAGCTGTTTGCGATTGCGAACAAGAAGTAGCAGCGTATGTGGTTTCGAGCATCGCTGCTGGCTGTGATTGCGCTGGCGTTGCACGCGGCGGACTGGCCGCAGTTTCGCGGAGTTCCTCAGATGACGGGCGTCGCGGTGGCGAAGATCGCTGCGAAGCCTCGTCTGCTGTGGACGTGGGAAGGCACAGAGCCGTTTGAGTCGTCACCCGTTGTTGTTGGCGGGGTTGTGTACTCGGGCAACAGCGGCGGTGAACTCATCGCGGTCGACCTCAATACGGGAAAGCTGAAGTGGAAGTACAAGGCCGGGGAGGCGATTGGCGAATCGACTCCGACCGTTGCCGGCGGCATTGTCTACATCGGCGATCTGGACGGTGTGCTGCATGCCGTAAATGCGACTGACGGAAAGAAGCTGTGGACGCTCAAGACGCAGAGCGAGATTAAGTCGTCGCCTGTGGTTGTAGATGGCAAGGTGCTCATCGGGTCGTATGACGGCAACCTTTACGCCGCCGATGCGAAGACAGGCAAGCAGGCGTGGAGCTTCAAGACGCAGGCTCAGGTGCATGCGACTCCGTCGATCGTAAATGGCCTCGCGCTGATCACGGGATGCGACGGATTCCTGCGCGGCATTCGTGTGTCGAACGGAACGGAGGCGTGGAGTATTCGCATCGGCTCGTACACTGGTGCCTCGCCGGCTGTGGTTGGTATGCAGGCTTTCTTCGGCACGTTCGATAACCAGGTGATTGGTGTCGATCTGGCGAAGCGGTCCGTGATGTGGCGCTATGAGCACCGCGAAAAGAAGTTCCCGTTCTACTCGAGCGCTGTGGTCGATGCGGGGCGTGTCTATCTGGGCGGCCGCGATAAGATGATCCACGCGCTGGATGCGAAGACGGGGAAGGCTGCGTGGACGTTCTCTGCGAAGGCTCGCATCGACTCCTCGCCTGCGTTGGCCGATGGCAGATTGTGGTTTGGATCGAACGACGGAAACGTGTACGCGCTGGATGTGAAGACGGGGAAAATGGTGTGGAGCTTCACCGCGGGCTCGCCAGTCTCGGCTTCACCCGCGGTTGTTGACGACAAGATTGTCGTCGGCTCACAAGATGGCCGGCTCTACTGCTTCGGCTGATCCTCCTTCGGATAGACCAGCTTTTTGCCTTTTTCTTTGTAGTCGGCAAGGCCGCATGAGCCAAGCGTCTTAAAGCCATTTTTGCTGAGTATGTCTGCCGCACGGGCAGCTCTGGAACCCTTGTTTCAAAGGGTAATGATGAGCTTGTCCTTCGGCACTTCCTTCAGCCGTTTTTCGAGCTGACCCAGAGGAATGTTGACGTACCCTTCGATGGAGCCGAGCTTCTTCACTTCGTCCGGTTCGCGGACGTCGAGAAAGAAGACCTTCTTATCGTTGAGGTACTTCTCCAGTTGCTCTGTGGACAACTCCTGAGCGGGTGCGGCGAGCGCGAGGCTCGCGAGCAGGATCGCTGCTGCACACAGGATTCGTTTCATACTGCCAGTCTATTGGATTGTGATGAACCGGCTCAACTCGCCGGTACGGGGGCCGTCGCTCAGGACAATCGGTGCGTTGCCCGGGGGAAGAGTTGCCGGGACTCGCACGGAAATGCTGCGGTAGGCCGCCGAACCCTGACTGCGCGAAATATTCTCAGCGGGCTGTCCCCCGATGCGCACGGTGGTTTCACCGACCGACCCGTTCGCGGCGATCCGGATAATGCTTCCCGGCGCTGCCGGAACGTCGGGCGCGTTCCGCCGGCCGTCCTGGTTCCAGATCACGTAGATACCTGGCGCGGGAGGACGGAGAGGAAGTGTCAGCGTGTTGGAGTTGCCGATGCGCAGCGTGGCCTCTGTGCCGCTGAGCCGTTCAGGCACCGAGAAACTAATTTGCTCGTTGGTGGAATTAAACTGACTCGCGGTGTCGCCGGCGTTGATGCGAATCCCTTGTCCAAACAATCCGCGCGTGAAGATGGTGACGATCATGCCGGGATACAGGGACGTCGTCAGGTAGTTTGCGGCATTCGTGACACCAGCCGGCTTGAGCTGAGCCGACCCTGGGTCTACGAGGAACGTTGCCACAGGAATGTCGTGGTCAGAGATGCGCGCCACTTCCGGGAAAGGCGTGTTGACGCGCGCGACTTCGTATCGATACAACCGCGCCTTGAGCCCTTCCGTGATCAGGACATGGTCGAGAGTTTGCATCACGCCATCTTGTATGTAGCTGTAGTTATCGCTGACCGGGAGCGTGTCAGTGAGATTCGTAACGGGCTCGCCCGCACGGATGGTGTTGATCATCAACGTATCGAACTGGAACATATTGAAGTCCCCGAGTACGATGACTTCTTCGCCGAGGTTGGCTCGTGTGGTGATGAGGTCGCGCAGCCCTTCCGCCTGCGCCCGGCGCTTTGCTGCGACTGTCGCGGTGTCGGCGTTGATGAGCGAACGCAAATGGACGACGATCGCCGTGAAAGGGACACCTCCCACTTCGAGCCTCGCGACGAGTGGGGGACGGTCCCACAGACGGTCGTTTGCAGTACCGGTTTCTTTGCCTTCCTGGGTCACGCTGATGATCCGCGTGCGGGTGCTTCGTTTGATGAGCAGGCCCACGTCGATGCCGCCGATGTCGTTGCCTTCCAACAGGTATGCCTCGTAGTCTCCGGTGGCCTGTGCGAGACGGCGGAGCAGGGGCTCGTTCTCCACTTCTTCGACGGCGATGATGTCGGGGGAGTGGAGCGTTTCGCGGAGGACTCGGGAGATGCTGGCGAGTCGTGCTTGTACGGCTGCGGTGGTGACTACGGGGTCGGATGTACCGGGGTCGTCCTGCTCATCGAAGAGGCGGCGCAGGTTTGCACTGGCGATGGTGAAGGTGCCTGCCGGCGGTACCTGGATCGGCGCCGGTGTCAGGCCTCCCTCGGTGCGCAGCGGCGTTGGATCCTGCACGATGGTGTAGGTGCGGAACGCGAAGTCGAGTGGGCCGAAGAGGTCGGAGACCACGGTGTTCGCGGTTACGTCGAGGACGGTGCCGCCTTGCGCGCGTGAGTCGACCCGAAGAAGTTCCCACGTCTCATCGGGGCTTGGCGAGCGATACGGTGATGCGGCGCCCGGCAGCACTCCGAAGAAGACTCCGTTGCTGGTGGATGTCGCAGTGGATTCGTTGATGCTGCCGAGCGTGCCGCTTACCGTGCGAAGTTCGGGCACTGAAACGCGCATGCCTTCGTAGCGTTCCCAGTCGGTGCCTGACGTGAGACGAATGGCTGCGGGAAGCGGCAGGCCCTGGGCCTGTACCTCGATAACCGGGTCCACGAGTTCTGTGAGGGTTGGGCCGCCGGGGTCGGAGGCCGAACGGAATTCGGTGACTGTGCCGGTGGCCTGGATCTGATGGCCTCTCGCGAGCGTCGCTGCGGGGAGGGTGCTGGTGAAGATAAAGAGGCCTTCGGAGGTCGCGGCGTTCTGGTCGTCATCTGTGGGCATCGACTGAATCCAGAGTCCGTTACCGCCGAGCGCTGTGATGATGCCTCGTGTAATTACAAGCTGGCCGGTGAGGGGCGATGTCGCTCCGCTGCCCTGGATCTGAGAGATGGTTGCGTTGCTGATCGGCGTGCTGGCTGTACAGTCTACTGCCGGCTCGGTGGCCGAGCTACGCGGAGCCGGTGCACCAATCTGAAAATCATTGGCGTTGTCGTCTGTATCGGTGCAGCCGCTGGCTCTGCGTATGGCGGCTGTGGTGTTCGACAACACGCGCGTGGGGCCGCTGCCTTCGAACTGGTTGGTTTCGCCGTAACCTACGAGGTCGATGATGGTGGTGTCGCGAAGAAGAGCGACCTTAGCCGCGGTGCCACTCATCGCAATCGTGCCTGTAGCGTCAGGCGTGGGTAACGCAGTCGCTGCGGCGTTTGCGCCGTCGGCCTGTTTCACCAGGTAATAGCGGCCGGGCGCGATGCTTCCGGTCAGTGGCGTCACTTGCCACGTGGTGCCGGTCGCGCTGGTGTACTGCACGGACCATCCCGTAATGTTGACCGTCGCGCGGCCGCGATTGAACAGTTCGATGAAGTCGCTGCGCAACTGCGCGCCAGCGTTGCCACCTCCGCCGTAGACCTGGCTGATGACGATGTCGGAGGATCCCTGAGCGGCGAGGAGTCCGGTGAATGTGAATAGAAGCGCTGCGAGTCGCACTTACGTTATCGTAAGTCGAATGAACCTGAAGTTGCTCGCGCTCAGCCTGGCCCTGTCGATGCAGGCGCAGCAAAGCCCCGATGTGAAGGTGTACGGCAAGCCGAAACCTCTGGCAAAAGGCGCCGTCACAACCGACTGGAAACAGTTTCTGGGGCCGACAGGCGACGGGCATTCTACAGAAACAAAGCTGCTTCGCAACTGGCCCGCCGAAGGTCCAAAAATAATCTGGGAGATGAGCAAGGGTACCGGGTACAGTTCGCCTGCAATCGCGGATGCGTATCTGGTGTATCTCGACCGCGCGGGAGACAAAGAGCGCGTGCGCGCAGTGCATCCGGAGACCGGGGCAAAGTACTGGGAGTTCACATACCCTACCGCGTTCGAAGATCGCTACGGATACAACAACGGACCTCGCGCGAGTCCCGTAATTGACGGCGAGCGCGTGTACACGTATGGCGCGGAGGGCAAGCTGCATTGCCTGGAACTGCGGTCCGGCAAAGTGTTGTGGAAGCGCGATGTGCGGGCTGATTTCAAAGTGCAGCAGGACTTCTTCGGCACCGCGTCGACGCCGCTGCCTGAGGGTGACGCGCTGATCCTCAACGTCGGTGCGCCAGGAGGTCCCAGCGTGGTCGCGTTCGACAAAGCGACAGGCAAGACGCTGTGGGGCTCGGGCAAGGAGTGGGGACCTTCGTACTCGACGCCTGTGGCCGCGACGGTGCATGGAAAGCGGCGCGTGTTTGTGTTTGCGGGTGGCGAGAGCCAGCCTCCCACGGGCGGACTCATCGTGCTGGATCCGGCAAACGGCAACATCGACACGACGTATCCATGGCGCAGCCGCAGCTATGAATCGGTGAATGCTTCATCGCCTGTGGTGGTCGGCAACCAGGTGTTTGTGTCTGCGAGTTATCGCACGGGTGGGGCGTTGCTGAACCTGCTGCCGAACGGAAAGCACGAAGTCGCATGGACGTCTGCCGAGATCGGCACACACTTCAACACTGCCGTGCACAAGGACGGATACCTATATGCATTCGACGGGCGAAACGAACCCGATGCTTCGCTGGTGTGCGTGGAATTGAAAACGGGCAAAGTGATGTGGCGCGTCGAGATGGAATGGGATGAGGCATCAATCGGCCGCAAGATGAGCCCGTACCGCGGGACGCTGCTCTCGGTTGACGGGCAGTTCCTCGCACTCGGTGAGATGGGGCATTTGCTGTGGCTCGATTTGACACCGAAGGGCTGGAAGGAAGTGAAGCGTGCGTGGTTGTTTGGAGCGCGCGAAACGTGGTCGGCTCCCGTGTTGAGCCACGGGCTGCTGTATGTGAGTCAGCACTCGCGCGATACGTTGAATAAGAAGGATCCCCGGCTGATCTGCTATGACCTGAGAGCCGGCAGTTAAATATCATGCTGTTGTCACGACTGGTAGAGACCTCGACGCGCATCGGCGCCACGTCGAAGCGCAAAGAAAAAATTGAACTGCTGTCCGGGCTGTTGCAACAGGCGGGGCCAGGCGAGTTGGAACCCGCTGTCGCATTTCTGTCCGGCACCACGCGGCATGGCCGCATCGGAATCGGGTGGGCGACGCTGGGCGCGAGTCGCGGAGTGCCGGGGGAATCGGCTTCATTATCGATTTCCGATATTGAGTTCGTGCTGGATGAGTTCGCGACGTTGAAGGGCGCCGGGGCCGAGAAGCGGAAGCGCGAGTTGCTCGGCTCGCTGTACGCGCGTGCGACTGGCGCGGAGCAGCAGTTTCTGACTGCGCTGCTTGGTGGCGAGCTGCGACAGGGCGCACTCGAAGGCATCATGGCCGAAGGGCTCGCGCGTGCGTTCGATGCGGACGCTGGCAAGGTACGGCGCGCTGCAATGCTCACTGGTGATCTGCTGGTAGTCGCGAGGTCGTTGCAGGAACGCGGTGCCGCGGGCCTCGATGATCATGCCATTCGTTTGTTCCGTCCCGTGCAGCCGATGCTCGCAGAGACCGCGGAGGACGCGTCGAGCGCCATCGCCGAGTTAGGCGAGGCGGCGTTGGAGTACAAGTTCGACGGCGCTCGCATTCAGGTGCACAAATCGGGCCAGGAAGTGCGCGTGTACTCACGCCGGCTGAACGAAGTCACCCCGGCTGTCCCCGAGGTCGTCGAGTCCGTGAGTGCGATGCCCGCTCGTGAGCTGATCCTCGATGGTGAGGTGATCGCACTCGGCCCCTCGGGCCGGCCTCATGCTTTCCAAACTACAATGCGTCGATTCGGACGCAGGCTCGACGTCGACGCGTTGCGTGGGGAGTTGCCGCTCACTCCGGTGTGGTTCGACGTGTTGCGTGCCGACGGCGGCGACGTGATCGATGAATCGCAAGCTCGGCGCTTTGCGTTGCTGCGCGACATTGTACCTGCTGGCGAACTCGTGCCAAATCTGGTGACCGCCGATCCCGACGAGGCCGAAGCATTCATGCGCGGCGCACTGCAACGCGGACATGAAGGCATCTTGGCGAAGGCGCTCTCGGCGGGCTACGCAGCAGGTGCGCGTGGGCAGAGCTGGCTGAAAGTGAAGCAGGCCCGCACCCTCGACCTTGTGATCCTTGCAGCCGAGTGGGGCAACGGCAGGCGTCACGGCTGGCTGAGCAATTTGCATCTGGGTGCTCGCGACGTGGAGAAAGGCGGATTCGCGATGCTCGGCAAAACGTTCAAGGGACTGACCGATGAGATGCTCGCGTGGCAGACGCAGGAGTTTCTCAAACGCGAGATCAGCCGCGACAAGTACACCGTCTATGTCGAGCCTGCACTGGTTGCCGAGATTGCGTTCAACGAGATCCAGGTGAGCTCGACGTACGTGAGCGGCCTTGCGCTGCGGTTCGCGCGAGTGAAGCGGTACAGACCGGACAAGTCGGCGGCGGACAGCGACACGTTCCAAACCGTGCGCGCGCTTGCTGGGGGAGTGTGATGTCGAAACTGAATGCGGCGCTCGTCAACGCGCGGCCGGAGTTGATTGGAGGACGCGACTTCTGCCTGGAGCTTACGCGTCCGGAACGAGTGCTGCAGTTTGGTGAGGGTGGGTTCCTGCGCGCGTTTGTCGAGCCGATGATCGACGACTTGAACGCACGCGGTGTGTTCGACGGACGCGTCGTTGTCGTGCAGCCGATCGTGCAGGGCCTCGTAGATGTGCTGAACGCACAGGACGGGCTATACACACTGCTGCTGCGCGGTGTGAAGAATGGTGAATTGATCAATGAGCGCTCCGTGGTGTGTTCCATCAGCCGCGGCATCGATCCGTATGTCGACTTCGATGCGTTTCTCGCATGCGCACGCAATCCGGAATTGCGGTTCATCGTATCGAACACAACCGAAGCGGGCATCGCATTTCGAGCCGAAGATCGGTTCGACGACGCACCCCCCGCCTCGTTCCCAGGCAAGCTGACCCGCTTCCTTTATGAGCGATTCCTCGTCTCGCCAAATGGCTTCGTTTTGTTGCCGTGCGAGTTGATCGACCGCAATGGCGACAACCTGAAGCGCACCGTTCTGCAGACAGCCGCGCAATGGGAATTGCCGTCGGAATTCCTGCAATGGATCGAACGCGAGAACACGTTCACGAACACCCTGGTGGACCGCATCGTCACCGGCTACCCGAAAGGCGAAGACATCGACCTCGGTTACGAAGATGCACTGCTCGACACGGGCGAGCCATTCCAGTTCTGGGTCATCGAAGGCCCCGCGGAACTCGCGAAGGAATTCCCAGTGCCCGCGACATGGACCGACAACCTCAAGCCGTATCGCGACCGCAAAGTACACATCCTCAACGGCGCGCACACCAGCATGACCATGATGGCGCTGCTCGCGGGCAAGGAGACGGTGGGCGAGTGCATGCAGGACGCGGACGTTCGCGCATGGGTGGAGGCTGCCATCAATGAGGAAATCATTCCGACGCTGACGCTGCCGGCCGACGAACTGCGGCAGTTCGCCTCAGCCGTGCTGGAACGCTTCAGCAATCCCTTCATCCGCCATCAGCTAATGAGCATAGCCTTGAACTCCGTGTCGAAGTACAAGGCTCGTGTGTTGCCGACCGTGGAGCGGTACATCGATCTGTTCCAGCGTCCACCGGAGAAGCTCTCGTACGCAATGGCGGCGTTGATTGAGGTGTACAGCAGCGGCAAGTTCCCGATCAAAGACGACCCCACCATCCTCGCCGCCTTCGCCGGGAAACCGAGCGTGAGTGAAGTGCTCGCGCGTATCGACTGGTGGGGCCGCGACCTGCGTCAACTGCCAGGCTTTGAAGCGGCCGTCAGTCGATTGTTGCCTCGATAAGTTCGATACGGCGCTTCGGCTTCTCGCCGTCGAGCTCTTCCTTCTCGAACGCATCCACCACTTCCAGGCCTTCCACGATGCGCGCGAACAACGAGTACTCGCCGTCCAGGTGCGGCGCATCGCCGAGCAGCAGGAAGAACGACGTGGCCGCCGAATCGGGATCGTCCGTGCGAGCCATCGAAACCATGCCGCGCGTGTGTTTCAGATCCTTTCGGAACTCGCCCTTCAGCTTATGAACCCATCTGTCCGCGTTGTGCGTTGGACCTGACGCGCGTCCGTTCGGCATACCGCCCTGCACGACGAATCCCCTGATCACGCGGTGAAAGTCGGTGCCGTTGAGCCATCCCGTCTGCACCAGCTTCAGAAAGTTCCGCACGTGATTCGGCGCCCAGTCCGGCTCCATCTGCAGCTTCACAGTACCGAGCGTCGTCTTCATGGTGACGGTCTTGCGAAGCTCTTCCACCGGAGTGTCGAGAAACGGCTCGGTCTTCTTCTTCTCAATCGCGACTTTGAGAATACGCACGGGCTTCGTAGCCACGTTGTTCGCGTCAGCCGGGATCTGCGAAATTTTCTCGACGACCTCCATGCCTTCCGTCACGCGTCCAAACGCCGAGAACTTGCCGTCGAGCGCCAGCTGCGGTGAGACGCAGATGAAGAACTGCGCACCGTCACTGTTTTCTTTGCCTGGAATCCGAACGGTGGAAACGACACCGCGTTCGTGCCTCATGTCGCTGTACTCGCCCGCCAGCAGATTCAGACCACCCGAACCCCACAGCGCGCGAGCCGTCTTCGGATTCTTCAGCAGAGGGTCGCCGCCCTGAGCGATTCCGTTGGCAACGACGCGAAAAAAAGCGCTCCCGTTGTAATAGCCCTGTCGGGCGAGCTTCAGGAAATGGTCGACATGCTTCGGCGCTTTATCCGGCGCGAACTCAAATCGGAACGTGCCCAGGTCGGTGGTGATGACGGCTTCCAGATCGGCCGGCTGCTGGCCGGGCAGGACCAGCGCGGCACCGAGAAGAACCGTGAAGAGACGCAGGGATCTCATAACTCACAGTATTGCGAACGTTGAACTGAGTAGTGTAGTATCTGACCGCTATGAGCAGTAGAAGAAGCTTCGTGTTTGGCGCGGGCGCCGCTGTGGCCTCGCACCTCGCGAGCGGCCCGGCTATGTCCGCGAATGGGCGGATTCGCGTGGCAGTGCTGGGGGTGCATGGACGGGGACGCGATCACATCAGGGGCATAATGGGTCAGTCCGACGCCGAGGTTGCAGTGATCTGCGATCCGGATTCGGAGGTAGCCGAAAGCCGGGCAAGTTCCTTCGCGTCGGCCTGCGGCAAGAGGCCCGAAGTGGTTTCAGATTTGCGACGCGTCTTTGATCGCAAAGACATTGATGCCGTCACCATCGCCACTCCCAACCACTGGCATGCGCTGGCTGCGATCTGGGCATGTCAGGCGGGCAAGGAGGTCTACGTGGAGAAGCCTGGCTCACACAGCGTGTGGGAAGGCCGCAAGCTTGTGGAGGCCGCGCACAAGTACAACCGCATTGTGCAGCACGGCGTGCAGGTTCGAAGCTCAGAGGCACTGCGGGAAGCAGTGGGACTGCTGCGCAAGGCGTGATCGGGAACGTGTACATGGCCCGAGGCCTGGTGTTTCGCTGGAGACCTTCGATTGGGCACAAGCCCAACGAGCCCACGCCCGCCACGTTGAATTACGATCTGTGGACCGGACCAGCGGAGATGCAACCCTTTTCGCGCCGCATCGTTCACTACAACTGGCACTGGAACTGGAACTACGGCAACGGCGATGTCGGCAATCAGGGCATCCATGAGACCGTCATCGGCGAAGCAAAGGGCCGTCGCGCAAGAAGGGCGGCGATCACTTCGCCAACTGGCTGAAGGCCGTTAGCAGTCGTAAGACATCCGATCAGAACGCGCCCGTTGAGACGGCGCATCTGTCGAGCGCGCTGGCTCACCTCGGCAACATCTCCTGTCGAGTAGCACGTACGCTCAACTTCGATGCCGTCAAAGAGCATGTGACCGGCGACACCGAAGCTAACGCGATGCTCCGGCGCAATTACAGAGCGCCGTTCGCTGTACCCGAAGCAGTTTGAGGTTCGGCCGCGGGCACCGTGAAATAGAACGTGGACCCGCGGCCCTCTCCGTCGGAGTGGGCCCAGTAGCGAAAAACCCGGCCAGCATCCCGCATCTCCAGGCGACGATGGCCACTGCCGGCTACAAGGTCACATACGCACCACGAGTACTGTTGCCACCACAATAACGGCAAAAGCGACCTTTCGCAGCCAGCCCATGCTCCACCTTCAATCACATGCCAGCGCCAGCGCTCGATACAATAGAACTGAAATGCCGATTTACGAATACAAGTGCGCTGAGTGTGGATCGAAGTACGAGCAGATTCGGCGTATGTCGGAGGCCGACAGTGGGCTGGAGTGCCCGGGCTGTAAGTCTGAGAAAGTGAGCCGCGAACTTTATTCCACCTTTGCGACAACCTCGTCCTCGGGCAGCGGCCAGCAGATGCCGATGATGGGCTGTGGCGCGCAGAGTTGCTGCGCGATTAAGGGCGGCGGCTGTAGTAGCAACTGACGTTAGTGGCGGTTCCTCTTTCGTACTCACTGCCGGTATTCCGGCCCGATGGCTGGGACGCAGCGGCGGAGTGGCTCGCCGTAGTGCGCGACCTCGGGTTTCCGTGGGTGACTCTGCATCCCACTTACGCCGTCGCCGACACCGATCCTCCCACCATCGGCACCAGCAATGTGCCTTCTGTCGCGCCTGTAGTGGCAGAGGCCCGGCGACTCGGTTTACGCGTGAGAATGGAGCCGCATCTGGATTTCGAATCCACTCTGCAGGGCGCGTACGAGTGGCGGCGCAGAATGCTGGTCGACCCGTCGGCGGACTACTTCGACCGTGTGCTGCGACCGCTCTCGGACTTGCTGCCCGATGAGCTGACGCTTGGATCGGAGCTGGATGTTTCAGCGGTCCGATACACGCGTGAGTGGCGCTATGTCGCGGCAGCGCTTCGGCCACTGGGCATTGCGCTCGGTCACAAGCTGAATCACGACTGGAGAGACGCGGCCGGTCTTGTCGCGAGATGGCAGATGCGCCAGTATCTCCGCGACCTCGACTACAAAGCCGTCAGCTTCTACACCGCCGAGCCGTGGTCACTGAAGGCCGGGTGGACAATCGGCGAATTCGGCCTCGGCTCGACAGACATCCACAGACCGTGGTACTTCGGCGAAGATCGCCGCTTCGTCACGGAGCACGACTTCAACGTGCGGCGCGACTGGTATTTCCGATTCCTGCAGTGGCTGACGAGCAGAGAAGGGCGCGCGGCCTCGTTCTGGACTGTCGGTCGGTTCGATGTGCTCGGTGTCATGGACACACGCTGGCGCGATGATGCGGTTGTCGATGCAGTGCGCGCGTACAACGCGTCGGTTCAGGCTTCGCCGTAGTTGCGATACAGCCAGCCGGGATCCTGCAGCATCTCCGGTGTCCGGACACCGTGGTACCCCAGCCGTCCTCTGTTGATCAGCACCACGTGCGTCGCCAGCTCCAGTGCCTCGCGCAACTGGTGCGTCGACATCACTACCGTGCGACCCTCTTCCAGTCCCTTGCGCAGCACTTCCTGAAGCACCGCAATCGCCTTGTCGTCGAGCGACGTGAATGGCTCATCCAGCAGAAGCACTTCCGGATCGTGCAGAAACGCGCGCGCAACCGCCAGCCGTTGCCGCATACCGCGACTGAACTCACGCACCAGTCCGTTCGCCACGCGCTCCAGTCCGACACGCTCCAGCCACTTCATCGCGGCGTTGTCGCGATCGGGGATGGAGTACAGGTCGGCGAACAAACGCAGGTTCTCCATCGCTGTCAGTTCGTCGTAGATGCCGATTGCGTGACCGAGGACGCCAACGCGCCGCCGTGTTGCTTCGCTGTGCACATCGCCGCCGAGAATCGTGATGCTGCCCTTCGCCGCGCGCGACAGTCCCGCGACATTACGTCCGATCAGCGCGGTGCACGTCCCGGGCTCGACCGCAAAGCTGATGTCACGAAGCGCCGGGTAGTCGCCGTAGAATTTCCAGATTTTGTCTACCGCAACAGCGGCAGCACTCATACCTGCGAGCCCTTGTTGTACATCGCGACGAAACCAAGCGTCAGCATCGCGAACGCGAGTCCAACAATCCACGGCATGCGGGCGTAGATACGCGGCTTCACCATATCGATGCCAGGCGTGTCGCTCTCTTCGCCCTGCGCCGCTTTTTGCTTCGGCTCTGCCTCTTCGCCGCCGCCTGCCGCACGGAGCTGTCCAGTGCCGGTGACGTTGATTGCGAACTCGCTGCCCTTCAGTTCGTACACGGTGGCCTGCGTCCGCGGCTCAGGTCCCAGATCCGTGATGCCGGCGCCTTCCAGCCTGATACCTTGCGGAGCCACGAATCGCACCGGCCCCCCGCTGTGCAGAATACGGCTCGCAAACTTCGTCGACTCCGCCGACGCGGGCATCGTGTAACTGAAATCGAAGCGTGTCTCGCCGGGCTTGATGGGATACTTCACCACCCACGTGTTCGGCGCGCTGCCTTTCTCCGGCTCGCGGCTGATCGGCATGCCCTGTGGAGCGGTGATGCGCATCTTCACGGGCCCGGTAACCGTCGCCGGAACCTGAATCCGCAGCGTGCCTTCGGCGTTCTGGTACGTGGTCTTCCCGTCGTTGGTGTAAATGATCGTCTCATTTACCAGCACCTGTTCGCCGGTGCGTTCGATGAGGATCATGTCCTGACTGACTCTGGCTTCGGGCACCTTCGCCGCGGCGTTGTATACCTCAAGAGCAACGGGCTGGGCGGCTGCTCCCGGTGGCAGCATCTTGTTGTAAGTCACGCCATCCAGGATGGCCTGCACCAGATACGGCGAAGAAGCGTTGGCCGTCGCGGGGAAGGTGAACTTACCCTGCGCATCCGTCTTCACGGCGCCTTCGCTCTTCATGCCTGCGCCGAGTTCGACCAGCGTAACCGTCGCGCCAGCCTGTGGCTTGCCCGTGGTCATATTCTGCACGGTGCCTTCGACCGCGCCGAGAGCCACCGCGGCCAACAGGAGAAAACCAGCCGCAACCTTGCTCATGCCGACACTCCCATCGGCTTGCCGCATTCGCCACAGAACTTCAGAGCTTTGTCGAACTTCGCGTTGCAGTGCGGGCAGACGTTCGCCACCACGGCCTTCTTCGAAGCAGCGGTTCGGCTGGGCTGGCCTGTCGCCGGGGAAACCGCCGGTGCGGCTGCCTTCAACTCGTCAATCTCCGCCAGAACTTTCGCGAGCTCAGTCTGCAGGTCTGTCTTTGTGCGCTGATAGTCGGCGTCGGACAACTTGCCGACGCGGTACTCAAACTGCAAATCGCGGAGATTCTCGTAGATCGAAGCCTTGCGGCCTTCGAGGTGTTTCCAGGGAGTAGCACCGGCACCCTGGTGCACGTCCTGCGGTCGCAGGAGGAAAGTAAAGCTGAGAACCGCGATCGCGAGTGCTGCGGCAAGTGCAAGCAACATCAGTCCATCTCCGCCAGTTCGGCCTCAATTTGTTTGCGGTACTTTTCGTCGGCTGCCGTGGGAGGCGGCGATGGCGCGGCCCCTTCCACCTGCACTGCGGCGGCGGGTTGTTTGAATCGCTTCCAGTACACGAGGATCGCTGCGAGCCCCAGCAGGATGGCGGCGAACGGCATCACGTAACCGAGCAGATTGAAGCCTTCAGCCGGCGGCGCAGCGAGGGCCGCGAGTCCGACTTCTTTCACGAAGCCGTCGATAATTGCCTGGTCGGATTTGCCTTCCTTCAACTGCGTCGCAATCTTGGTGCGAGCCGGAGAAGTGTAGTGACACTCCAGCATCTGGCATGTGGCGACTGTGTTGTTGCACGAGCCGCACTTGCAGGCCAGCTTGTCGCCGACGCGCCGGATCTCGGGCGTCAAATAGGTGGTGGCGGTCTGCGGAATCGACAGACCTGTCACCACAAGAAACAGGGCAATGGTCGAGATACTGCGACGATTCATTGCGTGAGCTGCGCCTCCTCAACGGGCTGGCGCACTACTGTCGACTTGCGGCTTGTGGGCGTCGCGTTGACGTCCCTGCGCTTAGGCGGGATCAGACAAACGATGGTGCCCATGAACAGCACCCAGAACCCGATCCAGATCCAGCTCACGAGCGGGAAGATGTAGGCCTGTATGACCGCTCTGTCTCCTTCGACACCTGCGAAGTTGAGATAGACGTCTTCATTCAGACGGCGCCAGATGGAAACTTCGGAAGTCGGCTGCCGGCTGGCCTTGTAATTACGGCGCTCGGGCTCCAGCGTCTTGAGGACCTTACCGTCCCGCATGATGTCGACCTTCGCATGACTCCACGCGTAGTTGTCGTTCTCGCCGTTCTTCACTTCGCGGACCTTCATGTCATAGCCGCCGAGCTGGAACGCCTGACCTTCCGCGACGTTGACCGTCGTGTCTTTGTCGAACGCCTTGCCCGTGAAGCCAATGAACATGATCACGATGGCCATGTGAACTATGTACCCGCCGTAGCGACGCGTGTTGCGGTGCGTAAGCTCCACCATCGCAGCCACCACATTCTGTCCGGTGCGTGAACGAATTGCGAATGCGCCCTTAAGAAACTCGCTCCCAATCGTCATGGTGACGAAGAGGCAAAGGCCGAACGACATCAGCGCGTAGACATGCCGGATACCGGTTCCCATCAGCACGCCAACCAGCAAAACAGATGCGACGGTCGGCCACAGGAACGCTCGCTTCAGGCTGTCGAGCGAACTGCGCCGCCACGCGATCAGCGGTCCGATTCCTGTCAGGAACAGCAAAAACAGCCCGATGGGAATGTTCACCTTGTTGAAGAACGGCGCGTCGACGGAGATCTTCTCACCCGTAATCGCCTCCGAGATGACCGGGAACAACGTGCCCCACAGGACCGAGAAGCAACTGGCCACCAGGATCAGGTTGTTGAACATGAAGCTCGACTCGCGCGAGAGCACGCTCTCCAGCTGCGATTCGGTCTTCAGGTAATCCAGCCGATCAAGGATGACGTAGATGGTCGCCGCAATGCCGATCGCGAGGAACGTGAAGAAGTAACCTCCGATGGAAGACTGCGCGAAGGCGTGGACGGAGCTGACCAGACCCGTGCGGGTTAGCGTCGTGCCGAAGATGCAGAGCCAGAACGTGGATGCCACCAGCACCATATTCCAGATCTTCATCATGCCTTTCTTCTCCTGCATGAGGACCGAGTGCAGGAACGCAGTCGACGTCAGCCACGGCAGCAGCGACGCGTTCTCCACCGGATCCCAGCCCCAGTAGCCGCCCCATCCGAGGACCGCGTACGCCCAGCCAGCGCCCAGGATGATGCCTGCGCCCTGGAAGAACCAGGTTACCAGAGACCAGCGCCGAGTGGTCTGAATCCAGTCGTCATCGCGACGCCGCGTAATCAGCGAGGCCATTGCGAACGCGAACGGCACAGCGAAACCCACATAGCCGAGGTAAAGGATGGGCGGATGGATCACCATCGTCCAGTACTGCAGCAGCGGGTTCAAACCCTGCCCGTCGCCGACATCAACGATCCCGCGGCCCTGCACCAGGACTTCAAACGGGCTGATCACAAAAGCCACCAGCAGCAGGAAGAAGCACTGTACAACCATCAGGATCGCGACCGTGTACGGCATCATGTCGCGGAACTTGTGACGATTCTGGAACGTGATGATCGTCGAGTACAAAGACAGCAGCCAGGCCCACAGCAGCAGCGATCCGGACTGCCCACCCCACCAGGCGGCGAATTTATACGCCAGAGGCATTGCCTTGTTGGAGTTCTGTGCGACGTAGGAAAGCCGGTAGTCACCCGCAATGAGCGCATACAGCAGCAGCCCCGAAGCGAGCGTGGTCAGGAAGAAAACGGAATAGACAGCGCGTTCGGCGCTGGTTACCAGGAACGGCTTCGATTTGAGCTTTCCCGCTACGGAGGCGATGATCGCGTAGACCGCAAAGCAGAAGGCGAGGAGTAGCGCCAGGGCTCCGATGTTTTCCATATGCTCACTTCCGGGGAGTCGCCTGAGGACGCTCCCCGTTCCAGTCTTTTAGAGGGCTGCCCGGCTGGCCGGTTGGGTGGCCGGGACTTTGTACTGAGGTTTACCTTCGTATTTCGACGCGCACTTCGCCTGGATCTTACTGGCGTGGAAGGTGCCATCGGCCAGCAGTTTCCCATCGGCCAGCGCCTGAGATCCGTCCCGGAACGTGTCGGGGAGCGGCTCATTTCCGTTGTACAGTACCTTCAGTTTGATCGTCGACGTGGGACCATTGGCCGTGGCCGCTGTTGTGCCGGGGGCTTCGCAGACCCCGTTCTTCGCCAGGCAGCTCATTACGAAGCGTACTTCGTTCCCGGCGCGAACGATGGAGCCCTGCTCCACATCGCCGCCGACGCGGATCCGCGCGATGGCCGACTTGTCGCCCATCTGCGCGATTTCGGAGATTGTCTTGTAGTAGGTTTTGGTCTCGTTAACGCCGTTGACTGCAAGCCAGCCGAGCGTGCCGATGATCGCCACCGTCAAAGCCGCAAACTTCATCCAGGGTTTCATGCTGCCTCTTCCGTTACTGTAAGTATAGCGCCGTTTGCCTCACACGCCGCGCCACGTACGACGGCCTCGAGTGGGGGATATGGCGCAAATTTTAGGGAGTTTTGCACTTTCTTTACATCCTGATGCATGTCGCCTGCCAAACGGTCTGGCGAAAACGCGCGGAAGCCGGATCGTCGAAACTTCAACCGCCGAACTGGCGCAGATGGTGGTCGAGGTGCAAATACCCCCACCGCTTCCACTCCGCCTCCGACATAAGACCAAAAAATGGGTGAAATGCCGAACTCAGATCGCAATTCGGATTGCAGAACCGCTCGATTTGTCGAATCAGCTCGAGCCGGTCGCGAACGAACTCTACCGGCCGCGTGCCCGTACCATCGGTCTGGTCCACCTCGGGACGGGTGGGAATCCCCTTCGGCCAGGGTGCTGGCACCCACAGTGCCACGGTCTTCATAACAGTTCGCTGAAACACGCCAGTGGCCGGACTGGCCTCCTTCTCCCCGAACGCACAGAGCAACGCGTCGTTACAATGACAAAGCATCTGGTGCGCGTTCATCTTTCCCCAGCGGGCACCTGCCTGGGGAGATAAATCGCCGATTCGCTCGACGACGGCAACGCGCACATTGGTATCGGCCAGAGACTTCATCGTTTCCACTATATGCAAACGCGCAAAAACTGGGAAGAAAATGCGGCTGCCTGGACAGTCTTGTCGAGGGCCGGGTTCGACGTTTACCGCGATGCCTTCAACACCCCAGCTTTCCTAATGATGCTCCCCGAAGTCGTAGGGTTGAAAGGAATCGACCTCGGCTGCGGCGAAGGCTACAACACCCGGCTGCTCGTCGACCGCGGTGCGCAGATCACAGGCCTCGACCACTCGGGCGCGTTCGTAAAGGCCGCAGCCCGGAAGGGCTGCTCCGCTTTCGTTCAGGGCGACGGCCGGGCACTGCCCTTCCGTTCCGGCTCATTCGACTTCGCCACCGCATTCATGAGCCTGATGGACATGATGGACGTGCCCGCCGTCCTCCGCGAAGTCGCCCGCATTCTGAGGCCAGGCGGGTTTTTCCAGTTCTCCGTCATGCACCCTTGTTTCTCGCCGCCATGGAGAAAAAATCTGCGCGACGCCAGCGGCCAAACCCGTGCCATCGAAGTCGGCGCCTACTACGACGAGGGGCCTCGCACGGAGAGCTGGCTGTTTTCCTCCGCCCCGCCGGAAATTCGAGCCGCGCACAAGCCGTTCACCATCCAGAGTGTGCATCTCACTCTGAGTTCGTGGTTCGCGGTGTTGCGCGAGACCGGATTCACCATCGAGGATCTGCGTGAGCCGAAGCCGACTCCCGAGGCGCTGGAGAAATGGCCGACCGTTCAGGACGCAACGGTAGTCGCCTACTTCCTGCACATCCGTGCACGACTGGCCGCTCAGTCCAGGCTGTAGCCGGTGACAACAGGGTGCACGACATAAAAGTGAACTCAAGCGGCCCGGGTGCACAGAATATCCGCCTGTCCAGCCACTGCGGTATAAAGGACGGGGTCATCGTTGGCATCCTTCAGAACAATCGGCGGACCCTGAGCAGGTTCGACGATATCGGCATAGGATTCGAGATCCCGGATGTAGGTCCAGATGGCTCCGTCGCTCAGGTTGTAAAGGCGCTGTATTCCCGGGTAGCGTAGAACCCTCTCTGCCTCCGCGAGCACATAAGGTGAGAGGATGAGCTGCGAACCCGAATCCTGAATGGCTTGCAGCAGCTCCCTGGCTGGGCCTGTGGCTTTTGAGGTCGCCCGAATCAGGATGGCGGTGTTAACCGCAATTCTCATCAGCGGTTGTGACGAACGTCAACAACCTCGTTGATCGCGGGAGCTTCACCCTTCGCCCCGGGCTTCAGAATATGGCCCTTCGAGGCTCTGACGAGCAGGAGTTCATCTTCGCCCAATGCCCCGCCAGGCAAGACTTCGGCGGCGTGCCGTTTCTCGGGTGGAAGGTCGCGGGCCTGGACGAAAACACTCTTTTCCATGGGAAGCTCCGATTCAAAGGTACCAGTGCCGATTCCGCGCTGGATGGCCGATTCGGTCACTCCTGGAGCCTTCGCGGACGCGGACAACCGGATGCTGGAGGTTCTTGATGGCCATGCGCAGATTGGGCACAATGGAGGAAGAGATGGATATGCCGCCGATGACCGTTGTGGGATGATCCTGGCCGCGCAGCGGTAGTGGCCGTTCGTTGGGGCGCATCCTGAGGTCGGGGGGCGGTGATCCCGGAGAGCGGCGGTGCGCAGCCAGAGGTGTATCCGCACCAGGATCCGGGCACCAGCCGATGGTGCCTCAACTCAACAGAAATCACCAGGGTGGGGAGTACACAAATCAGTTGACACTACCGAGAGGTCAGTTATATTTGGCTTTCCCTGGGCAGTGACTTCTTTCAGTTGGCTCCCCAAATGGTTCGCTATGCTGCCGCTCTCAAATGCGCACCCGAGGAGGCGCTTAGCTCAGGTAGAAAAAGGTAGAACCGAAACCAATTACCATGAAACAAAACGCGATTCCCGCGGCGTGGCCGAAAGCGCTCCGTAGGTCTGTCGTGGTACTGGCTGTCACGGCAGCCGAACGCTGTCCCCATGCGCCGGGCAACCCAACCCGGCAACCCTCAATTGAAGTCTGGCGCGGCGAATTTGAGCTGGGTATTTAAGTTGTTGATTCTATTGCGAAAGATTCCTGAAATGGACTTTTTCGAACGGCAGAAAGGGATGTTCTTTTGGTGTAGCGAGCGCGAGTTGGGTGGCAGGCGGGTTGCCCTGGTTAGTTATAGTTAGCGCGATCCGAAGTACCAGCACCAGTGACCGGCAAAACCGCACTCGCGAAACATCCGGACAACCAGCGAGGGCGTTGATAACTGGTGTTCCTACGCGGCGGAATCGATGCGGGAGACGGACACCCGGACCCGGTAGCCCAATGAGCTTACCAGGCGGATCAGCAAATCACTCGACACGTTATCGAGGTTTCCGTTCAATATCGACGTGACCCTTGTCCGGGACGAACCGCCACGCTCGGCCACTTCAGCATGCGTGAGGGATTCATTACGAACAATCTGCCTGAGCCGTTTGAGCAGAGCATGTTGCACCTGCCATTCGTGCGATTCCGCACCGCTGAGCCCGAGCGTCCGAGCCAGGGCTTCTGGCGTTCTTGCGACTACAGGCTTAGTCTTGATCATCTTGCATCTCCTTCAATCGCTTCCTGCCCAACTGGATTTCTGTGGGCGGAGTCTGGCGGGTCTTCTTCGCGAACGCATGGATCACCAGAATGCCACTGGTCCTCGCCGTGAAATAGAACGTTCGGAATTGGCCGTCCTCGCTGTGTAGACGCAATTCAGAAACACCCGGAGCAACGGACGGCATCGGCCTCGACAGTGGCATCCCCGGCTGCTCTCCAGCCTGAAGCAGGTACAAAGCCTTTCCCAACCGATCACGAACCTCCCGAGGGAACGCTCGAATTGCGTCGCGGGCTTTGGGGTGAAAAGCAACCGGGCGCACAATCTAAGTGTATCAAAACCGGGACATGCCGTCAGGACTCCTCGAAAGCGCCGCAGCGGGTGGCTCGGAACGATTTGGTTGCGACACGTTGAGATGCGCTGTGCAATACACTACATCCGGAGGTCAGCAACATTCTCATCGAACGATGAGCCTGAAGGGGAATCGTGCCGGGCTCCTTACCACACCGTTCTTTGCTTCCACGAGTCCGTTGTCATTGCTCCGCCGGGGTCTCCTCTTCGTCTGCTCAACAAGCAGTTTGCCGAGCATCTTCTCCACGTTGTGATTAATAAACTCGCTGCCATTGCCGGAATGAAAGCCGCGTATCCGGAACATCCGGAACGGGAACTGAGCCAGCATCGACAGCAACGCGGGTTCCAGCCAGGCTTCGCTGATCCGCAGCACGCAGCACGCAGCACACCGCTTCCCGCTGTGCCACTTCATCAACGGCGTTGATGTGATAAACGCCTTTCACTCCGTCCTGATCGCCCTGATGCAACGTATCCACGCGCAAATACCCGGGTTTCTCTTCCGGCTCGGGGCGGCGGCGCTCGCCGATCAATACCTTCGCCGGTCTGGTTTTGGTGAAATGGACCCGCCGCTGCCGGTAGGTTTTGCTTTGCCGCAAACGGTACAGATGCGAAACCGAGATTTCGGCAAGCCGCTCTCTATCGGCTCGCGTATATTGCGTGGCGAAGCGGCGGCGCCTGTAAATCTCCTCTCTCACCTGACCACAACTCGCATGTTTACCGATTAGCCTCGTTAATTGCGCCCGGGCTGAGACCGGTTATCTTCCCGATATAGGCCCGCAGCACTTCCTTCACTTCCCGGTCCTGCTTCCGGTATCCGTGCTGATTCAGCGTCTCCTCCACCCAGCCGTAAACCTCCCCTCGCGTGCAGCGCCGGGGATCACCCGGGGCCGAGCTGAACGTCTCCAGTTTTCTGCGGTCGATGCGTCGGGAGCAGACCAGCGTTGCGCAGCAACTCGTGGAGATACGGCTTGCGGCGCAGGGGGCGATAGCTGAGCAGCGCCAGCAATGTCGCCACATCACCGCTGGCCCGGTGCGGCTGCGGGTTTTCAATGTCGTGTTCGAATGCGAGATCCTCCAGCGAACGGCTTTCGAACCCCCTGGCCCACCAGTCGATATCGTCTCGCGAACATAACCACGTCGTTTCCCGCGAGGAGGGCATCAGGCGCTCTACAAACCCGCGATCAAACGCTGCATAGTGCGCCACGACAAAGTCGGCCTGCCGCAGCATCGCTCGAATGCGGCGATAATCTAACCGAAGGCCGCGCACCAGGCGGCGCGTGATTCCGTGGACTGCCGAAGTGCACCGCGGAATGGGACAAGATGGTTCCCGCAGCCCGGAGTATTCCCCGGCGATGTCCAGCACGTGACCGGAAACGCGGTCATAGCGGAATAGTGTCATCGCCAGTTCGATGATTTCGTCGCTGCCAGGGCTGAAGCCAATAGTTTCGAAGTCGAGGACTGCCGCGGCTCCGATGGCTGTCCATCCAGGCTCAACCTGGGGACGCACGAGGTTCACCGAAGACGCTCAGGGATCTGGTCAACCTGCTGCTCCATGGCGACCAGGGCTTTGGTGGCTTCCCGGAATGCTTCGATGAAGCCGGGGGCATCAAACCGGCCGTCAGGCCCGACGAAACTCTCATACCGCACGTACTTGAAGACCGACGTCGTCTCGGCCAATTCGCCTTCATACTGGCTGGCGTGCTCAAAGCCTGGCGGCGGTTTCAGCTCGGCTATGAACTGCTGGCTCTTCTACCAGTCTTCGGGCACATTCAACTCGGCGTAGCATTCGTTAACATCTTTCTTAAGTGGCGAGGCGAGGTAGATCCCAATCGAGATGCGGTCGTCTCCCACGACGCTCCATTTCGGCATGAGAGCATTTTCGGGATTACCCGATTCGGGGCTGGAGTGCAGGACGTCTTTCACAGCGCGCCGTTCACGTATTCATGCAGCGTACGGACGGCCTTCAAGTGGTCGACGATCAAATTGAACTTTGCTGAGAAAGTAAATTCTTTTGGCATGGTTCAGGCCTCCAAATCCGACATGATGTGCTCGCAGAAGTGCTCGATCATCGTCTCTGCCGAAGGATCGGGAGTCAGGGACTCCAGGATCAGCCGGACGTCACGATAAGAGAGCCAGGGAATCGCGCCAGGCGGGCGACGCGCGGGCGTCACGTAGACTAACCACGCCTGCTCGCCGCGATCAGTCAGTTTCCGGCAGTATTCCTGATACTTGCTGCTCTGGTGCTCCCACGGGTGGTCGTCGATCTTATTTTTCACGACCGTGAACCATCGGTCCCCTTTCACGTGGATGTCGAACCTTCCGGGGCCGTATCGATACTCACACGTGACAGATACGTCCAGGGTCGAAGGTGGCGCCTCTCCTACGCTCCGAAGCATGAACTCGCGCAGAAAGGCGTCCCGAAATCCATGGGCCTGCGCTGGATCGAGTATCCAGGCCAGGAAGCTGGAGTGGGCCTCCTCGAGGCGGGTCCTGGCCAGGACATGGAACACGTATGGCTTCCCGAACACCCTGGTCCTTCCATAGCCATCGCGTGCTTCCATGACGTGCCCACTGACTCATGCTACGCCGATCCGCCTCGCCACGCTGCGGATCGGCCTCCAAACAGGTTATGGCGCGACTGTCTACGGAACCCACTCGTCACCGTGAAGATGTGCGCCGTAGCAGGCAAAAGTGATGAAGTACCTCGTTCCAAACTCAGCGGACCCACCTCAGGTGTACCGCTCCCTTATGGTCGCGGCTCTGTAACGGAGGCGCGGCTCGGCCTGGCGTACCAGCTACGGTCAGATTGCCTGGACTCACCTGCGTTTCACGAATCTGTCACTTTCCTGTCGCGCACCCGTGACAACAGCGACTTGTGCGTGGATCATCCGGTTGAGGATATGATGTGCGATCAAGGCCCACCATGAGCATCGTTGACCGCCGCAGATTCCTGAAGACCGCCGCATTCGCCGGCGGCGCCCTGTTCCCCGGACCGTGGGCGAAACTCGCCGCCGCACTACAAAAGAAGATTAAGATTACAGACGTCAAGGTGATGATCGTGCGAGGCACCTGGGACTGGAACCTCGTCAAGATCGAGACCGATTCCGGCCTCTACGGCATCGGCGAGGCCTACTGGGGCGCCGGCGTCAAAGACGTAATCGAGAAGATTCTCAAGCCGCACCTGATCGGCGAGGATCCGCTGAACGTAGACAGGTTGTACACAAAGATGCTGATGCGCAATGCAGGCGCGGGGGCCATTGCCGGCATCACCGTCACCGCCGCCAGCGGTGTCGAGATCGCGCTGTGGGATCTCGTGGGGCGAATTCTGCAGACCCCGTCCGTGAACCTCCTGGGCGGCAAGTTCCGGGACCGCGTCCGGTTCTACCGAACCATGCAAAATCCCAAAGATGTCAACAGCCCGGCGTCGTGGAAGGAGCATGTGGCGTCGGCGCGAGCGGAGAAGTTCGGCTGGACTGCCTTCAAGTTCCAGGGCGACGGCGTGCCCGTGGCGGCCGATCCCGAGTTCAAAGAGCCGGGGCACGACCCGTACACCCGCGGCCTGACGGCGAAGGACATTCGTCGCATCGTGCGAGGAATGGAGATCGTACGCGAGGAGCTCGGACCCGACATTCCGTTTGCTGTCGAGGCGCACTGGCGTTACGACGTTCGTGACGTAATCACACTGGCCAAAGCGCTGGAGCCAGTGAAGCCGATGTGGCTGGAAGACCCGGTTCCGCCGGAGAACGTGGAAGCCATGGCGCGCGTCACGCATTCCGTGGATATTCCGATTTGCACGGGTGAGAATTTATATACCCGGCATCAATTCCGTAAATTAGTCGAATTACAGGCGTGCGACGTGGTCCATATCGATATTCCAAAGTCCGGCGGACTGCTGGAATCCAAACGCATCCACGATCTGGCCGACAATTACTACATCTGGACCGCCGCGCATAATCCGGCGAGCCCGGTCGGCACCATCGCGTCGGCACACTGCGCCGCCAGCATGCGCACCTTCCGTGTACACGAGCTGGCCAAGTACATCGACTGGTGGCAGGACCTGGTCATCCACGACGGTCCCATCATCAAGGACGGGTACCACACCATCACCGACAAGCCGGGCTATGGCATCGAGCTTAATCCCGACGTCGCCAAAGCTCACCTCGCGCCAGGCGAAGTCTGGTGGGGCTGAGTCACCAGCGCCATCAGCTGCATCGACAGTGTGTTCAGGCTGTTGGTGATGCGGTCCGATTCGATATTCACCAGCGCGTAGCGCTCCGTCTCAGGGTCGCCCGATTCGACCAGCGTGTGATGATCCTCGCGCAAATCGGGCAGTTCGGCGGCGTCGAGTCGGGTGCCGCGCAGGGCCGAGGCGAGGGAGTGCAGCGTCACTTCCACGTCGTGCGCAAAGGGTCGAAAGGCGGGCCGCGCGGGCACCGGCTCGCTCCGCATCAGTCCCGCTTCCATGGCCATCACGGCGTGGATCATGCGATGCGAACTCGCCAGCACGCTGGTCCACGCGCTCACCATCTCCGGGCTCACGTTGGGCTCGGCCGCATAGCGTTCCACAGACGCTTCCACGTTCGACCGCTCCAGCCGCGCGCGATGCCGTTTCTGATCGAGCATTGTGCTGAAATCCTTTGAGGGGAACAGGAATGCCTCGCGAATCACGTGGAAATATTCGCGATAAGCATCCAGCATTCGCGCCATTACTTCCGGTATTTGTGTGTGTTCCCACGTCGGCCACACCGCATAGATCGCCAGCGCCAGCGCTCCACCTGCCACCGTCGCGACTCCGCGCGCCGATATCGTTTCGCTGGGAGGCACGCCCGTCATAGCCAGCAGCGCGACCACCAGTGCGCTGACAGCAGCGGTCAGGATGCCGTAGTTCGCCGGGCCGAAGCATCGCAGCAGGAACATGAAGGCTGTAATGAGCGACACCTCCGTCCAGAACGCGACGGGCAGCACATAAAAGAGCGCCGTCGCGATGACAAGCCCCGCGAAGGTTCCGGCAAGTCGCTGCAGGCCGCGGCTGAAGGTGGCGGTAAAATCCGGCTTCAGAATAATGGCCGCGGTCATGGGTATCCAGTAAGCGCGCTCCAGGCCGGACGTGCGCGCGACCGTCTCCGCAATACCCACACAGACGGCGAGCCGTAATGCGTGACGGCACGCGGCGGAGCTCAGTGTGAGATTCGCGCGCAACGTGGGCCAGGTGCCGATCAGCCGCAGACGGATAGGCCGCCGCTGCTCAATCCGTTCAAAGTCGACGCGTCCGGAGTGTGTCGCCGACGCCGCCAGATCGGCAGCCGCGCGCGCCTGACCCGTCAGCGCCTCCACCGAATGAATTATCTCGCTCAACGTGGCAGCGATGGCCGGCTGGCTGACAGCCTCGGTTCGACGAACCTCTTCTGCGATGCCATGCATCCGCCGCAGCCACTCCTCGTTGTCGCCCGTCTCGCCGCCGGAAGACAGCGCCGCGCCGATGGAATCCAGCACGCGCGCCGTCAGCGCGACGTACTCGTCCAGCGGCAACTGCGGCGGCTCGTCTGTATCCTTCGACTGGTTTTGCAGTCGAAGCCGAAGGCGACCGAGGAACAGCAGGCTGAGGCGGATACGCTCGGCCTGTGAGAGCAGCAGCAGGTAGCGCACAGCGTGCACGTTGCGACCCGCGCTCACAGAAGCAAGCGCCTTCTGCGCATCGCTGGCCTGCTGTGTTGCGGGCGGAGCGGCTCTGGCTTCCACTGGCTCTGCGGCTGACCGGCCGAGCTCGCTGTACAACGCGCCCAGCGCGCGCTGCTCCGCTTCGAACCGGCGCAGGGGCCACATTGCGACGGACAGGCCGGTTTGCAGCAGACCGCCGGAGAACGCGAGCACTCCGGCTGACAGCGCCTGGTCCGGCGGCAGCGCATGCGATGAAAACACGATGAGGGTGACAAGGCTGATCGTGCCGACATCGGCGGCGGTCTGATCGAGCGCCACCAGCAGCCCCGCGGCAAACGCCCAGCCGAATGCCAGGACGACAGCCAGCGCAGCATGCCCTCCGGTGAGCGATCCGATAAAGACTGCCGAGGCGCACAGCACAGAGGCGGCCACCATACGCTCCGCGCGAGGCAGGTAAGGATCGCGGCCGTCCGTGAATGCAACGTTGAGCGCTCCGGTTCCGCCAACCAGTCCGCTGTTTGTGTTGCCCACAGCGTAACCGGCCAGCAGCGGAATCGCGACGCCGACTGCGTTGCGGAGTGCGGTTACAGGCGCGATCTTCTCGCGTTCAAAACGAACCAGGCCCCGCCAGAAGCTGCTCACAGTTCGACTGGTCTCCTGACGCCCGGCTGGCGCTTCGACTCTGACCAGGATACCAGCCGGGTGTCACGGAACGGGCCGCAATCAGGCGAACGAGATCCCCACCTTTGCGCCCACTTTACGAATATACTCAGCGCCTTCCTCATACTCATCCGCCTTCTTTAGATGCTCCAGCATGAGAGGAGGACGCTGCGGCAGTTTCGCGATTTCCGTCAAATACGCGCCGTAATCTAAAGATCCCCGGCCCGGGATTACCTCAACGAAATGCAGATTCGGCTCTGGCTGCCAGTACAGATCCTTCGCGTGGCACGACTGGATCCACCGTCCGAGCTTCGAAAAGCACTCCCGCATAAACGCGGCATTATTGTAAAAACGCTGCGGCGAACTGAGCACGTTGCAGATATCCATGTGCACCGCAAACGCCGGGCGGTCCACCGCTTTCAGCAGTCTCAGATACGTGTCCGGGCCTTCCGGAATAACCCAGCCCATCATCTCGATGGTCAGCTTCGTGCGCTTCGGCTTCACCGCGTCGATCAGCTTGCGGCAGTTCTCCACCGTCGCATCGAAGCACTCCTGCGAGAGATTCTTCGGATGTGGGCCGTCCCACCTCTCCACGTTGTACGATCCTGCGATGTCCACGCAGTTCAGCGCACCCACCGCGTCGGCAAGCGCCAGCCTCGACTGCACATAGTCCAGGTTCTTGCGCCGCTTCTCCGGGTCTTGTTCCAGCATGTTGACCCACGCGCCAACTTCTGCAATCGCCACTCCCGCAGCCGCGTATTCCTTCTCGATGGCGCGAACGCGGTCCGTCTCTTCCACCTTCGCCGGTGGACAGTAGGCGGCCGTGTAGCCGAGTCGCCGGTGCTCGCGAGCCAGCGCTCCGGGGTCATCGGACTTCAGGAATATCGGGCCGCCGAGCCGCACGGCCGAAGGTGCCGCGAACGACATTCCAGCCGCAGTGCCAGCGGCCACGAACTCACGGCGAAGAAGGGAAGCCATGCAAAAATTCTACGTCCATAACGTAACCGGAAGCGAGTCGCACCGTATATCACGCGTGACCGGTTTCCTCTTCGACATCCGATACGCGTTTCGAACGCTGTTTCGCAGCCCGGTATTTACCACGGTTGCCGTGCTCTCGCTGGCTCTGGGCATCGGTGCCAATACTGCCATCTTCACCCTGCTGGATCAACTGCTGCTCAGGATGCTTCCTGTGAATGATCCCGAGCAGCTGGTGATGATCTGGTCCACCGGGCCGCACATGGGAAACAACAACGGCTCGAGAGCCTCGTCGTACCCGATGTACCAGGACTACGGCAAGAAAGCGGAGGCGTTCTCCTATGTGTTCTGCCGCTACCTGACACAGTCGTCCATCAGCTTCGACGGGCGAACGGAGCGCGTGAATGCCGAACTGGTTTCCGGCAACTACTTCCAGGCCATGGGCGTGAAGCCAGCGCTGGGTCGGGTGTTCACACCGGAGGAGGACGACCGGGTTTATAAAGGTCATCCGGTGGTCGTCCTCAGTTATCACTACTGGGTCAACCGTTATAACGCCGACTCGAAGATAATCGGCAGCAAGCTGCTGGTGAATAACTATCCGATGACCGTGGTGGGTGTGTCCGCGGCGGGATTCAGCGGCCTCGATCCCGCCCGGGCCCCCGACATTCGAGTGCCCATCCAGATGCGGCCCATCATGTCGCCGGGAAACGACTCCATGGGCGACCGCCGAAGCCAGTGGATCCAGATGTTCGCGCGGATGAAGCCCGGCTACACACTGCCGCGCGCCGAAGGCGCACTGCAACCGCTGTTCTATCAGATCGTCAGCGAAGAAGTAAAAGACATCAAGAATCTGACCGCGTTCAATCGGGACCGGTTCATGGCGCGCAAAGTTCGAATGGAAGAGGCTGCGACTGGATACTCCCAGCTTCGACAGAGCTACCAGACGGCGCTGTGGGTATTGATGGGCATGGTTGCACTGGTACTCCTCATCGCCTGCTTCAACGTGGCGAACCTGCTGATCGCGAGAGCGTCGTCGCGTCGCAAGGAGATTGCCGTACGGCTCGCCATCGGTGCCTCGCGTTCGCAACTCATCCGTCAACTGATTCTGGAAAGCCTGCTGCTGTCGCTGATGGGCGGACTCGCCGGACTGGTGCTGTCCGATCTCACGATTCGCGGGCTGCTCAGCTTTATGCCGCAGGACGGCAGCCGCATTTTGTTGAAGTCGACTCCCGACGCCCGCATACTGCTTTTCGATTTGTCGGTGGCCGTGATCACCGGTATTCTGTTCGGCCTTGCTCCGGCGATGCAGTCGACGAAGCTCGATTTGTGGAGCACCCTGAAGGACGTGGTCGGCGCGGTGACGGGCGCAGGCTCGTCGGTGCGCGTGCGCAAGGTGCTGGTGACGGCGCAGGTCGCGCTGTCCTTCCTTCTGCTGGCCGGCGCCGGACTCTTTGTGAAGAGTCTCGGCAATCTGAAAAGCATGAACACCGGGTTCCACGAGATCTCGAACCTGGTGAGCTTCCAGATCAGTCCGGCGCACTCCGGCTACACCGTGCAGCGACTGCATCCGTTCTATGAACAACTGCTGAACGGCATCAAGTCGTCGCCCGGCGTGAAGGAAGCGGGCTTCGCTTCCGTGCCTCTGCTGCATGGATGGGAGTGGGATTCGTCGATGTCTGTGGAGGGTCATCAGATCAAAGACGGAGAAGACGTGCAGGCCTTCATGAACTCGATATCGCCAGGCTACTTCAGGACGATGGGCGTGCCGATGCTGGCCGGGCGCGATTTCGATCCGCGCGATGCAGGCGGCGAAAAATTCCGCGTGGCTGTTGCAAACCGCAAGTTCGCCACGCACTATTTCGGCAGTCCGGAGAAGGCCGTGGGCCGGCGCGCCGGGTTTGGCACCGCGCCGAACACCAAGCTCGAGATTGAGATCGTTGGTGTTGTCGAGGACACGTTGTATGAAGGCCCGCGCGAGGGCGTGCGCCGTCAGATGTTCGTGCCCAATGCGCAGTCCGGCTTCCCGACCTCCGTTGTTTATTACGTCCGGACATCGATGCCTGCCCAGGAAATGTACCGGGCGCTGCGGGCCGAGGTGGCAAAGCTGGACCCGGCGCTTCCAATCTACGAATTGAAAACGCTGGAAGGGCAGCTCGACGAGACGCTCGGCACTGAGCGCCTGATCGCGACGTTGTCGACCGCCTTCGGCCTGCTGGCCACTCTGCTGGCCGCCATCGGCCTGTACGGTGTGATGGCGTACGTTGTGGTGCGCCGGACCCGGGAGATTGGGCTGCGCATGGCGCTGGGCGCACCGCAAAGCGCGGTGGCATGGAT
>Ga0163150_10002020_pt1 | contig 32613 bp, 29 predicted proteins | sample OliLakLV19P2IB_FD_148628 | JGI IMG/M metagenome (GOLD analysis project Ga0163150, IMG submission 148628) | Freshwater microbial mat bacterial communities from Lake Vanda, McMurdo Dry Valleys, Antarctica - Oligotrophic Lake LV.19.P2.IB | ecosystem: Environmental > Aquatic > Freshwater > Lake >...
ACTGCGGTCAGGTGTTTCATGGCGCGAGTTTGGGGGTGGATTCGGAGCCGGTCAATTTCAGAAAAGACGTTCGCAAGCGGCCTAACGACCCCAAGCTCAGCGACGGCGGAGTGCGGCGCGGTAGCTGCGTGGTGAGGCGAAGAGAAAGCATACGAGCTACGGAAAAAGGTGGCTCGGACGAGAGACTCCCGGACAAGAAATAGCAGCTACCGTGACGCGCGGAGCAGTTCGCTGCAGCGCATGGTTAGGCGACGTTGGGTTCACCAGTTGCGATACGGTCGTTCGAGGGCGCTCCGAATGAGTTGATCATAAGTGAAGAGTTCAAATAGCTTCGATTCATGCTTGTTGAATTGGAGGAGACGCTTCTTGTGAGCGGCGTTGAGCTGTGCCCAGCGACCCATAATCAGAGTGTAGGAAATAACCGGGTCGTCATAACCTCCAAAGCCTTTCCAGGCTGACTGGATTGCTGTAATGGCGCGAGTGCGAAAGCTCAGGTTGGCCGCCTTCGCTGGGGGTTCGGGGAGCGACTCAGCTCGGGCCATCATGTCGTTCATGAACGAAATGCGGTTGGGGTGAATCCACTCATGCCAATCGCGAATCTGGCCGACTGCGTGGTTGTGGCGCTTCGCGGGCACACCGGCGGCAGTAAAAAGTGGTTCGCTGGCTGTCTCGATCTCGATGAGATGGATGCCGCACCCGCCCTGGCCAAACGCCAAGACACCGAAATCCGCGGAGAGGCGGGTTCCGACAGGCGGCTTCGTTAGGACGGCGAGGATGGCATCATCGCCCATGCCAAACATTCCGGTGATGAACTTTGGGTGTGCCTCCAGAAATTGTTGTAACGGCTCCTCCTCGTTTGGTCGGGTGGCAAGTAACTCCGCAAATGCTCGAACCGCCGAAAATGCCGGGGCAGTGCGATCCTCTTCCAGTTGGGAGACGGGTTGCAGCCAACCCGTCTCAGCGGTGAAGATACTATCGAGAACTTCGGCAACTGGATCGTTCATCAGCGTTCTTGGAATACGTGCGGCGAGTCGCCTAACGGTCAAAGCTCAGCTGCGCCGGAGCAGTGGCGTGGCAGATGCCGGTTGGCGGCAAGGTGGCGGGTGGTTGGCAGCATCTGCCATGACACTGCGGAGGTGTCATGCTGCAGCGCATTGTTAGGCGCCGTCGGATAACTGTTCAGCTTGTGCATAGAGTTCTTCGAGACGTGATCGGTGCTTGTCGAGACGGGCTCTCAGGGTATCGTTCTTGGTGCGGACGAGTTTGACGTTGCCGTTGTAAACATCGCGGGCCTGTTGAGGCTGTTCCGAACTATGAATGCGACCGCTTTGCTTTTGTAGCTCCTGGAAGGCTTTTTCGTTTACGATGAGCTGAGGTTCATCGCGTTCGATGAAGTTCGTAAGGGCCTGGATGCGGGCGGCGAGAAGGAGTGCATCAGCCTGTTTTTGGAGGGTGGCCTGGGTGATTTGTTGGTCGCGTTTTTGCTCGCGAATCTCGCGACTCTGTACGAGGAGTGCGCAGACGACGCCAGCCAGAGCTAAGCCGGAAAAAAGCGCATTGATGGAGCCAAACATGTCGCCGAACTGCCCGCGGCGCTCGGGCAATGGCTCGAAATAGAGAGGCGCAATCCATGCCAAAAGCCACATACCTACAACTATCAGAGCCGTTGGCCGAAAGTATCTGTTGAAGTCATCCATAATTAGAAGAAGCGAGGCGCCTAACGACCTCAAGCTCAGCGACGGCGGAGTGCGGCGCGGCACCTGCACGGTAGGTGGAAAGGCGGCGGCGGAAGCAGGTGCCGTGACGCACGGAGCCGTTCGCTGCAGCGCATGGTTAGGCGACTTGGGTTGCATCGTCAAAAATGATTGAGCGAGGGAAACCGAATCTAAGAAGGGCTTCGTTGGCTGAAGTCGAGACAACGCCTCCCTCTGCATTGAGGCGCGGATAAGTTGCGTTGCCTTCGACGGTGCGGGTCGAGATGACGAGATAGACAACAGGCTCCTCGAAGTCAGGATCGGCGGTGTCGTCGAGTTCGGTGAGACATGCGATGCGGTAGTCTTGCGGTAGGTGCTGCAGGAAATCTGCGACGGCTGTCACGAACTCGGGTCGCCAAAGGCGAGTAGAGCAGAAGGTAATATAAATCCAGCGATCAGGACCGCTGGACTCGGGTAGCATGAAATCTCCGGTCTGGTGATCGAGTGTCCACGGCTCGCCGAAGATCTCCAGTCGCGCTGCAAGACGATCGCAGACAGACCACCACTCTCGCTGAAAGTCTTCTTCGGAAAAAGACGCCGAATAAGTAGGCGGATTGTGGGAGGTAGTCTCCAGGACATGCGCTTCCTTCTGGGTCAGGACTCGGAACTGAAGATCGTTCATGGAGAAAACGCGCGAAAGTCGCCTAACGACCTCAAGCTCAGCGACAGCGGAGTGCGGCGCGGCACCTGCATGGTGGGTGGAAAGGCGGCGGCGGAAGCAGGTGCCGTGACGCACGGAGCTGTTCGCTGCAGCGCATGGTTAGGCGACGTTGGTGAAGTGTGGCGCATGGCGTCAGTCGTTTGGAGTGCTGACGAGTAGTGCGACGAGAGTGGCAACGGCAAGCGTTGCAGAAATGACACCGGGCCGCTCGCACGAGGCGAAGCCACTGAGCGCGGCTGCAATGAGACCAGGAATGTAAAAGAGCGCGGTAAAGTCGTGGTAATAGCCGGAGTAGGTCAGCGCGAGGCAAACCCACGACGCAAGGAGGAACAGTGCTGCGCCCCAACCGACGATCCTCGGTCCCGATGCTGTGCCGCGAGCGACTGGCTCTGCAATAACTGGCGGTTCCGAGGAGTTCATTTCACGGGAGACGTGGCAAGTCGCCTAACGACCGCAAGCTCAGCGACTGCGGAGCGCGGCGCGGTAGCTGCGAGGTGGAGCGAAGAGAAAGGCCACGAACGTAGGACAACGCCCCGCTCGTACGAGACGGGTCCAAGCTAGAAACAGCAGCTACCGTGACGCGCGGAGCAGTTCGCTGCAGCGCATGGTTAGGCGTATTCTTGGGTTCAGTGAAGGCGTGAAATAAGAGGTCTGGAAGATGTGACCACGGAGGAAGCGTCCGAAATCCAACGTGTGGAGAGATAAAAGCAGCAACACGCATTGTGCTAAGCGGAGGCATGAGAGTGCGCTCTGGAAAAGACAATGGTTACAGGCGCGGCGCATGGCCGACCGTCGGTAGTGGGATAGGTTGTAGGCAGAGCGAGCGTAGTCACAGACCATCCTTCAGCAATGTGTTGGTTCAGCAATGCTTCCAAATCCGTGAGAATTTCGCGGTCGCCTACAAAAAAATGATAAGCTGGTGCGCCATTGCGTCCTGGACGTGCAGCGCCCACAATGACTTTGAACGTGAGTTGCGGGTTTGCGGAGTCCATCGGTTATAGAAGAGATGTGCGGAATACGCCTAACGACCCCAAGCTCAGCGACTGCGGAGGGCGGCGCAGCCTGTGCGGAAAGGTGGCGGGGGGCGAGCGCAGCGAGGCGGCGGGAGCACAGGCTGTGACGCCCGGAGCAGTTCGCTGCAGCGCATGGTTAGGCGTTGCGGTCGAATTCATGAGGTGATGTCATCCATGTTTGTGTCAGTCGCAGCAAGCCTAAGCACTCGCTCTCGTCGCTCAAATAACGGCATCGCAACATTGAATCGTCTGAGGTGCGCGGTTGTGTGATCGACTCGCGTGAAAGAAAACGCAAGCCTCTGTTCCGTGTTCGCCGCGGCGGATCGAAGCCAGAAGACGACGAGTGATCGTTGAATGTCTTCCGGTTGAGAGTTGAGTTTCGTGAGGAACAAAACGCCTTTCGGATGGTGTGACAGCTCGTTCTGAACGGATTGTGCCCAGCCTCGGTAGTCGCCGTCAAAGTGCTCGCAATCTCTGAGGCAGAGGTTTCCGGTGATCTCAGTGAGGAGCCGAATACAGGTATCAGGTAAGTCACCCTCATGTGGAATCATGAGAAACTGCTCGTCTCGCCGGTAAGGCTGGTCCATCCACTCTCGCAGCGTCTGCGTTGTCTCGCTAGTTTGTGAATCCATGTGATCGAAGCGTTGGAATAAGCGTAGCAACGCCTAACATCTTAGTCGGCCGCAACGGGGCGGCGTAGCATGGATGGGCATGGCTGATCCTCACCTGGTTCCATCTCCCCTGGCAAGCAGAAACCTCGGGGTTCGAGGGGATTCCTCGTTTTGGCCGGGGCCTGAGGGAGGTGAGGATGGGGTTTGGCCTCAACCGGTTCTCCAGCATTGTTATTGCCCCCCGGACGGGGGTGTAGCAACATCGCCACGTGGCTCAATTTTCTGCTGTCCCTCTTGCCCCCCGGCTTCTCGACCAGGTCCGAGAGGCCACCCGCTTGCGGCACTACTCGATCCGCACCGCTTGTCCCGGGCCCCGGGGACGCTGCCGCTGCTACAACAGAGGCGATTCCCGGTTAGGTTGGCGCCATGACGGTCACACCTTGGGATTCCCGCCCAAAAACTCCCGTCGCAAGAACCCCGCCACCGCCCGCCCGAGCATTGCGCTCCCCTCGGGGAGGTAGTGCACTCCATCGTCGGTTTGAATCCGGTCGAGCCCGGCCTCGGCTGCCACCTGATGCAAATCGTTCACCGGCACCCCCAGGTCCGCACAAACCTCTCGCGCCGCCTCGTTGTAAGTCCGAACATCGCACTCAAACCGGTCGAAGTCATTCCACCTGGCGTGGGCGCGGTGATGATTCTCCTCGCGCACCGGAGTCGTGAGCGCCCAGGCCACCGCCGCACCGAACACATCGCGTGCGGTGGTCAGAATCGTCCGCACGTTGCGTCGGTAAAAGTCGACCGGCACCAGCAACTCGCGCCCGCCGTACCATAGGGTGCGGATATCGTGCAGGCCCGCGTTGACATGCAGGATCTGCGGCTTGCGGTGCCCGACCCAGGCGTGGAGATGCAGGAGGACGTTGACCGTGTGCCCGCCGTTAACTTCCGGACTCCACACGTCGGCCACGCCCGCGAGTTCGGCACGGACGGTTTCCTGGTACCCCATTCGAATCGAGTCACCGATCAAGACAATCTGTTTCATTTGTGGCAAACATCCTGAACCGCAGATGACCACGAATGCACGCGGATAAACCCACCCTCGCCCCGGCCCCCGCCCCCGCTTGCGAGTGCGATTCGAAGCGGTTGATCCATCTGTTACAGCCGCGCAGGCTCAGCCCGGTGCGCGACGCTTCTGCGCGGGGCGTTCTTGGAGTGCGGCGTGAAAGAGCGCCGCTTTGGATTGCACCCGAAGCGCAATTCACACGCTGCGCTCGGAATCGTCAGCGCAGGTGGACCCCATCGCACAGAAACTGAACGTTAAAGCCGGCCCCTGATGGTCAGTTCTTCGGTGATACAAATCTCGTGGAGTCTCCAGATTGCCCATTTCAAGCCGACGCGCCCCCAAAGTTCCATGAAGCGGGGAAATCGGCCCTCGCCTCCGTCGTTTACTCCTCGAAATAGGCAAGCCAATGGCTCTTTTGAAAGGCGGTCTTCAGCTCGTCGTAATTCCCGAGCATCTCCCGGAGCGGTCGGGGATTGAGTTTGCGCAGGGACGTGCTCACCGGGGCCGGCGCAACCTCTAGAAACCTGAACACCCGGTCGAGTTCGACCTGCGGGTTGCGCTCGATGTCTTCGTAGTAGAGCGGGATGACCCGGCTCCGTCGGAGCAGATAGTCATGTTCCCTTTCCATGATGGCCGTTCGCTCGAAAAATCGTTGAAGCTGCACGACTCTCGGGTTCGCGGCGGTTGCGGACACCTCCTCGGGCGGTTCGGCGAAGGCCGTGTACACGCCGGTCAGATGGGCCACCTGCCGGCTCGCGAACGTGCGCAGGGGATTCAGCCGTTTCAGATGGAGGATTCGCAGGTCAGCTCCGGCCTCGATCCAATCGCGCACCGCGCGCAGCCGGCCTTTCCATGCATGCTCGTAAAGCAGTTTGAATCCCCGAACGTCCCGCCCCTTTTCGCCCGGGGCACCGAACACGAAGGTCTCGAGAAAACCGACTGGATCCGCGTTGCGCCGCGCCGCCCACCCGCCGGCCTCGTCCCCGGCCCCTGGCGGCAGGGCATCCCGCGGGACGGAGCTTCCCCACGACAACTCGTCCTCCCCGGCGCAAATCTCGCCGAAGGCCACCACCCGTTCGTGGTGGTTAAGGTAGCTCGCGAGCAGGTTCGTCCCCGTACGATGCTGGCCGATCACTACGAAGCGGGTCAGGGCAGCCATAGGGTAGGCGTGGAGCTTCGGGTCGGTCGGGATCGGTGAGGGTCAGAAATCACGCGGCACCACCCCGAGAAACCGGCCGAATCGCACATACCTATTGTATCTCCAGCGCAGGAGGGAGGCATATCGCTCATCGGCTTTCCGGTCCCGCTCCCGCCGCTTATCCCGCTCGGCCCAATGCTTGCCGCGAAGCTCCTCGATCTTCTCACTCGCCCACTCGGGAAGCAATCCCGTCGCACCTGTCGAGGCCGCACGACGTCCATCCGGCGCTCCAAACTGATTGCGCAGCAGCCGCCGCAACCATGGGTCCATCCCCTCGGTGAACGCCTCGAACACAGCGAGATGACGCAGATAAGGATCGGCATTCCGCGAGAAGCTGCCCGGGCGCAAACAATACGAGAAGAGCATCTCGGGCGTGCAATCGAGTCGGAACCCGCGCCGGACCAACCGGATCAGAAACGCCCGATCTTCGGAGCCGTCCTGGCGGGATCGATGGAACCCACCCACGGCCTCAAACGCCTCCCGCCGCACGAGCATGTTCGCGTCGCCGAGGGTGTTGTGGAAGATTGCCGCCTCGAGACAGCCGCCGGGAAACCCCGCCAGCAACCGCAGATCGCGAGGGTCGGGCGATGCGCCCTCCTCGAACATGTAGAGATAGCAGGTCACGCAATCGAGGCGGGCGTGATGAAGCCGCCGCTCCAGGGTGTCGAGCATGTGCGGGTGCGGAATGTTATCGGCATCCACAAACGCCAGCAACTCGCCCTCCGCCGCCGCCGCCGCATAATTCCGGGTGGCCGAAATCCCCTCGTTCGGCTTCCGCAAGAAGCGCCAGTTCCGCTGTGCGCCATACCGTGCCTCCATCGCGTCGAATACCGCGATCGATTCGGCATCGCTCGACCCGTCATCCACCACGATCAACTCAATCTTCCCGCTGTATGCCTGGCGGTGGAGCGCTTCCAGACACGCGGGCAGATACCGTCCCATGTTGTAATACGGCAGGCAGACACTGATCCGCGACCGGGGCCGGACCCAATCGATCACGGTCTCGGTCCGGCGCGGGAGCCGCTCGATCCCGGCCACAAAGTCGAGTCGGAGCTGCTCCGCCTTTTCCATGGGACACGCCAGTCGCACCTCGGGGAGCCCCTCCCGCCACACCTCCCTCAACTTCGCATCGAGACCCTGCTCCGAACCCGGAAACACCGCTGCGCGCCCGTCGAGCATCTCGGCGGTGCCGGGGTCGTCGGAACACAGGACATTCAGGCCGCGCACCACCGCCTCGAGCACCGCGTTGGGATAGCTGTCGAGCCGGGTCGGATAGATGAACACGGCCCGGGGATGCGCCTCGATGAACTCCATCGCCCCGGCCTGCGTCAAGGTCGTATGCACATCGAGCGTCACCCACTCGGGAAGGCTCTCCGCCCAATGGCTGATCAGGGTCTCGGATGGCACCCCGAACACGACGCCGGGTTTCCCCACGATGCTGACCCTCAACTGCCGGCACCCCTCGGGCGGAGACTCGCAGAACCGGGAAATGGCGTTCGTGAAAATGTCGAGCCCCTTGCGCGTCTCGAGTCGGGCCAGGAAGACCAGATGCCCGGGGTCGATCGCCGGTTGGGCAACCCCTTTCTTCCAAGGGGTCCAGGTCGGCAGCCAACGGGTGTCATCCGGCAGCGCCCAGCCGATCTCGCGCACCCAGCGCAACAACTCGCGCGACGGGCAGACCACCCCATCGGAATGCTCCGCCGCATACTGCTCCATGTGCTCGACGATCAGATCGTTCGGACGCCCGGTCGGCGCGCGATGATTTCCCTCCTCGACCCAGATCCGGGGGCTGTTGAGGACGTTGACCAAATGAGAGTTCCGGAACCCCGACCCCAGGCGCTTCGCCTGGACGACGCTGAACCCGACCGCCTGATACTGCATCGAATGGATCACGTCGCACGGATGCTCGAGCAGCCAGAGCATGCACCGGTGCGACATGCGCAACTGGCCCGGATGCAGCTTCTCGATCCCCGCGGGACTCGGCAAATCCTCCTCACAAATCAGTTCGGCCCCACATTCGCTCCGGACCCGCTCGCGAAGCGCTTCCAAACCCTCACCCCTGGGAGCCAGACAGAGCAACACCGTCTCCCGACCCGCCACCCTCGCGAGGAAACGGGCGAGATGCGTGGCGTTGGTCGCCACCCCGCTGGTGCCCACGTCAAATGCGATCTCAGGAGTGACAACGCAATGACGCATGAAACCCAATAATAGCTAACGACGCCCCGTGATCTGTCCAGCCCGCATATCCCACAAGCCATCCGCTGCGACTTGCGGGAGCTGGGCGTCAGATTCGGATCAGGCCTCCCGCGCCTCGCCATCGCGCATGGCTCATTCGACGTTGGACGTTCGCGGTGGGTTGTTGGATGTTTAAGTTTTCGCCATGTCTCTCATCGTCGGCATCGATCTCGGCACCACGAATTCCCTCATCGGGGCGATGGACGCGGGTTTCCCCGTCCTGATCGCGGGTGCCGACGGCTCGCGCCTCACCCCGTCCGCCGTGCATTTTCCCGTGACCGGCAAACCGCTCGTCGGGGCGCCCGCCCGCCGGATGGCGGTGATCCAACCGGAGCGCACGGTGTTGTCCGTGAAGCGGTTCATGGGACGCCGGTTCGGCGACCTCACTGCGCACGAGCACGAATCCCCCTGCCGGCTCGGTCCCGCCGCGAACGGTGACATCGAGCTCGCGTTCGCCGATGGCGGCGGAAACACCTCCACCGTTTCGCCGGAGCTTGTCTCCGCCCATATCCTCGGGAAACTCAAGGCCGACGCGGAACGCTCCCTCGGCCAGCCGGTGACACGCGCCGTGATCACCGTGCCCGCCTATTTCAACGATGCCCAGCGGACCGCCACGAAACGCGCGGGCGAGCTGGCCGGGCTGACCGTCGAACGGATCGTGAGCGAACCGACCGCCGCGGCGCTCGCTTACGGACTGGACAAGCTCGGCGACCGCAGCCGGGTGGCGGTGTTCGATCTCGGCGGCGGAACCTTCGATCTCTCGATCCTCGAGCTCGACCGCGGCGTATTCCAAGTGATCGCCACCCATGGCGACACGCGGCTCGGCGGGGACGACATCGACCGCGCGTTGACCGCGTTCCTGATCGCCCGCCTCGAAATTGACCAGGCCGATCCCCACATCCTCGCCCGGATCACCGAAGCCGCCATCGCCGCCAAACACGCCCTCTCGGACGCTGACGAGACCCGGATCGATCTGCCGTTCCTGACGGGGCCCCTGACGCATTCGCTCACGCTGAGGCGCTCCGAGCTCGAACACATCGCAACCCCGATCATCGACCGGACCCGCGCACACTGCCTGCAGGCCCTGCACGACGCGAAGGTGGAGGCGGCCTCTCTCAACGCCATCATCCTGGTCGGCGGGTCCACCCGGATGCCGCTGGTCCGCCGGCGCGTTGCCGAGTGGTTCGGACGCGAGCCCGACCTGACCCAGCACCCGGACGAGGCGGTCGCGCTCGGTGCCACCCTGCAGGCAGGCGTGCTTTCGGGGGTGGTGCGGAACGTGACGCTGCTCGACGTCACGCCCTTGTCGCTCGGGATCGAAACATTCGGCGGGCTCATGAATGTCATCATCCCGCGCAACACCACCATTCCCTGCAAGGCGGGCGAGATGTTCACCAACGCCGTGACCGGCCAGACCGCCATGCGGATCACCGCTTTGCAAGGCGAGCGTGAAATGGCGCGCGACAATTGGAAACTCGGCGAGTTCGCGCTCGGCTTCGAGGCCGCTCCAAAAGGACAGGCCCGCGTCGGTGTTCAGTTCGCCATCGATGCGGACGGGATACTTTCCGTGCTCGCGCGCGAAACGATGACCGGCACCGAGCGGGTGCTGACACTCAAGAGCGCGATTGATGTCGCCGACGAAGCGGTGGAACGGATGATTGCCGAGTCGGTCGAGCACGCCTTTGAGGACATGAGCGAGCGGGTCCTGACCGAGGCCCGGCTCAAGGGAGGCGAGATGCTGCCGGCGGTGCGAACTGCGCTCAACCGAATCGGCGCGGATCTCGACCCCGCCGAGCGCGCCCAGATCGGGGAGTTGGCGCGGAACCTGGAAGCCCTGCTCGATTCCGGCTCCGCCCAGCAACTCAAACGCGCCATCCAAGCCCTCGACGACGCCACCCAAAACCTGGCTGCGCGCCTCGTCGACATGGCCATGGAGGAGGCATTGCGGCGGAAAGGTGTGCTTTGATCTGCCTGCCCGCCCGATGCGGGAACGATGGCCTCCGGTTGCGATGAGCCACGACTCCTGCCGGCACTCCCTGCGGATGACGCACGATCCCACCCTGCGCGAAGCCGGAACGCTTGGACAGTTTCGCAACCACGCTGCCCGCCCGGCTTGACGCCGTCTCGCCACCACCGATCATCCGCCGGATGAACGACTGGGAAAATCCCTCCCTCCAAGGCATCGATCGACTCGAACCCCGCGCCTTTGTTCCGCCTCACGATGCCGCCGCATCCGCCCTCGCGGGTAATCGGCTTGCCTCCCCGCATCTGCTCGACCTGAACGGCACGTGGAAATTCCGGCTTCATCCAGCCCCGGCCCATGTGCCGGACGACTTCGCCGCGCCGGGCTTCGACGACGCGACCTGGTCGGAGCTGCCCGTCCCGTCCATGTGGCAGATGCACGGGCACGGCGCCCCGCACTACACCAACATCAACTATCCCTTCCCCATCGATCCGCCGCGCGTTCCGTCCGAGAACCCGACCGGATGCTACCGCCGCACGTTCGACGTTGCATCCGGCTGGGCCGGTCGCCGGGTGGTGCTCCGCTTCGAGGGCGTGGATGGCGCCTTTGAAGTGTCGATCAACGGCCGTCGGGCGGGGCTCAGCAAGGGAAGCCGGATGCCCGCCGAATTCGAGATCACTGAGCTGCTCCAACCGGGAGCGAACACGCTCGCCGTCCGTGTCTGGCAATGGTCCGACGCCACGTATCTCGAAGATCAGGACATGTGGTGGCTATCCGGTATCTTCCGCGATGTCCTGCTGCTCGGTCTTCCCCCGGCCGATCTCGATGATCTACAGATCCGCACGGAACTCGACGAAACTTTCGAGCACGGGACGCTCCAAGCCTCCGCCCGGATCCGGTCCGGCACCAGTGCGGCGATCTCGTTCGAGCTGACTGCGGTGCTGCTCGACCCGGATGGACAGGAACGAGGTCGCGCCGTGGCGTCAGGCACGGCTTCCGCGGGGCACGGCACCGAAATTTCCTTCGCGATCCCGGTGGGACGTCCGCCGCTCTGGACTGCGGAAGCGCCCGCGCTTCATACGCTCCAGATCAAACTCTCCGCCGACGGCGTCCTCACCCACCACGCGATTCGTGTTGGCTTCCGCACCGTCGAGATCCGGGGTGGCATGCTGCGGGTCAACGGCGCACCGGTGATGATCCGCGGGGTGAACCGACACGATTGGAACGCCGACCACGGCCGCACGCTGACCGAAGCCGATTTCCGCACCGACCTGCTGCTGATGAAGCAGCACAACATCAATGCGGTCCGGACCTCGCATTACCCGAACGACGAACGGTTCTTCGCGCTGTGCGACGAGATCGGCCTTTACGTGATGGCCGAGTGCGATCTCGAGACGCACGGGTTCGGCTGGGACAACCCGCGCAACCCGTCTGCCTGGCCTTCCTGGGAACCCGCCTATGTCGAGCGCATGCGCCGGATGGTCGAGACCCTCAAGAACCACCCCGCCATCATCTCGTGGTCGCTGGGGAATGAATCCGCATTTGGCTGCAACCACGAGGCGATGTTCCGATGGACCCGGTCCCGCGACTCCCGGCCGATCCATTACGAGGGAGCCGCACGTCCGGCGCTGATACACCGGTCAGAAGGCAAACCGTGGGAGCGCGAACGAGCCTGCAGCGACATCGCCTCGGCGATGTACGTCCCGCCGGACACGTGGCGGAGTTGGGCGGATGCCGATGATACCGGGTGGCCCTTCATCCTGTGCGAATACGCCCACGCGATGGGGAACGGCCCGGGCGGCCTCAAGGAATACTGGGAACTGTATTGGTCCCACCCGAAGTTGCAGGGCGGGTTTGTGTGGGAATGGTGCGATCATGCCATCCGCCGCGCACGGCCCGACGGACGCACCGCCTGGCTCTACGGCGGGGATTTTGGGGATGAACCCAACGACCGGAACTTCGTGTGCGACGGCTTGGTGTTCGCCGATAAAACTCCGGGGCCGGGGTTGATCGAGCTGAAGCATTGGCTGTCACCCGTCACGGCCGAGGCGGTCGATGCCGGCCGCGGGATCATCCGGGTCCGAAATCGTCACGATCACTCCGATCTTTCACAGATCACGCTGGACTGGGAGGTGCGGGACGAGGGCGAGTTCGTCGCGACCGGGTGCGTTCCCCTTCCCTTCGTTGGGCCGGGCGAGGTGGTTGAGCTTACGCTTCCGGTGCCCGCGACCCCGGGGTTTCGCGGCGAACCCCACCTCACGATCCACTTCCGACTCGCAACCGACACGCCTTGGGCGAGGGCGGGTCACTTGATCCAAACGGTGCAGTTCCCGATGGACACCCGCCGCCCGGTCATTCACGCCGGGAGTGGTCCGGCACCGGCGGTGATCGAACGGACCGATTCCCCCCTGGCCACGCGAATCCAGGTCGATGACTTTGAGCTGGAACTCAACCGGGTGGATGGCTCCATCGGCATGCTGCGTTGGCGCGGACAACCGGTCTGGACCTCCGGCCCGCGCTTCCAGTTCTGGCGGGCCCTGACCGACAACGATGCGCCCCGGTCCACCTGGGACAAGACCTTCGCCGCGACCTGGCGCCGGTTCCGGCTCGATCAACTGCGCGAGCGCCTTGAATCAATAACCATAGAACGCAACGACGATGGCGTAACCGTTGCGATCCGGGCGCGCACGGCCCCGCCGGTCCTGTCATGGGGCGTCGATACCCAACTCGTCCTGCGACTCGGCGGGGCCGGGATGCTCGGTCTTTCCGCGTCGGGTGAGTTTACCGTGGCGTCTGCGTATGCCGAGGGAGGAGCCGACAACCGCGAGTTCCTTCCACCGCATCTCCCCCGCATCGGATTACAGATGGAAATCCCGGCGGGATTCTCGGATTGGTCGTGGTTCGGACGCGGCCCCGGCGAGAACTATCCCGACTCTGAAGGGGCGTGTCCGGTGGGGCAATACCGCACCACGTTGGAGCATCTCTTCACTCCCTATGTGTTCCCACAGGAGAACGGCCGGCGCGGTGACTGCCGATGGATCCGGGCGCACGGCCCCGGCATGGACGTGCAGATCGATGGCGACCCGGTCTTCGGTTTCAGCGCACATCGGTACACGACCGCCGACCTTGACCGCACGGACCATCACCATGACCTGATCGCGCGGGAGTCGATCACCCTCACCCTCGACCATCGCCAGTGCGGGGTCGGCACCGGCAGTTGTGGCCCCGCCACGTTTGATGCCTATCGGGTGCCGCCCGCACCGTTTCAGTTCGGCCTGCGGATTCAGGTGAGTTCGTTTGCCTCTCATTGACCGCTCACCCGGGGATTGTAATTGAACCACGCCGGGCGAAGACTGCCCGGCATCCAGCCTCATCCATGCCGACCGCCCGCAAACGCGTTCTGGTAATCGAAGACGAACCCTCGATCAGCGACACGATCGTTTATGCGCTCGAATCCGAGGGGTTCGAGGCCCGCGTCGAGCCCACCGGCGGGGCCGGCCTCGACGCGGCCCGCTCGGGAGAATTCGCCGCGATCATTCTCGATGTCGGGCTTCCAGACATGAGCGGGCTCGACGTCTGCCGTTCGCTCCGGGCCGAGTCCCCGATCCCGGTGCTGTTCCTCACCGCGCGCGCCTCCGAAGTGGACCGGGTGGTGGGGCTCGAACTCGGCGGAGACGATTACGTGGTCAAACCGTTCAGCCCCCGGGAATTGACGGCCCGCCTTCGTGCGGTGCTGCGACGCTCGGGAACTTCGAATGGGGGAGGAACCCCCGGGCCCGCAGCTCCCCCCTGCCCGGGCTTCGCGATCAACGATGCCCGGTACGAGATCCGGCATCACGGCGTGGCGCTCGCACTTTCGCGCACCGAGTTTCGCCTGCTCAGCCTGCTGATTCTCAACCCGGGCAGGGTCTACACCCGGGCCCAATTGATGGATCATGCGTGGGAGGAACCCGAGGCGTCGATGGAACGGACGGTCGACAGTCATATCAAATCGATCCGCGCGAAATTGCGGGCGGCAACCCCAGGGGTTGACCCGATCCAAACACACCGCGGCATTGGGTATTCCCTCGAAGACCCGCGTTGACCGTTGAGCCTCACTGCAAGAATCCTGCTTGGATTTCTCGGGCTGGCCGTGGCGGGCTGGTTCTTTGTCCTGAACCCCGTGGCCGACCGTGTCGAGCGCCAGTATCTCGAGGCGGCGGAGGAACCGATGGTCGATGCCGCCGAGATTCTGGCTGCGCTCGTCGGCGCCGAAATGGACGCCGGACGGGACCCCACCACGGCGCTGCGCGCCGCGTTCGACCGCGCCTCCACGCGCACATTGGACGCGAAGATCTACAGCCTGCACAAGCAGGCGGTCTCCCTCGACGCCTGCCTCGTGGATGCACGCGGCATCGTCATTTTCGACTCCGCCCAGCCCGGGCGGGTCGGACAGGATTTGTCCTCCTCCCTGGATGTCTTCCTCACCCTGCACGGGCAGTACGGCGCCCGATCGACCCGGGAGGACGAATACGATTCCGCATCGTCGGTCATGTATGTGGCGGCTCCCGTCCGGGCCGGGGGCCAAATCGCGGGCGTGCTCTCGGTCTACAAACCGCAGCGGAGCATGTACGCGTTCATCCATGAAACGCGGGCGGAGTTGCGCCGGATCGCGCTGGGCGCCGTGGCGGGGTTCCTGATCGCGGGGCTGTTGTTGTCGCGCTGGGTGGCCGAGCCGCTCCGCCGACTCACGGAACATGCGCGCGCGGTGACCCGCGGCGACCGGACCCCCGCCCCCAGAATGCCCGGCCAGCATCTCTCGGTCCTCGCCCGTGCGCTCGAGACCATGCGGGACGCACTCGAGGGCCGACGCTACGTGGAACGGTACGTGAACCATCTCACCCACGAGATGAAAAGCCCGCTCTCGGCCATCCGGGGCGCCGCGGAAATCCTCGGGGAGAATCCACCGCAGGAGACCCGGCACAAATTTCTCTCGAACATCGTGGGCGAAGCGACCCGGTTGCAGCGGCTCATCGAGCAATTGCTCGCGCTGGCCTCGATGGAAACCCGCAAGCAGCTCGAGACGCGAACCGCCCTCGACCTCGCCAGCGCCGCCGGGGACGTGTGTGCCGAGGCCGCCCCTCGCGCAGAAGCGGGGGGCGTCACGCTCGCCGTCGAGACCGTCCCCTGCCCGTTGACCGGCGATCCCATCCTGCTCGCCCGGGCGATTGAGAACCTGGTGCTGAACGCCATCGAGTTCTCCCCGCCGGGGGCCACGGTGCGGGTCCGGACCCTCACCGCGCAGGAACATGCGGTACTGACCGTGGAGGATGAAGGCCCCGGCATCCCTGAATTTGCCCTGCCGAACCTCTTCACGCGCTTCTATTCGCTGCCCCGGCCCGGCACCGGACGAAAGAGTTCCGGGCTCGGGCTCTGTCTCGCCCGCGAGGCGGCCCTGCTTCACGGGGGAACGGTCACGGTCGGCAACCGCCCCGACCGTTCGGGGGCGGTGGCACGCATCGAGCTCCCCCTTCGATGAAGGCCCGGCCGGGACGATCCGGGCTCGCCGCACCCGGCGTTTTGCGAACCGCCCGGGTTGGGGTTAAGCTTAGCCCAATGGCCTGCGATTTCAAAATGCACCCCGGCCTCGAGACGGTCGTGGACCGTGTGGTCCACGCCCCGCAGCTCGACGCCCCACCCGACCGCCCCCACGCGTTCGTCTATTTCCTGACGATCCGGAATGATTCCGGCGAGCCAGTGACGATTTGCGGGCGCAAATGGGTGGTCACGGACCGGGACGGGCACACTCTGGTGGTCGAAGGCGACGGCGTGGTCGGCAGAAAGCCGAGGATCGAGCCGGGCGAGAGCTTCTCCTACAACAGTTGCCACGTGATCGGCAGCGACAGCACCGCCTGCGGCAGCTTCTTCGGCGTGCTCGACGACGGCACACGCATCCGCGTTCCGATCCCCGAGTTTGCGCTGGCCGTCCCACGCGATCCGGAATGACTCAGCCCGCGGCGGTCAGGACGCGGGCGACCCGGCAATCGTGGGGTTCACGCGGAAGGTGGGGCACCAGCTGGACGCGAAAGCAGACCCCGATGGTCGCGGCCCGGAACCCGGGGGAGGCGAGCAACCGGTCGTAGAATCCCGCACCCCGCCCGAGCCGGTCGCCAGCCTGGGTGAAGGCCAGGCCCGGCACCAACGCAAGATCCGGCGCGCTGACGGGAACCCGGGGGTGCAGGGTGGGGTCGGGCTCCAGAACCCCCCATTTTCCGGGAAGCAACCCCGCGGGATCGGCGACGACGTGCAGCGCGAGTCCGTCGCCATCCACACGGGGGAGAAGCAGCCGCCTCTCGCCGGCAAGCCGCCAGAGATCCGAAAGATCGGGCTCGTCGGCCAGCGCGTGGAAGAGCAACACACAACGCGACCCCGCCCAGTCGGGCCGCGCGATGATGGCACTGACAATCTCACGCGCCTCGGTCCGTTGCGTGTCGGGGGAGACTTTCGCCAGACTCGACCGCAGCTCGGTCCGGAGCCGCTTTTTGATTTCAGGAAGGGTCCTCACAGGTTGCAGGGTTGGGATGCACCGCTTACTATCACAATCCACGATCCCCATCGATGCCGTTCCCGAGGCGAATAAAGAAAACCACGATCCGGAAAAGCGAGCTTGTCGCGACCGCACCCGCCGACAGCCCGGCCCCGCGCGCGCCGGTGAAGCAGACCGGCACGAAAGTCGGGCTCACCCCGGGACTTGGCTGGCATCGACGGAATTTCCTGACGAAGGTGCTCCTCCCCACCCTCTTCACCCGCCGCGCGGGACGCCATGCGGAAGCCAAGTTCGCCCTGCTCGGGCCGCGCCAGGTCTGCGTGACGTGGATCGGCCACGCGTCGTTCCTCATCCGCGGAGCGGGCACCAATGTTCTGATCGATCCAAACTGGTCGCAATGGCTGAAGGGCATCAAACGACTGCGCCAGCCCGGCCTGCATCTGCACGACCTGCCCGACATCGGAACCGTGCTCATCACCCACGCCCATTTCGATCATCTCGACCGGCGCACCCTGCGCAAGGTCGCCGCAAACCAACCCATCGTCGTGCCGTTCGAGGTTGGGAATCTGGTCCATGATCTCGGGTTCAAGAAGGTTCACGAACTGCGCTACTGGGAGTCGTGGAAGCGCGGCCCGATGGAGGTCACGCTCACCCCCGCCCATCACTGGGGCGCACGGTTCCTGCACGACGCGCATCGCGGGTTCGGCGGGTATCTCGTGCGACTCGGCCGCCGGACCATCTTTCATTGCGGTGACACGGCCTGGTTTGACGGGTTTCGCGAGATCGGGTCGCACGCCAGGATCGACCTGGCGCTCCTGCCCATCGGAGCCTACGACCCGCCGAGCGGACGCGAAGTGCACATGACCCCCGAGCAGGCCGTGCAGGCCTTTCTGGATCTCGGGGCCGAAACGCTCGTCCCCATGCATTTCGGCACCTTCCGGCTCAGCTACGAACCGATGCACGAACCCCTCGAACGCCTGCTGGCATGTGCCCGCGACGCCGGGATCGAGGATCGGGTCCGCGTGCTGACCGAGGGCGAGTCGGTGGTGTTTTGAACTAAGGCTTCAGCGCCGCGCTCCACTTGGCGATATTGTCCGCCTGGGCCGCGAACAGCGCGTCGGTGGAGTCGAGCACCTCGATCTTTTCGATTTTATCGCCCTTTTCGATCTTGTTGACGACGTCCTGACCTTTGGTGACCGCGCCGAACACGGCGTGCTTGCCATCGAGATGCGGGGTCGGCACGTGCGTGATGAAGATCTGGCTGCCATTGGTGTTCGGACCGGAGTTGGCCATCGAGAACATCCCGGGCTTGTCGTGCTTGAGCGAGGGATCGATCTCGTCGGCAAAGCGATACCCGGGGCTGCCCGTCCCCCAACGCGCCTCCATGCCCGGCTGCTTGGTCTGCGGATCGCCGACCTGGATCATGAAGTTGGGGATCACCCGATGGAAGACGATGGCGTCGTAGAACCCTTTCTTCGAGAGGTTCAAAAAGTTGACGGCGGTCATCGGGACTTTCGAAGCAAACAGCGTTGCTTCGATGTCTCCCTTGGTGGTTTTGAGTACGATGCGGATATCAGTCACGGGCTTATCGGGGTTGGGTTACTTCTTCAAACTCGCATTCCATTTGGCGAGATTTTCGGCCTGGGCAGCAAAGAGTGCGTCGGTTGAATCGAGGATCTCAATTTTCTCGATCTTGTCTCCCTTGCCGTCAAAGCGCACGCGCGGTTCGCCGGTGTTGTTTTTGCCAACCAGGGCAAGCGCGGCATCGAGCCCTTTCGTCACGACACCAAAGACAGAGTGCCGGTCGTTCAGCATCGGGGTCGGGACGTAGGTGAGGAAAAACTGGCTGCCGTTGGTTCCTTTCCCATCCGGCCCCGGGCCAGCGTTTGCCATCGAGAGGATGCCCGCGCGGTCGTGCCGCAACTCGGGAGAAAACTCGTCGGCAAACCGGTACCCCGGGCTTCCGGTCCCGGTGCCTGTGGGATCTCCACCCTGCGCCATGAACCCCTCGATGACGCGATGGAACGCGACGCCCTCGTAGAAGCCGCGTTTGGCGAGATTGAGGAAGTTCGCGGATGTCATGGGAGCTTTCGACGCGAAGATCGTCGCTTCAATATCACCCTTCGTCGTCTTGATCACGATTCGGATGTCCGTGCCTGGCCTGGCAGCGGCGGGGGTCGGGGTTTCAGCGCTGGCGGATTGATGCAGCACGGTGCCGGCGGCGAGCAGGATCGAGCAAAAACGGAGGAGTGATTTCATGCGGAAGGCTACCCTTACTCTGCGGAGCGGCCGGACGCAACCGCGCAACGCGCGCAATTATAGCGTGTTGTGGACGGGGGCGTTGATCCCGGCGCTCGTGGTGCGGCGGTGCGTGGATCGGGCAAGGATGGCAGAACCGGGGTCACCGCCCCCGTCCACATACGAAAGCCGCCTCCTTGCGCAGGCAACCGACTTTTGATCCCGCAACCGCACACCGCATTCGCTTCTCGACGCTCGACGCAAACGAGGTCCGCGGCTACAGTCTGCAACACACATGGCGAAGAACTCTGTCAGCATCGGCCTCGTCCAGATGCGTTGCGGTCCCGACTCGCAGGCGAATCTCGCCAGGGCGATCGAACGCACGCGCGAAGCCGCGGCGGGCGGCGCGAAGATCGTCTGCCTGCAGGAACTTTTCCGCTCCCAGTATTTCTGCCAGGCGGAAGACCATCGATTTTTCGAACTGGGCGAGACGATCCCGGGGCCATCCACCGAAGCCTTCACCGCCCTCGCCGCGGAGCTGGGCATCGTGGTGATCGCCTCGTTGTTCGAGCGGCGCGCAGCCGGTCTCTACCACAATACCGCGGCCATCATCGACGCCGACGGCACGCTGCTCGGGCGCTACCGGAAGATGCACATCCCGGATGACCCGCTGTTCTACGAGAAATTTTATTTCACACCCGGCGATCTCGGTTTTCGCGCCTGGACCACGCGTCATGGACGGATCGGCGTGTGCATTTGCTGGGACCAATGGTATCCCGAGGCGGCGCGGCTCACGGCGCTTGCCGGGGCGGAGATCCTTTTTTATCCCACGGCGATTGGATGGCATCCATCGGAGAAGGCCGTGTTCGGCGCGCGGCAGCACGCCTCCTGGGAGACGATCCAGCGCGGACACGCCATCGCCAACGGCTGTTGGGTCGCGGTTCCCAACCGAATCGGGCACGAGGCGCCCAGTGGCGGGGAGGGCATCGAGTTCTGGGGCCAGAGTTTCGTCGCGGATCCCTCGGGCGAAATCGTTGCCAAAGCGGGGATCGACTCCGAGGAGATTCTTGTGGTGGAGTGCGATCTGGATGCCGTGGAACGCCAGCGCACTCACTGGCCGTTCCTGCGCGACCGCCGGATCGATGCCTACCAGGACATCACGCGGCGCCTGATCGACTGAGTCCATTCACCTTTCCAGATGCCTCTCGCAGAAGCCACCCACGGGCAGCAAACGCCCGCCCAGCTCGGCTACCGGTTCCCCGCGGAATGGGAACCGCACGCCGCCACGTGGATCTCGTGGCCTCACCCCGGAGGCTTCAGCTTCCCCGGCGCCTACGAGCGCGTTCTCCCTGCGTTCGTACGCATGGTGGAAGCCCTTTCCCACTCGGAACCGGTCTGCATCAACATCCGCACGAGGGCGGAGGAGACCGACATCCGCCGACTCGCCGCCAAGGCCGACCCCGCCCATCTCCATTTTCACCCGATTCCGACTGACGAACCCTGGTGCCGGGATCACGGACCGATTTTCCTGACGCGCAAGGAAGCGCCGTCGGTCGCTGCGGTGAAGTGGCGGTTCAACGCGTGGGGCTACAAATACACGCCGTTCGAGCGAGACGATGAAGCGGGCATCCGAATGGCCGGGGCGCTGGGCATCCCACTTTATCAACCCGAGCTTGTGCTGGAAGGCGGCTCCATCGAGACCAACGGGCAGGGGACGCTTCTCACCACCCAGAGTTGCCTGCTCAACCCGAACCGCAATCCGGATCGCGACCGCAAACAGATCGAGCAACTCCTTCGCGACCATCTCGGCGTGCGCAAGGTGCTCTGGCTGGGCGATGGGATCGAAGGGGACGACACCGACGGGCACATCGACGACATCACGCGGTTCGTCGGGCCCAACTGCGTGGTCACCTGCGTGGAGGAAGACGAAGAGGATCCCAACCACGCCCCGCTGCGCGACAACCGTGCGAAGCTGATGGAGATGAAGACCGCCGACGGCGAGTTGCTCGACGTGATCGATCTCCCCATGCCTCCCCGGATGGTGCGCCAGGGCCATCGATTGCCGGCCAGCTATGCCAACTTTTATATCGGCAACAAGGTCGTCCTGATGCCCGCCTTCGCCGACCCGGCCGACCAGTGGGCGGCCACCATCCTCCAGAATGCATTTCCCGACCGCGAGATCCTGGCGATCGATTGTCGCGAACTGATCTGGGGCCTGGGGGCCTTTCACTGCCTCACCCAGCAGCAGCCCAAACCGGAAGCCTGATTCCGATCTCCGGGAGCTGCCGGAGTGCCGTGTCGCCGGATTGCCGTGTCGCCGGATTGCCGTGTCGCCGGATTGCCGTGTCGCCGGATTGCCGTTGCGACCACCTCCCGTCCGGGTGATGATTGGCGGTTCTTGTGTCCATCCGCTTCACCAGCCTGACCCGCGCCCGTGAGATCGGCGCCAATTCCTACCTCGTCGAGGGACCCGAGGGACGTCTCCTGCTCGACTGCGGGATGCATCCCACCGAGGAGGGCGAAGCCGCCACTCCGCGGCTCAGCCAGGTCACCGCGCTGGACGCCATCGTGCTCACCCACTCCCACCAGGACCACGTCGGGTGCCTGCCGCTCATCCAACGCCGATTCACGCGCACCCCGGTCTTCATGACGCATGCCACCGCCGCCCTGGCGGACATCATGCTTCACAACTCGGTCAACGTGATGGGCCGCAAGCGCCAGGCCTTGGACCGGCCGGATTACCCGCTCTTCACCCATCGCGAGGTTGCCCAGTTCTCCGGTTCCTGGCGCCCCATCCCGCTCCATCGCCCCTTCGCCTTCGGTGGTGAACGCGCAGGACCGGGCGAGGAGGGCACGCTGAGCTTCTCGGACGCCGGACACATCCTCGGCTCTGTTGCCGTGTCTGTTCGCATGGACGGCCGCACGTTGCTCTACACCGGTGATCTGAACCCGGAAAACCAGACCCTGATCCCCGGTGCAGCCCTCCCGGAGGATCCCGTGGACATTCTTGTGCTCGAAACCACCCGGGGCGACGCCCCGACCCCGGAAGGATGGAGCCGGGCCAACGAGGAGCGGCGGTTTGTGGATGCGGTGGTCTCCGCCCTGCAACCCGGCGGCGCGGTCATGGTCCCGGTGTTCGCTCTCGGGAAGACTCAGGAGATTCTCACCATCCTGCACCTCGCGCGGCAGACGGGCGCGCTGCCGCCGTGTCCGATTTACATCGGGGGTCTGGGAACCAAGTTCACCGAGGAGTACGACGAGTTATCGCATCAGACCCCGCGTCTGCTGCCCGGCCTCGAGCTCATGCGGGCGGTGGCTCCGTTCACGCTGGGCGGCGACCAAGTCTCCAATGCCCCGGTGGATCGACCCCGGATTTATGCCGTCTCGAGCGGAATGATGACCCCTGAGACCGTCTCGAACCGGCTGGCCCAGCGCATGCTCGACAACCCGCGCAGCAGCATTCTCTTCGTCGGCTACACCGACCCCGACTCCCCGGCCGGGAAATTGCGCGCAACCCCGCCCGGCGGGCGGATTCGCCTCGCGCCCGACGCCCCCGAACGCGAACTCCGCTGCCAGGTCGACGCCTTCTCCTTCAGCGCGCACGGCGGCCGCGAGCATCTGCTCGATCTCGCGTGCCGGATGCGTCCGTCCACCGTCGTGTTGGTCCACGGCGATCCTGCCGCGGTGGAGTGGTTTCGCGCGCGACTGGCCGAGCGACTCCCCTCCGCAACACTCGTGCTTCCTCCGCCCGGTCAGACGATTGAGTTGTGAGCGGGCCTTGGGTGTGAACAATCAGGGCGCCATGCACATTCAGGACATTCTGGCCGCCCATCGCGTCAGCTTCTCATTCGAGTTCTTTCCACCGAAGAGTGCGGACGGGGCGGAGGCGCTTTACCGCACGATCTCGGACCTCGAACCGTTGCGGCCGGCATTCGTCAGTGTCACCTACGGAGCCGGGGGTTCCACGCGAGAGATGACCCACGACCTCGTGGTGCGGATCAAGACCACCACCGACATCGTGCCGATCCCGCACCTCACGTGCGTCTGCCACAGCGAACCCGAGATTCGATCCATCCTCGAACGCTACGCCGAGGCCGGGGTCGGCAACATCCTCGCCCTCGGCGGAGACCCGCCCAAGGACCTTGCCGGTTATCGCCGGGAAAACGACGCATTCCAGCACGCCGCCAACCTGGTGGCCCGTATCCGGCAATTCAACTCCTCCGGCCGCCCTGCCGATCCGCGCGGGTTCGGCACGGGCGTGGCCGGCTTTCCGGAAGGACATCCCGCAACCCCCAATCGCCTTCTGGAAATGGACTATCTCAAGGCCAAGGTGGACGCCGGGGCGGATTACATCGTCACTCAACTCTTCTTCGACAACCGCGACTTTCTCGATTTCCGGGATCGCTGCGACCTGGCCGGCATCCGAATCCCGATTCTCGCGGGCATCATGCCCGTCACCTCGCTGGGAAGCATGCGCCGCATGGCGGAGCTCGCCGCCGGCGCCCGGTTTCCCGCCAAGCTCCTGCGCGCCCTGGACCGCTGCAACGGCGAGTCGGATGCAGTCAGCCGCGTTGGCATCCACTACGCCTCCGAACAATGCCACGGACTGCTCGATGAAGGCGTGCGGGGAATTCATTTTTACACGCTCAACCGATCCGACGCCACGCGTCAGATCTACGCCAATCTGGGGCTGGGGGAGACGCGCGCCATATCCCCCCAATGAAACGGCACGCGCTTCCCGCGCTGGTCCAGACGCTCGGCGGCATCCTGCTGGTCGGCGGGGTTGCGCTCGCATTCCGGTTCCTGCCGGTTCTTGACTGGCTCGCCTGGCTTCAACATTCCATCGCCCGACTGGGGCCGGGCGGTGCCGCGCTCTATCCCCTCGCCTACGCCGCCTGCAATGTCCTGCTTCTTCCGGGCGGCATCCTGAGCGTCGGCGGGGGGTTCTTCTTCGGCCTGCGCTGGGGATTCCTGCTGGTGCTCACCGGCAATCTCCTGGGGGCGGCGGTGGCGTTCGCGATTGGCCGCGGCATCGGACGTCGCCTCGTGCGGAAACATCTCCTCGCCCGGCCGCGCTGGGCGGCCCTGGACCGGGCAATCCAGCGCGAAGGTTGGAAAATCGTCTTGCTCAGCCAGCTCAACCCGCTCTTCCCCACCAGCCTCCTGAATTACCTGTACGGGGTCACCGGCGTGCCGTTCCGATCGTGCATGGGCTGGATCGCGCTCGGCCAGGCGCCGGGGCTGCTCCTGTACGTCTATCTCGGAACCCTCGGCCAATTCGGGATCAAACTCTGGAAAGGCACCTCGAATCCGCGTCCCATCGAGTATATCTGCTGGATCGGGGGCGGTCTGTTGATTCTTGTCACGACCACGTTGCTCGGGCGAATTGCCCTGCGATTGCTGCGCGAGGCCGCTGCAACCGAAGACCCGCATCTGCAAGGCGCCCCTCCTCCACAGACCAACCCCGGCACCAACACCCCGCTCCCGGGCGGCGACCGCAACTCCAACCCGCTATGAACCCACCCTCCAAAGAACTCATCGACAACCTCCGTCACCCCCTGCGCCCGGCTCTCCCGGGAATGCTGCTCGCCGTGCTCACGCTGCTCTTCGGTTTCGCCCTGGGCATCGTCTTCGGCCTCAACGAGGACGGACTCAAATCAACGTTGAAAGCATCCGCCGCAGAAGTGCGCGAGTCGGCCTATCATGGCGACGACGCGGCGATCAAAGCGGTGCTCGACAAATCTTGGGTTTACATGCAACGCGCCCATCTTCACGCCGGGGGGCTGGGTGCGGCGGCGGTGGGCCTGATTCTGCTCCTGAGTCTGCTCGCCGCCCCGCCCGGCTTGACGCGCGCCATCAGCCTCGGCCTCGGCGCGGGAGGGTTGGGCTATGCTGCGTACTGGCTGTGGGCCGGTTTCCGGGCACCTGCCCTTGGCAGCACAGCGGCCGCCAAAGAGTCGCTGAAATGGCTCGCCCTGCCGTCCTCCGCTGCCGTGGTGATCTCGACGGCAGCCATCGCCGTCTTGATCGTCTGCGCGATCGCTCGTCGACGATAACCTGCGGGCTGGGCCGCTCATTCGAGCTTCCCCCTCTGGTGAGGGGGTGAGTCTGCGAGCTCAAACCGATCCGTTGACAGGGGGGCTTGCGGTGGTAGCGTCTCGGTGCGCCGTTTATTGAACGTTCAGATTATCCCCACATGTTCTGCGAAGAGCCTCAACCGATCGGTCGCATCTCATTGACCCTCAACTGTGGACTCGACTCTGCCAGCGTGGCGGGTTCGGAGATTGAACCCATCGAGGGCGGGTTTCAAATGCGCACACCCTGGGCCTTCAAGCCGGGTGAAATCGTCGTGATGGCGTTCGAGTGCGTCGGGTGCACTCGCTGCCAGAACCCGGTTGAGATCCTGATCGCCGACTGCCGGGCCGGGGAGGCCAAGCGGTCGGGCTATCTCACCACGTTTTTGTTCCTCGATACGATCGGATCACGATGCACATCCGACCCGGCCAGTCCGGAGCCACCGCTCCATTCACGGGGCCGATAGCCCCCCAATCCTCACGAAGGGCGGGGGAGCAGGAGATCCGGTCTGACTGGGATCCACCGAATTCACCGGATCCACGCAACCCGGCTGCTCGCTGGAACGTGCCTATTTCAGCCCCGCGAGGGCCTTGGCGAACCCGCTCTTCTTTCGGTCGGCGGAGTTCTTGTGGATCACCCCTCGCTTCGAGGCCCGGTCGAGTTCGGAACTGAACGCGCTGACGGCGGCGGCGGCGGCAGCCTTGTCGGCCGACTTCACAGCCGCGACCGCCTTCTTTTGGGCGGACCGAACGGCGGTCTTGATCGAGCGCCCGTGAACGGTGCGCTTTTTGGTCTGTCGGGCTCGCTTGGCTGCGGACTTGGTATTGGCCATGGGTACAGGGTCGGAATAAAGGGTGCGTATCCATGTTCGCCCGCTCGCCGGGTGTCAAGGGAAACCTCAGCCGAGAACGACGGTCCGCCAGTCGCTTCGGCGGTGGAAATCCGCAACCGGATGGGGAGATGTCGAGGAAAGGAGCGGCGCGACGGCCTCAGGCCCGTAATCGTAGCGGCTGAAGGATAGTGCCCAACGGGTCCCGTGGCCGCACCCCGCCGGGTTCAACGATTCGAGGGCTTGCGCGAAAACCACTCCCTCGACCTCCCATCCGTCGGGGACGAGGCGCGGTTCGGCGCGGAACAGGGGCTCTGTCCGCACGAACGCACCCAGATCCCGTTCGTTGCGCGCGCGCATCGCGGTGAGGATGGACACTGAGGGCCACCCGAGTTGAAGCGTGCAGCCATTGGGGGCGACATGAAGTTCGAGGTAAGCTTCGGCCCCGGGTGATCCCGCGAAGATCTCCAACACGTCGCCCAGTTCCCAAAGCCGTTCGCCCGGACCGCGGGCGCGCGTCCCAACATCCAGATCCGCCAGGCGGGCTAGGAAATGGAGGCCGATGGCGGACCAGGACAGGTCCACGGTGGATGGGCCCGTCGCATCGCGCACGGAGTGACGCGATCCACCTTGGATGGTCTGCCTCGGCACGGGACCGAACTCCCACACCAACGGAGAAGTGTCTGATCCCCGGCCCGGACAGCATTCCCCGGCTGTCATCGCGGACGCGAGTGGAGCGGGGCTCAACGGCCTGTGGGCGAAGCGCCCGGGGCCGGGAGGTCCGGGTTGAGCGCCGATGGCGAAGGCGAAGCGGCGCCCGAAGCCGTCGGCGCTTCGATGGGCAGGTCGAGCACGGCGTAGTCCGAAAGATTGACGAGAAACACTCCGTCCGTCGTGCTGGACCGGGCAAACCGATGACCGTCCGGACTGGCGGCCCCCACGGTCAGGGTGCGTTTCTCGGCGCCGAGGGTGAACTCGACGGTCACCGGGGACTGGTCGAATCCGTGGCCGGGTTCCGGGGTGGTTGCGACCCAACGCACGGCGCGGAGGTTGGCAAGGACGTTGACCAACGACTGGATGGCGACCGGTTTGGCGGCGAGATCGCCGCCGCCCGGTGCTTTCCATGCGCCCTCGGCGGCTCGTTCCGCCCGGATCTCGATGCCGCCCGGCTTGCGGAGCGTGAAGGCCCGGATCTCCTCGGCTTTGCCCATAAGCACCGGTGCCTCACGAAAGGCGACCCCCGGCAGATCCATCTGATCGAAAACCGCCTGGTCGACGTTGACGATGAAGGGTTCCTCCTCAATCCGGGCATAAATCGCGCCCTTCTCAGCCCTCCCGAACGCCACCGTGGCGATGGGTTGCTCGCCCGCCCTGGCTTCGGCGGTATTCTCGGTCGAGTAGGAGCTGACCGTCACCCGCAGCGCGGGATCCTGGAGACCATACTTCGCGAGGTCGGAGGCGGTGTCGGCCACAAAATCGAGCACCTCAGTGCCCGTCAACCGGTCGAGGAGAAGATTCACATCGCCGCGCGAGGCCGCCCGGCCTTTGCCATCCTTGTCGGGGTTGATGGTCCACTCCTCCCCCTTGCGTCCAAACACCGTGCGCCCATGCGCCTTGCTGGCCAGCGTCACGCGGTCCACCAGATCGCGGTCGAACCGCGCGAGCTTGCGTTCGCGAAGATCGTTGGGCTTCGTGTCGAGCACCGCGGCGCTCCCGGTCGCGAGCGTGTAAACCGACTTTCGCGTCGCGAATCGGGCGGTGATCTCGGTCTTGTCGGGCCCGGGCTCCGGACCGAACTCCAGGATCTGCGGCTCCGCCCCGGCTTCGGGGAACAGCGCGACCGAGCCCCGTGCGTCACCGAAGGCCGCGGCGCCACCGTCGGCGGAATCGGATGACACGAACGATTCGATGCTGGTGTTGAGCACCTGCGCGATGAGATTGGTGATCCGGGCCGCATCCGCGCGGGCCTTGACCGGTCGGACCAGGCGCCAGCGCTCTTTCTCGCGCACGGCTTCGATCTCGCCGGCTGGCGATTTCACGACGACCTTTTCGACGCGGGCGGGATCGAGATCCGACAGTCGGCGATCCCGGAATTGCTCGGGCTTTTTGCGGATGGTCTCGAGGATCGAATCGGAGATCACGTAGACATCGTGGGCCTCTCCCAACCGGGCGTAGATGCGGCCCTCGACCGCCGTCTCCTTGCCAAACAGGATCGGGGGCGGGGCATCCTCCCCCTCGAACGCGAGCCTCAGTTTCGGCGTCGAAAGCCCGAACTCCGAAATCCGGGCGCGGGCCGCGTCCTTGTCGTCGCCCGCGGGGATCATCTGCTCTCTCCCGATCGATTCCGCGGCCCCGAGAATCTGTTGGGCGATGGAGGGGTCGGCACGATCCTCGACCGGTTTGGTGACACGCCAGGAATTGTCCTTCCGCTCGAGCGTGACCACGGTTTCCCCGTCGGTGACCGTGATCTGCCTCACCTTTCCGGGATCGAGCGCCACGAGGTTGGCGCCCTGCTCGATTTTCTCGCGCGTGCCGGGCTTTTTCGTTTCGTAAAACGTGATGAATGCCAGCAGGCCAGCCACAACGACGAGCAGCAGGAGCGTCGATTTCTTGTTCATTGCACGGAATCGTGAGGGGAACCAATCCAGCGGATCACCTGCGCCGGGTCCACCAGACGGCCCACCCGATCACACCCGCCACCAGCGGCATGACCAGCATCCCGACGATCAGGATAGTGCGGAGTTGGGCGTCGGTCAGGTTGAGGGTGAACGGCCGGACCTCCTTGGGGGCGATGGCGATCAGGTCCTGACGGTCGAGCAGCCAGTTGATGCCTGCGAGCAGGAAATCGACATTCGGCTCGGTCAGCGCCTCGTTGCGCAGGAACGCCGCGTTGCCGAGGGCGATCAGGCGCGATGGATTCACCTTCACCGTGCCGTCGGGAAGGGCCCCTTTCTCGACGGAAACGGCGAGATCGAGAGGGGCCGCATGATCTTTCCCCGCCTCGAACTCAATCGGGACATCCTCGCTCAGCGCATCCCCCACCTCACCCCAGAAACCCTCGCCCGCCCGGATCAGCGGGGTCAGGCTCAACCCGCGCGACCGGGCCGACTCCGGGTCGAGACCCAGCGACTGCGTCCCGCCAAGAAGCAGCGCGGTGGCATCCGCGAGATTTTTCGTGATCGGGCTGCCGGACTCGAAGCTTCCCTGCACATCCTTGAGAATGCCGATCACCGGTCCCATGGGCACGGTGCGCAACACGCGATCTCCGCGGGGATTCACCCCCAGCTCGCGCAGAAACTCCTTGAGGCGCGGCGTGCTCGCCCCCGGATCGAGCGCCACGACGAGCCGCCCCTGCTTTTCCCAATAGGCACGCAGGATGCGCTCCTCACGCTCGGTGAAGTCATATTTCGGCCCCGCAATAACCACCACCCCGATGTTCTTCGCGATCTCGTCCAGCCCCGCAAGATTGAGCGTCTCGGGCTTCGCGTTCTGACGTGCCAGGTAGAGCAGCAGCGTCGAGAGATCCCCCTCCCCCTCAATCGACACCTCCCCGTGCCCGGTCGTGAAGGCGATGCGGTGGGTCTTCTCCTCGACCAACTCGAGCAGCGCAGCGGTGATCGCCTGTTCGCCCTTGAACGCCTTCACCCGCGGCGGCTGGCCGAACATCGCTCCCGAGTTGTCATACTCGGCCATGTCCATGCCGGTCACGAACTTGCTGCGGTCGGCATAGTCGAGGATGACCAGATTCTCCTGCGTCCCGAACTTGTATTTCGCCTGCAGATCCCGCGCCCGCGTGAAGTTCTTATACTGGTCGATGAACTCGACGGTCACCTTGCCGCGCCCGGCGTATTGATACTCCTTCAGCAGGCTGTCCACGTCGCGGTAAACCTCGCCCCCGGGGGCGCCCGGCGAGAAGAGGACGATCGCCCGGAGCGGTTTTTCGAGCGCCCCCAGGATCTTGCGGGTCTGCTCGGAGAGCGCGTACTTGCCCTCCCGGGAAAAATCCCAGCGCTTGTAATGTTTGAACGCCAGGTAATTCACCATCGCCAGCAACGCCCCGAGCAGAACCAGCTGGACGAGGACGTTCATGCCGATCTCGAATCGCTTGATCCGAAACACCTTGGATTCCTGCTTGCGGCTCATGGATGGAAGAGAGGGGAGGGACCGGGAGGCGGCATCACGCGCGCCATTTGCGGTACTGAAACACCTGAAACGTCAGTGCCAGCGTCACGGCGGTCATGCTGCCATACCAGACGAGCGCACGGGAATCGATGATCCCCTTGGTAAACTCGCCCATGTGCTCGATGGCCGAGAAATACCCGACGACGTCCCGGACAATCGGGCGCATATCGAGCACGATGAACGAGAGTAAGCCGGAAAAGAACAGGAGCGTGATGATGCAGAAGGAGATCACGGCGGCAATGATCTGGTTCCTCGTGAGGGAGGAGGCGAGGCAGCCAATGGCGATGTAGAACATGCCCAGCAGCAACAGCAGCAGATACGTCGCCCAGTAGGCGCCGGCCGCGTTGGCGGCCGTGCCACGGGTGATCGCGCTGAACAGCACAAAATAAATCAGGCTTGGCAGCCAGAGCAGGATGTAGAACAGGAGCGCCCCGAAATATTTCGACAACACCACCTCGAGATCCCGCACCGGAGCGGTCATCAACGACTCGATGGTCCCCATCCGGAACTCGTCGGAAAACGTCCGCATGGTGATGAGCGGCAGCGGCAGCAGGAACGCAAACCAGAACAGCACCGTGTTGAAGAACGCCTCGATCACCGTCACCTCGGTCGGACCCCGGTTGAGCAGGGAAACCGTGGCCCAGAAGTTGAACCCGGTGAGGAGCAGGAAAAAGAAGAGCACCACGTACGCGATGGGCGAGTAGAAGTAACTCTTCAACTCGCGACCGAGGAGGGTGAAGAAGCGGCTCATGGGTTCGGGGATTGGGAAAGGGGCGGCGGGCACTTGGGCGGAACCCTCACCCGTTCGACTGCGTCAGTTCGACGAAAACATCCTCGAGGGTCACGTTGCGCTGGGTCAATTCACGGACCGCCCACCGGCGCTCGACCGCCAGCCGGAACATCTCCTCGCGGATATCCGCGTTCGCCTCGATCCGCAACTGACAGACCGACCAGTCGCCGTCGGCGGTGACCGTCACGTCGCGGACCGCCGGGATTCGGCGCAGAATCTCGGCGGGATTGTCGGCGCCAGGCTGCACCTCGATCCGGGCGTCGCCGGCGGATCGAATGGCGTTGCGCAAGTTTTGCGGGCTGTCCGAGGCGACAATGCGTCCCTTGCCGATGATGATGACGCGGGTGCAGGTCATCTCGACCTCGGGCAGAATATGCGTCGACAACAGGATCGTGTGGCGCTTGCCGAGGTTCCGGATTAATTCGCGGACCTGCCGGATCTGGTTGGGGTCGAGCCCGATGGTCGGCTCGTCGAGGATCAGCAGGTCGGGTTCGTGGATCAAGGCGTCGGCCAGACCGACCCGCTGACGGTACCCCTTCGAAAGGGCGGAGATCGGCTTGCGATCCACGTCCCCCAGGCTGCACAGCTCGAGCACCTCGCCGAGACGCTCCTTGAGTCGGCCGCCCCGCACCCCTTTCAGGGCGCCGCGGTAGGCCAGATACTCCGAAACCCGCATGTCGGTGTAGAGCGGGACGTTCTCCGGCATGTACCCGAGATGCCGCCGGGCCTCGACCGATTGGCTGAAAACATCAAACCCCGCAATTGACGCGCGCCCGAAAGTGGCCGGCATGAACGACGACAGAATCCGCATGGTCGTGCTCTTGCCGGCACCGTTGGGACCGAGAAACCCGACGATCTCCCCTTTCTCGACCTCAAAACTCACGTCGTTTACGGCCGTGTGGCCCGCATACCGTTTGGTGAGATTCTCGACTTTGATCATGCTGCGACGGATTTGACTCTGCTCCCGCAAAAACGTTCAACGGCGACGTTCAACGGCGCGGGAAGGGGCGCGTGATACCCCCCGGGACGGCGCATGGCAAGCTCCGATGGCCCCGGCCCGTCGGAAACGGTTCACCCAAAACAACATGGAGTAGGGCCGGGCCCGCCTGGTTCACGCGAGTCGGGCGGAGGGACGGACACGTTGGGTGCCCGACGGTGCCCGACGGTGCCCGACGGGGGATTTAAGCGCGGCCCGAGGCACCGACAACGCGGTGCCCTCCACAACCAGGCGCCTCATCGCTGGAGGGCATCGCGTTGTCGATGCCTCAGGCCGCGCCATGATCGCCCAGACTTCCCGGGGAGCCTGGCAAAGGGACGGACACGTTGATCCGGGCAGAGGGACGGACACGTCGATGGCGCAGACACTTTGATGGCTCCGATGGCCCCGGCCCGTCGGAAACGGTTCACCCAAAAGAACATGGAGTAGAGCCGGGCCCGCCCGGTTCACGCGAGTCGGGTGGAGGAACGGACACGTTGGA